>Ga0163215_101180_pt1 | contig 18986 bp, 17 predicted proteins | sample SynspAceP_FD_185934 | JGI IMG/M metagenome (GOLD analysis project Ga0163215, IMG submission 185934) | Saline lake microbial communities from Ace Lake in Antarctica - Synechococcus sp. Ace-P (Hybrid Assembly) | ecosystem: Environmental > Aquatic > Non-marine Saline and Alkaline > Saline | place... | reverse complement strand
CTAACTCATTTCCTTGAATACCGTTTAACTGCATATCTATCAGCCAGATAGCGTCTTCAGGTATGCTATCTAGCTCCTTAAGCGCATCTTCAGCAAACACAAAGACGCGTACTTTCCTAAAACCGAATTGTTCTAAGGTTATGCGCAAAGCACTACCGGCCAATCGCTCGTCGTCTACCACTATTATGGTTCTTTCGCTCCAATGCATAGCTAGTTAAATACGGGTTAATTATGAATCAGTATTAATAAATCTGTCTAAATTAATTAAAACTTCTATGGTGACAAAACCAAGTTCTTCTTTTTGATCTAAAATCCAATCATTTCCATAATGATGCATCAAGCGAATTTTACTATTCCTGAAGCCTAAGCCGCCTTCGTACTCATCATCTTTATAGTCTGTTCTGGGTTCAATCCAACTTCCTTTATTTATTACAGCAAATCTAAGATGTTTGTCTGTCTTATTCACCTCAACCTGAATGTTCATCTCAGTAGGGTGGGTTTTATAGCCATATTTAACTGCATTCTCTATCAGTGGGAAAATTAACATGGAGGGGATTTTAAGTTCTTTAAGCGATTCTTCTACCACGCAAGAATAGGCTATTTCATTGTTGAACCGAATAGACTGCAGTGCCAAATATTCGTTGCACAAGGCTATTTCTGATAATATTTTGACTTTATCTGTTTGTTCAGCATCCAATATTTGTCGGAAATACTTGGCTAAGTGTTCCGTCATCTTTACCGCTGCAATTGCATCAATTTGTATAAGTGCCCGCAAAGAACTTAGAACATTATATAAAAAATGGGGTTTTAATTGTAGCCCTAATGAGCGCCATTTTTCTGATTCAAGCTCTTGTTGAAACAACTCATCCTTCTGTTTTTGAATAATAATGGCATTTTTCTTTTCTGACTGTACCTTTAGATACCATATAAAGCCCGATATGAAGAAAATAATTAGCGCTAAAATGGCGTAATTTTTATTAACCTCTGCTTTAATTTTTTGGTTACGCTCATTCAATAAATTTATATCTAATTGCGCCACTTGCCTATTTAGTTGGCCTACTTTAAGCGCAACCTCCCGTTCTAACTCAACATGATTTTCAATTAAAGCAGTTAGTTCTTTTGCATACTTCAAACTGTTACTGAGATCATTTTTATTTTTGAACCATTCAATTCTCGTTTGTATAACTTTTTTTTGCTCCAGGTAAGAACCATGTTTTTTTGCCAATTCAAAAGCATCTTCTAAATAAAGCCAAGCCTCAGAGTCTTGATTTCTTATATTGTAATAATTGAATAACTTTAGCTGTATCTGAATTTCTAAGCGAGTTTCATTTTTTTGATAATATTCCATCGCTTTTTTGTAATGGAAAACTATTTTTTCATCATCTTTAACTAAGGTAAAGTAATTTCCTAGATATTCATTTATAAGTCCTCTATATAGGTAATTATCTTTGTCATTTATATCGTTTTTTATTACGCTATCAGCCATTAATATGTATGCCTTAGCTACTTCATAGCTATCAGTATACTTCAAATAAAGTGAGGCTAAACTTATATAATTGAAGGCTACATGGGTGGCTTTATTAACTTGTAAACGGTAGTTGAGGGCCTCTTTCAATAAAGCTTCAGCTTCAGCAAATTCATTTATATATGCTTTTACTAGCGCCCTATTATTTAATGCTGTTGCTGCACCAAGTAAATCTACGTTATCATTTGTAGTAGAAAATGAGCTTGTGTACAGCCTTAAACATTGAATATAAATGCTGTCTGCCTTAACGAAATCTTGCTCACGGTAATACAGATTACCTAGCTCCATATACCAACTTGCTAGCTTTGCATCTTCTAAATGTGTAATGCCATAATTAATAGATGACGTAAATACATCTATAGCCGTTAGTGATAAATCGAGAGCTGCAAATGCCTCACCTGTTGTAAATAGTAATGAATACTTCTGATAATCTGATAAGGAACTGGGCTGATTTAAATAGCTTACGGCCAGTTCTATTGCATCATGTGGACGTGTTTGCTTTAAACTAGCTATTTCATTGAATAGTTCATCGAATGCCGTGTCATCTAGTATTTCAATATCATTTGGTAACACTTGTCTAGCGCACAAATCTATAATGTTGATTTGTGTGCCAATATAAAAGACTATAATTAGTAGGCTTAGTATTCTCATAATTAAAGTTGGATTGCCTTAAAGTAAGAAAAGAAATCCAAGCTTAATTAAATACTATTTCTTCTTGCTTCGTTTAGTCGTTGGTTCGGCTAAAGCTTTTGCTTCTTTTTTAGCATGGGTTTGCTTATTAATGTAAACCTGCTGAATAATAGAAAGCACATTGAACACTAAATAGTACAAACTCAAGCCAGAGGCATACTGGTTAAAGAAAACGAACAACATAATCGGGAAGAAATATTGCATGATTTTCATTTGCTGGGCCATAATACCCGTACCTGCACTAGCGCCTGAACCAGAAACTCTAGCCTGAACTACCATTGCAGCAGCCATTAAGGTTACAAAACCCCCAATTCCTGGGCCTACTAATGGTATCGAAAAGCCAAAATCAAAGATAAAATCTGGTGCAGATAAATCTGATGCCCATAAAAAGCTTTGCTGACGAATTTGTATCGTATTTTGGAAGAATCGCCATAAGGTTATAAGAATCGGGAACTGCAGCAACATAGGTAAACAGCCACCTAAGGGGTTCACCTTTTCACGCTTATAAAGCTTCATCACTTCTTGTTGCTGCTTCTGCGGATTGTCTTTGTACTTATCCTGAATTTCTTTCATCATTGGCTGCACTTCTTTCATTGCGGCCATAGAGCGATAACTCATGGTAGTAAACGGATAAAGAACGGCTTTAATTGCAAAAGCAAATAGAATGATGGCAATACCGAAATTGCCAACCCAGCCTACAACATGGCTAAAGAATGGAAGAATAATAAAACGAACCAACGGATCACTGAACCAGGTTGTCCAGCTATAACCCATTTCAACCATATCAAAGGCGTGCTCATCAAAAGACTTTAGGTTTTCATACTTCAGAGGACCTACAAACAAACGGTATTTTAGGCTATTCTGAGTGCCTAAGTAGGTAGAAACACTGGTGGTATAATGGTGAATTGTTTCTGCTTCATCATCTGGGCCAGTTAAGGTTCCTATTAGTTCAGTAGATACCGTTTTTTGCTCTGGTTTTATAACCTGAGTAAAAAATTTGGTTCTGGAGGCTACCCAAGTTGCTGAGCCTGATGCAGACAAGTTCTCTTTTCCCGCGTCAGTTAGATGTAATTTCTCTAATTCACCACCTGCATATAAATACGCTGCTGCTGCTAAACCTTCTTGAGTTTTGTCTTTTTCTGTGAAACGTAAGCGGCTTCTGAAATTAAGATCAATCTGATTACCTACAATATAACCCTGATTTAGCCCTACAAAACGAGTTTCTAAATCTACTTCGTAAGACCCGTGGGTAAAAGTCCAAACCTTTTCAATTTTTCTGCCATCACCAGCATCAGCAACAAAGGTAAAACTTCTACTTTCCCCTTCTAAAATTTCATAGCGGCCAGAGTTATGGTCCGTGTCAAAGGTTAAAGACCTTGTCTCAATATTGCGGTTATTATTGCTAATAAAGCCAAAACTATAAGCTGAAGCTGTAGTATCTGCAAGTAGTTGTACGGGGCTGCCATCCCAACGATTGTAGTTAGTAAAGGTTATCTGCGAGGGGCCACCACCTTTGGTATTCATAGTATAAACCACTTTGCCAGCAAGCACTTCAAAAGTACGGCTTAGCGTTTCGTTAAGGCTATCTACTGCAAAAATGCCTTGCTCTGTACTTAACGCGTCTAATTGAGATCCAAATTCTGGGCTAGCAGTCATATTTGGCTGCGTTTGTGCCAATGAAGCTAGACTATCTCTGGTTATTTGCTCTTGTCGTTGTCTTGCAAGGTCTTCTTCTGAAGGCGAAGACATATATGCCCAAGCTGTTACTAAAACAAAAATTAAAATAAAGCCAATTACGTTATTGCGATCCACGATAAAATGATCTAGAAAATTGAGTTGAATGAGTTTTTGTATGCTGCACTACTTATTAAAGTGTCAGAAGAGTGATATTCTGATAGGTGCGAGCCCTTTTGCTGCTTTGGGGGAACTGGATCATCTCCACCCTTCGCCCATGGATGACAGCTTCCAATTCGTTTAATGGCCAACCAAGAACCCTTTAGTGGGCCGTGCGTTTTTAACGCATCAAGTGCATAGTGACTGCAAGTGGGGTTGAATCTGCAACTAGACGGGAAATACGGAGAAATAGCAAGCTGATAAAATTTAACCAGCATGGTTAGTAACCAAACGAAAAAACTTCTCATATTGGTGTATCCGTAGATTTATTCCCATAGTTCTTAACAAGTTGATGAGAAAGTTTTTGTAGAATACCGTCAAAATCTCTGTTCATATCTTCAAAACGATAATCTTGAGTTTTGGCAATAAAAGCACAGTGCACTTCTATTTCAGGAACGCATATAGATAAATTCTCTAAAAAAGAAGGACGAGCCATACGAAACACTTCTTTCATTTTCCTGCGAGTGCGGTTTCTCTTATTTGCTTTTCCTATTCGTTTAGGTGTCAAAAAAGCAGCTAAGAAGCTTAAAGTCTCAATGTCTTTCTCCCTATTGAAGACCTCAAATTTTGCTAGTAACCTACCACAATGTATATAGTGGGTTGAATGCAAAAAAATTGCCTCGAATTTTTTTCTCCCTCTCAGTATAGAAGACTTTGGAAGAGAATAGGTTCGAGGCACAATATACTCAGTAGTTAAACTGGAAATAGCTTACTTGCTATGGATAGAATCGCTAACAGACAGGCTAACACGCCCTTTGGTTCTACGACGCTTCAATACATTACGTCCATTGGCCGTAGCCATGCGTGAGCGAAAACCGTGCTTGTTAACTTTTCTCCGGTTGCTTGGTTGAAAAGTACGTTTCATTTCTTCAGGTGGTGAAAGTGATAATTTTTCATTTACAGTCGAGCAATATAAAAAAAACTTCGGCTACTTATCATATCCTTTCACAAATAAATCAAGAAAGTTGCTTAAATCCCCAAATACTTAGTAAAACCCAAGCAGATAAAAAAAATAAGCCGCCTATTGGGGTAATTGCACCCAACCAGCGCAAACCACTAAGGCAAAGTATGTAAAGACTGCCAGAAAAAATAAAAACACCCGCTATAGCCGCATAAGAAGCGTAAATCAGCAGCTGTGGTTGGCTTATTCTGTCTATTAGTAAATACCCTACCATAGACAATACCAATAGTAACAGGGTGTGGTAAAACTGATATTGCACCGCGGTTTGCCAAGTTTGCAAGCGCTCTGCTGTTAGTTTCTCAGCCAGTGCATGTGCGCCAAAAGCACCGAAAGCAACAGCAATGAAACCCGAAAAAGCCGCAAATATCAGAATAAATTGAAAAGTACTAGCCATTTTTATGGTTTTTTGATTACTCATGTTCATTAATTGATAAAATCAGTTCTTCTTTGGGCACCGACAATACAATGGTTGATTCAATTCTGGCAAAGGCTGGGGCTTTTGTCATTTTATGCATAATAAAATCTTCATAATCCTCAATATCCCTAACAGCTACACGTAACATAAAGTCGCTCTCACCTGTTGTATGATAACAGGCTTGAACCTCGGGCATTTTCTTAATTACAGCTAAAAATGCCTCTATCATTTCTTTTCTGTGCTCTTTAAGAGACACCTTAATAAAAACGTTTTGTCCGCGACCTATTTTCTTAGGATTCACAACCGCTCGGTATCCCAATATATAGCCGTCTCTTTCTAAACGCCTTACTCGCTCCATGGTTGGTGTAGGCGTAAGACCAATACGTTGAGCTAACTCACTATTGGTAATTCGGCCATCTTCTTGTAAATAGTGCAAGATTTTTTGGTCTACTAAATCTAAGGCCATTGCTTACCAATCATTATTTTTTTGTAGGGGGATTTTACGCTCCCAAGCTTTGATAAAACTAGGCTTGCGGTGCTGGGTCTGGGGTTTGTGCTTCCTCTGCCTCTGAAGGGCCGTTGTCTGCACCTCTACCAACAGGCCTTGGTTTTACTTTCTCTTTCTCACGTTTCACTTTTCGGTAGCGTGTCATCACTTTTTTGTTGTATTCATTTAACCGTGCCACGGTAGCTCCTATAAAGACAATGAAGCCCAATACAATCAGAAAATAAAATGCCGTCAAAGCCATTTCAACCGTACCATCTACCAATAAATGAATGGTTGAGAAGGGAACTCCAAGAATACCTACTATTAAAAAACGGTTCCCAAAATACTTTGAAGTTGCAATTTTTCGAGGCACCATTTTCGCATCAAGTCCAGGCACAAGAAACAACATGTGACCATACCTAACACCGTAGCCCAAAAAGAGCATCAACAAACAAAGAACAGATGTAACTATAAAATAAGAACTTATTGCTGTCATGATGTTATTGATAATGTTTGACACACATATAATGGAAAAAAACGCGTAAAAGTGAGTGGTTGTAATTTACAATAAAAAAAAGCGCCTATCCAACAGCTGAATAGGCGCTATAAGTCTTATAAATATGCTACTATTACTTCATCAGTGTCATTTTTCGAGTTATAACTTGCGCTCCAACTTGTAAGCGCGCAAAGTACACCCCACTATTTAAACTGGCGGCGTTGAACTGATAGGTATGTGAGCCTGAATTAAGTCGGCTATTAAGCAGCGATTGTACTAATTGTCCATTCGAATTATACACATCTAGTAACACTCTTGAACTTTGCGAAATATCAAAGCCAATGGTAGTCTGCGGGTTAAACGGATTCGGGTAGTTCTGCTTTAAAGACACCTCTAACGGCAGATTTGCTGCGTTCTCATCCAAAGAGGTTCCCACATTAGCTTTAGCCCAGAAGCTGCCTCTTGCATGCGTTGCAACAGCTATAAAGCCGTCTGAGGGTCTAGACTCTATCCAAGAAACAGGCACGCTTCCAATTAAATTTTCTGACTCTTTGGTCCAAACTGTTTCAGCACCATTAATTTCTGTAGTTGAGTATAATCCGGCGCTAGTTCCAATTAAATAGAGCTTTTTCCCTTGAAAAGGAAGAATGTTGGCTGCCCTGATTGAAAGGCCGAGTAAATCATCTCCAACGGCTTCTGCTCCCGCTAAATTGCCTTCAATATTAGTAAAGGTAAAGCCATTATTAGTGGTATAGGCTAAACTTTTCACATTGTAGTTTGAGAATACTACAATAAACTCACTAGCATTTTCAGGATTTACCGCAATATTCTGGATATTCCCTTCAAACCTTTCGCCTGAAATTAAATCCCGTAAATTTCTGGTAAGTACATTTGGGCTTTCGCTTGATGCATCATTAATTATTCGAAGCCCATTTTCATAGGTTCTGGTGCTAGAGTTAAACTGCGATGTACCCACAATTAACCTGCCTGCTGGCTCTACGGTTGTGGTTAAGGCAGTAGGAGTTGACCCAGAGCTGAAGTTAGGTATTGGCTCCCAAGCCCCTCGAGCGGCGTTAATGCTATTGCGAATTTGGCTATTTCTAAAAATCTGAAACCCATCAAATGGGGCTATTGCCCCTGCTGGATAATACAGTGTTCCGTGTGTAACTCTATCTACCGCAAACGGATGTATAAACTCACGGCCGCCATCTCCAGGAAGATTTTCTGAGTTTGCTAAATTGCCGTCAAATTCTCTTACATAAGAAAAGCCAGAAAAATTAATGCCATTATCTCGTACATTTTGACCTATACGGTATCTGTTCAAGTTTCCGTTTTGGCTAGATGTGTACATATACTCGCGGCCAATATGGCTAAATGACCCATCGCCAGAGCTTACGTCAGCAAGTGAGGCACCCCCAACTTGTGGATGATCAACCAAAACAAAAGGTGTTCCATTGTCTTGGGCACCCGCTATAAACTGATTTTGGCCATCTCTGGGCGAAATACTTATATGATAAAATTGCGTTACGTTGTAGCCAATATTCAGATTATCCCACTCTACTAGTCCTTGTTTTAACACATCTTCGGTAGAATATAAACCCCCATCATTTGCTGAAATAGCAAAGTTTGGTCGGTTTTCAGGATCCGGAAAAATCATTAAGTGATGATCTGGATGTTGATCCCTTTCACCACTAGCATCAGTATAAAAGAAAGTATTAACACCGTATCCGCCAATAATTACATCTATTATGGCGTTTTCGCCATTAACATTAGTTGATGCGTTCACATCTCTAATTCGATATAAATTAGTTAAGCCTACAAATATTGTGGCTTCATTTGCGGGGTGTATGCCTAATGTTAGATTGTAATTTCCTTGAACATTAAAAGCTAAACGGTCTACGTCGTCACCGCTACCTCTACCAATTGCATCTGGCAAACGAGTAGTAAAGTTTTGACCTACAATGCGCTGCTCATCAGGTATAAGTGTGAGTTTATAAAGCAGTACCTCATCAACACCGTTATCTAAGGTTCCTGAATCATCTTGAATGAGCACATATCCTACATTTGGGTTGCTGTATGAAAATTCAATTACCGCACGGCGCATATTATCTGGCGAAAAACCAACGATGGAAAATGGCGACCAAGTTAGGCCATTATCCCAACTAGCATAAAATCCAGGATTATAATCATTTACACCAGCACTATTACCCGATAAATATTGCACCATCACCCCGTTCCTATTCACATTAATATCGGAGAAGCGCGGCGCAAACTGCTCTTCTAGGGTTCTACTCCAAGTAGCTCTTGGGTTATCTGTTATGTATGTACCACGACCATTAGTAGCTACAAATAAATCTCCTGTTTGGGGATGGCTAATTATTCTTGAGGTTGTACCAAAGGTGCCATTCCAAGAAAAATTTGAGCCATTTACTGGTATAAAATCCCATGTGTTACCATTATCTGTAGAATGCAGAAGTCCGGTAGCATAATGCGTACCATTTTCACTTCTAAACGGGCTAGACGACCCATCATGCTCACCACCAACAGCGTACCAATATTAGTAAAGCCATCTCTGGTATCTTGAACAAGGCTTGTTACACTTGAAAGAAAGGTGGTAGGCGTAACTTGAGTCCAGTTTCTGCCGGCATCAAAAGATTTCCAAATTCCCCCTGCTACCGAGCCCGCTATGAATATATTTTTGTCGTTAACATCTACACCTATTGCTCTGGTTCTACCACCCACATTATTTGGGCCAGCGTCTTGCCAATCTAGATTAAAAGCACTTTTTTTGATTGTAGTTTGCGCATCAATTTTTTCAGCGGTTGCAATATCAAGAATACCAGCACCATTAGGTATTAAGCCTGTTTTAGGGTCTCTATAAAGCTTTTCGTAATAATCTGCCCTTGCTCTTTTACTTTCGACGCCGGCATGTGGCGATGAGCTTGATCGTGTCTTTGAAGTGCCAGTTAACCGATCATGCTGTACCGATTTTAAATAGTCATTTTGTAGGGTAATATTTTCGGGTGCAGATAAGTTGAAATAGGTGAAATAGGAAGTTACTGCAATAGCTACGATAAGCGTAACCAATACTATTGGAGCTAGTTTTTTTACCATAATGGAATTTAGAACAAAGGGATTGATAACTATAACTTGGGATTTTTATGATATTGACACATCCGTAATATCACATAAGACTAAATACTTTACTGTAATTTAATCGACAAAATAATTAATTCAATGGTTCCTTTTGCGCTAAATAAATTAATCCTTCTTTGCATATACAAAATAAAAACCCATTCAGTTTAACCAAATGGGCTTTTTAAAAAATGCTTACTGCTGCGTTTCAGCAGCTAAAATACGCTCGCAAGACCAAGTTCCACGAGGCTCTGTGATAGATGTTGTATGTGAAATGATCATATACACTTTATCTCCACTTTTTAAGGCTTTAACTACTTCTTGATTCGAACCTTGCTCACTATAGGTTAAGCTTAGTTTTTGGTTAAGAGCCGGCATAGGCGTTGATGCACCAACTCCGGCAACTTTTTTGATCACTATATCAAATAGTAGTTCGCCGCCACTTCGCTTCAGGGAAACAATTTCAACGTCTATACCAGCTGTATTTCTGTCAAATCTAGACATTCCTACATTTGGCCCTAAAGTATTGTTCCCAAATGCTTTACGAACGGAGTCTTCCTTAGCCATACCCTTCCTACTAACACTAGCAGTGGTCGTTTCTTCCTTACTTTTGCAGTTGGTTAACCCAACTACCAAAGCAATAGATATGGCTAAAAGTAAAACTCTATTCATAAGTGCTTAATAATGTTCTATAAATTAATTTACTGGCTTAATACCCCAAATTTCTTCGGCATATTCCGTAATAGTTCTATCTGAAGAGAATTTACCCATACGAGCAGAGTTCAAAATGGCTTTTCTATACCACTCATCTTTGTTCTTGTAGAGTTCACTCACTTCTGCTTGCTTATCTACGTAAGCTCTATAATCAGCTAAAACCATGAAGTAATCGCCTCCTGAGGTTATAGATTCCACTAAATCATGGAATAGATTTGCCTCTTCAGGCGAGAAGAAACCCTCTTTTATTTGGTCTATCGCCAGCTTGAGTTCAGCATCTTTATTGTAGAAATCGTTAGGATCGTAACCCATCATCCTTAGGTCGTTTACGTCATCTACGGTTTGCCCAAAGATGAACATATTCTCAGCACCAATTTCTTCTAGCATTTCCACATTAGCACCGTCTAGTGTACCAATAGTCAAAGCTCCGTTTAGGGCAAATTTCATATTTCCCGTGCCAGATGCTTCCATACCGGCTGTAGAAATTTGTTCAGACAAATCAGCTGCAGGAATAAGTTTTTCCGCTAAGGTTACAGAGTAATTTGGCACAAATAGTACTTTCAATCTTCCCGCAACATCAGCATCATTGTTTACCACGTCGCCAACCGAGTTTATCAGCTTAATAATTTGCTTTGCAATATGGTAACCCGGTGCTGCCTTACCCGCAAACATGATAGTTCTTGGTACAAAATCTGCTTTCGGGTTTGCCTTAATGCGATTATACAGCGTAATTGCATGCAAACAGGCCATTAACTGACGTTTGTACTCATGTATACGTTTAATCTGTATATCAAACATTGAGTTTGGATCAAGCTCAACATTGAGTTTTTCTTTAATGTAGGCCGCTAACGCCTCTTTATTGGCTTGCTTTATTTTGCCAAACTTAACTCTGAACGCCTTTTTTTCCGCAAAAGGTTCTAATTCTTTTAAGCGGTCTAAATGGGTTTCCCAGTTTTTGCCGATACTCTTAGTTATCAGTTTACTGTATTCAGGATTACACTGAACTACCCAACGGCGTGGAGTGACTCCGTTAGTTTTGTTCGTAAATTTCTCTGGGAACACTTCAAAGAAGTCATGAAAAATGGTTTTTTTCATTAAATCTGTGTGCAGCGCGGCTACGCCATTCACTTTATGGGAACCAACAATGCCTAAAGGTCCCATTCGCACCTGCTGATCTTCACCATCACTGATTAACGACATGCGCTTAATGCGGCTTTGGTCGTTACTATACTTGATCTTAATAGAATCTAAGAATCGGCGGTTAATTTCATAAATAATCTGTAAATGGCGCGGCAATAAATTACGCATTAAGCTAACCGACCATTTTTCAAGTGCTTCTGGCAATAAAGTATGATTCGTATACGCCATTACCTTGGTGGTAATATCCCAAGAAGTTTCCCAATCTAAGCCTTCCTCATCTACAAGCATGCGCATCAATTCAGGAATGGCCAAATTTGGGTGCGTATCATTACACTGAATAGCTACTTTATCAGGAAGTAAACGGAAATCGGTATGTGATTTCTTGAACCTGCGCATCATATCTTGAAGCGTTGCAGATACCAAGAAAAATTCTTGTTTCAAGCGTAATTCCTGCCCAACAAAAACTTTATCGTTTGGATAAAGAACACGAGAAATATTCTCGCCCATTTGCTGATCACGCGTTGCATTGATGTAATCACCTTGGTTAAAACTTTTCAAATCAAAGGTCTTAGACGTAGTGGCTTTCCATAAACGCAGGTTATTCACTACGTTATTTTTGTAGCCAGGTATAGGCGTATCATGCGCTATTGCTACAATTTTTTGGGTGTCTTGCCATTTATGACGCAGTGCACCTTCAGCATCATGGTAAGCAACAGAATTTCCGTAAAAAGGAATTTGATACTTAACGCCCGGACGTAAGATACTCCACGGGTTACCATAACGTAACCACATATCAGGATATTCTACTTGGTACCCTCTTTGAATTTTTTGATAGAAAATGCCATAATCATAGCGTATTCCGTAGCCATATCCCGCATAACCTAAACTGGCTAACGAATCTAAGAAACAAGCTGCTAAACGGCCTAAGCCGCCATTTCCTAAGCCTGCATCCCATTCAGAACCCCTAATTTTCTCATAATCTAGGTCTAATTTTTCAAGAGAGGTTTTGAGAATATCTTTAATTCCCAAGTTGATAAGCGCATTGTCTAGCAGTCTACCAATCAAAAATTCCATAGAAATGTAGTACACCCTTTTGGTGTCTTTTTCATAATAGCTGCTTTGAGTTTCAAGCCAACGATGGTTCAGCCTATCCATCACGCTCATAGCTACGGCATTGTAATAATCCCAATTATCTGCTGAATGCCGATCTTTCGCCAATGAGTAATGCAAGTGCTGCGATATATCTTTTCTGAGGGCCTCTGTGGTCATATCCACGCGGCTACTAACGTTGTAAGAGTCCATAATAGGAGTACTAAAGGTCTTCGTGATTTATAAATAACTTAAATAGGTCTTAACTCTGCTAAAATAGCCACTTTTAGGTAGCCTTCAAGTGCTTACGTATATTTTCACTCGCTTTCCCGAATATATATTTTTTGATCAGGCACAAAAGCGGGCTTTGTTAGCGATGCAGGGTAGCCCAATTGCAATAATGACGTAAAGGCTTCACTAGCTACAAACTCTTGTTCAAACAACCCAAAAACGGCTGATCCACTGCCTGTCATGGCTGTATAAAATGCACCGGCCTCAATCATAGCGTCTTTAAAATTGCCCACAGCGTGTATTCTTGGTATTACCGCAGGCTCTAAATCGTTAAAAAGCACATAAGGCCAATCTTCTTCTGGGTCTTGGTTTAACAAATTGGCTAGTGGTTGTTTCTCGTGATCTGGCTCACAATACTGGTAGGCTTCTGCCGTTGAACTGTGCTCTTTTGGGAAGGCCGTAACAATCCAATAATTGGGTTGTATCGGCTTTGATTCCATTTTTGTGCCCGTTCCTGAGGCAATTACCGCTTCATTTTTTAAGAAAAAGGGAACATCTGACCCCAATTTTGCCGCTAACTCTGCAAGCAAATCATCAGAAATGCCCAAATTTTCTATTTTATTGAAAGCTTTGAGCGTAAAGGCTGCATTTGAACTTCCCCCACCTAAGCCCGCACCAGCTGGGATATCCTTGCGCACATCTATGTGGTAATCGCCCTTGAGACCCAAACCACGTAGCAAAAATAGGGCTTTACTCACCAAATTGGTTTCATCGGTGGGAATAGATAAATCTGAGAATTCTAAGCGGGTTTGATTCGCTGGTTTAATCACAAATTGATCTGACCAATTTATGTAAACCAAACCCGTTTCAATTAAGTGAAAACCATTCGGAAGTTTCGCTAATACGTGTAACCCCAAATTAATTTTTGCATAACTAGCGCCTTTCCATTCCATACTTACTTGATCCATTTAAATTTGGTTGTACGTAATTAACTAGGATTTTTAACCGTTAGCCCCAGTTCAGTTGTTGCATAATTCAGCATAAAATCTCGTGCTTGATCTTCATTATTCAGAATATCACCGTCCAAAATAGCTTCTTTTACCGCGTCTTTTATTAAGCCTACTTTTTTACTCGGTTTTATGCCAAATCGGTGCATAATCTCTTCACCGGTAATAGGGTTTTTCCAATTTCTTAGCTGATCGCGCTCTTCAACATCTTTTATTTTTTGGCGAACCAACCCAAAGTTATTCTGATATTTTTTCTTGCGCCATTCACTTTTGGTGGTGATATCGGCGGTGCAAAGATCCATTAACTCTTCAATATCATTGCCCGCTTCATAAATCAACCTACGAATGGCACTATCGGTAACTTCTTCACTAACAAGGGCTATCGGTCTTTGATGTAGACGCACCATTTTTGTTACGTACTCAAGCCTATCGTCCATTGGCAGCCCAATTCTACGGAAAATGCGCTTCATCCATCTTGCGCCCACCACTTCGTGGCCGTGAAAAGTCCACCCTTGGGTTTCATGAAAACGTTTAGTTGCTGGCTTTGCTATATCGTGAAAAACGGCCGACCAGCGTAGGTACAGATTATCTGAAGTGTGCGCTAAATTGTCAACGACTTGCAGTGTGTGCCAAAAATTGTCTTTATGCGTTTGTCCATTTATTACGTCTACACCCAATAAATCTACCATTTCTGGCAAAATGTGCTTCAAGAGACCCGTTTCCAACAAATAAGCAAAACCAATAGAAGGCTTTGGTGAAAGCAGAATTTTGTTGAGCTCAATTATGATGCGCTCTTTAGAGATAATTTTTATCCTATCTGCCGTTTTAGTAATGGCTTCTAGCGTTTCAGGAACAATGGTAAAATACAATTGTGTAGCGAAACGAATGGCGCGCAGCATACGCAACGGATCGTCACTAAAAGTGATATATGGATCGACAGGCGTTTTTATTAGGCCTGCGTCTAAGTCTTTTATCCCACCAAATGGATCTACCAATTCGCCAAAATTGGCTTCATTTAAGCACCAAGAAAGCGCATTAATGGTAAAATCTCTGCGGTTTTGATCGTCTTCAAGGCTACCATCTTCAACAACGGGTTTCCTTGAGTCTGCTTGGTAGCTTTCTTTCCTTGCCCCCACAAACTCTAGCTCAATGCCTTTATGCTTCACCATGGCTGTGCCAAAGCGTTTAAACGTACTTAAAGTAGAGCCTGGCAACGCTTTATGAACGGCTTCGGCCAGAACTAAACCAGAGCCAATAGTAACAACATCTAAATCAATACTATCTTGATTCTGTATGCGCTGTAAATAGAAATCTCTAACATACCCCCCTATAACATAGCTGGGTTGGGCAATGCTATCTGCTACCTCACCAATTAGTTTGAGATAGGGTACATGTTTTGCGTCTAAATTTTCAATCATGTAAGAAAATACAAGCGTAAGTAAGTGCTTTAGTTAGCTTTTGAAGGCAATTGAGTGGTTTTTCAACTTCTGAGTTTATCTAAAAGATTACTTAAAGTTTCGGCCTCTTCTTCGTTAATATTCACCAGTTTTTGGATCTCAACGTCTAGCTTCACCGATATTTCATGTACAATGGTCAAGCCTTTCTGGGTAATTACTACGTCTACTTGGCGTCTATCGGTCTCGCATACTTGCCTAATTACCAAACCTTTCGCAATAAGTTTGTCTACAAGCCTAGAAACGTTCGACATTTTGTCTAGCATTCGCTCGTTCAACAAAGAAATACTGGCTGGCTTATCGTTTAACCCTCTGAGTATGCGTAAAACATTAAACTGCTGCGAGCTTATATCATACAATCCGTAAAACCGATACAACTGGTGGTTTAACCAATTATTGGTGTACAGAATATTGATAACCGCTTTTTCATTCGCATTCTTAAATCGGCTTTGTTTAATCTCTTCTTCTATGCGCATAACTCAGGAATTAAAACGTAATAAATAGGCTACTATTCACTAGTATATCTAGTGCAAAATAGGTTAGTAGCGATTCTTCCTTTAGCCTTTGGCAAGGGTTGGGGCGATATCCTTTTTGTAATCTTCTATACTTTGTATAATAATTCGCTTGGCAATGTCTTTTGGTAGAAATTCTTCAACCTGAACCGTTTTTTGTTCCAGTTTTTTATAATCCTCGAAGAAATTGCGCATCTCACGCAAAAAATGTTCCCGCAAATCAGATATGTCATTTACATGGTTTACTGAAATGTCATCTTGTGCAACGGCAATAATCTTGTCATCTGCTTGGCCAGCATCTAGCATGCGCATTACCCCAATAGGTTTTGCACGCACTAAGCATAAACTCGGAAATTCAAATTGGCTGAGTACCAAAATATCTAGTGGATCATTATCTTCACAATATGTTTGTGGTATGAAGCCATAATTAGCCGGATAATACATTGCAGAGTAGAGCACACGGTCTAAACGCAATAAGCCGGTTTCTTTGTCTAGTTCGTACTTACATCTAGAGCCCTTAGGAATTTCTATGATTGCATTTACTAAATCAGGAGCTAATGCTCCGGTATCAACGTCGTGCCATGAATTTTGCATGCAAGAAAAAGTATAAAGTCGTTTAAATTAAAATATCCTCCAAAAATAGAGCATATTCCGTCTAATTGAAACCAAATAAATAGCAATATGTCTGAGCCAAAAATTCGTCAAAGTTATTGGGAGCTATCCTCTTTCAACCAGAAAAAGGCCGACTTTGCAATTATTGGTGCTGGTATTAACGGCTTATCAACCGCCTTTTTTCTAAAAAAACAGTACCCAAAAGCCATTGTGCGTATTTATGAACGCGGTTCAAACCCTTCTGGGGCAAGCGTAAAAAATGCCGGATTTGCCTGCATTGGATCAGTCGGTGAGCTTCTGGCAGATCTACAAATTCAGACAGCAGACGAAGTAACAGCCAAAGTTATAGCCAGAAAAGAAGGGCTAAATTTATTGCGGGAAACCCTTGGAGACCAAAACATTGAATACAATCCGTGCGGTGGCTTTGAGCTATTCCAACTAAAAGAAGAGGAAGATCTGTGTGTTGAAGCAATTCCTCGGTTAAACGATATTTTCAAGCAGACATTGGTAGGTAAACAACTCTACAGAAAAACCACTTTTAATGGAAAACCCTCCATTTTAAACCGACAAGAAGGCAGTGTTGATAGCGGGAAAATGATGCGGCAGTTGGTGTTAAATTGCATAAATATTGGTGTAGACTTACAATTTAATTACCCAATTAAACTTGAAAATCAGAATTGGTGCCACGCCAATGATCAACGAGAAGTACATGCAGAACAATATATTATATGCACTAACGCCTACACCAAAGAGCTTTTTACTAGCCAAGATAACGCTGCAAAAGGCCTTATTAAACCCGGTAGAGGTTATGTTTTACTAACAGAAGAACTGGCTGAATTACCCTGGCAAGGCACTTTTCACATGCAGCAAGGCTATGTATATTTTAGAAATATTGGCAACAAATTATTAATAGGTGGTTTCAGGCATGTTGATGAAAAAACCGAAGAAACCCTAGAAATTGCCATAAATGAAAAAATCAAAAAAGCCGTTTTAGATATGATGCACGAATTTCTTGGAATAGCTAAACCTGTTCAAATAGAACAAGAATGGGTAGGATTTATGGGTTTTTCTGCATCAAAGAAAAGTATACGCCAGACTATTGCGCCCAATAGCCTTTTGGCATCAGGAATGAACGGCATGGGCATAGCTCTGGGAATGAAGTTCGGCAAAGAAACCGCCCATTTGTATTAAAGCAGTATTTTACTTTCCGCCCGTCAAACGGCGTTCCAACTGATCAAAACGATGCTTTAACTCTTGATTTTGTAGTAACTGATGGTCTTTTTGAGCCAATAAATGCTTTAGGTATTCGTTTTCTTCTTGCAGTTTTTTATTGTCGTTATGAGAAGAGAACATCCCAGAACCTATGCCACCAATTATGGCAACCAGTGGTATTAAAACCCAAATATTATTGGCAATTCCTGAAAATAGCTGATCCATAGGGTGTTTTGTAAATGAGTTATGGCCACTTAAAGTATTAAGAGTAATCTGTACGAGCAGAGGAATGAGGAAGTTACTTACCCTCTGTTAAACGGCGCTCAATATGCTCTAGACGCTGTTTAACATCTTGATTTTGAAGTAATTGTTGGTCTTTTTGAGCCAATAAATGCTTTAGGTATTCGTTTTCTTCTTGCAGTTTTTTATTGTCGTTATGAGAAGAGAACATCCCAGAACCTATGCCACCAATTATGGCAACCAGTGGTATTAAAACCCAAATATTACTGGCAATTCCTGAAAATAGCTGATCCATGTGATATCCTATTAATTAGTCTTACGTACACAATTAACATAATAAAAAAAGCCTATACGTTAAAAAAACGTATAGGCTTCAACATTTCAATAGAGAGTTGATATTTTCGTAAAAATCTATCTCTTTTCAGAAAGCTAAGGCACTATTTAGCTGCTGCAATGCGTAAGTAATCATCTACAGTACCACGAACCGCCTTAACAGAAGATGCCATAGAAGCTTTTTCTTCTTCATTAAGCTTCACTTCTATAATTTGCTTAATACCGCCTTTTCCTAATTTTACAGGAACACCAATATATAAATCGTTTACGCCATATTCGCCTTCCAAATAAGAACAAACAGGGAAAATACGATTCTGATCTAGTGCAATAGCTTCAACCATTTGTGCAGCTGCCGTTCCTGGTGCATACCAAGCAGAAGTGCCCATTAAACCAACTAACTCACCGCCACCTTTTTTGGTGCGTTCAATAATTGGGTTTAACTTTTCCATAGAGATAAGCTCTAATAGTGGAATTCCCGCAACCGTTGTATAACGTGGTAGTGGTACCATAGTGTCTCCATGGCCGCCCATTAATAGCGCTTGAATGTCTTTTGGCGAGCAATCTAGCTCATCTGCTAAGAAGGCACGGTAACGAGCAGTATCTAATATTCCTGCCATTCCCATAACGCGTTCTTTTGGTAGACCAGAAGCTTTCCAAGAAACGTAAGTCATTACATCTAATGGGTTAGAAACCACAATAATGATGGTATCTGGCGAGTTTTTAACCAATTCTTTGGTAACAGACTCAACAATACCTGCATTAATGCTCAATAAATCGTCGCGGCTCATGCCTGGTTTTCTAGGAATACCTGCAGTAATAACGCAAATATCTGAACCCGCA
>Ga0163215_101178_pt1 | contig 19080 bp, 14 predicted proteins | sample SynspAceP_FD_185934 | JGI IMG/M metagenome (GOLD analysis project Ga0163215, IMG submission 185934) | Saline lake microbial communities from Ace Lake in Antarctica - Synechococcus sp. Ace-P (Hybrid Assembly) | ecosystem: Environmental > Aquatic > Non-marine Saline and Alkaline > Saline | place... | reverse complement strand
CAAAGGTGATTTTTATGCTGGTTTTAGTACTAAATACGTCGGTAAACGTTACCTAGACCAAGCTAATACACAAGAAAGCGACTCTTATATAGTGAGTGATTTATATGTTGGTAAAACAGCCTATGAAATTGGTGGAGCCATCGACAGTATTGAACTTAGCTTTACCGTCAACAATGTCTTTGACGAAAAGTATCTGGGTTCAATTGCGCCAAACGCAGGTTGGATTGGTGCGCCGCGCATAGCAGCGCTCAACGCTAAATTTGTCATGTAATAGCAGCTCGTAGCCACAGGCAATTACATTGTCTGTGGCTAATCTAATCACTAGCAAAAAAGGCAATAAATAGGCATGTTGAGATTATTAGCGTTTTCTACTTTATTGTTTACCGGCTTGGTATGTGCCAATGCACCAAGTCGTATTTTATTTGGTTCATGCTCCCACCAAGATAAAGATATTCCGATTTTCAACGCCATAATTAAGGCTCAACCCGAAATTTTTATTTTTCTGGGGGACAATATCTATGGCGACACAGAAGACATGGCGTCTCTGCAGAGTAAATACCAAAAACTAGGTGCTAAACCTGGTTTTAAACAATTAAAAGAGCAGGCTCAATTAATCGCTATCTGGGACGATCACGATTTTGGCGCAAACGATGCGGGTAAAGAGTATCCGCAAAAAGAAGCTTCTCGTGAAATCATGCTTAATTTCTGGGAAGAACCGCAAGACTCGCCGCGCCGTAGCCGTGAAGATGGCATTTATACCTCTTACACTTACGGTCAAGGTGAAAAAAGCATCCATGTAATTTTACCGGATCTGCGCTGGAACCGCGATGCGATAGACCATGTATCACGCAGCGACTATAGCAAAGTGCGTAAACCGAAAAACATGGGTCCCTACAAAGCACACAGCGATCCAAACGCAAGCATGATTGGTGAGAAACAATGGCTTTGGCTAGAAGCTGAGTTACAAAAGCCCGCCCGCATAAAAGTAATAGGGTCAAGCCTGCAGTTTCTAGCAGACTTTACTGGTTGGGAATCTTGGGCTAACTTTCCTGCTGATCGCCAACGTTTACTGACCTTGATAAAAAAACATAAGGTCAATGGACTGGTGCTAATAAGTGGCGATACCCACTGGGGTGAGGTCAGTTATTATGCTGAGGACTTAGATTATCCCTTATGGGAAGTCACCTCATCAGGTTTGACTCAAGAATGGAAAAACGTTAGTCCAAACAAGCATCGTATCGGCGCGTTTACCAATACCGTAAACTATGGTGGATTAAATGTGGATTGGGAAAAAGATGATCCTCTTGTCACATTAGGTCTGTACGATGAAAGAGGTGAGGTAGTTAACGAACATCGTTTTCGACTGTCGACCCTTGAACCTTATTAAAAATATCAACAGTGTAGGAAAAACATGCCTAAAGTAGGAATGGAACCCATGCGTCGGCAGCAATTAATTGATGCCACCATAGAAGTTGTGGCAGAAGTCGGCCTCGGTGGCGCGACCATTAATCTGATCTCCCGCCGTGCTGGCATGTCATCAGGTATTATCAGCCATTATTTTGGCAGCAAACAAGCGCTTATTGAGGCCTCTGTTCGTTATCTGCTTTCCCAACTTAAAATGGAACATTCGCCAGATAGCCCTTATGAACGTTTAATGAAAATTGTTGATTTAAACTTTTCCGATGTTCAACAAGCTGATTCAAGTACTAAGACTTGGTTGAGCTTTTGGGGCAGATCAATGCATGACCCTAAGCTCTATCGCTTGCAAGAGCTTAATAAACGTCGTCTGGTCAGTAATTTACGTTATAGCTTTAAACAACTATTAGATCCGCAAAACGCCAAAGAAGCGGCTGAGGTTACCGCCGCACTCATTGATGGCTTTTGGTTACGCTGTGCGTTAAGTCGCACTAATAAAGCAAGATTCGCCCAAGCTAAAAGCCACTGTAAAAAATATATTAATGACGTGCTTACACTGCACGGCGTTAAGTAATCCATTGCCACTATAAATGGGAGTCATCGTTGTCCTCTACACTACTTAAAAATTTCATTCATGGCCGTTATGTCAGTCATAACGACAATACTTGTTTCGATGTGATCAATCCGGCGACTGGCGAGATTATTTACGCCGTCGAGGCTGCCAGTGAAACCTTGTTAGAACAGTCACTGTTAAGTGCCCAGCAAGGTTTTATCAAATGGTCCAAAACTCCCGCCATTGAACGGGCGCGGATACTGCAACGGGCCGCCGCAATTTTGCGAGAGCGCAACGATGAGTTGGCCAGAGTCGAGGTGTTAGATACCGGTAAACCTTGGCAAGAAGCAGCTGTGGTTGATGTGCAAACCGGTGCAGACGCCATTGAGTACTTTGCTAATTTATGTCCCTCAATGATGGGCGAGCAGCAAAGTGTCGGCGATGACTTTTTTTATACCCGACATGAGCCTTTAGGGGTGTGTTTTGGTATAGGTGCATGGAATTATCCCCTGCAAATTGCTTGCTGGAAAGCCGCTGCAGCGCTTGCTGCCGGTAATAGCATGATATTTAAACCTTCAGAAGAAACGCCACGGGGCGCCACTCTATTAGCAGAAATATTTATTGAAGCCGGTGTACCTGCAGGGGTATTTAATGTCGTGCACGGTGACGGCAAAGTGGGCAACTATATGGTTGAACACCCCGCTATTGCCAAAGTCTCGTTAACTGGCGAAGTGGGCACTGGCAAAAAAGTCATGGCTGCTGCGGCCGGAACCCTGAAAAAGGTCACCATGGAACTCGGTGGCAAATCTCCTTTGATCGTATTTGATGATGCCGATATCGATGAAGCTGTAACGGGCGCCATGATAGGTAACTTTTACACCCAAGGTGAAGTGTGTACCAATGGTACGCGCGTCTTTGTACACCAAGACTGTTATGACGTTTTTTTGGAACGTTTATTAGAGCGTAGCAAAAACAACATTATTGTGGGTAATCCATTGGATCCCAAAACGAATTTGGGCGCATTAATATCAAGCAGCCACATGCACAAGGTACTGGACTATATTCAATTAGGCAAAGATCAAGGCGCCACACTGGCCTTCGGCGGTGAACGTATCAAACCACTGGGCTGCGAAAACGGTTTTTTTGTTGGTCCGACTATTTTTACTGATTGTACTGATGAGATGCGGATTACCCGTGAAGAAATTTTTGGACCTGTTATGTCAGTACTCAAGTTTGCGACCGAAGAAGAAGTCATTCAACGGGCCAACAATAGTGATTTTGGCCTTGCCGCAGGTATTTTTTGCAAAGACATCCGCCGTGCCCATCGGGTTATTGCGCAATTAGAGGCAGGGATTTGTTGGATTAATGCCTATGGTAATTCACCAGTCGAAATGCCAGTTGGCGGCTACAAACAGTCTGGAATTGGTCGCGAAAATGGTATTGAAGCCTTCAGATCCTATACCCAAACCAAGTCCATTTATGTGGGAATGAACAAGCTCGAAGGGCCGTTCTAATGCCAGTTAATAAGACGTTCGACTACATCATTGTAGGTGCCGGTTCAGCGGGTTGTGTACTCGCTAACCGGCTAACAGAAGATGCTGATACCTCTGTATTATTGGTAGAAACAGGGGGCTCAGATCGCAGTATCTTCATTCAGATGCCTACCGCCCTATCCATCCCAATGAACAGTAAAAAATACGCGTGGCAATTCCATACCCAGCCCGAGCCCTTTTTAAATAATCGTGAAATGCACTGCCCTCGCGGCAAAGTATTAGGTGGCTCCTCTTCGATTAACGGTATGGTCTATGTGCGTGGTCATGCGCGAGATTTTGATGAATGGCATCAACACGGCGCCCAAGATTGGGATTATCAGCACTGTCTACCTTATTTTAAAAAAGCCGAGGACTGGGCATTTGACGCCGATGATTATCGTGCAAAAGGGGGGTTGTTAGCGGTCAATAACGGCAATAAGATGCAAAACCCCTTATACAAAGCCTTTATCGACGCTGGAATTGATGCGGGTTATATGGGCACCGAAGACTATAATGGCTATCAGCAAGAGGGCTTTGGTGCCATGCACATGACGGTTAAAAATGGCGTTCGCTGGTCCACCGCTAACGCGTATTTAAGACCGGCTATGCAACGGCCAAATCTTACTGTCTTAACTGGGGTTCAAGTGAACCGCGTATTACTAGAAGATAAAAAAGCGGTGGGTGTTGAACTGTATGAAGGAAAAACCCAAACCCGTTTTCTCGTTAACAAAGACGTTATTTTAAGTGCCGGCCCTATTGGTTCGCCGCATATATTACAATTATCAGGGATTGGCAGCAGTGACACCTTGTCTGCGGCCGGGATCAAGGTCCAGCACGAATTGCCGGGCGTCGGTGAGAACCTGCAAGACCACCTCGAGTTTTATTTTCAGTATCAATGCAAACAGCCTATCAGTTTAAACAGTAAATTGGGCCCCCTCAGTAAGCTGGCTATTGGCGTGCGCTGGATTTTGTTTAAGTCGGGCTTAGGTGCGACCAATCACTTTGAATCTTGCGGGTTTATTCGCTCAAAAGCAGGGGTTGAATGGCCTGATTTGCAATATCACTTTTTGCCTGCAGCCATGCGTTACGATGGTAAATCAGCCTTTGACGGTCATGGTTTCCAATTACACATTGGCCACAATAAACCTAAAAGCCGCGGCTCGGTGAAAGTCAGCAATGCCGACCCTTTTACCCCACCTAAAATTCAATTCAATTACTTACAGCATCAAGATGATATCGAAGCATTTCGCGCTTGCGTGCGTTTATCTCGGGAAATTATTGCTCAGCCCGCTATGGATACGTATCGCGGTGAAGAGATACAGCCCGGTCAAGACGTGGTCACTGATGAGCAGATAGATGCCTTTGTACGTAGTTCGGTAGAAAGTGCTTATCATCCCAGTGGTACTTGTCGAATGGGGGCGATTGATGATGTCAACGCCGTTGTCGATCCGCACATGCGGGTGCGCGGTTTACAGGGGCTGCGTGTAGTGGACTCATCGGTATTTCCAACCTTGCCTAACGGCAATTTGAATGCCCCTACCATCATGGTAGCAGAACGTGCCGCTGATATTATCAAGCAGCAAGTACTGCCCTCAGCCAGCGTAGAGATTTATAGCGATACAAATTGGCAGCTAGCTCAACGCCCAGGAAAAGCAAAACGAGCTAGCTCATGATGATGTTAGTCAGTTTTGGTATGCTCTTTTTTATGGCACTAGTAGTCTTTATCCTAGTGCGTTGGGGCCGACTAAAACTGCATGGTCGTTATCCTGTATCCACCCTAACTTTTATCGCTATTCTATTTACCTCTGGGCTAGATGTAGGGCTGATCATGTTCCCGTTGACCGAGTTTCCGGTCTATGCCAATCTTAAAGCGAACAATGAATACACCTTTAGCAATCCCTTAGCCATCGAGTTTGGCTTCTGGGGATTTCTGGTTTGGGCTATCTATTTTGTAACCTGCTTTTACTTTTGCGCCATTGAACCCAAAGTAAAGTTTTTTGAAATCACTTGGGTCAAGTGGATCAATAATCTGGTCATCATTGGCACCTGCGCCTTCACCGCGCATTTGCTGTTTGCCAATCTGAGTTGGTATTTACCCAGCATTGCAGCCACTGACGGTTTCCCTTGGTACTATGCCCTCATCGTGGGGGTCACTATCCTGTTAGCGGTTTACTCAAGTACAGATCTTAAGTTTGTTAAAATTCTAAGCCTGTCATCCGGCACCTTATTTTTTGCCCTGATTATTGGACTCGGCAGTATCGCCTTCATGTCTGCTAAGGTATCAGCGCCAGACTACTTTAATACCCTTCCCCTACTGACAGATTACTTCGCCCACTTAGACCGTTTTATCTTGCCCATCAATGATTACCACGCCTTTTATCTGTTTTGGTGGTTTGCTTGGAGCATTATGATAGGCCAATTTACCTCACGGTTTGTCGGTAATATGCGCACTGTTTGGCTGTTTTTTTCCATGCTGGTATGGCCGTCATTGGCAATAGGACTGTGGTTTAGCGTGCTGTATTTGTTTCACCTAAAAGGCCTAAAAACCTCTGGTCTAATAAACTACGCCATGGTGTTTGTGGGTGTAGTATTTGTGATTAACTCCTTAGACTCCCTGATCAGACTGTACTCCGACAACCTAAACCTCACCGTAGAGCGTTTTGGTAAACACAACTATATAATATTGCATGGCTTTTTAATGATGTTATTGACGGTACTTTTCAGCTTACAATTTATTCAAATACAGTGGGTAGGCGCACTCGTCATTGGCCTTGGTTTATCTTGTTTCATCTATATTTTACTTGGCAAACAACGCTATCCCTTGCCTAAGGCAAGCGCATTATTCTCCTTAAAAAGTAAAAAAAGTAAGGCTGAATAAAGTGCCAGTCTAAACATCAGCGACTGAACCTGATGAGCCACTTATCGCCTTACACTTTTATCTACACCAATAAAAATCCAGTGATAAAATATCACTGGATTTTTTAATTGTGAGTTTTACTTGGTTTTAAAAATAATTAGAACTGGAAGTCGAACTTGATATATATATTGCTGCCGTAAGTATCGTAAGGCGCATTACGTGAGTAAATCAAACCACGATTAGCCTGATAGGTTGTCTCTGCAGGATAAGGATCAACAATGTTTTCGGCGCCCGCGCTTACGGTAATATCGCCATTCAAATGATCCGTGGCTGAGATATCTGTGAAAAATTCAGCACCAAAATATTGAAAAATATCCCATCACTATTGCCTGAATAATCAGTCCAAGAGCCGGAGTAACAAACTCGAGCCATTAAACTAACAATATCCATTGCATAATTTGCGCTAAAATTAGCAGCATTTAACGGTAGTAATTTTTTACAACGATTACGTGTGGCGTCGTTATCAACTAAGCTACCCTTAAGTACTTCGGTTTTATTATGATTCATGACCGAGGTCAGCGACACACTGCCTCGGCCAACATCAGTGGTATAAGCGGATACCAAATGCCCCTTGTGCGGGTATCAAAATTATTTTGGAAAAAATCAACTCGCATAATACTCTTACCAAAAGGTACATTTAAAGCCGTAAATTTTGCTCTTTCGCCATCGGTCACAGTTCAGGTTGCAGAGGTACTCAAGCGATTATCAACATCCACTTAATAAAAATCCAAAGATGAATAAAAACCGCTGTTATTGCGATAAACGGTCACCTACCGGTATGAGCTCGTTCAGACTTATCGAGAAAAATATTATGGAAGATGGCAACAAACTGCAAAAAAACCTCGAAAACTTAAAAAACTGGCATGAGTCTGCGCGAAAACTTGTGCCCATTGGGCACCAGCACAATGTGCTTAAGTCAAACTGTGGCGCTTCTGAATTTCAATAGCAAGATGACAAATTGTGTTATGTGAGTTTAGTAACAAAACCTTAGGTTATTTACATACCATTTTTACTACGGTAAAATTTGGATACATAACAAGGGACATGTGACCGATAGGTAATATGTATTTTTCCTCAGGTTGACATTGTTAGCTTCTAAAATTTAGGGATAATTTAATGGTCTTTGGCACTTTTAATTCAAAATATGGATTCATTTTCACATTAGCCACTATTTTCGGTTTGTCAGCATGTGGCGGAGGTAGCCAGTCCTCTACACCTTTGCCCCCCAAAATACCGCCCACATATAATATAATAGGGGCCGCAGTTAAAGGTCCTTTAAAATTTGCAACGGTAAAAATTTATCAGTTTGATAATACCAAAATCGATGGTGTAGGCCGTTTAATCAGTACAGGCACTACTGACGAATCAGCGAAAATAAAAGACCTCATAATAAATGAAGATATTTCAGGATATTTTGTAATTGAGTTCAGCTCTAACGATGCAACAATTGAAATAACTACAGAAAAACCCCCCATATTTAAATACTTACGTAATATCATCAGTGCTAGCGATATTATTACTCAAAAATCCTTATATGCGACCCCACTTTCGACTCTGATACTAAAATTAGCTATAGCCAAATTACAAACCGAAAGCTCGGTCAGCAATGCTCTTTCAGCGGCACAAACAGATATTAAATCAGTTTTTGGATTAGGAAGCGGGAATGAAACAGACTTGCTGACAACCCCTCCAATGTTGACAACAGAAACAAATTCAATTGAAACACAGAATGATGCTTGGTCAACTAGAATTGCTAATGAAGCTAGCGCGGCCTTAATTTATCAATTATTTATAAAGATAAATGACCAGACCCTGACACTGGATGAGCTACTAAATGATATTATCAAAGATTTGGCTGATGGCAGTATAAACGCAATTGCAGAAGGTCTTACCCTAGCTTATACATCAGAAGATATTTCAGTACTTTCCCAACCGATTAACTCCCTCATGTTAGCTGGGAGTGATTCAATCTCCATCACGTCTCTAAAAGAAATCATGACATCTGAAATATCTTCTACTGGTTATTCAACCGTTGAGCCTACTTTACTGGAAAACTCCGATTTATTCGTTCCACATCAAACATTGATCTTAACTGTAGATATTGACCAGGATGGCATAAGTAATAGCGAAGATTTAGATAATGATAATGACGGTTATGAAGATAACTTTGATGCTTTCCCATTAGATAAATCGGAATGGAACGATAATGATTTTGACTCTATTGGTGATAACGCTGATCTCGATGATGATAACGACGGCGTCTCAGATGACTTAGATGCATTGCCCTTTGATGAGAGTGAATCAGAAGATTTTGATGGCGATGGCATTGGCAATAATGCGGACACAGATGATGATAATGATGGTATCACTGACGAGCTAGATGCCTTCCCATTTAATAATGAAGAAACCGAAGATTTCGACGGTGATGGCATTGGCAATAATGCCGACAAAGATGATGACAATGATAGTGTTTTAGATGTTGATGATATGTTTCCTTTGGATGCCATTGAATGGGCAGACAATGATTTAGATGGGATAGGGAATAACACAGATACAGATGACGATAATGACGATGTAATTGATGAACAAGATGCCTTCCCATTTGATGACAAAGAAACTGAAGATTTTGATGGCGATAGCATTGGTAATAATGCAGACACAGATGATGACAATGATGGTGCGTTAGATATTAATGATGAGTTTCCTTTCGATGCCGATGAACAAACTGACAATGACAAAGATGGTATTGGTGATAATCGTGACCTCGATGATGACAACGATGGCTTTGTAGACACTGTAGATACATTTCCCTTTGATAATAACGAGTGGGTCGATACTGACAAGGATGGAAAAGGAAATAATTTCGACTCAGATGATGATAATGATGGTGTATTAGATAACGAAGATGACTTGCCATTAAATGCGTCTGAATCAAGAGATTTTGATAGTGATGGACTTGGAGATAACGCAGACCCTGACGACGATAACGACGGCATTCTAGATGTTCTTGACAATATGACTCTGGGAGGCCAAAAGACTTTATATCCTACGGCAGGGCAAATAACCATTGATGTACGTGTTAAAGATAACAACAACACAATATTGAAATCTTCTGATGGATGGCAAGTTCAATATTATACCTTTGATTTATCTAACTCGGTTAACACCGATCCTGAATCTGCGAATACGCCAGAACAATATATTACTAAATATACTCAAGACGGTTATTACAATGCTAATTATAATAACCAAACAGGCGAATGGTTGGTTCAGTTTCCAGCGTTAGACTATGCAGGCACGTTTAAAACACGAATATCTGTGTTTTGCTCTAGAGCAGACAATATGTGCGGAGGCCAACTTAGGTCGTTTACAGATACTTGGAGCCAAGAAGTGTCTTATATAGTCACCTGTGCTTCGGGCGGAACATGTGATTATATTCCTGATGCAGAACCGGGGGTTAATGTTACAGATAATGATACTGCAGCGGATGTTTATTCGTTAGTGTATCGACGCAATGGCCAACTTATTACTTCATACCGCCTGTTTTCACCTAATGAGACATTTAATGCATTAAGTAACTCAAATGATTTTGGAGCGTCTTGGCAAATAGCCTCGAATATGAAGTTTTTTAGTGGAAATACTTACGCTCATCTATATGAAGATTCGAAAAATAATTTGTTAATGGTTAGTCAATGCGCGCTAGATTTGTGTATTGTAAAATTTGCCCAAGATATGTCTTGGAGCGTCGTATCGATAATCAACATGAGTGAATATGTCACATGTGATGGTCTAGGTTGCTCGATTAGTATCGATACAGGTTCAATAATTGAATCCTTTAATGGTAATTACTTATTAAGTTATAGCCTATCAACAGGAGGTTCTTCACTGACAGATGTTTATGTTATCAAGTCTGATAACTTAGTTAACTGGAGTGAGCCCTATAAAGTTAGCGGATATGATAATTTTGATTTAGATTCAAAACTTATTCAATTAGCTGACGGAAGATTTTTAATGGCCTATTTATCTAATGATAATAATGCAATTATCATAACGCTTTCTGATGACGGAAACACTTGGGTTGAAAGTCAAAAAATACCTGTCGGAAGCCCGACCCTATCAGTTCACATAAGCTTATTACTGGATGATGATACAGTACGAATTTTTTACTCCGATAACAATACTTTATATTCCCGCCATCTTGATGAAAACACTCAATTTACCGAGCCCTTATTTTTACGCAATAATGCACAGTTTGGGCCAGTAGTCGTAAAATTGCCAAATGATACCTTTGGAATAGTGTATTCGTTAGATTTAAATGAAAAAAGGGATATTTTCTTCGAAAATATTGGCGCTATAAAAGAGTAGTTTCTCACTCTTAACTTGGCATTAAAGAGGTTATAAACAAGCCCTTTAATGCCCAACCAACCAGATCTTCAATACACCACGCTATTCTCAATCTAGTGTTTAACTTTTTGCTTGTTGTTCAATTCCACCTAAAGAAACAGTGGCGACTTACAAGGAGCTATGAGGCCAGCACTTGGCCAGAATCTGGCGATTTTATTAATTAGATATAAAATACCTCTTCGCAGGTTTTATTCAGACCAAATTGAACCTTTGGCTAGGGTGCAAGTCTTATACAGTGTGTTGTTATATTGCATGTGTTTCCGTTTTAAGCCTGACTTAATGTCAGGCTTTTTTACCAAAAGTTCCAATTATTAACTAAACAGATTCAAAGTATCTTTAAAAATGCGTTCTAATCATTTTCCAAAAGCCGAAAAAACTTAACAAGACATTGATTTTTATCTACTTTCTATTTCTAAAAACTGTGATAAATTCCACCTCCCAGTAAAAGCGTGCACGCCGACCATATCTAGGGCTTATCAATGTGGCAAAAATTTAAAACAAACCAACAAATCATCGTTAGTATTGCCGAACTCATGGCATCTTTCGTGACTATCCTCGGAATTATTGGAATTTACTTTGTTTATCAACAGCTTAAAATGAACGAAGACGAAATTGCGCTGAACACAGTTGGTCAGGTTTACAGCCAAATGGTTGAAATAGACAAAGAGTTTATGAATCACCCAGATGCTCGCTTGTATATTTATGGCAATTTGCGCCCTGAAGATATTTACCCTGACGCCACTCCTCACGAATTACGCATGCATCAGTCACGGGCCGAGGCCAGTGCTGAGATGATGATGGATTTCTTCTCTCAGCTCACTCTTGTGCAAGACAAACTTGGTCCAGCCGCACAAAACTGGGTTGATTTTATCAAAGATATTTACAAATGCAGCCCTGTGGTGCGCGACCGCTATGCGCGCAAAGAGGCATGGTACAAAGATGAAAATGCCGCAGCGATTATCAATCAAGCTAAAGCAGAAATCAGCGCAGGAGGTTATGCATGCGACGCAATGGTCATCCCGAAAGCCTAAAAACTCATATCATCACTAACAGCGACGATCCGCTTTTTGATTGCGCCTATGATATATTAAACGACTATTTTGGTAGCCGCGATGAAATGGAAAAACGAGATGTGATTATCTCGCGTTTTAAGTGGCGCGCTGATGAAGTAATTAACGACTTTTCGATGCTCTATCAGTTAGCCTATATCACTGACGAACACAATACACTGGCGGCAGTGGGCGACTACAGTGTCATAGTCAATCATTCAGCCTGTAATAAGGGTCAATCAGTGGTTGTGCACTTATCCCATATTTGGGTCAACCCTAAAAAACCCGGTCGAGGCATTGTAAAACATCTCATGCATAGCCTGACGACGGATGCTGCTAGATTGGCCATTAAAACAGCCAAATTTGCAACGGAACAACCTATTACTTTAGTGGGCGAAATGGAACCTTATGAGGCGGGTAACGAAGAACGCATTAGGCGCATAAAGGTATTTTTATATAATGGCTTGCGTCTTGTTGACCCTGCCAATATTCAATATTTTCAACCTGATTTTAGACCCGCAGCGGAAATTGCTTTAGAGCAAAAATCAATGCCGGTGTCGCTGTATTTGATGCTCAGGCGAGTAGACCGCGAATCGGAAGACACCACTGATGCACTTGAAATTAAACACATCGTCAACTGCCTTTATCATATGTACGCCCAAGGCTTGAGCGCTAAAGCAATTGAAGATGCTTATTTGACGTTGAAGGCTTATCCGCTTGACGCGACGCCAGTTGCTCTTTTCTCGCGCCTACCTCAATAAAAAATGCCAGCCCGCTATTAACTGACTGGCATTAGGCGCGCTGCGCTCTTTTTAACTTAACGAGTTATCACTTTTACATAGGTTCAAGTTTTAACAAACGTCCACCAGTAGAATCTTCTAATATATAGATAGCGCCCTCTGGTCCTTGCTCAATTTCACGTATGCGTTTACCCCATTCATAACGTGCAGCTTCGCTAGGCTTTTTGTCTGCACCCTTTGCATTTTGGCCAAGGTCTACTCTAACTAAGGCCTGAGATGACAGGCCGCCAATAAAAGCATGGCCCTTCCAAGCAGCAAAGCGCTCACCTTGGTAGATCATCAAACCCGCGGGGCTAATAGCCGGTACCCAGGCAAAATCAGGGGCCTGAAAGATGGGCATTGAAGCATGACTGGGTATTTTGGTGCCGTTGTAATGTTCACCCTCAGAGACAAAGGGATAGCCATAATTAGTAGCGCGAGTGATGCGATTTAATTCGTCACCGTCACGGGGCCCCATCTCGTGAGTCCAAAGGGTGCCCTGCTCGTCAAAAGCGATTCCTAAAGGATTACGATGGCCCAATGACCAAATCTGATCGGCCACAACACCATTACCATAAAACGGATTGTCTTGTGGCACACTGCCATCTAGGTTCAAACGAATGACTTTACCGAGGTTCATTGCCATATTTTGCGCAGGGTTAAACTTTTGTCTGTCCCCTGAAGTGATAAACAAATAACCATCTGGCGACTGGGCGAGTCGATGGCTGTAATGGCCATTGCCCGTCACTTTTGGGCTTTGCGTCCAGATAATAGCCCGCTCTGCCAAACTGGCTTTTTCAGCAGACAAACTCAATTTGGCTCGCTCAACCACCGCACCACTCAAACTATCATCTTGTTTATCACGCTCAACATAAGACAAATACACTAGGCCCGATGTGGCAAAGTCGTCCGCTAAAATGATATCGCCCATACCACCCTGGCCGCGCATGGTTACTGTGGGTGATTGCGCTACTTGCGATAGTTTTTGGCCGCTTTGGCTTAATAACCAAATTTCACCGCTTTTTTCTGTTACTAAGGCTCTGCCATCAGGCAAAAAAGTCATCGCCCAAGCGCTATCAAAAGTCTCGAGAGGAGTGGCCCGTAGCTTTGTGCCATCGTTGCCTTCGATAATAAAATTAGCACTCTGTGCCAAAGCACATTGCGAACTAATTAAAGTGAAAAATAAACACGTTTTTATGAAAGTTTTCATAAGTCAGTTTCCTTGTGATTTAAGTTTTTGTTTTTTTACGCAGAAAATAAAGATTCGATCAGGCTTTAAATTGCTAAAAGTTTAGTCACCTGCCTGACCAAAAACTACCCAGCCATGCCATCGCAAGACTGCCCCGTTAACATCCCTAAGGGATTACCTAGTCAAACAGCACCACTACCCTTCAGTTTCATCTAGGCAGGCTAAACTTGCTGGCGACTGTTAGTCAATAAATCGATGAATATCAGCCGCCAATTTGACTCGTGAAGCTTGGTGTAAATACATCATGTGTCCACCTTCATAATAAGTCTGAGTGACTCGACTTAGGGCAATGCCATGGCGAGCAAAGGTATATTCACCATCAAAAAATGGCGTTGCATAGTCAAAATAGCCACTGGCCAACAATACTTTCATTGCGGGATTTTTACGCATTTCTAGGGCAAGTTCGGGCGCACTATTAACGTATTTTGGCTCCTTGCCATCTTTTGCTAAACTGCGATCCCATACCCAGCCCTTACTGGCTGCTGACGAACTGACCACATAATCACGTTGCCAATTTACACTAAGTTCGGTTTGCAAATAGTTATTCCAAGCAGCGGTATAAGCGGCTGATATCGCTGCACTGGCCGCATCATATTTTGGTGATACTGCTAAATCATCTATTTCATCTGAGCTATAACGTGAATCCAATCTACCTATTGCTAACCCTTGATCAGCCAGCAACATTTTTGTTTGTCGCGTTGCCGTAACACGCAAATTAGCCCTCTTAATGATCTCTAACGACAAGCCCGTATAACTCGCCAACTTCAGCGCAATATAATCAAAACGTTCTTGGCTCAGGGTGCTGCCTTTAAACAAGGCTGGCAGGTATTCATCTACCGCAAAAGCTTTTACCTCAGTCATCAGGGCATCCAAACTAATTGACGATTGGGCGATTTTTTTGTGATACCAAGCGGTAGCGGCCATAGTAGGTAAATAGGTTACAAAGGCCACTAAATTATCTTCTGCTGGCGTACTACCAGTGTAATCCAATGCTTGGCTTACTAAGATCAAACCATTCATTCGCATAGGGCTTTTGCTGTCATCTAAATAAGGCATCATGGCCGCAGCTCGAGTGGTACCAAAGCTCTCCCCCACCAAGTACTTAGGCGAATTCCAACGCTGATTTTTACTCACCCACTGTTTAACTATCTGACTAACCGATTTGGCGTCTTCACGTAAACCCCAAAAATCTTTTGCACTGCCTTTACCTGCTAGTTGGCTAAAGCCTGTACCAATAGGATCAATAAATACCAAGTCAGTTTTATCCAGTGGACTGTTTGCATTATCGATCAACGTATAAGGGGCGTTACCCGCATCTTGCGCATCACTGGGCACACTGACTATCTTTGGCCCTAACAATCCCATATGCAACCAAATCGAGGCCGAACCGGGGCCACCATTAAACACAAAACTTATGGGACGAACGTTTTTTGAATCCACGACATAAGCCGTAGTCACGGCATCACCCACGACTTCACCCTTATCATTCAATAAGTGCATATTGCTCACAGTTGCGGAATAACTAATAGTCTGACCATTAAATTTGCCTTTATGTTGAGTCACAAAAGAACTCAGCTCTGGCACAGGCAAGTCAGTTTTTTCGTTATTGATATCTTTGGGGGCTTCGTCGGCCACTACATTCACGCTGATTAGCAGCCAGCACAGAAGCAGGATATGTCGCATACTTAATTCCTTATTCGTAAAGGGATGAGAGATTGAGAGCTTTCAATCAATAGTATAAGCAACTGAAAAAATTACCACCGCATAGCGACGTAAGTTAGATTTTTCACGCTCTATGAATATTGTTTTTTGGGATTTGATTCTTGCACAGTGAAAACACCCTACTGGGATTGAAGACACTACAATCGGCCTATTGGAACAATTATTGCTGATTACCCTAATAGGGTAAGCAACTTGCCATCTGAATCAGTAAATATTACCCAGCTTAAATTGCCGAGTGGTAAAAATAACACGGTTAAAGCAAACAAAGGCTACGCACCTTTTAATACAACACAGGAGATAAAAAATGAGCAAGCAAGCCATTTTACATCGCATGGTGACCGACCAGCATATCTGTCCATTCGGATTACGTTCTAAAGATTTACTGCAACGCCAAGGCTACCAAGTTGAAGACCACAAACTGAGCTCCCGTGCAGAAACAGATAAGTTCAAAGAGCAACACAAAGTCAAAACTACTCCACAAACCTTTATTGATGATCAGCGCATTGGTGGTTACGACGAACTGCGTGACTTTTTTGGCATGGACAAAGCGGGCCAAAACGGCACCACTTACACGCCTGTCATCGCGATTTTTAGTGTGGCAGCGTTGATGACCTTGGCGATTCAATATGTTGCACAGGCAACGTTTATGTCTGTGCGCACTCTATTGCTATTCATCGCCGTATCTATGGTGATGCTGGCTCTGCAAAAACTAAAAGACTTATTTAGTTTTACCAACTCATTTATTACCTACGACTTATTAGCGATGCGTAATATTCGTTATGCATACCTTTACCCCTTTTTTGAGGCCTATGCAGGCATTGGCATGATAGCCGCCCTACCCACGTTATGGGTGGCCCCGGTTTCACTGTTTATTGGTACGGTTGGCGCCATCTCAGTTTACAAAGCGGTTTATATCGACAAACGTGAACTAAAATGTGCCTGCGTAGGTGGCGATAGCCAAGTCCCATTAGGCTTTGTATCGCTGAGTGAAAATCTATTTATGATAGGCGGCGCACTAATAATGATCTTGATGTAAATCATTTAGTTAAACTTGCCTACCGGCTTTATTGACAAGGCACCAGTCATGTTCGCTTCCCCATGTTACTTTGTTGAAATACTAAGGAGTGAAATTTTTTCTGGCTTTAGTGACAAGTACTTCTAAAAACATAAAGCCAAATTACAGAAAATTCTACTTTACCCGAATGCAGAAGTATTATATTCCAACAATAGCCAAACTTATAAAAATATAAACCTTTAAAATAGGATTTTTAGGGTAAAAACAAAACTTAATTCTAGCAACTCCCATGTAACATAGTTACACCTAAACCAATCAGTGACTCCTTACCATGCAAAGCACCCGCGAGTTAGTCAATCCAACTAGTCAGACGGCCAGCGACCATGAATTTTGGGCCAAAATCGCCAGCCAAATCGTAGTTGATCCTAAGGACCAAAACCGTGTTTATGCAGACTGGACCGCGAGTGGCCGTTTGTTTCGCCCCATAGAGGACCGCATTACCAATATGGCTGGCGGTTTGATGGCCAATACTCACACCGAAGACAGCTATACCGGTCGCGTAATGACAACGTGGTTGCACGAAGCTGAAAAGCATATTAAAAACCACGTAAATGCCTCTAGTGATGATGTATTGCTAAATGTCGGAAACGGCATGACAGGTGCACTAGCAAAGCTCATGCGTATCATGGGATGGTGGTGTCATGAACAACATCGTGAAGCCGTTTTAGCAACAATGAGTCAAAAACCTTTGGTCTATATCACGCATCGCGAGCATCATAGTAACCAAACAATGTGGTTAGAAAGCTTGGTCGAGTTACGTATGATCCCAGCCCTAGAAGGCGATGAAATAGACCTAAGTTGGTTAGCGCAAGACTTAATCAAAGAGCAGAATCGCACAATTAAATTTGCCTCTGTCACCGCGGCTTCCAATGTCACTGGTATAAAAACGCCGTATCGAGATATTGCAAAAATGATGCACACTTCCGGTGGATATTGTTTTGTCGACTTTGCAGCGTCCGGTCCTTATGTGAATATGGATATGCATCCAGCTGACAAGGAATGGATTGATGCAATATTTTTCTCCCCCCACAAGTTCTTAGGTGGCCCTGGTTCCACTGGGGTACTGGTGTTTAACAAGTCACTCTACCAAAACAAAGTACCAGAACAACCTGGCGGCGGCACAGTACTTTGGACTAATCCTTGGGGTAAACATCGCTTTATTGCGAACATCGAACAACGTGAAAGCGGCGGTACACCGGGTATTTTGCAAACATTAAAAACAGCTTTAGCCATACAGCTCAAAGAAGAAATGGGGGTTGAGCGTATTGAGCAGCGTGAACACTATTTGAATAATCTCATGTTTAGCCGCTTAGAAAACATGCATGGAGTGCGAATTTTGTCAGATCAGCATAAAGACAGACTCAGCATTTTCTCGATTGTCTTTGAGAACGTCGATTATAAAACGGCCGTTCAGCGTTTGAGTAATGAATATCAAGTTGAAACGCGGGGCGGTTGTGCTTGTGCCGGAACCTATGGTCATCATTTGTTAGGCATCGATTATTGTGCGTCGCAAGCCATTACTGACCTACTTGATGATGAGCTACAAGACTTAAAACCCGGTTGGGTAAGGGTAAGTTTGCACCCGTGTATGAGTGAAGTCGATGTGCATAAAGTCGCTGACGCCATTCAGGCCGTCGCTGCGGGTCTGAAAAACGATACGATGGTATTGCCCAAAGCAGATTCTTTATGGGGTCAACTACTATAATAAATGCTTGTTGGTTAGTGGCAAAAATGCCATGTAGCAGTCAATATTAAGGCGGGACTTAGCAGTGCTGTTCGGCTCTAAAGGGCCTCCTACAAAAGAATTCCCTCTCTTTTGTAGGAGGCCCTTCACAACTCCATGCCACATCAACTAACTAATGCTCCGCTCGGATAGCATCCGTTGCGGAGAACCCTCAATAAAAAACCACTCACAAACTACCAATAACCCCCTCTCGGCGTTTGTCCGCGGCACCTTCCAATGTGCCATCTGGTTTACGTAAAATAACACTTAAACCTGAATTTTCACCCCGCGACGCATCTACATTCAGACCAAAATCTTGTAACGCTTTAATTAGAGAATCAGAGCTTGCGTCTTTTTCCATTCGCACTACATCACCGCGAGCGACCATATTTGGCAAGTCAACGGCTTCTTGAGGGCTGAGTCCCCAGTCAAATACACCCACTAATGTTTTTGCGGTGTAAGCGATAATATTGTTGCCACCAGGCGAACCGGTAGCCATTAAAAATTGCCCCTTGTCATCTAGCACTATGCTCGGTGACATCGATGAACGCGGCTTTTTATTGGGGGCGACAGCATTGGCTATAGGCAAACCTTGCTTATCGGTATGCTGAAAGGAAAAATCGGTTAACTGATTATTGAGAAACATACCGCCGACCATACG
>Ga0163215_101176_pt1 | contig 19119 bp, 10 predicted proteins | sample SynspAceP_FD_185934 | JGI IMG/M metagenome (GOLD analysis project Ga0163215, IMG submission 185934) | Saline lake microbial communities from Ace Lake in Antarctica - Synechococcus sp. Ace-P (Hybrid Assembly) | ecosystem: Environmental > Aquatic > Non-marine Saline and Alkaline > Saline | place... | reverse complement strand
AAACGGGGAAAGGCCCGCCATCTTCTGCTGGTTGCTCAGGAATAGCGAAGAGCGTCCCGTCGGATGACATGCCCAGTGCCTCGATACCCGAATTAGAGCCCAAAGTGTCGTCGAAAGGCAGCCGGATTTGTCTGAACGTGCGCCCGCTGGCCAAATCCACCTGCATAATCCGGTGACGTTGCTCGAACGAAATATAGGCGTTGCCATCATCGGCAATCGCCAGTCCTTCTGAATCACTGTCCCTCTCGCGCAGCTGACCGCCATTCGGAGCGCCCAGCTGAATAACGCTTTGCACCGCAATACCGGTGATCTGACCGTCTCGCCGCCGCAAAGCCGCGTGTACCATCTGTCCGCGGTCGTTGATCACCGTCATCTGGCTGCCTTCGGCCGCCATCTCGATCCCGGACCAGCCGCCGAACCATGGCGCGTCCAACTCCCATCGGACTGAGCCCTCCGCGCGCAGCGAAGGGTCCGCCTGCACCCCACCACAAAGGCAAATGAATGCCAATGCGCAGCGGATCAATTGGCGTCCAGCACTGCTTTGCACTGGGCGGGGAGATCGGCCAGCACCAACTCGCGCCGTGGTTTGGCGGGCGCCGCGGGTTTGGCGGAGGGTTTGGGTTTGGGTGGATTGATTATGTTGGCTTGCCATTCGCGCGCATCATCACAGCCGTCACCCGCTGGTGGCGGGGTCTGGTTTACGCATCCTTGCGCGCCCTTGGGGCACGACAGCCGGACGTGGAAGTGGTAGTGATGCCCGTACCATGGTCGGATCTTGCGCAGGTAGCTACGGTCGCCGCGCTCGTCGTCGCACATCTGGACCTTGGCGCCTGGAAATACAAAAATGCGCTCGACGCGTGGATCCTTTGCGGCAGCTTTGATGATCTCATGATGCGCGCGCGTCCATGACCCGTTCACATAAGCACCGTTCGCGCGGCGTGTGGAGATCGAAGATATATCTTCACGCTGCTGGCGTGTCAGGCTCAGCGAGGTTGGCGGCAGCATCCAGATATCCGCGTCCAGACCCATCTGATGGCTGCGGTGGCCGGTCAACATCGGACCGCCGCGCGGCTGGCTGATGTCCCCGATATAGAGACCGTTCCACCCCGGTTGCTGTGCGGCAAACTGGCTAAGGTTTTTGAGCATGTCGATCAGCTCGGGGTGGCCCCAATTACGGTTGCGCGACAGGCGCATTGCCTGCCATGTCGGACCTGTCTCTGGCAACTCAGCCGCACCGGCGATACATCCCTTGGCATAGCTGCCATAGGCTGCGGGGCTGTGCGAGGTTGCCGCCGACTTGGTGCCAAACAGCTTTTTCGCTTCCACGTTGGCCAGTGGCCCGGCCAATTCGCCAATTGTGGGGAGATCGGGCTGCTTTTCTTTCGCGCCGCTGATGTCGCGTGCGCCGCCACAGCTGGCGACAAAGATGCCCAGAACAGTGATCGATAGAATCTTTCTGATGTTCATTTGCCAAAGTCTCCTCGTGGTTTCACCCAGATTAACAGAACCAGCCCTATGATGAACAGCCCCACAACGGGGCTGACACCCAACCGCTGGCTGCCGGTGATCTGGCTGGTCAGCGCAATCAGCGCTGGCGCCAGAAAGGATGTTGCTTTGCCGGACAGCGCATAAAGACCGAAAGCCTCGGTCATCCGCGCGGGGTTGGCTTGCCGCGTCATCATGTTGCGCGAGGACGCCTGCAGGGCACCCCCTGCGGCACCAATCACTGCACCGGCGATGAAAAAAGTCACATTTGGCAGGTTCGAGCCTGGGGCGATTGGAATGAACAGAATGGATTGCGGTGTAATTGTTACGATGAGGATGGAGATAAACGTCAGCGCCAGCACACAAAAGATGATCACCGGCATCGGTCCTATCCGCCTGTCCACGCGCCCCGACACCCAGCAGAAAACCGCGCCCGAGATCGCTGCGACGATACCGAAGATGCCCACTTGGGTGATCGTCCAGCCCAGCACACCCAATGCGTAGACGCCGCCGAAGGTATAAAGCCCGTTGAGCGCATCACGGTAGAACATCGAGGAGCCAAGATAGGCCATCAGCGATGGATGGCGCGGCAGGCCTTTGAGCGTAGTAAGCAGATCGCGCATGCTTTGCCCTAGTTGCACGCGTGCTGCACCGGTCACACGGATGTCGCGGGCGGTGAGAAAGAAGGGCACCATGAAAACCGCAAACCATATGGCCGTCAGCGGCCCGACAATCCGCGTGTCAGCCTTGGTTGCAGGATCCAGACCGAACAGCGGCGACAGGCCGAGCATCGTGTTGCCGTTTGGGGTGGCCTGAAACAGGGCCAGCATGACTGCCAGCGCCAGCACGCCGCCTACATACCCGAACGCCCAGCCAGAACCGGATATCCGCCCCAGCTCCGCCGGATTCTTGTGCAGTTCGGGCAGATAGGAGTTGGTAAAGATCGTGGCAAACTCCATCCCGATCAGGCCCAGCCCGAAGAAAAACAGCGCCCAGAGGACGGAAAAGTCTTGCGGAGCGGTCCACCACAAAGCACCCGAGCCTATGAAGTACATAGCGGAGAACAGCCAGATCCACGGCAACTTGCGCCCTGAATTGTCGGCGATTGCCCCCAACACAGGGGCCAGAACCGCAATGAAGATCCCTGCAATTGCCAGCCCCCAGCCCCAAGATGCCTGCGCCTGCGCCCGCGCTGCCTGCTCGGGCATGCCATCAGCGATCAGATTGGCGGCAAGTGTACCGGTGAAATAGGGACCAAAGATAAACGTCAGCAGCAACGTGTTGTAAGGCTGGCTGGCCCAGTCGAAAAAGTACCAGCCCCAAATCCGCTTGCGCGGCGATACGTGCGTCATGACACGGCCTCTCCCCTGTTTGTTCCAACATAGAACAGGGTGCATCCGTTGGCGCAAGCAGTGGTTTGGTCGCGTTGTGTTATGTTTCTGTATCAGTCCTGCATCGGTGGCCAAGGCCGCGTCGCTTCGGCAGCGATCCAGTTTGCGACCCAGTCCGGCACTGGCGGCGATACCAGATCCTGTCCCAGTGCGGCCAGAATGCGGGGCGGCTTCACGATCCCGTTCCGGTCCGTCACCGCAGCACGGTAGAGCACATGACTGGCACATTCGCCGTTTCGCTTCCACATCGACTGCTCAATATAGATGAACTTGTCGTCCCAGCAAATAGCGCGGCTACGGACCTCGAACCGCTCGAACCCGTGAATGCGGCGGCGGAACCTGACATGTGATCCAGCCATCGTCAGCCCCCACCGCTCGCGGCGCAAGACTGCCACAAGACCAGCGCGCCGTGCCATCGCGATACGTCCCAGATCGTAGAGCGTCAGGGCGCGGCCATTGTTGAGCTCAAGAAACACATCCAGATCCTGCGGCCAGCAGATGTGATGCGACACATGGGTGTCGGTCAGTTGCACCAGCGGGGGCTGGCGGCCCGCAAGGAACAGCTCTTTGACAAGGCGAATAAACGGGAACATCAGTGGACTCCTTTGCCTCGCCAAATGACGTAATTATGGTCCGCGTCAATCACATACCTTGCGGCACCCTTGCCCTTTCTGCGCACCGCGCTTAACTGCTGGGCATACCTGTTGGAAAAAGGACCGCTGCCTGTGACTTCCCTGTTTATGATCCTGATGCTTTTGCTGAATATCCTTTGGTTCTTCATCATTGCCCATGTGGTGATGTCCTGGCTGATCAACTTTCAGGTGCTCAACACACGCCAGCCGCTGGTGGCGCAGATCTGGTACGGTATCAATCGCTTGCTGGAACCTATCTACGCACCGATCCGCAGTGTGCTGCCCAATATGGGGGGGCTTGATCTGGCTCCGCTGGTGGTATTGATCGCGGTTGCGATGGCGCGGATCATCCTGACCAATAACGCGGCCCTGTTCTATTGATCCAATCGCTTATGGGATATGAAAAAGAGTGCAAGGACAGCGGATGTTCTTGCCCCGCCCCGAGCGATATGTGAGTCTGGCGGCGCTGCAATTTCCTAAACAGGTTGTTCTCTATGTCCGGCGCTGCTCCGCTGTTAAAAGATGTTTTCGGTTTTGACGGCTTCCGGCCGGGGCAGGAAGAAATCGTCGAGGCGGTGACGGCGGGCGAGAACGTACTGGCCATCATGCCCACGGGTGGCGGTAAATCCCTTTGTTTCCAGTTGCCTGCGTTGATGCGCGAGGGGGTCACCGTAGTGATCTCGCCGCTTATTGCACTGATGCGCGATCAGGTGCGATCCTTGCAGGAAGTGGGCGTGGGAGCTGGCGCATTGACGTCCGGCAACACGCCTGAAGAGACCGATGCGGTCTGGGAGGGGCTCGAGGCGGGTACGCTCAAACTGCTTTATATGGCGCCGGAACGGTTGGCAGCGGGATCCGTGATTGGGATGCTCAAGCGTGTCGGCGTGCAGATGATCGCCGTGGACGAGGCGCATTGCGTGAGCCAGTGGGGCCATGACTTCCGTCCTGATTATTTGCGTATTGGCGAATTGAAGCGCGCGCTGGGCGTGCCTTTGGCTGCGTTTACCGCGACAGCGGACGCTGAAACGCAGGCCGAGATCGTGCAGAAGTTGTTCGACGGGGTGCCGCCGCGGGCATTCTTGCGCGGGTTTGACCGGCCTAACATCCATCTGGCCTTTGCGGCAAAGAATTCGCCGCGCAATCAAATCCTCAACTTTGCTGCCGCACGGCGGGGGCAATCCGGGATTGTCTATTGCGGAACACGGGCCAAGACCGAAGGCATCGCGCGTGCGCTGAACGAGGCGGGGCAGACTGCCATACATTATCATGGCGGGATGGAAGCCGAGGACCGTCGCATAGCAGAACGCCGGTTCCAGCAGGAAGACGGGCTCATCGTGGCTGCCACAGTTGCTTTCGGGATGGGGATCGACAAACCCGACATCCGTTGGGTGGCTCATGCGGATCTGCCCAAAAGCATCGAGTCCTACTATCAGGAGATCGGCCGCGCGGGTCGTGATGGTGCACCTGCCGAGACGCTGACGCTGTTCGGCCCCGAAGACATCCGCCTGCGCCGTAGCCAGATTGACGAGGGACTCGCCCCGCCCGAGCGGCGCAGCGCGGATCACGCGCGTCTGAACGGATTGCTGGGTCTGGCCGAGGCGCTGGAGTGCCGCCGGAAAACGCTGCTGGAGTATTTTGGCGAGACCGATGTGACCTGTGGTCGCTGTGATTTGTGCGACACGCCGGTCGATACGTTTGACGGGACGACTGCTGTGCGCAAGGCGCTGTCGGCCATGTTGCGGACGGAGGAATGGTTCGGTGCGGGGCATCTGATCGACATTCTACTGGGTAACGAGACGGACAAGATCAAACAGCGCGGCCATCAAAGTCTACCGACTTACGGGGTGGGCACGGAATATTCCAAAGCTGAATGGCAGGCCGTGTTCCGCCAGATGATGGGGCGCGATCTGGTGCGTCCCGATCCGGCGCGGCACGGCGCGCTGCGCATGACAGACGCGGCTCTTCCGATTCTGCGGGACGAAGCGGGGATCACGTTACGACGCGATAGTATCACTGCTGCCGGCGCGTCTTCGCGCCGACCGGCCGTTAAGGCGATGGTAAACGACGAGGATGCGCCGCTGCTCTCCGCGCTCAAGGCGAAACGACGCGGGTTGGCCGAGGTGGCTAAGGTCCCTGCCTATATCATTTTCACCGACCGCACCTTGATCGAGATGGCCGAGACGCGGCCCACAAACCTCGACCAGATGGCGCGCATAAGCGGTATTGGCGCGAAAAAGCTGGAAAGCTACGGTGCCGCCTTTCTGGAGGTGATCAACGGCGAGGCGCAGATGATGCATCCGCAGCGGCGCAAGCTGGCGGGGCGCGATGCGGGCAGCGTTTACGACCAGCTTCTGGAGGTACAGGCGCAACTGTCGCGCGGCGCTCTGGGCACGGACAAACCGCTCAGCTGTTCGGCGTCCTTGCTGGCGAAGGTAGCGCAGATGCACAACGCCGACGCCAGCGGGATAGAGCGGATTCTGGGCGACAAACGCGCCGAGCGTTTTGGTGCCGCTTTTCTGGACGTCTTGCGGGATGCGACCTAGATACGAATACAGAGTTAAGAGGAGCAGATATGCTGGTAGTTATTTCGCCTGCAAAACGTTTGGACTGGACCGCGCGTGACGTGGAAACGACGGCCCCCGATTTTCAGGAGGATGCCGTGCGTCTGGTTAAGACCGCCCGCAATCTTACGCTGGGCGATCTGAAGTCGCTAATGTCTCTGAGCGATGATCTGGCGCGGCTGAACCGCGACCGCTTCAAAGCTTTTGAGGACTCGCCTGAAGCGGATGAAACCCGCCCTGCAGCGCTGGCCTTTGCGGGCGATACCTATCAAGGGCTTGAGGCTGACAGCCTCGAGGCGGAGGAACTTACTTTTGCGCAGGAACACTTGCGCATTCTGTCGGGACTCTACGGCCTGCTACGCCCTTTGGATGCGATCCAGCCGTACAGGTTGGAAATGGGCAGCCGTCTGAAAACGCGGCAGGGCAAGAATCTCTATGAATACTGGGGCAGCACAATCTCTGAGGCACTGAATGCGCAAGCACAAGCCACGGGCAGTGAAGTGTTGGTCAACTGTGCCAGTCAGGAATATTTCGGCGCGGTCGATCTGAAGGCACTGAAGATAAAGGTGATCACGCCGCAATTCATGGAAGACAAGGGGGACGGCAAGGGTCCCAAGATTGTCAGCTTTTTTGCCAAGAAGGCGCGCGGCGCGATGGCGCGGTTTATCGTGCAAAAGCGGATTGATACCCTGGAGGGGATCCTTGATTTCGATAGCGGCGGGTATGCCTACACGCCAGAGCTGTCCAAGCCCGATGCGCCGGTATTCCTGAGGCCCTATCCGGTTTCCTGAAGGCTCTCCACTGTAACGGGTAGCGTGCCTTTAGGGCGTGCCAGATGGATATGCTCCTCAATCGCGGCACGGCGGAGCGGTTTGGACAGGTAGTGGTCCAGCCCCGCCTGCAAGATTGATTTGTCATCATCGGGTAATGCGTGGGCCGTCATCGCGACAATCGGGATATGCCCGCCAGTGCGGGATTCAATCTCCCGAATTTTCTGGGTCGCTTGTTTGCCGTCCATTCGTGGCATGGAGATATCCATAAATACCAGATCGGGTTTGAAGCTTTGGTAGAGCGCGACCGCCTCTTCGCCATTGGCAGCGAATTTCAGCTCGATATTAAGCGACTTGACCATTTTCCCGAACACCAGCTGGTTTGTTTTGTTGTCCTCTGCGGCCAGCACGCGCATCCTGCGGTCCGAAACGGGTACCTTCGGCGCGACTGGAGCGGCAGGGGCGATTTGCTGCAACGCGGTAAAAAGCGCGCGGCGGGGTAAAGGTTTTTGCAGCATTTTGGCAAAATCGGATGCGCGCGGATTCTCTTTCATTTCACTCAGATTCGAGCTCAGCAAAACCAGCGGGATCGCTTTCCTCCGCTTCTTTACCGCAGCGTTCAATGCCAGTGCATCAAGGTGTGGCAGTTTGTGATCTGTGATGATCATGTCAAATCCGTCGTCCAATGCGGCGAGGGCATCGGCAGTACTTTCCAATCCGACGGTGCGCAGCTGCAACTGCTGTAGTTGACGCTCCAGAATGGCGCGGTTGGCTGGCATATCATCCACCACCATCACCCGTTGCACGTGCGAAGCAAGCGCTGGATAAGCTACGTCGATGGGACCATCTGCCTCCAGTTCGACCCTGAAACCAAAGCACGAGCCGACACCTTCCTCGGACGTCACCCAGATCTCGCCCTTCATCAGCTCTACCAAGCGTTTTGTAATGGCAAGCCCGAGGCCTGTGCCGTCAAACTGGCGGTTCCGTTCGTTCTCAACCTGATTGAACTCACCAAAGATGTGGCTGGTCATATGCGCAGGAATGCCGATACCGGTATCCTCGACAGACATATGTACGGCCACGCATCCTTTTGCCGCATCCGCTACGCCTGTCACCCGGATCATCACATGGCCTTGATTGGTGAATTTGACAGCATTGCCGATCAGGTTGGTCAACACCTGCCGCAACCGGCCTGCATCACCGATCATCTCGGTGGGCAGGAACAGATCATAATCCAGCACCAGTTCCAGACCCTTATTGCGCGCCATGGGCTGCAACAGCATGATCACCTCGTGACATGCGCGTTCCAGATCAAAGGGCGCGTTGTGCAGTTCCAGTTTGTCGGCCTCGATTTTGGAGTAGTCCAGCACGTCGTTGATGATCACCAGCAGCGCCTCGCCGGAATTCTTGATGGTCTGGACATAGAGCCGCTGTTCCTCGGTCAGGACCGTATCATCCAGCAACTCGGCCATGCCGACGACACCGTTCATTGGCGTGCGGATCTCATGGCTCATATTGGCGAGGAAGGCGGATTTGGCACGGTTTGCGGCCTCCGCAAGTTCGCGCGCGGCTTTCAACTCACGCTCGTAATGAACTGTCGCTGTGATATCGAGGCCGAGCGAGACCACATCCCCGCCAGGCCCACGTTGGTCAATCATCTTGACGTAACTACCGTTCCACAGCTGTATCACCTGTGGTTCGGGATGGCGGGCCTGAAAACGCGTCAACATCCGCTGTCGCCACTCTGTCGGCTCTACTCCGCCCAGATCAACGATACCCTCATCCGTTAGCGCCTGTAAAATGGTGACAAAATTCACTCCCGGTTTAATCACCTCCAGCCCTTCGAAAACCGCCAGATAGGCCTGATTGGCCATAATCAGACGATTGTCCCCGTCAAAAAATGCAAACCCGTCCTTGATCGTCTCGATCGAGTGCCAGAGCCGCCGTTCCACCACAGCAATTTTTTCATGCGCCGCATTGAGGTCGGATTTGACCTTGCGGTTCTCCTCGCCCATGCTTTCCATCAGCGCACGGGTGTCCACGATCTCGTCGCTGAGTTGGCGCGCATCGCGCCCCAGTTTGCGGTTAGCGGCAAAAAGCTCCGCTTTTTTCAGCTCCAACATCCGTTCTGCCGCCAAACGGCCACGCCGTTCTTCGGTGAGTTTTTGTTGTAAGCTCATCCATGCCTCATTATCCGCAGTGTGCAGCACCTTTTGTGCGCTGGCTTCGGTAAACATCGGCTTAAGACCGCCCCCTTGATTGCGTGGGTCACCGCGTGCGACGCTGATGGCACCGGAAAAAAGGATTCTGTCATGCGTATGTTGCGAAATCTTGCGGGGGCAGTAACCTGGCTCATGGTGGGGGCGTCCGTCCTCACGGCCCAGACGGCTCTGCCCGATCACCGCTATGTCTATACGCCTGACACTGATTTCTACGGTGCAGACCTTGGTCCGATGTTTGATACCACACAGGCTGCCTGTCTACGGGCCTGCGATGCCCAGTCCAGTTGCGTAGGGTTCACCTACAACACCCGCTCTGGTGCCTGTTTTCCAAAATCTGCTGTCACGCGGGGAGAGTTCTTCGCGGGCGCACAATCCGCGCGCAAGATCCAGACGCCTCCGACGGCTCAAGCGCTGGGGCAACAGCGTCAGGCCGATCTGGCGTTTCTGAATGCGTCCGATTTTGTGCAAGCGCGCGATCTGGTCCAGATCAACGCTGACCGCTTCCCCGGCACCGGCCTTTCTCTCGACGACATGATGGCGGCCTTGCAGGCAGCCATTGCGCGGGGAGATATTCCTGCCGCCACGCGCCTGACCGGCGGTGCAGTTGCGATAACGGACCGCAGCGATATGTGGGCGCGGATGGCGTGGCTGGGCCAGCGGCCGCGCGGCGACACCCCTCGTGATCTCGTGCGCCAGTTGCAACAGGATGCGGTGCCCGCTGCCATCAATGCCTATCTGCGCGCCACCACGCCGGAGGATCAGGTTGACGTGCTGGATTTGCTGGCCCGTGCACTAGAGGATGTCAGCCGTGGACGCGACATGATCGGCGCGTTGCGTCTGGCAGATGCAATCGAGCCGCGACCGGAGCTTGCCGCAGCGCTTGAAACTGCCATTGGCAAATATGGCTTCCGCATTCTCGACACCCGTGTTGACAACAACAGCGCGCGCCCCCGCATCTGTACTGAATTCTCCGAGCCGCTGGCAAAGGCGGGTATCGATTACGCCCCCTTTGTCCGCCTGCAAGACCCAACGCTGGTGGTTGAAGCGGATGACCGCCAACTCTGTATCGAAGGTGTCACCCACGGGTCGCGCTATACTGCCACCTTCCGTACCGGCCTTCCTGCGGCTAGCGGCGAGGTACTCCACAAGGAAGTATCCATCACGCTCTATGTCCGCGATCGCGATCCGTCGGTGCGGTTTTCCGGCCGCTCCTACGTGCTGCCGCGCGGCCCGGAAGCGGCGCTACCGATCGAGACTGTGAACACCGATACGGTCGAGCTGAAGCTGCGCCGGATCAGTGACCGCAACCTTCTGCGTGCGATGCAGGACAGCTATTTTGGCAAGCCTCTCAGCAAGTGGGAAGAGGATATGTTTGCAGGCACCATCGCGCAGGATATCTGGACGGGAACGGGCGTGGTGCAAAACACGCTCAACGCTGCGATGACCACGCGTCTGCCGCTGGGCGATGCGCTGCAAGACCAGCCCACGGGGATTTACGCGCTGAGTGCCGGGATCAAGGGCGCGGACCCCTATGACAACCCCGCTGCGACCCAATGGTTCATCCTGACCGATCTGGGGCTGAGCACGATGTCGGGCACCGATGGTCTGCACGTAAATGTCCGCAGTCTAGGTCAGGCAGAGGCGGTCGCGAATGTAACGCTCACCTTGATCTCGCGCGCCAATGCCGTGCTGGGTGAGGCGGTGACGGACCCGCAAGGCCGCGCGCATTTCCCGGCAGGCCTCACCCGTGGCAGCGGCTCTGCCGCGCCTGCGCTATTGACCGCGCGGGACGCCGATGGCGACGCGGCGTTCCTCTCGCTGACCGATCCCGCATTTGATTTGTCCGATCGCGGCGTGGAGGGCCATCCGCCCGCCCCTGCCGTTGATACCTTCCTGACCACCGATCGCGGTGCGTACCGTGTAGGCGAGACTGTCTTTGCCACTGTCCTCACCCGCGATGCGCTGGGCCGTGCTTTGAATGGTCTACCGCTTGTCGCCGTGCTCAGCCGTCCGGACGGTGCCGAGTACAGCCGCACGCTGAGCACCAATGCCGTAGCGGGGGGGCATGTCTTCGCCCTTCCGGTGGGCCCGCAGGCCCCGCGCGGCGCGTGGCGTCTGGATGTGATTGCGGACCCCGCCGACGGACCTTTGGCCTCGCAAACTGTGCTGGTAGAGGATTTCCTGCCTGACCGGATCGAGTTTGACGTTAGCCTGCCGGAAGCGCCAATCGCTTTGGGCGATACACCCGTTGCGCGCGTTGATGCGCAGTATCTCTTTGGTGCGCCTGCCGGTGATTTGGCAGTTGAGGGCGAGTTGCGCTTGCGCATTACCCGCAATCTTGAGGGGTATGCGGGCTATCTGTTCGGCCGTCACGACGAAGCGTTCAACACCCGCACCTCATATCTGGACCCGGCAGAAACAGACCCGCAGGGCATTGCTCGATTGCCCCTCACAATGCCGCAACTGGGCGAGGTGCCAAGCCAGCCGCTGGAACTGGCGCTGACCTCCCGCATCGCTGAAGGATCCGGCCGTCCGGTCGAGCGGCGCCTGACACGCGCACTTACGCCCGATAGCCCGATGATCGGCGTGAAGCCCAATTTCGACGGCGTCCTGTCCGAGGGGGCCGAAGCACAGTTTGACCTGATCGCCACTCAAGGCGAGATGCCCGTGCAATGGATCTTCAACCGGATCGAGACGCGCTATCAGTGGTATCAAAGCGGCGGCAGTTGGGAATGGGAGCCCGTCACCCGCCGCATCCGTGTGGATAGTGGCGAGAGGATGCTGGGCACAGTGCCCTCATCGCTCGCCGTGCCGACGCAATGGGGTCAGTATGAATTGGTAGTCGAGACACAGGGTACGCCCTATGCTGTGACCTCTGTCTCGTTCGCCTCCGGTTGGTACGGCGGCGAAGATGCTGCGACAACGCCTGATTTTCTCGCTGTCTCGCTGGACCGTGAGAGCTATTCTGTGGGTGACACGGCGCAGCTCCGAATTGTAGCGCCAGAGGCGGGAGTGGCGATGGTATCGGTTCTGTCCAACCGCGTGATCGACCAGCAAAGCATAGACGTGCTGGCGGGCGAGACGACAATCCCCCTCACTGTGACCGACGATTGGGGTAACAGCACCTATGTCTCTGCCACCGTGATCCGGCCGATGGATATCGAGGCTGGTCTGAACCCCGCGCGCAGCCTTGGGCTGGCCCATGCGCAGATCCGTCCGGCGGAGAAACAACTGACCGTGACGCTGGACGCGCCAGCACAGGTAGACGGGCAGGCGGGCACGCTGCAAGTGCCGGTGACAGTGGCAGGCATCAAGGAGGGGGAGACGGCCTATATCACCCTCGCCGCCGTTGATGTGGGCATCTTGAACCTGACGGATTTTCAAGTACCCGATCCGTCCGATCACTATTTCGGCCAGCGCCGTCTGGGCGTGGAGATTCGTGATGTCTATGGCCGCCTGATTGACGGGCTGAACGGTGCCATGGGTAGCGTCCGGTCCGGTGGTGATGCTGCCGCCTCGGCACAACTGCAATCACCGCCTCCCACTGAAGCGCTAATGGCGTTTTTCAGTGGTCGAGTGACTGTCAGCTCCGATGGCCGCGCGGTGGTCGAGGTGACGCGCCCTGCGTTCAACGGCACGATCCGCCTGATGGCGGTCGCGTGGTCGGAGACGGCCGTGGGCAACACCACTCAGGACGTCATCGCCCGCGACCCTGTGGTCATTACCGCCAGCCTGCCACGCCTTCTGGCACCGCAAGACCAGAGCCGCCTGCTGCTGGAGATGGTCCATACGCGCGGTGACAGCGGCGTGATGGCGCTGGAGGTCTTCGCTGATGCGGGCATCGCTATGGGCGCCGTGCCGACGGAGGTGAACATCTCGGACCAAGGCACGCTGCGCCTACCGCTAGACATCTCCGCGCGCGAGATCGGGGATCACGATATCACCGTAAAGCTGACCACCCCACAAGGCGAGGTCCTCAGTCGCGTTCTGCGCATGCCTGTGCGCAGCAATGATCCCGAAACCGCAACAACCCGTCGTTTTACCCTAAATCCGGGCGAGCGGTTCACTTTTGACAATGCCGCTCTGACCGGCCTGCGGATGGGCACGGCTTCCGCCACACTTGCCGCAGGGCCGCTGGCGCGTTTTGACGTACCAGGCCTCTTGCGCCAGTTGGACCGTTACCCCTACGGCTGTACCGAGCAGGTAACCTCAGGCGCGATGCCGCTGCTGTATCTGAGCGGACTTGCGCAGGACGCAGGGTTAGGTTCGCCCGAGGACATAACCGACAAAATCGCTGATGGCATAGCGCGCGTGATGGCACGGCAGGCGTCGAACGGTGCGTTTGGCATGTGGCAGGCCGACTCGGGTGCGTTCTGGCTGGACGCTTATGTGACCGACTTCCTGTGGCGCGCGCAGGTACAAGGCCATGCGGTGCCACAACGCGCACTGGCCTCTGCGCTCGATAATCTGCGCAACCGGATTAACTTCGCCCCTGATTTCGACGAAGGCGGCGAAGACATTGCCTACGCTTTGCTGGTTCTGGCCCGTGCTGGTGCGGCGCAGATGGGCGATCTGCGCTATTACGCCGACACCAAAGCTGACGCCTTCACAACGCCAATGGCCGCAGCACAACTGGGCGCGGCCCTTGCCGCCTACGGCGATCCGGTGCGCGCAGACCGTATGTTCAGCCGCGCAGGAGCTCTGCTGTTGAAAGCGAACGACCGCACCGCATGGCGCGATGATTTTGGCAGCAGCCTGCGCGACCGGGCCGCCGTGCTGACGCTTGCCACCGAAGCTGGCAGCACAGCGCTGGAGCTTGGGCCGCTTGCACAATCCTTGCAGGCCGATGGCCGCAGCCTGTCTACGCAGGAAGCCGCGCACGTCGTGCTTGCCGCCCATGCCCTTGGCGCGTCCGATACCACAGGTAGCATCGAGGTGGATGGAGCAGTGGTGTCGGGCCCGATTGTCCGAAGGTTTAGTGACCGTGACCCGAAGCCCGCCGTGATACACAACACAGGTACCGCGCCCACAGACCTGACCCTGACGGCCTATGGCGTGCCGGAGGTCGCTCCGCCCGCAGGCGGCTATGGCTATGCGCTAAGCCGTCGGTATTTCACCATGGAAGGCGAAGAGGTCACCGGCCCGGTTGCCGCTGGTACGCGGCTTGTCGCCGTGCTGGGTGTGCAGCCCTTCGAGGAGATCGGTGCGCGGCTGATGATCGATGACCCGCTGCCGGGCGGCTTCGAGATCGACAACCCCAACCTGCTGGCCAGTGGTGCGGTCAGTGCGTTGGACTGGCTGCAAACGGTAACACCGGAAAACGTCGAGTTCCGGTCAGACCGGTTTCTTGCGGCCGTGAATTACACCGGAGCCGAGCCGTTTCAATTGGGTTACATCGTGCGGGCAGTTTCGCCCGGCACCTATCACCATCCGGCGGCTCTTGTCACTGATATGTACCGCCCCGAATACCGCGCGATCACCGCGACCACCCGCCTGACCGTCACCCCGTGAGGCGCATCGCCGCCCTTCTGGTCGTAACGGTTGTGATGCTGGGAGTTGCCGCGCACGGGCGCGACAGGCTGGACGCATGGGTGGATAGCACCGTCCTGCCGCCTGTTCTGTCGGACGTAGGCGTTGAGGTCGGCGCCCGCGATGGCACCCTTATGCGCGCCTTCGCAGTCGAGGATGGCCGGATACGTCTGTCCGTGCGGCTGGATCAGGTGGACCCGCAGTTCACCGCCATGCTGATCGCCTATGAGGACAAGCGTTTCTATCGCCACAACGGCGTTGACCTGCCCGCTACTCTGCGTGCGGCGGTGCAGGCGTTGCGCAATGGCAAAGTGGTGTCAGGCGGATCGACGCTGAGCATGCAGGTCGCGCGGTTGCTGGAGAATTCCGGCACCGGCAGTATCGCGGGCAAGCTGCGGCAGATGCGGGTTGCCATGGCGCTGGAGCGGCGGCTGAGCAAGGATGACATCCTCACGCTCTACCTGCACCACGCGCCCTATGGTGGTGCTGTAGAGGGGGTGCGTGCTGCCAGCCTGCTGTGGTTCGGTAAGGAACCCGGCCGCCTGACGCAGGCCGAGGCAGCGCTGCTGATCGCGTTGCCTCAATCGCCCGAAGCCCGCAGGCCTGACCGCCACCCCGAAGCTGCTCGCGCCGCCCGCGCGCGGGTGCTGGCGCGGCTGGATCTCGCGCCGGAACACCGGCAACCGGATGTTCCACGCGTTTTGCGCAGTGTGCCTCAGGACGCTCCCCATCTGGCCGCCGCTCTGCGCCGCAGCGCGCCCGTGGCCTTGCGTCACGACACAACGATTGACGTGTATCTGCAACGGCAGATGCAAAGGCTTGCCGCGCGCGCTGTAGCGGGGCAGGCGGCGGGCGTCTCTGCGGCAATCATGGTTGCTGACCATCACACGGGTGAGGTTCTGGCCTATGTAGGCTCGCCCGCCTTCAATGGCGAGGACGGGGCGTTGGGGTTTATTGATATGACGGAGGCCAGCCGCTCCCCCGGCTCCACGCTCAAACCCCTGATCTATGCGCTGGCGTTTGATGAAGGGCTGGTGCATCCCGACACCCTGATCAATGACGCGCCCGTTGCCTTCGGTCTCTATGCTCCGCAGAATTTCGATGGCCAGTTTCGCGGTATGCTGACCGTGCGCGATGCGCTGACCCTGTCGCTAAACATCCCTCCGGTGCTGCTGACGCACGAACTGGGACCTGCCCGCCTGATGTCGGGGCTGCGGCGGGCAGGGACGCGACCGCAATTGCCCACAGGGCAGGCGGGCCTCGCCGTGGCACTGGGCGGCGTGGGGATGAGCCTGCGTGATTTGGTCCAGCTGTATGCGGGCCTCGCACAGGGTGGGCAGGGACAGATGTTGCATACCATTTCTGGCCAAGATAGCCCGATCCCGTCGCGCTTTGCCTCACCGGTTGCGGCGTGGCAGGTGTCACACATCCTGTCAGGCATCGCGCCGCCTAAAGGTACCGCCGCGCGCGCAGGCGAGATTGCATACAAGACCGGTACCTCCTACGGCCACCGTGATGCTTGGTCCGTGGGGTTTGATGGACGTCATGTGGTGGGTGTCTGGCTGGGTCGTCCCGATGGCACGCCTGTGCCCGGTGCCTTTGGCGGGGATCTGGCGGCTCCTGTCCTGTTCGAGGCATTCGACCGGATTGGCCCTGCCCGCAGCACGCTGCCACCTCCACCGAGCGATGCGCTGATCCTTGGAACTGCGCATCTACCGGAAAACCTGCGCGTGTTCCGCAGCCGCGATGCTGTCTTTGCCGCAGCGCCCGACAGCCCTGTGGTAAACTTTCCGCCCGATGGGGCAGTGCTCCGGCGCAGCGGTTTTGGCGTGCCGCTCAAGTTGGGCGCTGGGCGGTTGCCGCTAACGGTGCTCGTTAACGGCACGCCGGTGATCGCACAGTTGCACGGGCGTGATGCTGTACTGCCGCTGGATGACGCAGGATTTACCCGCATTTCGGTCGTTGACGCGCTGGGCCGTAGTGACAGCGTGGAAATCCGGCTGGACTAACCCACGCGCCGGTGGCACTGGTCGCGCATGTCACTCGCCCTCTCTGTTCTGCCGCTTCTATTGGTCATCGCCGTAGGCTACGCGCTGGCCAAATCCGCGATTATTCCACGCGGCAGCTGGGCGGCGATTGAAACGCTGTCGTTTCGTGGGCTGATCCCTGCCACGCTTGTTCTCGCCATCGCGCGCTCCGATCTATCGGTCGAGCGGTTCGGAGGCTTTGCCGTGGCACTGGTGATGACGCTTGCGGTGCTCACTGGCCTGGCGCTGGCGCTGCGGCTGCTGCCCAAGGCGCGGCTGGGCAATCCGGCCTTCACCTCGCTGTTTCAGGGCAGCATCCGCTGGAACGCTTTCGTCGCCCTCGCCGCCGCCGAGCAGTTTCTCGACGGCGGTCTTGCCATTCTTGCGGTGGCGATTGCGGTGCTGATCCCTCTGATCAACATCACCTGCATTGTGGTTCTGGCGGCGTTTGGCCCGTCCAAAGCAAGCGTTCAAAAGGTCCTGAGCACCTTGTCGCGCAATCCGCTGGTTCAGGCCTGTGTGATCGGCCTTGCGCTCAATATCACAGGTGCGGCAGTCCCGCTCCCGCTGGCGGATGCCATGGATATGATCGGACGCGGTGCGCTGGGGGTCGGGCTGATGGCGGTGGGCGCGGGGATTAGCTTGCGGCGCCTGTCGCGGCTGGACTGGAAAGTCTGTTTGGGCGCCTTTATAAGGCCGATCCTTGCCTCTGGCCTGTTTGTCGCAGCAGGGTTGCTGATGGGCTTGCCGCCCGCGCAGATGTTTGCGGGCGTACTGGTGTTTGCCGCACCGGCGGCGGCGAACGGTTATATCGTCGCCAAGCAAATGGGCGGTGATGCCGACCTCTACGTCGATATCATGACATGGCAGGTCGTGTTGTCGCTGATTGTACTTCCGGTCTGGGCGTACGTCCTGCTTTAACGCCGCCCTTCGCGCAGCCACGCAGCCGTAATCAAACCAGCGCTGAGCAACAGGACCAGCCATGCAGGCAGGATCGGCGTCTGGCGCACGTCGCGCGTCTCATAGGCGTCGCGGGGCGTGAAACCGATCCAGCCACGTCCAGCGGCAGGGCGCCCCGCACGCACGTTGCGGATGCTTGGCAGACCTTCTTCCATCCGCACCACACCGCCACGCCATGCATCAATAACAGGCTCTAATACGGCGGCATTCGCGATGGTTTCGACAAACTCGCGGGGTGCTGCTGGGCCAAGGCCTATGACGCTGACCTGCTCGCCATTCTCCAGCCGGTAGAGCCCGATCTCGGGCCCGGTAAAGACTGCCTCGAAACGTCCGAGTTCTGTGGGCTCCAAGGGCATTTCCGTTACTGTGCCATCGGGTCCGGTAATGGTCAGTGGCGGCACCTCTTCGCTCAGTGTGCGCCGCACGATCCGCATGGTCTGGCCCTCGGCCGTCGCGGTCAGCGCTTCTTCCTCCAGCTCCGGCTCGCCCATCATCCAGTGGGCCAGACGGCGGAGCAGCTCCAGCTGTGGCCCGCCGCCTTCATAGCCACGGTTCCATAGCCAGGCATGGTCCGAGGCCAGTAACGCGACGCGGCCTTCGTCCACACGGTCAAGGATGAGCAGGGGCCGATCCTCGATCCCCGTCATGACGATATTGCCGGAGGTGGGCGTGACATCAACCTGGCGCAGCCAGCGGCCCCAATCGTCGTTTTGTGGCAAGCCTGTGGTCACCGGATGGCGATTGCCGATGTCTGACACAACGGGCAGGTATGGTGCGTCTATCACCCGCGCTGTGGGTGTCGCGGGCAAAACGTCGCCAAGCGGCGTGCGGAACAGACTGTCCGCCCCTGCAAAATCCGGCCCTGCCGAGACCAGAACCGCCCCGCCCTTGCGCACATAATTCGCAATGTTTTCCAGATAGAGCGACGGCAGTATGCCGCGCCGCTTGTATCGGTCAAAGATGATCAGATCGAAATCGTCGATCTTTTCCATGAACAATTCGCGCGTCGGGAAAGCGATCAGAGATAGTTCTGACACAGGCACGCCGTCCTGCTTTTCAGGTGGTCGCAGAATGGTAAAATGCACCAGATCGACCGAGCTGTCGGATTTCAGCAGGTTGCGCCACGTGCGTCCGCCCGCATGGGGTTCACCGCTCACCAGCAGCACGCGCAAGCGGTCACGGACTCCGTTGATCTGGATCAGGGCCGAGTTGTTACGATCGGTCAGCTCGCCCTCGGCCACAGGCACCGCGAAGCGGATCACGTTGCGCCCGCCGTGGGGCAGGGTAACAGGTAGTTCCAGATCCTCGCCTATGGGTACACGGAACCGCTGTGGCTCGTCAGCGTCAATGGAGATATCGATTTCGGTAAAGCCTTCATTGGCTGGGGCGGCACCCAGATCGTCAATGCGCAGGGTCAGCACCACAGGCTCGCCGATGATGGCAAAGGCGGGGGCACCGATGACGGTGAGCCGGCGGTCCCAATCGGTTTCCTCACCGCTAAGCAGGACGTGGAACGGCGCAGGCAGATCCACAGGCAGGTCC
>Ga0163215_101175_pt1 | contig 19135 bp, 17 predicted proteins | sample SynspAceP_FD_185934 | JGI IMG/M metagenome (GOLD analysis project Ga0163215, IMG submission 185934) | Saline lake microbial communities from Ace Lake in Antarctica - Synechococcus sp. Ace-P (Hybrid Assembly) | ecosystem: Environmental > Aquatic > Non-marine Saline and Alkaline > Saline | place... | reverse complement strand
CCCCGCCTCTTCGCTTTGTGGGGGGGGGGGGGGTGGCCATGCCAAATCCTTTCTGCGCGCGAGGCGCCAAACTGCATCCGGAACCGACTCCGGAAACCAACGATGATTTTCGCGAAAAATACAGCCGTGCCACACCCGCTGGTCTTGGCTGCTCATTTCGACTGAAACGACTGACATCATTGTCAGCAGGGATAGGATTTATCCCTTTTATACAAACGGGCTTCTTTACCCCGCGCCATTCGTGGCCTTGTATAGCGGCCGCACAGCGGTCGCCTTTGGGGGGACGAATATCTGTAACGTGCACAATACCGCTACCTTCCGTCAAGACGAAAACTCTGCCTGGGGTGCAAATCGTAATGAAGCGCTGGACAGTATTTGACATTATCCTTCGCTTGGGTCTTGATCCTTCTGTGATTGAGCACTGCAGCTCTACCCCGATTAAAAACGGGCGGGGTCTTTTTTGTTTTAACAGCGCTGATTTTGCCTTTTTGTGATCGGTAGATTGATGTCTGAGGCACCATGGAGGATCGGGGTCATCCTGTCGCAAAGCGGCGTCACAGGGGCAATCGAGCGTAATCAGCTTACGGCCATCCAACTTGCAATCGCAGAAATCAACGCGATGGGCGGAGTGCTCGGGCGTAGGCTTGTGGCCGTGTTTCGCGATCCGCAATCAACCCCGGCACTCTATCGTCAGCATGCCTATGGCCTGTGTCGCGATGAGCGTATTCAGGTCATATTCGGTGGGCACATGTCCAGCACCCGCAAGGCTATGCTACCCGAAATAGAGGCAAACAATGCGTTGTTGTTCTATCCAACACTTTATGAGGGTTTCGAATACTCGCGACACTGCGTCTATTGCGGTGCTGCCCCCAATCAAAATTCCGTGCCGTTGGTCGACTATTTGCATTCCACCTTTGGCAACCGGCTTTTTGTTGTCGGGTCAGACTATGTCTATCCCCACGAATCCAACCGCATCGTGTCGGATTTGTTCCGTGCAAAGGGCGGCACTGTCGTGGATGAGGTTTATGTACCGCTAGAGCTGCAGCCTGACCACATCGCCATGGTCATCGACCGTATCCGCAAACATCAGCCGGACATAATCTACTCAACCGTAGTGGGCGATGGGATCGTGCCGTTCTACACAGCATTTCATGCGGCCGGGTTCGATCCACGCCGCCTGCCCATCTCCAGCCAATCAACCAGTGAAGTGGACGTGGCGCGCATGGGCCCCGGCGTGGCAGATGGGCATGTCATTGCGGCGCCTTTTTTTGACACACTCAGAACGCCGGTGGCATTGGCCTTCGCGCGGGCCTTTCGCCTTGCGGCGGGCGGGCCGGTCGCGGCAACTGCTCCTGCCGAAGCGGCCTATTTCTCGGTTCACCTCTATGCGGCGGCACTTGCACTGGCAGGCAGTGATGGGATCGAGCGCCTGCTGCCTGCGCTTTACGAAGTTGAAGTTGATGCGCCGCAGGGTGCGGTTCGGGTCGACCGCCTGACCAATCATACGCACCTATGGCCCCGTGTCGCCCGAATTTGCGAACAGGGCCCTTATGAGATTGTCGGCCAGCCCGCCCATCGCGTGGCGCCCGACCCTTATCTTGTCAGCATTTCCAGCATCGACGATGAACGTCAGCCTTCGGATTTCGATTTCGCTGGATCACGTTTCAGGGGTTTGCAATGACATACGCCTTCCTCAAGGATCTGCGGAACTTGTCCGTCGTGGTCTTGCATCCGCTGGATGACGAAGGCCTTGCTTTGACCGAGCATCTGCGCCGGATCGGCTGTGCGCCACAGCTGTTATGGCCAGTGCCGGACAAACTGCCGCGCCATACCGATATTCTGCTTGTTGCCATCGTGGACGACCACCGTGACGCGCTGCGACGGCTGTTTCGCAGCATGGGCAACCCTGCCCCAACCATTCTAGCCATCGTCAGCTATGAAAATCCTGCAACCCTGCAACTGGTGCTAGAAAGCGGCGCCATGGCTGTGATTGGCCGTCCGATAAAGCCCTTTGGTCTTTTGACCAACCTTGCCATTGCCCGCAATATCTGGTGCCAGACCCAGACTCTCGCCCGCGACGCCCGGCGCTATAAACGCAAGATCAACGGTGAACAGGTCGTCAGCAGGGCAAAGACCATTTTGATGGCCGCTAGTGGAATAGACGAGGATCAAGCCCACCGAGACCTTCGCGCCCAGGCAATGAGCCGCCGTTTGTCGATCGAAGCTGTGGCCGAAGACATCATAAGCACCGCCGCGGCGCGATAAAATCTGTCGGCGTCATTGCGCGCCAGATTACAGCAACAGGTCGGTGGAATGGCGCGCTATTTCATCCGACATAAAGGATATAATTGTACGCTCGCGGCGCATCTGTCGTGTATCAGCACGGCACGTCAGCCAATACCTTCGCCGCAGACACACTTCGTCGCCCAACACAGGCACAAGATCAGTCATGTTCTGAGCCAAGTAACAGGGCAGAACACACAGTCCCAGCTTTTGCCGTGTCGCCGCAAGTTGATTGAAAATACTGGAGCTTTTGAAGGTTGGCCGCAAATCGGCTTGGATCTCGGCCAGATAATCGAGACTTGGCGTGAAAAGAGTCTCCTCAATATAGCCAAAGAAACGATGATTGCGCAAATCCTCGCGGCTTTTGATCGGTGGATGCGCGGCAAGGTAGTCGCGTGCCCCATAAATGCGCAGTACATAATCTGCCAGATGCTCGGACCGATAAGCACCCTTCGCAACGGGATCCAATGTCACGGTAAGGTCGGCTTCACGGCGTGACAGTGACAAAACCTGCGTCATGGTGATCAGTTCAAGCGAGATTGCGGGAAAGCGTTCCAGAAAAGCCGCCAGTATCTGCTCAGTGAAAAAGCTGGAAAATCCTTCGGGCACCGCAATGCGAAAGCTTCCCGCAAGGCCGGAAACCGTGGCCTCGCCAGTGTTAATACGTTCAGATGCATCATCCATACGCTCAGCTGTGTCAACCAGACGCCGGCCGCTGGCCGTCAGCTTGTATCCCCGAGCGCTACGCTCAAACAGACGCTGGCGCAGGGATGCTTCCAGGCGCTCAATGCGACGGGCCACTGTCACATGCGACGACCCGAGTTGGCGCGCAGCACCCGTCAGTTGCCCGTCGCGCGCCAGCGCTAAGAAAAACTGCATATCGTCCCAGTTGAACCGTGTCATGCTGTTCACTTTCGTTCAGGTGATGTCGAAAATCAATCCCCTACCCAAGATTGCTTGCGCTATCTATTTAACTCACTATGCCCAAAGCTTGGATGCTGAATGGCTTGATGCACACTTATGAACACGCGGACGCAGCGGCGGAACAGAAAGGGCGGAAATGGAAAGCTACGATTATATAGTCATCGGCGCAGGTAGTGCGGGCTGTGTGCTGGCCAACCGCCTGTCTGCCGCCCCCAAAACCCGTGTTTTACTGCTAGAGGCTGGCCCCCCCGATACCTACCCTTGGATACATATTCCCATCGGATATCTTTACTGCATTGGCAATCCGCGAACGGACTGGTGTTTCAACACCGAGGCCGAACCTGGGTTGAATGGACGATCGCTGCTGTATCCGCGCGGCAGGGTGCTGGGTGGCTGTTCGTCTATCAACGGTATGATCTACATGCGAGGTCAAGCGCAAGATTATGACAACTGGCGTCAGATGGGGTGCACCGGTTGGGGATGGGATGACGTGTTGCCCCTGTTTCGTGGGCAAGAGGATTATCACCTTGGAGCCAGTGAAATGCACGGCGCGGGTGGCGAGTGGCGCGTTGAAAAGGCCCGGCTGCACTGGGATGTGCTGGATGCCTTTCGCGATGCGGCCCTTCAGGCAGGTATCCCTCGAAATGACGACTTCAACCGGGGCAACAACGAAGGGGTTGGATATTTTGAGGTCAACCAAAAGCGCGGCATCCGATGGAACACCGCAAAAGCTTTTCTGGGGCCCGTGAAGAAGCGGCCCAACCTGCGCATCCTGACAGACGCGCAGGCGGAGCGATTGATCATCGAGGAGGGCGAGGTTCGTGGCGTCACCTTCCACCATCAAGGCCAACGCAAGGATGCACGGGCCATGTGCGAGACCGTGCTTTGTGCGGGGGCCATAGGTTCACCCCAATTGCTGGAACTTTCGGGCGTTGGGCGCGGCGATGTGCTCTGTGCGGCAGGAATAACCCCGCAGTTGGATGTCGCCGGTATTGGCGAGAATTTACAGGACCACTTGCAGCTGCGCCTTGTCTACAAGGTGCATGGCGTGCCCACGCTGAACGAAAAAGCATCAAGCCTTTTTGGTAAGGCTGCCATCGGGCTGGAGTATCTGTTCAGACGTTCGGGCCCCATGTCCATGGCGCCTAGTCAGTTGGGAATTTTCAGTCGCTCGGGGCCAGAAAAGGCCAGCGCTGATTTGGAATGGCATGTGCAACCCGTAAGCCTCGATAAATTCGGTGATCCGGTTCACTCCTTTCCCGCGATTACGGCCAGTGTTTGCAATCTGCGCCCAGAAAGTCGGGGTTCAGTCCATGTAAAAAGCAGCGATTTTCGCGCGGCACCTGCGATTCGCCCGAACTATTTGTCCACGGAAGGCGACCGAGAAATTGCTGTGCGTGCCATTCGGATGACCCGCGAGATTGTGGCCCAACCCGCTTTTACGCGCTATCAGCCACAAGAGCACCGGCCCGGCCCCGCCGCGCAAACCCGCGACGAACTGGCGAGCGCTGCGGGCGAGATCGGGACCACGATTTTCCACCCGGTCGGCACCTGTAGAATGGGCGCGGATGCAACTTCGGTGGTAGACCCTCGACTGCGGATGCGGGCCTTGGGCCGCCTGCGCATAGCAGACGCGTCGGTGATGCCCATCATTACAAGTGGCAATACCAATTCCCCAACAATCATGATCGCGGAAAAAGCTGCGAGAATGATTTTGGAGGATGAGCGTGGCTAGGTGTACGATCCCACGGTTTGAACTGCTGCGGTGGATGCGCCCACCCAACGGCATCAATTGTGCCAAGATGGTTTTGCTGTAACCACCAAGAGGGGGGCATCCATATCGGAGATTGGCATATTGGCGATCGATCCGTTGACCGGCAGGTGAATGACTATTCATTCGCCAAGAGGTTTGCCAAGAACAGTTTTCAGGTTTGCGGCGTCAAGACCGATGGCGTCGCCGTTTTCAACAGATCAGTGTCGAGAACGCGGCTGATCCAGCTTTTGTCGGATCAAAAGCCCTGTATTGTTGCGATGGACGCGTGTGCCACGTCGCATCACTGGGGGCGGATGGCACAGGCACATGGCCATGAAGTGCGTATATCCCCGCGATTTATGTCAAGCCCTTCGTGAAGCGACGACTTTGCCGAAGCGGCGGCTATTGCAGAGGTTTCAAGCCGGTTGCGCAGCAATCAAACGATCCGGGGGATCGATTGAAGGCGCAGATGGTCCCGTCCTAAGTAAGCGGGGAGCCGAGGCCGTTCAGGGTCGATAGTTCCACGGCATGAGGGCATCGAGCTTTGCGCTTGGCCATTGGTTGGCGATGCGTTCTAGCGTCTGGGTCAGCCACGCGACGGGGTCTACGGCGTTCATCTTGCAGGTTTGCAGGAGTGTGGCGATGGTCGCCCATGTCCGACCGCCGCCATCAGATCCGGCAAATAAGCTGTTCTTCCTAGTGATGGTTTGTGGCCTGATGGCACGCTCAACAATGTTAGAGTCCAGTTCGATGATGCCATTCGTCAGGAATCGCTCAAAGATCTCCCGTCTAGCAATGGCATAGCGTAGGGCCTCAGCCAGCTTTGATTTCCCCGAGATGCGCGGCAGAGTCTTTTGCCAGAGGGAGATCAGTTCAGCGACAATCGGTGCTAAGATGGCCTGACGGGCAGCTGCACGTGCTTCTGGGGTTTTCCCGCGGATGTCGGCCTCCAGCCTCCACAGATCGGCCATCCGCTCGACCGTGGTGGTGGCGACCTGCGAGTCACCGGCGGCGTGGAGTTCATAGAACCGCCGTCGGCTATGGGCCCAGCACCCAGCCAGCTGTGGGCCGTCATTACTGCCCTTGCGCACCAGCGTGTTGTAGGCGGCATAACCGTCTACCTGCAGGATACCTCGGTAGCCTTGGAGGTGCCGACGCACGCAATCGCCGAATCGGCTATCCTCGAAGCGATAGGACACCATGGGCGGGCCGCTCCCGCCAAAAGTGCTGTCGTCGCGGGCGTAAGCCCAGAGTATCCGTCTTGATCAAGCGGTTTTTAGCGTCCACATCCGATCAGCTTTGAGCAGCGCGTTTGCCATTTCGATGAGCTTACGCATGACGGCGACGATGGCGACCTTTGCGGGTTTTCCGACTGCGCGGAGGGCGTCATATTTGGCCTTGAGGTCTGGGTTGAACCGCATGGCGACCAGTGCGGGCATGTAAAGGGCGTCGCGCAGGGGTTTGCGCCCGCCTCCGATGAATGATTTTCCCTGCCATTGACCGGATTGTCGGGTGATGGGTGCAAGACCAGTCAGGCTGGCCACCTGTTTGCGCTGCAACGTACCGATCTCGGGCAAGAGGGTCAGCATTGCGGCGGCCGTGACTGCACCAATCCCAGGCATTGAGCAGAGAATATCGCGGTTGCGTGCAGTGGCCCCATGCGCCTTAATCAGCGCAGCAATTTCAGCGTCCAGCTCAGCAACCTGACGTTCTACCTGCGTGAGCCGCGCCTTGGTTAGGCGTTTCAGGAGAGCAATATCTTGGGTCTGTGCACGGTTGCGCAGTCGCGTGCGGTCCTTGATCAGCCCGGCACGCGCAACGTGTAAATCGCTGAGAACAAGGGTTTCCTTGGAACAAGGTGCTTGAGGCTCAAGGTCGAACGCAGCCCCCATCCGGGCCAACATCCGGGCATCCACAGCATCGGTCTTAGCCCTGGTCCCGTGCGCTTCAGCAAACCGGCGCGCTTGAAGCGGGTTCACTTTGACCAAAGGAAATGTCTTGCTGAACGCCACCTCGAAGGCCTTGTGATATGGACCAGTCGGCTCAAACACGATCCGCGCCACCGAGGCCTTGCCCAGCCATTTTCGCAGAGCTCTAAATCCAGAAGCTGAATTCTCGAAGCGTTGCGCCGCTCTATCTTCCAGTCTGAATACATCCAAATGAGCTTTGGAAATATCCACACCAATGATATGTTCTGTCATCTTCGCCATGTCCTATGCTTGTCATGCGTGACTCAATCACGCGTATCCGTTCAGGCCCTGTGGTGAAGACGGCGGCTGATCAAACTCAGAAACGGTCCACTACGACCAAGCGCTTTACGATCCAACCGCCGCCACTGCCCACCATAAATGGTGTGGTGGGCAGTGGCTCCTTTATACCGCAGGAGCCATGATCAGCATAAGACAAGCCAAGCTTTCTTCACGGTGCCGGTTCCGGGGGCGAGAGTTGGCAGGCTGGTCTCATCCGCAAAGACGCGGGCACTCTTCAGGACCTCGCCCAGAACATGATCGGCCAGGATATCTAGCTCAAAGCCCACCCTGCCCATCCATTGGGCCATCAGCCGCCGGTCGATCTCCATTTGATCGCGAGCAAAGATCCCTTCCTGACGATACAGCGGCAGGCCGTCGGCATATTTGGAGACGGCAATATGGGCCAACAGCGCCTCGGTCGGCAGGCCACTTTCGATGATGCGGGCCGGAGCGACCGCTTGGATGACGCCTTCCCACCCCTTGAACGCGTATTTGGGCCGTCGCGTCACGATCACCCGGAACTTTGCAGGGATGACATCAAGGCGCTCCGAGACGTCTTCGCCGATCAGCACCTTCTGTTTGCCCGCGTGCTCTGGCAGGTCATCAGGCTCGATCACCACTTCGACCCGCTCTAGGTGAAGCGGCAAAGCCTTGCGGGGCCTGGGTGGGCGCTTTTGATCCGAGACTCGGCCCTTGCCAATCTGCGCCTTCAGCGCTGCAATGCCAGTCTCGATTTCCTCGAAGATGAAGGCCTGTTGCGCCGCCGCGTCATCTGATGGCCCGCCGGCCACAAGCTTCTCGGAGCGGCGGCCAAACCGGGCACGGTCATATGCCTTCAGTATCTGCAGCAGCCGCTGGATCCGCTCGTCAGCATCCGAGGTGCGCGCTTTCAGAGCCGCATTCTCATCCTCCAAAATGGCCGTCTTCTCCGCCATCGCGCGGACCATGGACTTCAGCAGGTCCAGATCATCGGGAAGGGGGATATTCCGTGCCATCATGGATCAAAGGATAGCACATTGTGCCAATCCTTGCCGAAGCCTATCTGCGCCTCAAGCCCCTATGATTCACTTTGTCGCGCCCATATTATCCAGCAAATACAGGGGCCCTGACCATCATGGGACGGACCCGCTTCCAGTCCAGACCTTCCAACAGCGTCACGAGCTGGGCGTGGTTCAGCTGCACCCGGACAGCCCCAATCTGCGGCCAGCAGAACGAGGATTTCTCAAGACGTTTGGCATAAAGACAAACGCCGCTGCCGTCCCAACAGACGATCTTCACCCGGTCCGCACGCTTTGCCCGGAACACAAATAGCGCACCGCTGAACGGATCGCTGCCCGCATCGCGCACCAGTGACGGCAGGCTGTCCGGACCCTTGCGGAAGTCAACCGGCTGACCCGCCAAGAAGACCTTCACACCGATTGGCATCATGCCGAGCGCACCGCCCGCAAAATCCGGCGCAGTGCCGCTTCCTCGAGGTCGGAGCTGACCCGGATGACGACCGCGCCGACCGCAATCTCGACGATTGAGGCTGGCGTGCTAGCCGGCGCATCCCGTCCGTGATTGGAGAAAAGCTCTTGGACAGACCGCCCTTGGCCCAAGATCATGCCTTGCGGAACAATCCGAAGTGGAACCTTTGCACGCTGCCCCAAGGTGTCGGGTGAAAGTGGGTCAGTGGCCGCCCGCCCTGCCCCGGTCTTGCAGCGCGCTGCCGTCCAGATTGTCTGCCGCCATGCCCAGATGGTGCAACATGCTAGGGGCCAAATCCACGATGCAGGTTGTTTGCTCGATGACGCCCGAGGTCGCGAATCCCCGACCCACGGCAAGCAGCACCGGACTGGTTTCAAACGGGCCGCGCCCTCCGTGCATTCCACAGTGCAGGCGACTTTCCTCTTCATCCTGAGAAAAGCGCGTGGCCAAAACTGACAGGCCTGGCACGCCATTCACATTGCGCTCGGGCGATTTCGCCATGTCGATGGCAAGCAGGTCGTCGCCAGGGATCTGCCCAAGTTCGGCCAAGGCTTCGCCCTGAAACACCTCGGCCACCCAAGGTTGCTGCGACAGCCAGTCCGCAGCCTCGGCCCACCGGGTCAAGGCATCGCCGACAAAGTGGATGAACGCGCTACCGCCCTGTGGGACCACCATCAGATCGGAGGCCTCAAGGCTTGACTTGAAGCCCGCCTCGAACAGCCGCCGCTCGACGGGAATGACGTCTGAGATCGACTCGTGCCCGTGATCAGACCCGACTATCAACAGCACATCGTGGCCTGCGTCGCGCAGACGTTCAACCGCTTCGGCGACCTTGCCCACCAGCGCGTCGGCCTGTTGCAGCGCCTCCAGATGCACAGAGCTGCGGGTGTTTGCGGTCTGCTATAAGGCCAAGGTCGCGCGCCAGATCGTGCATCGGCGCGGCGGCATTAAGTGCAATGCGCGCGCCCGGTTGCTCGGCTGCAATCCGGCGTAGCGTCTGTTCACCGGCCAGAAAAATCCGTCCCGGTGCGATGGTCAGACCCATGCCGGCCAGACGCGCGGACAGGCTGATCGTGGCGTCGGTCGAGTTGTTGGACACGATCCACAGAACGTCCCCGACCCGGTCAAACAGCTTTGGCACGCCGCCCAGAACGGGCTCGCCCGAGATCAGGCACCCGTCAAGATCAGGTAGAACAGCGGCGCATCCCGTCAGGCGCACCGAGAGAACATCCTTGATCCCAATAGCTTGCAACATACACTTCCCCAGCGGCACAGCGACATCCTTCCTAAAAACATGTACTTCGGGTCTGGAAACGATGCGACGTCCTGTTGTTTGGCGGCGCAGGTGCTGCGACGTTATGAACGCACAAACGCACGGGAACTGTGACACGTCCGTTACGCATGCAAGCTAAGCCTTCACCCCATGAAGCCTTTACCTGCACGCCACCCCCCAGAACCTGTCCCCGTCCCGCCTGCGCGCCCTGAACGTCGTGGCCGATGAGGGCACTTTTGCGGCGGCTGCGCTGATTTTCTTCCACCCTTTGGTGATCGGCGTGCCTGCCGTTTGGTAGCGCACCGCATCAGGCCTTCGGCACAATGAATCCTAGATCGCGGTTGAAAAAGGCACACGAAGGCATCGCATCGCGAGCGTGGTTCAAGAACATGCATCACAACCGTTAACTGGCAGATCCGGGTATGTGCTCACTTGCGATAAATCTTCCTGCGGCATGGAAAAACATGTCCAGAAGATCATTCTTTTCATCCGCCATCGCGAAAACCACTTCTTCCGCTGTGGACTGCAAATCAGAAATCGTGATGCGGCGCACCGCGTCAGTACGATGGGTGCCATAGCGCCACATAAACCCCACTCCTATGCCAACAGCGACAGCCTCATAAACCGCATCGCGCGTGTCTGCGACCAGCTGCGGTTGCGGGGCAAGGCCGATCCGACGGAAAGCGCGGTCAATAAACTTCTGGGTCGACGACCCCTGCGAACGATAAATCAACGGCTCTTGTGCCAATCTTGCAAGCGTGACGCTGCCAAAATCGACCAGCGAATTTTCGGCCCCGACGATCGCCACTACCTCTTGGCGTACCACAGCTGCACGACGAAACCGCGCATCGGCAGGAAGATCGGGCAAGACCGCCACATCGACTTCTCGGCGCAAAAGGGCTGTCAGAATGTGCTGGTGCGAGCCGGACTGCACTGTCACCGATATTCCGGCATGCTGCGCCAGGAACTGACCTATGATGGCAATGCCCGGCAAGGCATTTCCAAGCCCGACCCGCAATCGGCGCGCACCCTCTGCTGTCCGCCGTCCTAGTATCAAAGCTGCGTCGCGTTCAATTTCCTGCATCCGATGACCAATATCGCACAGCTCCAGACACAACGGTGTTGCCTGCAAGATGCCACCGACCCGGTCAAACAGATGCACCAGATGCGCTTGCTCCACCTCGCGGACCTGTTGCGCCACCGAAGAATGCGACACTCCAAGGCTGCGCGCAGCCGCCGAGAAGGTGCCGGTTTCCGCCACCGCAGTCAGGGCGCGCAGGCGTGCCGCTGTCAGACCAGGCACAGGGTTTGATACAGGTAGGACTTTCATAATTTCCAAGCTTAACCCGCGTCTGTAACACGCGAGTTACAACGTTCCTCCAATAGTTGCTGCATCGCCGGGCAATTTCGCATGGCATTCGGATGCCAGATGCGAATCACGCTGACACCGGAATCGGGAGCACTGAATGACACGCGCAGTCGGAATGTTGGAATTTCTGTCAGGTCGCGGCCCTGACAAGGCAGCTGTAATCGCCGATCTGGATGGCTGCCTGATTGCCAGCGGGCGGTTGTTGCCACACGTGACAGAGTTGTTCGCACGCTGCGGCGACCGGCTTTGGATCGTGTCGAACAATTCCTCCGATACCGCCGATACGTTGTCGGCCCGACTAGGGGTGTTGGGATCTCCGGTTCCTGCCTCACATATCGTTCTGGCGGGCGAACAGACCGTGCGCCTCATGGCGCAAGAACGGCCCGGCCAGCGCATCGCGATCTATGCGACCAAGCCTTTGTGCACGCTTGGCCTTCAGCTTGGTCTGATCCCCGATCGCGCGGCACCCGATGCCGCCATCCTCGCGCGTGATCCGGCGTTCTCCTTTTCTTGCCTGAGCAGGCTGACGGCACAGGTGGCGCGCGGCCTGCCGCTGATGACCACAAACCCTGACGCCAGTCACCCGGACGGCGATGGCCATCCGGTACCGGAAACCGGTGCGCTTTGGGCTGCCCTTGCGGCGGCACTGCCCGGACAGGCAATCCGGACAATCGGCAAGCCCGCACCAGACCTGTTGCTGTTGGCCCTGGCCCACGCGGGCGTAATGCCGTGCGACGCGGTATTTATCGGCGATACGCCCGAAACTGACGGGGTCGCCGCCCGTTCGGCGGGCGTGGAATTTGTGCTGCTGCATCGACCCGGCGCCTTGGCTACCCAAACGCCGGAGGTGCAGCCATGCTAAGCAACGCACTGGGCATTCTGGCCCGAATGGTGCTGACGTTTTTTGTGATCGTCACGCTGGTGTTCTTTGCCACCCGGCTCAGCGGCAGCCCGCTGGACATGGTGATCGGTGAAGGCATGTCAACCGAGGATCGTGCGATCATGATCCGCTACTACGAACTGGATCGCCCGGTCTGGGAACAGTATCGCGCCTTTCTTGATGCATTCCTCGACGGGCAATTCGGGCTTTCTTTCATCGAACGCCGCCCGGTGGCCGAAATGGTGGCCGAACGGCTTTGGCCTTCAGCGCAATTGCTGATCTCGGCCACGCTGGTCACGCTGCTTGTGGCCATTCCACTTGGCATCATCGCGGCCGTTTGGCGCAAAAGCTGGATAGGTAGTGCCGTGATGACCCTTGCTTTCCTAGGCTATGCCGTGCCGAATTTTGTGCTGGCGGTGTTCCTGATCCTTGTGTTTGCGTTCTGGCTGAACTGGCTGCCTGTCGTCGGCAATGGCACCGCTGCACATTTCATTTTGCCAACTCTGACGCTGGCGGCGGCTATGATTGCGGCCATCATGCGCTTTACCCGCAATGCCATGCTTGACGTGCTAGGGCAGGACTATATGCGCACCGCACGGGCCAAGGGACTGGCTGAAAGCAGCGTTATCTTGAAACATGGGTTGCGCAATGCTGGCATCACGATTCTTTCGGTGGTGGGCTTGCAGGTTGCGGCGCTTGCCGCATCGGGATCGGTCGTCGTGGAATCGATCTTTGCGTGGCCGGGCATCGGCGATCTGTTGGTGAATGCCGCAATCCGGCGGGATTACCCTGTGTTGCAATTTGCCGTGCTGACCGTGGCGCTGGCGGTCATCGTCATCAATGCAGCCGTAGATCTGGCCTATAGTTGGGCCGACCCTCGGCTGCGCCACAGCGGCGGGAGATAACAAGATGACAACCATTCCAAGCATTTCCCCCACATGGCTGCACGACCTCTGGTCCGAGGCCCAAGCCGTGCAAAGATTTGCGCTTGTGCTGGGCGTGATGCTGGCCCTTGCCGCAATCCTGACACCGATGATCGCACCTTTCGAACCCAACGCACAAAGCCTGCTCATGCGATTGCGCCCGCCACTGGGGTTTGAGGGCGCTCGTCCTGGGCATCTTCTGGGCACAGACGAATTGGGCCGCGACCTGCTGGCGCGCTGCCTCTACGGTCTACGCCTGACGCTGACTCTGGCGGTCCTTGGCGCAACGCTGGGGCTTGTGATCGGCGGCAGTCTGGGCGTGCTGGCAGGGGTTGCGGGCGGGCGGACAGACGCCGTAATCACCGCCGCTGTGGATACACAGATCGCTGTTCCCTTCACGCTGGTTGCGCTGTTCATGCTGTCGGTCTTTGGCACATCAATGTTTGTGATGGTGCTGGTTCTGGGATTTGCCGGCTGGGAACAATACGCCCGCATCCTGCGCGGCGAGGTCAAACGCCTGATGCAGTTGCCCTTTATTGAGGCCGCTCGCGCCGCCGGTGCCTCTCCTTGGCGTATTGCGCGGATCCATGTGCTGCCAAATGTCGTGTCGCCGGTGGTGGTGCAATTCACGCTCAGCCTGTCGAACATCATCTTGCTGGAAAGCACACTGTCCTTCCTCGGGCTTGGGGTGCAGCCCCCCACCGCCACACTGGGCGCAATGGTGGGGGTGGGGCGTGACTACATGCCCACCGCCCCGTGGATCGTGTTTGCTCCGGCCCTTTTGATCCTCGCGGTTACGTTTTCTGTCCAGATCCTTGGTGACTGGCTGCGTGACCGCGCCGATGTACGGCTTCGGGTCCGCTGACCCGCCCGCCGAAAACTTTCCCGGATGGGCCTGCCAAGGCCCCCCGATCCCCGCCCATGACTTCCAACCAATGGAGAATGCCGAATGAAACGCCTTTTGCTCGCCACCGCCCTGACCGCCGCCTTGCCGGGCATGGTCTTTGCCACCGAAATCACGGTGGCCGCTGCCAACGTGGCTCCCTATCTCGATCCCGGCCGCGACCATTCCAACGTCGGCTCGCAATTTTACTACAACACCTTCGACCCGCTGATCCACAAGGATTATTCCAGATCCGACATGCAGGCCCAGCCCGGCCTTGCAACGGAATGGAACATGGTCGAACCAACCGTGATGGAATTAAAACTGCGCCAAGGTGTAATGTTCCAGAATGGCGAAGCGATGACCGCCGATGACGTGGTGTTTTCGCTTAACCGTATGTTCCAGGCCACGTTCCCGCCGTATCAGGTGCGCATGCGCGACCGTCTGGCCAACTTTGACCACGCTGAAAAGATCGACGATCTGACCGTGCGGGTGCATGTGAAACGCGAAGAACCGCTGTTTGAAACCCTATTGAACCTTCAGCAAACCTTCATCGTGCCAGAAGATTATATCAAAGGTCTGACCGGCGATCCTAAACTTGCCGAAGATGCCGATTTTGAGGCGTTCTCGCTGGCCCCGGTTGGCACCGGCCCCTACGCAATCACCGAATTCGTGCCGGGCGAAAAGATCGTCTACGAACGGTTTGACGGTTTCTGGGGTGAAAAAGCCCCATTAGATCGCGCCACTGTGCTGCATGTCGGCGAAGTGGCCTCGCGCCTGACCGCGTTGCGCACCGGCGAGGCCCAGATTGCCACCAACATTGCTCCGGATCAGTTGGCGATGATTGCGGGCGATGCCTCGCTAAAGGTCGAAGGTGCGGTGACGCCGTTGTTCCACGTCATGATCATGAACATGAACCACCCCAAGCTGAAAGATGCCCGCATCCGTCAGGCCCTGTCGCTCGCGATTGACCGCGATCTGCTGAACGAAGCGCTATGGCTGGGCAAGGCAGTGGTCCCCGCCTCGCACACGATGGAGGAATTCGGGCCGCTCTATATGCCCGATCTGAAAACCTTTGAATACAACCCCGAAAAAGCCAAGGCCCTGCTAGCCGAGGCTGGCTATGACGGGTTCGAAGTGACCTTCGACACTCAGGGCAGCTACTACACCAACGGATTGCTGGCCGCGCAGGCGATTACCGAGATGTGGGCCGCTGTGGGTATCAAGGCGTCGATCCGGGATCTGCCGAAATGGTCGGGCAACGACCCGGAAATGATGACGCGGAACTGGTCAAACCCGATGTATTTCTCGGACCCCTTTGGCTCATTCGGGGTGATGTGGGCGCCGAACGGCCCGTCCGAGGCAGAAGGTCGTTTCAACACCGATGCGGACTATGCCGAAATCTGGGATCGCTTCCGGTTCTCCAAGGATGTCGAGGCGCGTCGCACCGCTTATGCTGAACTGATGGACCGCATCGCCGCCAACCCGCCGGTGCTTCCACTATATCGCCCTTACGAAAGCTGGGCAATGACGCAGAACATCGCATGGGCGCCCAAAGCCGGGCACATCCCCTACGTGCTTGATTTCCGGGCCGGTTCCATCTCGGTCTCGGTCAACAACTGATATGCCCGGCCCGCCGTTCTTGCGTGCGGCGGGCCGGTTTACCCAAAGGAACACAGCATGACCCTTCGTATCGCCATCGTTACCGACATTCATCACGGCAAGCCGTCTACCGCAAAGCGGGGCGATGCTGCCCTTGGTCTGATGGCAGAGTTTGCGGCTTTCGTGAAAGACAGCGGCGCCACCCATGTGCTGGACATGGGCGACCGCATTTCAGACGAAAACCATGATACCGATCTTGCTCTCGCTGCCGAAGTGGCCGAGGCATTTCGCGCCGTTCAAGCACCGATCTGGCACCTTAACGGCAACCACGACCGCGACCACATGACCATTGTCGAAAATGAGGCGTTGTTGGGCCAGTCGCTTGACCACGCCGTGCATGACGTTGATGGCTGGCGGATCGTGCTGTGGCGCGCAGACAGCCGCATCCGGCGCGGCAATGAAGGCAATGGCTTTGTACTGACCGAGGCCGATCTGGTCTGGCTGGCGCGCACCATGCAGGCCACTGATCGCCCGACACTTGTGGTCAGCCATGTGCCAATCTCGGGCCATGGCCAGACCGGCAACTATTATTTCCAGAACAACCCGGCCTCATCCACCTATCCAATGGCCGACCGCGCCCGCGCTGCCCTTGCGCTGGCCCGCGTTCCTGTCGTCTGCATTGCGGGCCATGTGCATTGGAATACGGTCACAACCGTCAACGGCATCACCCACCTGACGCAGCAATCGCTGACCGAAAGTTTCACCACGGCGGGTGAACCTGCCGGCGCGATGGGGCTGATCGAGCTTTCTGATATGGTCAGTTGGGATGTTGTGGGCAATGACCCGTTCCGCTTTGGCCTTCGCCCCACCGCCGGGCGCTGGACACCGCCAATGCCGGATTTCACCACCCACCCGGAATTGCGCATCCGCCACGCGGTTCCCGCCCTGCAAAAGGCATAAGCCATGACCCAGCCCCCCCTTCTGTCAGTCGAAAACCTGTCACTGGCCTTTGGGTCGCACCACGCGGTCAGGCATCTGAGCTTTGCCGTAGCGCGCGGTGAAACGGTGGCCCTTGTCGGCGAAAGCGGGTCGGGAAAATCGGCAACCGCACTGGCCATCATGCGGCTGATCGAACGCGAGGGGGGGGCAATCGCAGGCGGGCGGATCGTGCTGGACGGCACGCCACCGCTTGATCTGGCAGCGCTGTCCGACCGGCAGATGCGTGAGGTGCGGGGCAACCGCGTTGCCATGATCTTTCAAGAACCCATGACGGCGCTGAACCCCGTACTGACGCTGGGCGATCAAGTAACCGAAGTGTTTCGCCTGCATCAAGGCCTGAACCGGCGTGACGCAAAGGCCGCAGCACTAGCAGCGTTTGAACGGGTGCACATCCCGGATGCCGCGCGCAGACTGGGTCAGTTTGCGCATGAACTGTCGGGCGGATTGCGGCAGCGGGTGATGATTGCGGCGGCGCTGGCCTGCCGCCCTGATCTGCTGATCGCGGATGAACCCACAACGGCACTGGACGTGACAACGCAGGCCGAAATTCTGGCGCTGATCCGCGATCTACAGGCGGAAACCGGCATGAGCGTTCTGTTCATCACGCATGATATGGGCGTGGTCGCAACCTTGGCCGACCGGGTCGTGGTTCTTGCACGCGGCGAAAAGCAAGAGGAGGGCGGGGTCCATGATATCTTTGCCCGTCCGCAAGCGGCCTACACCCGCACCCTGATGGCTGCGACGCCAAAACTTGGCAGCGGCGCGCCAACCCCAGTACTGTCAGCCGATCCCGTGCTTTGCGTTGAAAACCTGTCCGTGCGTTTTGCGGTTCGTGAGGGTGTGTTTCAAACCAGCCGCGCCGCGTTCCATGCGGTGAATGATGTGTCCCTTCGCATTGTTCGGGGTGAAACGCTGGGGCTTGTCGGGGAATCGGGTTGCGGCAAGTCAACGCTCGCGCGGGCCATCATGCGATTGGTGGACCCTGCCGAAGGTCGGGTGACGCTGGTCGGGCATGAAATCACTGGCCTGTCCCCACAAAGCCTGCGCCCCTTGCGCCGCCACGCGCAGATCGTGTTTCAAGACCCTTTCGCCAGCCTGAACCCACGCCTGCCAGTGCATCAGCTGATCACGGAACCTGCGGTGATCCACGGTCAGGTCGCATCCGAAGACACACGCGATCTGGCGCTTGAACTGCTGGCCAAGGTCGATCTGGGGCCAGACGCGTTGAACAGGTTTCCACATCAGTTTTCCGGCGGCCAGCGCCAACGGTTGTCGATCGCCCGCGCGCTGTCGGCCCGCCCTGCGCTGATCGTCGCAGACGAGGCCGTTTCAGCGCTGGATGTGTCTGTGGCGCGGCAGATCACCGACCTTATGGCGCGATTGCAGGCCGAAGACGGAGTTTCCTTTCTGTTCATCAGCCATGACATTGCGGTGGTCGAACGGGTCAGCCACCGTATCGCGGTGATGTTTGGCGGCCAGATCGTGGAAACCGGCCCGACCGACCGGGTTTTGTCCACTCCGGCACACGCTTACACCCGGCATCTGCTTTCCGCCGTGCCGGTTCCGAACCCTGCCAGACGCGATCAATCGCGATCCATAGCCCCGGCGCAATTCGACCGAACCGCACTCATCCTGCCGCGCGGGCAACTTCCGCAGCGCCTGATCATGGCCGAAATCGCGCCGGGTCATTTCTGCGCGGTGCCAACCGAAACACATCTGCGCTTTGCCACGGCCCTTGCGGTGCCAGCACGGAAATCAACGGGTGCCGGGCCGCGACCAGGCGACAAAGCGCAAACCAAGATCACGGCGCAAGAAAGATCGGGTCAGACCGCTTGACCCGGTGCAATAAAACGATTGCCTTCTCTGGCTTGCACCAGCCCGCCGAAACAGGACTTATACCAAGCGGTGCGAAGGCTGACTCATGTCGGGTTTTCCAAAGCGTCAAAAGTCTGAATCTACATAGGCATTTCTGGGAGGACGTGGCCATGGGTGCAGCGATTATGCGTGAATCGGCGGGTGGGTCTGCCGTTTGTGTGCGACTGGGTAGTGCGGTCCAATGCTGGCGCTCGTCTATACGCTGACTATCCCAACCTTAAAGTGGTAACATTTTGCGCTGCCCTATGGCCCACTTTTACTTTGCCGTTGACAGCCCGGTGTGCGTTCTTGCACCTCTAAAACGGATCACCCATGACGCTTCTAGCAAGTCCAGACTTGCGATCTTGGGGCTGTTTGAAATTGAAGCAACGGTAGCATCTTAAGGGGCATATCGATAGCAACCGCTTGAAACGTTTTGTCCGATAACTGCTCCGATTGCATCAAAGACGTTTACTGGCAGGCGTCGCCGCGACAAGCGTGAATGGCTGGTTCGGAGGAGCCGCACCGCGGGATGCAAATCAGCGCGACCGTCGGCAAAGGTGAAGGTTTTCTGATGCGGGTCGCGGCGGAACGTTGCGCACTGGCGCAGGCACGACCCGCGTTGGAAAACCTCCCAAGGTGGAAGCCGCGGGGGTCTTGGATCCGTCTATGGGGA
>Ga0163215_101173_pt1 | contig 19211 bp, 17 predicted proteins | sample SynspAceP_FD_185934 | JGI IMG/M metagenome (GOLD analysis project Ga0163215, IMG submission 185934) | Saline lake microbial communities from Ace Lake in Antarctica - Synechococcus sp. Ace-P (Hybrid Assembly) | ecosystem: Environmental > Aquatic > Non-marine Saline and Alkaline > Saline | place... | reverse complement strand
GGCTGTCCGTGCTGCCGCCGCCGCCAAGGCCCATCTTTAGCGTCCCGCCCTTCACAGCCGTCTGCGCCCGCGCGCCGCTTGCCAGCATCGCGGTGCCAACCGCCGCCGTCATCGCAAGCGCAGACGCCCGCCCGAGGAAGGTGCGGCGGTTCAGTCTGGTGCGGCCTTTGGTGGAAGGTGAATTGTGCATGTTGTCCGTCCCCTGTTGTATTTTAATTAATTCGTTGGCTGCGCAAAAGCATAAGGTGCCTTGGCGTGATTATTAGCATCCCAATATGAACGCCATGCGTCGTTTGGCATTCTGGCCACAGGTCCATGGCTTACCCAGCGGAGAAACCTGTTGGTACTTATGTGCTGCCATGACCTTGGCGTTTGAACCGCGGTAGCGCCCAGCCTGAGACAGTTCGAAACAGCAGTAAAGCAACGACATTTTACCCATTGGGGTCACTAGGCTATGCGCATAACGCGCAGAATCAGACCTATCTGTCGAATCCAACGTTCTCTTATTCGGGCTGATCCACGCTTGTGATCCAATCTAGAAAGGCGCGTCCGCTGATGGACAAATTAATCGCACCTGTGACGAAATAGGCAGTTCCCAGATCAAGGGCACCGCCCGGCCAAGGCACAAGTGCCCCGTCGCGCACGGCATTGCCTGTGATGGACCGCCAGCCCAGCATTAGGCCGCGTCCGTCCTGCACTGCCTGCGCCGCCTGCACGTAGTTGTTGAAACTTTGCCCGGCCATATGGTGGCGTGTAATACCGCGCAGGCGCAGGTAGTCTTCCCAGCCGGCCCAATGCTGGTTGTTCTGGCTGCGTACGTGGATCAGTGGCGCGGCGTCTAGCCCGGTCTGCGCGGCCTGCAATCGCGCGATCAGGTCCGGGGCACCGACAGGGCAGATCTGTTCTGGGAACAGCTGGTGGGTCTCGCCTTCTTTCCAGCCGCCGGTGCCGTAGCGCAGCGCGATATCGACCCCCGGCGCAAGCACCGGCATGTCGGTGGCAGGAGCCTGAACGTTTACCGTGATATCAGGATGGCGCGCATAAAAGGCGTGCAGGCGCGGCATCAGCCAATAGCTTGCCATGCCAAGGGTGCAGGACACGGTGACTTGGCCGCTACCATTGTCATGCAAGGTCCGGATGTTTTCCACAGCGGCAGTGATCTGGCCCAGCCCGCCGCGCACGGCGCGGGCCAGAATCTCTCCCATCTCGGTCAGGCGGGCAGGGCGGACGGCGCGGTCGATCAATGGCGCACCGATATGATCCTCTAGCGCCTTAAGCGCTTGGCTGACCGCCGGTTGTGTCACATTCAGCCGCGCCGCCGCTTCGCGCATAGAGCCGTAGCGCGAGACGGCTTCGAAGGTCGTCAGCAGGCGCAAAGGGGGCAGGCGGTCCATCGTTTAACTTAACCTAATGCTTATTCTATCTTCAGGTTAACCGATCTTTTTCTGAGAAGGAAACTCTGGAAAGGTCATGGATGAAATATCTACTCCTCCCTCCAGAATATGCAGAGAATTCAGATGAATGAGATGTCAGTTCCTACTTCGAGTGCCACGCGTGACGTCACGCTTAAGGCCAACGGGCTGGATGTGACCCTGTCCGACGGGGCCGCGCACTACCTTAACTACTACTGGCTGCGCGACAACTGCCCTACATCCTTTAACGCCAATACCCGGGAGCGGTCGTTTGACATTTTCCACCTGTCCACGGGCCCCGTTGCCAAATCCGCCGTCGTTGATGGTGATGCGCTAGTCATCGCTTGGGCGGACGAGGACCACATCACGCACTTTCCGCTGGCCTGGCTGGAAACCTATACCAACGGGGCCCCGCGCCATGACCCGGCTGATCTGCCGCGCGAAGCGTGGTTTGGCGACCACTACCCCGACGTGCCGCGCTTTTCACAACCCGATCTGGTCGCCGATCCCGCCGTGCGCGCCAAATGGATCGAGGCGCTGATCGTCGAAGGTTTTGCCATCGTTACCGATATGCCCGACAGCGACGAAGGCTTGACCGAAACGGCGAACCTAATCGGCCAAGTGCGCCCCACATTCTTTGGCGACTATTTCGACGTGCGGACCCATATCAAGCCGACCAACACGGCCTATACAGCCGCCGCGCTGGAACTGCACACCGACACCCCCGCCGAAGAGCACGCCCCAGGTGTCCAGTTTCTGCATTGCCGCGCGAATACTGTCGCTGGCGGGCAAAGCATTTATAGCGATGGCGTTGCCGTTGCGAACGCTTTCCGCGAGCGTGATCCCGAAGGTTTCCGCCTGCTGTCAGAGGTCGCGATCCCATTCTATTGCGAACACGACACCTACGATATGCGGTCGCGACAGACCGTGATCGAGCTGGACGCGCGGGGCGACGTGACGGGCCTGACGATCAGCCAGCACATGGCGGATATCTTCGATCTGGATCAGACCATGCTGGACGCCTACTACCCCGCGTTCTGCCGCTTTGGCCGGATGCTGCAAGAGGACCGTTATATGATGCGTTTTCTGATGAAGGCGGGCGAATGCATGGTCTTTGACAACCACCGCATCGTGCATGGCCGCAGCGCCTATTCCGCCGATAGTGGATCGCGTTATCTGCGCGGCTGCTACACCGACCGGGGCGAAATGCGGTCGACCTATCGCGCGCTGGTCAGCCAAGGCAGGTTCGCGGAATGAACGTGCAATCACCCGTCACCCCACACGTTACCGCCCTGCGTCAGGACCTGTCGGACGCCTTTCGTATCTGCCACCAATTCGGGTGGAGCGAGTCCGTCGGCAACCACTTTAGCGCCGCGGCGTCCGCCGACGGGGCGCAGTTTTTGCTGAACGCAAAATGGCAGCACTTCGCGACTATAAAACCTGCCGATCTGCTGCTGCTCAACAGCCGGGACGCGGCGGCAGCATCAGGGCCGAATGCGCCCGATGCGTCGGCTTGGTGCATCCACGGCACGATTCACGGCCGCCTGCCAGAGGCGCGGGTCGTGCTGCACTGCCATTCGCCCTATGCGACGGCGCTGGCCTGCCTGAAGGACCCGACGATTGTACCGATCGACAATAACACGGCGCGCTTTTACGGGCGCACGGCCTATGATCTGGCCTTCGGCGGGATCGCGGATGCAGCAGAGGAAGGCGAGCGGATTGCCGACGTCCTTGGCGATAAATCGGTGCTAGTGATGGGCAATCACGGCGTCACGATCGTCGGGGAAACCGTCGCCGACGCGTTTGAGGACCTGTATTTCTTTGAAAAGGCGGCGCAAACTCTGATCCTTGCAAAATCCAGCGGCGATCCTTTGGCTGTGCTATCGGATGCCGTGGCGCAGAACACGGCCGATGGGTGGCGCGATTATCGCGGCATGGCGGCGCGGCATTTCGATTACTTAAGGGCGCAGCTGCCAGCGTTGACATAGCGGTATCCGCCGCAGGTGGGCCGATGGTGCCACCTGCAGTTCAGTAGTTCCACATCGTCCCATCTTCGAGCCGCAGGTGTCCTTAATTGGCGCTGGTTTGAAGTTTTCGGTCCAAGGCCAGCCGGCAATCTCGTTCGTCGACCACGATATGAAGAAATTCAATGTTAGCTGGCCCAGCAGTTAGATCGCGCCAGGCTGATCAGGCTTGGCGCTGGTCAGAAAAGGGCTCCGCACTATTCGTAACCAGAGCCTTGGCGTCCCCCCACACAGACACCGAGATACGAGCCTTTTTGTAGCCGGACGGTTTCGAGGTTATCAACTCAACGATCCGGACCCTGAGATGAGACCTGTCTGCAAACGCTGGACGCAGGACGCTGACAGCCTGCGGTTGAGTCGCAAACTTTTTGGTTTCCAGCCGGGCCTTTGATGATGCACAAGTTCGGCACGAGGTATGGTGAGTGGACTGGACGGAACGATAATTGATTTCAAAGGCGTGCACTACCCGGGGGCGGTGATCTTGTATGCCGTATTTTTCTACCTCCGCTATGCCGTTTCCTACCGCGATCTCGAGGAGATCATGGCCGAGCGCGGTGTGGAAGTCGACCATGCTACGCTAAACCGCTGGGTGGTAAAGTTGGTGCCACTGATCGCGTCTCGGGCGCAGGATAGGAAACTGCCCACAGCCATGTCCTGGCGGATGGACGAGACCTACATCAAGGTCAAAGGCCGGTGGACCTACCTCTACCGCGCCGTGGATCGGGATGGCCAAACCCTTGATTTCATGCTATCTGAGCGCCGTAATCTGGCCGCTGCCCGACGCTTCTTGAAGCGGGCGATCAGCACGAACGGCCTGCCGGACCGGGTGGTCATCGACAAGAGCGGTGCCAATCTCGCCTGTCTGCAAGCTGTGAACGTGAGCTCAAAAGTTACCGGCAGCGGCCGCGTCGTCGAGGTCCGGCAGATTAAATACCTCAATTATATCTTGGAACAGGATCACCGCTTCATCAAGCGTATCACCGCGCTGATGATAGGCTTAAAGGCGTTCCATTCCGCCACAGCGTCCCTGGCGGGGGTTGAGATCGCGCACATGATCGGCAAGGGTCAGTTCGGTGCCAATGGCCATACCGCGTTTTAGCAATTTGCGGCACTCGCAGCATAACTATGTCCAGACATCGGCGACCCTCGAGCCAAACGGACGTTTGCGACACAACCAGGCCACCCGGCCTGACATCAAAAACCAATGCCTATGCGGCAACGATCCTCAGGTGACCGGATACTCCGGAATGGCTGACCGGATGTTGTCGGAACAGCCAACCGGATGCGTCGGAATGCGCACCAAGCGCATAAAGCAACCTCCTGTGCCTGCGTCATGCGGGACTGACCGCCTTTCCAGCCGTCGAAAGCAAGGGCATCCCAACCATCTTGCAGAAAGGTTTTATGCCAGCCCCGGATGGTATCGTCATCCAAGTAGAGAAACTTTGCGATCCGAGCACAGCTTTCCCCGTCGTCGAGCAGCAGGATCGCATTTGCCCGGCGGGCAATGCCGTGGTCCTCGCGCTGGCAACGCACGCAAGCCTCAAGCTCGAGGCGGTCTGCTGAGGAAAGAAAGCCGGGGCGGATCATAGGCATAGCTGAATCGTTCCAAACCCAGCCGTCAAGTCACCAAATTCGGCTTCCGGAGGACTCGGAGTATATCCATTTCATTTTGTGCGAAAATCTAAGCTTAGCTGATTGTTTTGCAGTAGGTTATGATACGTTGTAACGCCGTCTCGAATGTTTCGTCGTCCACTGTCAGGGCCACACGAACCCAGTCGCGCAGGCTGTCACCAAAGGCGCTGCCCGGCATGACCGCTACGCCAGCGGTGTCGAGAAGCGCTTGCGCAAATGCGTCACCATTCATACCCGTCGCTGACGCATCTATCAGCGCAAACATACCAGCCTGAGGGCGGTGGACGTGCAGACATGTGTTGTTGCCAAGGACCTCTACCATACGGGCGGCCCTTGCCGAAAATCGGACGGACATACCAGCAACGACAGAAGACCCATCCCTGACAGCTTTCTCTGTCATGTCAGCAATGAAAGGTTGGTTTCCAAAAAGCATGGCTTCGGCGATTGGCAAAATGGTTTCAATTGCTTTGGCATTTGCAACGCACCAACCACTGCGAAAGCCGGGCGCAGCATGTGATTTAGAGATTGAAGAAACAACTATAACTCTGTCGCGTAGATCAGCAATATCCAAGGGTGATGCAAAGGTTTCGCCGTCGAAAACCATTTCCGCATATACTTCGTCTGAAATGATCCAGAAGTCATGCTTTTTAGCTAAAGCCCCGATTGCGACAATGTCATCGTAGGAAAGGATAGCACCCGTGGGATTATGCGGTGTGTTTAACAAAAGGGCGCAGGTTCGCGGCGTAATACGCGCAGCAATGTCAGCGGCCTGCAGTCTAAAACCATACTGAGCATGTAGCGGAACGGGGACCATATTGGCACCGCTTGCCCGCACCACGGATTCGTAGGTGGCGTACATCGGATCGCCAACCAAAACCTCGTCGCCAGTGTCCGCTACGCCAGCCAAGACTGTGTACAGGGCCGTCTGGGTCCCTGGCAGACACAAGATATTCTCGGCACCAAACGAGCTGTTAGAACGCGCTGTGTAGTACTCCGCCAAAGCCTGTCGTAGGCCCAGCTCTCCTTGGCCGTCAGAGTAACTTGTGCGTCCCGCCTGAATGCCATTGATTGCAGCCCTGCGCAGCTCGGCTGGAACATCGACGTCCGGCTCACCAATCGTTAAAGAGATAATATCTTCGCCGGCCAAAGTGCGCCTTTTGGCCTCTGTGTGGATCTGCCATTTGGCGTTGCCCAACCCTTTTAAACGGTTGGTTATGCTGGAAAATTCCATTTTATATTTCCTTTTGTAACCAATTCGGTTTTGTGGCTTATCATGGGCGCGGGATTGTCGGTAGTTACTATACGAGTGTATACTTTCCCGTGCAGTGTCGCAATGCAGTCTGCTCAGAAAACAACCGTGATCGGCACACGTGGCGTCTTGATCTTACTGGTGAAAGCAGTTCGACTGTCGCCGCTTCAAAAGTTCGAAATCTATTTCGTGATGAACTCGATCAGATGTGGCAAGCCACGCGAATGGGCGCGCTTTACGGCGACCACTATATCGGCGGGATCGGTAATGCATTCCGCTTCCATGCCATAAGCCTTTGCAATTTGGACAAAGTTTGGCGGGGTGGGCGTTACTGCGATGGGCGCGATGTCTGCGCCAAGCATGTAGTTTTCGATCTCTTGGTAACCGCGATTGTTCCAAACCACAAAAATCACGGGCGTTTTTTCGTCCATTGCTGTTCCAAGCTCTGACAAGCAAAACTGGAAGCCCCCATCGCCGGTAATACACACAACCGGTGCGCCGGCCCGCGCTAGGCTTGCCCCAATCGCAGCGGGGGCCCCGTACCCAAGGGATCCGAAGCCAACGGATGAATTGAACCATCCCCTAGGCTTCGCGATGTCGCAGTAGCAATTGCCAGCATAGACAAGTTGTGTGGAATCCCCAACCAGCAGGCAGCCTGGCAGGGACTCGCTAATTGATTTAATCAATGCGACCCCTGATTGATAAGCGTCGCTTAGCGAAGCAAGTGCAGAGTTTCGTGCGACTTGCGCGCGTTCTGCCCCTTTGGCCTTACGTTGATCCGGGCCTACCGCCAGCAGCAGCCCCTCCAAAGCGGGATCGGCGTCCGCTATAATTGTGAGGTCCGGCAAAATGCCACGGGTGGCCTGCAGAGGGTCAACTTCGATGCGTATTAATTGCGCAAGTTCGGGAAACCCGTTGTCAAGGTTCATGTCGTAGTCAGTCGGGCCGAATTGCGTGCCGACAGCTAAGACCGCATCAGCATCTGCCAGCAACTGGCGCACGGCCGCTAGGCTGGGACTGGCTGGCACTTCCAACGGATGACCGCCAAGAAGGCCGCGCGCATTGATTGTGGTCACCACTGGCGCATCCAGGCGCTCTGCCAATGCGGTCAACACGGCCTGCGCGGCCACGGCACCGCCACCCGCCAGAATGACGGGACGTTGTGCGTTTATCAAAATATCTGCCGACAACTTAAGGTCTGCTGGTAGCGGCAATCGCCGCTGAACCTGAACAACACGCTGTTTCGGAACCGCGATAACTTCGGACATAACATCCAGCGGAATCTCGATATGGACGGGACCGGGTCGACCAGCGGTCATCGCCGCAAATGCGCGGTCCACGACGGCCTCTAGGTCGGCCCCGGATTGAAGCGTTTGCGTGAAAATCGCGATAGTACGCATCATGCCGATCTGGTCAGGAAGTTCGTGCAGGTGACCCACCTCTTGGCCATGGGTTGCCACAGGATTGACGCCTGAAATGACGAGCATTGGAATGGAATCCGCGCGTGCTTGCGCCATAGCGGAGATTGCATTTGTTAGACCCGGACCAGTGATCAAAAGACAAACCCCGGGTTTTCCGGACGCGCGCGCATATCCATCGGCCATAAAACCGGCGCTCAACTCGTGCCGCGGCGTAATGTGGCGGATCGAGGACGTGCTGAGTCCGCGATACATCTCGACGGTATGCACGCCGGGAATCCCAAAAATTGTATCAACGCCGCGCCGCTCCAGCAGGTCGATCAGGACTTCGCCGACGGTTTTCATCTGAGTCATGAGGCTTGTTCACTTTTCTAGGGGGCGCATTGGTGTAGGTACTGGCGTGCCGCTATGCGACGGGCAGCGCCCGTTCGATAAGGCGCGCAAAGAACGATGCGCCGTATGGGGCAGCGGTATCATCAAAATCGAACTTTGAATGATGCCAAGGGGCGCTGTCGCCATTACCTAAAAACAGATAGGACCCTCGCCGTTCCTGTAGCATGAAGGCGAAATCCTCTGCTCCCATGTCACGGGGCCGCTGGTCGTTCACGCTGACCGCAACCTCGCGCGCAACGTTTGCGGCAAAGACGGTGCAATCGGGGTCATTTATCGTTGCTGGGTACCCCACTTCGTAACCCAAAACCGCCTCTACTCCATGTGCGGCGGCATAGCCGTCAACGATGTCCTGCAGGCGGGTCATGACCATTTTCTGCACGGCCGGATCAAAGGTGCGGATTGTGCCGTTGATATACGCGGTTTCAGGAATGATATTATCGGCAGAGCCCGTGTGGATCTGCGTCACCGAGATAACCAGATCGTCTTTGCTGTGGTGGTTGCGGCTGACAATCGTCTGTATCGCATTTACGATTGCCACCGTGGCAACAACCGGATCGGCGGATTCATGCGGCATCGCGCCATGACCGCCTTTGCCCTTGATATGAATGTGAAGCGTATCGACTGCGGCCATGATCGGGCCGGGCGTCGTGTCGAATGCACCAATTTCGATCCCAGGTGCGCAGTGCAAAGCATAGACCTGCGATATGTCAAAGGTGTCGAGGATTCCCTCTTCGACCATAATCTCACCACCACCCTCGCTTTCTTCAGCAGGTTGGAAAATCAGGGCTACACGGCCTTTGAAGTTGCGGGTTTCTGCCAAATAGCGTGCCGCGCCCAGTAGCATAGTCGTGTGGCCGTCATGCCCGCAGGCATGCATCCGCCCCGGGATGGTCGAGGCATACTCCAGCCCTGTCCTTTCATCTATCGGGAGGGCATCCATATCGGCGCGCAGGCCGATGGTCGGGCCGGGCGCGCGACCATTTATAATCGCCACAAGGCCAGATGTGGCGATACCCTCATGCAGTTCGTCCACACCGAAGTCGCGCAATCGCGCTGCGACGAAGCGCGCGGTTTCATGGCAGGCCAGCCCCAGCTCTGGGTGGGCGTGCAGATGTTTGCGCCAGACTGTCATGTCATCGGCGAAATCGGCGATCCTGTTGATGATTGGCATGATGCAGTTTCCTTTCGGATGGCCGGGGCCGGTGTACGGTATGATTTTGGGATAAGGGGGCAGGTCAGCCGCGCGTGGGAACCTTGTTTTCAAAGTATTTGAAACCAAGCGACAAGGCCCCGGCGATTACGACGTAGACTGCGGCCAGTAGCAAAAGTGGCTCGTAGACAATAAAGGTGTCCTGTCGGACCCGAGAGGCGACAGCGTAGATATCGACAATCGTAATTGTCGCGACCAGCGGTGTAGCCTTCAGTTGCAGCACCGCTTCTCCGCCTAGTGTGGGCAGCACGTCACGGATCGCGAGCGGCAACCAGATGCGACGAAGGATCATGAAACGCGGCATGCCAGATGCGCGCGCGGCCTCAAGCTGGCCGTGATCCACGCCTTTCAGCGCGCCGCGCATGACCTCGCCCTCGTATGCTGCCACTGAAAGGGTCAAGGCAAGGAACGCGTAAGGCCAAGCAGAGCGCAGATAGGGCCACAATACGCTGTCGCGGATGCCGTCGATCTGAGGGAATACAGAGCCGAATCCGTAGTAGATCAGCCATATCTGCAGCAGCAGCGGCGTGCCGCGAATGACGGTGCAGAAGGCCCGGGCGGGCCACGCCAGATAAAACGGCCCGGCAGCCTGCGCCAACCCGATCGGGATCGCCAACAAGAAGCCTGCGATCAGCGTCGTGCCCAGCAAAAGAATGGTGGTCCAGATGCCCTCGACTGCCAGCGGCAGGTATTTAGGTAACCAGTCCCAACGCATGCTTAACACGCACCATAAGATAAAAGCCGCGAAAACAGCCAGCATGACGATACGATGCGGCAGCAGAAACGCGCGCAAAACCGTCATTTTGGGCCCCCGTTCATCGGGCGCTGTCCGCGTCGTGCCCTCTTTTCGATCCGGGCAAAGACAAAGGTCGAGAGCAGCGTCATGATTAGATAAAGAGCGCCCGCCGCGAGAAAGAAGGTGAAATATGCACGGGTGCTGCCTGCCGCCTGACGGGTGACAAGGGTCAGCTCGTTGAAACCGACAACAGCCAGCAAGGCCGTATCCTTTGTCGCGATGAGCCAGAGGTTGGCAAGCCCCGGAATGGCAAAAGACAGCATCGCGGGGATCGTAACTCGCCGCATCAGCATCCCAGCCGGCATACCAAAGGCGCGAGCGGCTTCGATTTCGCCCGCAGGCACCGCCTTGATCGCACCGCGCAGGACCTCAGTCGCATAGGCGCCCTGCACAATACCCAAAACGCCAATGCCCGCCGCCACGCCGCTGATGTCGACCGGTCCGCGCCCCAGCGCCTCTGCCGCCTTGTTGATCAAGTCAGTGCCAACAAAATACAGGATCAGGATTAACACGAGTTCAGGTATGGCGCGAATGACGGTTGTATAAATTGCCAGAAGATCCCGCGTGACCGGCCCACCGTTCAGTTTGCCGTAAGCGCCAAACAAACCGATACACAGCCCAAGGGCATACGCTCCCAGCGCGATCTTTACCGAATTTGCCAGCCCCCAAAGCAGGTTCTTCCCCCACCCAGGAGCAGACAATGACAGCAATTGGAGACTGTCAGTCAGCCCTAAGAAATCAATAACAGTCTCCAATTTCTGCGCTCTCCGCTATCAATAGATAGAGCTTGTAAAGAAACGCGCGGTAATTTCGTCATAAGTACCGTCCTCTAGCACCTTGGCGATGCCTGCATTTAGCGCAGCCTTTAACCCGTCGTCGCCCTTACGAAGACCGGCACCCACACCCAAACCAAGGATATCCGTATCACCAGCGACTGCGCCGACAATCTTGCAGCAGGCAGCGCCGGCATCAGTTTGCAAGAAAGTATCAAGCGCGATGCTATCAGCCTGCGTTGCATCAATGCGGCCTGAAGCTAAATCTTGGTTTGCCTCGTCCTGTGTTTGATAAACACGGATTTCGGCATCTGGAAAATGCACCTGCGCGTATGCTTGATGCACGGTAGAGGCTTGAACCCCCAGAATTTTTCCCGCCATCCCTTCGGGTGTCGGCTCGAAGTCTAGTGATGCGTCTGCCATGATGACTGTTGGCGTGTCATAGTAGCGATCGCTAAAATCGATGACTTTCAGACGGTCTTCAGTGATGGACATTGACGCCATGATGACATCAATCTGCTTGCCATTGAGCGAGGGGATGATGCCATCCCAAGCGACGGGAGTGACTTCGCAATCCAGTTCAGCGGCCGTGCAGATTGCACCGATCATTTCGACCTCCCAGCCTTCCCATTCACCGGCCGAATTTGGGGATGCGAAGGGCGGATAGGGCTCTGCAGCAATACCAACTTTAATTGTCTCGGCGCTGGCCGCACTAGCTGCGATTGTCCCTAAGGTAATCAGGGCTAATTTGGAAACTGTCTTGAATGTCATTGTCTTCTCCGGGTTGGGTGAAAAATTTGCTCAATTCACGGTTTGCAAAAACTGCTTGAGTCTCTCTGATTTGGGATTGCCGAACACCTCGGCGGGGGGGCCTTCTTCTTCGATCTGCCCTTCGTAAAGGTAGACCACCTTGCTTGCGACTTCGCGCGCAAATTTCATCTCGTGGGTTACAAGGATCATAGTGCGTCCTTCGGCAGCCAGATCGCGGATGACGCTTAGCACTTCGCCCACCAATTCGGGATCAAGCGCGCTTGTCGGCTCGTCAAACAGCATGACTTCCGGATCGACCGCCAATGCCCGCGCTATTGCCGCGCGCTGTTGCTGGCCGCCTGATAGAAAAGCAGGATAAGCATCCTCTTTATCAGCAAGACCCACGCGGGCCAGCAGAACCCGCGCCTTCGTGATCGCATCGGCCCGGGGTACCTTAAGGACATGGACCGGCACTTCGATCAAGTTTTGCAAGATTGTCCGGTGTGACCACAAATTAAAGGACTGGAACACCATCGCAACGCGTGTGCGCATATGTTCGATCTGCTTTTGGTTGGATGGGGTTCCGTCGGTCTTAATGCTGATCATCTCACCGGTGATCGACACCTCGCCGGCGGTCGGTGTTTCTAGAAAGTTGATGCAACGCAATAGCGTCGATTTACCAGAGCCGCTGCCGCCAATAATCGCGACGACCTCGCCTTTTTCGGCAGCCAGCGTCACGCCCTTGAGGACTTTCAGCGCACCAAACGATTTATGAATATCCTTGGTAAATATAGCCTTCGGCTGGTCGTTGATCGCAGAGTTCATCTGTTCTCCGTCGCGCAAAATTAGCCGTTCAAGTCGTAGACTATACTACTGTATAGTTGGTGCGGATGAAATTTTGCAAATTATTACTGACTTAGTAGTGGGAAAATATTTGGAGGCGGCGTGCCTTAAGAAACAACTAGACAGCGCAAATTTCGGGGTGCTATGCCGAGCGATACTGACCGACTTTTTTAACTTTATTAAACGAAAACAAATATTTGCAGAGCTTTCAGCTGAGGGATCTATAGCGCATTTTAGTTGCTCGGCGGATAGGATAATGGAAGCACTTTAGCCGTCAGTGGGGATAAGAAGTTCCGCCGCCCGCAAGTTTATGACCAAAGATTAGGCACTGTTCTGTTCTCGGCCGGACGAAATTTCTGATCTTTGACGGATAGGGGGCCCGCTATGCTTCCAGAGAGGCTTCCAAATCGAGACCTATCAACGTCCCTATCGTGCTTAACCCAAGTGTGACGACCTCGTCTCCGTCGAACGCCAAATGAAATGCCGAACCTTCAATCCACAAACCGTCAATCAGCGCGTTACAGCTGATGGCTAGCTGGCGGCACAAGGCTGGGTTGGGGTTGCGCCCCGCTTCCTGCAATGCAGCCTGTATTTGCGCAGCTAGGCCTTCGCGGAATTGCAAATACGTGCGTTCATGCGTTTTTCGGATATAGTCTTCTTCGCTCAATTTACCCAAAAATGCGGCCCAAAGCGTCAGATTTTGCTCTGCCATAACCGGGGGCGTCAAGTTGGCGCGGACGGTGGCGGCCAATCGATAGATCGCAGAGGCGTTTGAGGGGACAACTGGATTTAATGCCAGCTCTGTCATCTGGGACATATGGTAATCGTACGCAGCGCTTATGAGTTCGCCTTTCGATGAAAAGTAATGCCGAACGAGACCTTGGGTCACGTCAGCTCGTTGCGTGATCTCTCTGACCGTAGCCGCATCAAAACCCGCTTCACCGATGATATTCAGTGTTGCATTTATCAAGGACTGGCGACGTACGTCTGCAGACTCTCGTTGAAATACACGTTTTGTTTTGGTGCTCATTCGGTGTCCTTGCCAACACGGTTTGTCGACGCCTGGCGACATCGCCTTCAAACCATGGGCTGCCTTATTTAAAAACAAAGGGGCTAGCTGATCTGGTTGGCAACATTATGCGGCAGGTGAGCCATGATGCAAGCCAACCGATCTAAGAGACTTTGATTTGACTGGTGCGGGCCGCTAGGGCAAGGACACTACCGCCCTTTCCAAACAGGGTCACGCTTGTCTGTAAAAGCGCGCGCGCCCTCGGCGTTATCTTCTGATCCGTAAAGCACATCCACCGTTTTAAGCTGGCGCTTTGTTATGCGGTTCATCGCATCTTGGAATTTGCTGTCTTCGGCATCACGCACGATTTCTTTGATCGCCGCGTAAACAAGAGGCGGACCAGACGCTAAGACTCTTGCCATATCCCAAGCCCGCGCAATCAATTCTTCTGCAGAAAAGATGTGGTTCACAAACCCCCAACGGTGCGCTTCTTCGGCGTCTAGCCACCGACCTGTAAACAACATCTCCATCGCGATGTGATAGGGAATGCGTTTTGGCAATTTGATCGACGCTGCATCGGCCACTGTCCCAGAGTTTATTTCAGGCAAGGCGAAGCTAGCATGATCTGCGGCAAGAATTATGTCCGCAGACAGCGCCAATTCAAGGCCGCCGCCACAGCAAATACCGTTCACAGCTGCGATAACTGGTTTGTTCATATCGCGCAGTTCCTGCAGGCCGCCAAAGCCGCCAACTCCATAATCGCCATCAACCTCATCACCATCGGCGGCACCTTTTAAATCCCAACCGGGACAAAAGAACTTAGGTCCCTCACCAGTAATAATCGCAACACGCAAGTCTGGATCATCGCGAAAGGCTGCAAAAGTTGCACCCAAAATCCGACTGGTTTCCAGATCAATGGCGTTCGCTTTTGGGCGATCTAAGGTAATTTCCAAAACACCACCTTCGCGGCGCGTTCTAACAGGACTGATCATGATGTTCCTTTCACCAAAAGCGCGTCAGCAATGATTGCGCGCGCTTCTGTGCAAATAAGCGGATTGATTTCGATTTCGGCGATCTGGTCGGCGTGGTCTAAGACAAAACTCTGCAACCGCATGACAGCATCGATGATTGCCTCTACCTTTGCGATTTTCCGGCCGCGAAAACCACATAATAGCGGGTAAATTTTCAACTGCTCCAAAGCATGGTGAACGCTGGCTTCCGTTGTGGGTAGCAGCAAGGATTGCCTGTCCGTCAGCAATTCCGTGAACGTCCCGCCCGCGGCTAAGGTCAAGACAAAACCATGCGCTGGGTCTGCAATCACGCCAATCAAAAGCTCGGCGATTGTATCGGTGATCATTTCCTCGACGAGGAACGTCGCCGCACCCATGGCTTGAGTAGCTTGCAAAATCTGATCTGCATCGCAAAGGTCTAATACTACGGCGCCTGCCTCGGTCTTATGGGCGATACCTTCACCTTTCAAAACGACGGGGAAGCCAATGTTTTGAGCACGCTCAACAACCTCACCCGAGGTCAATCCAGCAAAGCTTTTTGGGGTATCCATGCCCCTTGCTGCAAGTTCTTGCTTGGCTTCAGCTTCACTTATCGTGATCGTGGTTTTAAAACTTTTGGTAGGCACAAGTGGTTGATGTTTTTCACAGTAATTCACGCTGGCGGCATTGATCGCTTCGCAAGATGTCGCAAAATCGCATAGCGGAATAATACCTGATCCCAGCAACCGTTTCGAAATGCCCTCTGGTAGATTTTCAACAATGGATGCAAGGACGCCGAATGGACGACCGGTTTGCTTTGCGGCCTCTTCAATCGCCTCAATCGCGATCATCCAGTCACCAGCGTTACACGTGTCCAGCCGCGGAAAATCTAAAACGATGAGCGTCAGATCGATTTCAGGGGATGTCATCGCTGCGAATACCGCAGTCATCGCAATCTTGTCGCGCCAGATTTGGGTGTGATAGTCCAGTGGGTTCGCCAAATTCACTAAAGAACTAAGGTGTAGTTCCAGTTTTGCTATTTGGCTTTCATGGAGCTTCGGAAACGTCAAGTTAAACCGGCTTGCCGTGTCCGCCATCACGCTCGCCTCTCCGCCGGAACAGCTAAGCGAAGCAATGCGACGACCAAGTAATCGCCTTTGGCAGTGAAAAATCTTAAGCGTTTCAAGCAAGGCAGCCGGCGATGTGACGCTGGCGATATTGAGGCGGCTCAGCAAAGCATCGGATCCTGCGCTGCTGCCAGCCAGAGAAGCGGTATGCGAGATTGTCGCTAATTGCGATTCCGTAGATCGACCAACCTTCAACGCAACAATCGGTTTACCCAGGTCTTTGGACAGCTGCGCGAGGTCTTCAAAAGCGCGAATATCGCCGAAACTTTCGATATATAGTCCCAGCGCGGTCACACGCTCATCGCGTATAATGGTTTGGGCAATATGCGCGATCCCCTGCTGCGCTTGGTTGCCTGCCGTGACGACATAGGCGATGGGTAAACCGCGCTGCTGCATCGTTAAATTGATCGCGATATTAGACGACTGGGTCAGGATCGCGACGCCACCTTCAACAGGTGTAAGTCCATGCTGATCTGGCCATAGTGCCACCTGATCAACTGCATTTAGTACGCCATAACAATTTGGTCCAAGTATTGGCATATCACCAGCTGCGGTCAGCAATTTATCGTTTAAATCTTGTCCGTCTGCAGTTTCCTTGAAACCACTGGCAAAGCAGACCGCTCCGCCTGCGTTCATTGCTCGTAGTTCGCCAACAAGATCAATCGTAGCTATTCGGTTCACACCTATAAAAGTAGCGTCCGGTGCGCTTGGTAAATCGGCCAGTGACCGAAAGGTCGGTAAACCACTAACGGTTTCTTTTTTAGGGTGGACCGGCCAAATTTTACCATTGAACCCAATCTTTTGGTTCTGCGTGATGACTGCTTCGCACCACGCCCCCCCGCCTATGACAGCTATAGATTTTGGTCTAAGAAGGCGCTCTAGATTACTCATGCCCAATTCCTATGCGCCAAGTGGCCGTAGCAAATCGCGGCTAATGATGTGTCGCTGTATCTCGGACGTGCCGTCCCAAATGCGTTCGACACGGGCATCGCGCCAGAAGCGCTCGATTGGGAAATCGTCCATTAATCCCATTCCGCCAAAGATCTGTAGTGTGGTGTCTGTGACGCGGGCGAGCATTTCAGAAGCGTAAAGCTTAGCGCTTGCGATTTCGCGGTTCGCCGGCAACCCTTGGTCTAACCGCCATGCAGCGGCCAGAGTCAGGTGGTCGGCCGCATCTATTTCAGTAATCATATCAGCTATTTGAAAGCTAATGCCCTGATTTTTCCCGATAGGTTGACCAAACTGTTTGCGCTCTGCCGCGTAGTTCAGTGCCAAATCAAAACAGCGTCGGGCACGTCCAACCGCCATTGTGGCAACAGTAATCCGCGTTGCGTAAAGCCATTCGTTCATTACGGCAAAGCCACCGTCAACCTCGCCTAACACTTGAGCATCCGGAAGGCGGCAATCATCGAACTCAAGTATCATATTTTTGTAGCCACGATGCGACACTGATTTATAGCCGTCGCGGATCGTGAAGCCGGGGGTGCCGCGATCAACCAGAAATGTTGTGATACGTTTCTTCGGACCGCGCGGCGTGTCGTCCTCGCCGGTGGCGACGAATACAATTATGAAGTCAGCATGATCCGCGCCAGAGATAAAGTGCTTTGTGCCATTAAGCACCCAGTCACTGCCGTCGCGCTTGGCGGAACATTTCATGCCGCGCACGTCCGATCCCGCATCGGGCTCCGTCATTGCAAGCGCGTCCATCTTCTCGCCGCGGATCGCCGGGGTAAGGTACCGTTCGATCTGATCGCCTTGGCAGGCCATTAGGATGTTCTGTGGCCGCCCAAAGAAGTGATTGAGCGCCATTGATCCGCGCCCCAGCTCTCGTTCGACCAAGGCAAACTCAAGGTGTGATAGTCCTGCGCCGCCGACGCTTTCGGGGAAATTACAGGCGTAAAACCCAAGGTCGAGCGTCTTTTGTTTAATTGCTTTAGCAACGTCCTGCGGCACTTCTCCTGAGCGTTCGACCTCTTGTTCATGGGGGTAGATTTCGTTTTCGACAAATGAACGGACAGTTGAAACGATCATCTCTTGCTCGTCGGTTAGACCAAAATGCATTAGGTGGCCTCGTTCTGGGATAAGGCGGCCTGCGCCGCTACGATCGCCGCGAGCTTTTCGAGAACCAGAGGCGCAGGCTCGCATGACTTCCGCGTCTGTAGGCTGACATGGATCAGCAGTTGCGTGCAGCTTGCCACCACGTCTTCTGATGCGTTTTTCATTTCGTGGTACAGCCGCAGCTTTTTCCCCGCCCCTTCTAGGATTTGGGTCACGACGGTGATCGGCTCTCCGACAAGGCATTCGTTCATGAATTTGGTGTGCGTATCGACGGTAAAATAGCTTAGGCCCGCCGCGATATAGGCCGCATCCGCGCCGATCATGCGCATCACGGTATCAGCGGCGTCGGACCAAACCTGCCCATAGCGGCTTTCGTTCATGTGGCCGTTGTAGTCGGACCAATCGACCGGGACCGTACGGTTCACGCTGATGATGGGCTTGGTGAAGTCAGGTTCGGTCCCCGCGCCCAGCCGTGCATCATGTTCGTTCAGCAAGGCACCTGCGCCCCAGTTGCGCCCCTTGAGGGAACGCATCATGGACACCAAATTGTCGTCGCGGATGCGCTCTAACTCTCGGATGCTATGGCTGCCGGATTGGGCGTCAGACTGGCTGGCGATAGTCTGCACCAGCTCGTCCGTCAGCTCTGGCACGTCCATCAATTTGGTCCAAGGCCACTGCAGGCAGGGTCCAAATTGGGCGATAAAGTGGGCCATGCCCGCCTCTCCTCCGGCGACGCGGTAGGTTTCGAACAGGCCCATCTGCCCCCAGCGCAGGCCAAAGCCGTAGCGGATCGCGTCGTCGATTTCCTGCGTAGTGGCGATGCCGTCCTTGACCAGCCAAAGCGCTTCACGCCAGACTGCCTCTAGAAAGCGATCCGCGATATGCGCATCGATTTCCTTGCGAACCTTCAGGGGCTTCATGCCGATTTGAGTCAGAATTTCATGGGCACGCGCGGTTGTCTTATCGCTACCCACCAGTTCTATCAGTGGCAGCAAATAGACGGGATTAAACGGGTGCGCGACAAAAATCTGGTCCGGGCGCAGCGCGCCTTGCTGCAGCTCTGATGGCTTAAAGCCAGAGGTTGAGGAGCCAATCAGCGCATCCTCGCGGCAGTGGGTTTGGATCTCTTTCAGGATCCGGTGCTTCATCTCCAGCCGCTCTGGTACGCTTTCTTGAATCCAATCTGCATCTGCGACGGCTCCGGCCAGTGTTGGAACAAACTTGATCTGGCCTTCCGGCGGCAAAGCCACCTCTGACAGGGCGGGCAAGGACCGCCGGGCGTTCGCCATGACGGCTTCGATCTTGCGCGCGGCCTCTGGATCGGGGTCAAAGATCGCGACGTCCCACCCTGACAGGGCAAACCGCGCGGCCCAGCCGCCGCCAATGACACCGCCGCCGATGATCGCTGCTGTATGGGTCATTTTGGTGCTCGCTTTGTTAGGCCAAGTTTCGCGCGGACCGCATCCGGCCCCATGATATTGCCGCCCATCGCGGTGATAATACCGGCGGCGCGGGCAACCAGCGCTTC
>Ga0163215_101171_pt1 | contig 19229 bp, 11 predicted proteins | sample SynspAceP_FD_185934 | JGI IMG/M metagenome (GOLD analysis project Ga0163215, IMG submission 185934) | Saline lake microbial communities from Ace Lake in Antarctica - Synechococcus sp. Ace-P (Hybrid Assembly) | ecosystem: Environmental > Aquatic > Non-marine Saline and Alkaline > Saline | place... | reverse complement strand
GCGGGTCCGTCGTCGCCCGCAACCGGTTAATGAGCTGCTCATCGAGCGTCGCCGTCCGCGACTGCCCCCCTGAAAACGAACGCGACGACGTGATCTGAGCCGTCGCCACCGAACCTTGCGAAAGCACGACAAACGCGAAGCCGAAGCCCAAAACAAACCGCAGAGAATATCGGTTCGGCGTCACCGCGCGGCAGTTCGAAAATGGCATTCGGTTCATCGCATGTCTTCCGTGGAGTGAATCGGTGATGGAGAAATTCGTGATGTCTCAAGGTGGCTAACGAAATGGCTCGGTGCGATGCAAGGTTCAACGCAAATTTCCCGGCTGTCGGGTGCCGGTGCGGAAACTTTCGCTGGCGCGAAAGTGGTCGGCCGAACTCGCCGTTGGGGACGGCAGGACGCAAGACGATCGAGTGGCAGAATGATTCAAAACCGACCATCTCGATCCTTCCAATCACTCTGCCCTGTTCCTTGTAATTTGGGTACAGTGGAAGTGGAACTCAACGTGCTTTCGTCTCGCCTTCCGGTTCGATAATGAAGAAAATCCTCTCTCAATCGCTCACGATCCGCATAGGAACGTTCTTGCTCTTGGCGTTGTTTGATGTGTCGGTGGGTTTGCCCAAGGCGGTCGCGGATGATCCGCGTGGCACGTCGGAGATTGAATCGTTTGTGAACGAATACTGCCTCGATTGCCACAACGGGGCCGACGCGATTGCGGATGTGGATTTGGAGAGCGTGGCCCTTTCGCGGGTGGATTGGTCGGGGAAAGGGAATGTCGGAGTCGATCCGCTGGCGGCTTGGGAGGGGATTTTCAAACGGATCGCGTCGCGGCAGATGCCGCCTTCGGATGCGGAGCGACCGAGCGACGCGGAGTACGTGGGCGTGACGGAGCGACTCGCGAAAGTTCTCGATCGTGTCGCGACGGGGAATCCTCGTATTCCGCCGGTGGACTCGCTCCGGCGGATGACTCGGGTCGAATATCGAAACAGTGTCCGTGATCTGCTCGCTGTGGAAGTCGACATCACGGCTTGGTTGCCCAATGACGAATCGAGCGGCGGGTTTGACAATATCACGGTGGGCGATTTGTCGCCGATGTTGATGAACCGGTATCTGACGGCGGCGGAGCAAATCAGCCGGATCGCGATTGGACGTGCGACGGGCACGCCGATGGGGATCAACGTGCGATTGCCCGCCGATTTAACACAGGAAAAACACATCGCTGGTTTGCCGCTGGGCACTCGCGGCGGCACGAATATCCGACACACGTTCGCGGAATCCGGGACGTACGAAATTGCCGTTCGTTTAACACGCGATCGGGATGAGATGATCGAGGGGCTCGATCGGCCCCACGACATGGTGGTGATGATCGATCGCGAGTTAACCCACCGGTGGACGATCCGGCCGCCCAAGGGAAACCAAGACGATACGTTGATCGACGCGAATTTGAACGTGCGGATTCCTGTTTCAGCGGGTCCCCATGACATCGCGGTCACGTTTGTCAGTCAAGGCGATTCGTTAATTGAGATCAAACGTGAACCGTTTGATGCGGCGTACAACCGGCATCGTCATCCAAGACAACAGCCGGCGCTGTTTGAGGTTTCAATCGTCGGTCCGTTGACGGGGGAATCTGGAACGGTGGCTTCGACGACGTCAACGGGTTCAACGACCGACGAAGAAACGCCGAGTCGCCGGCGGATTTTTGTGACGCGTCCGGAATCATCGAAGCGTGAGGTGCAGATTGATGCCGCACGCGAAATCTTGGGCCGGTTGGCACGTCGGGCTTTCCGACGTGACGTTGCTGATGAAGATCTGACCACGGCGATGGCCTTTTTTGAAGAAGCGATTGCGGGTGGTGACGAAGGCAATTTTGGTGACGAGGATTTGAATTGTCAGGCTCGTTTTGAACTCGGTATCGAACGAGCGGTCGCGTCGATTTTAGTGAACCCGAATTTTCTCTTTCATGTCGAACGCCAATCTGACGTTGAAACGAGTGACCCGATCACGCCGATCGGCGAATTTGAATTGGCGTCGCGGATGGCGGCGTTTTTGTGGAGCAGTTTGCCGGACGAAGAATTGCTCGACTTGGCGGCGACGGGCGAGCTTTCCCAATCTGACGTTTTACGAGCGCAGACGCGGCGGATGTTGGCGGACGCTCGTTCGAGCAGTCTCGTCGATCACTTCGCCGCCCAATGGTTGTATTTGCGAAACCTCGATGCGATCACACCGGATCTGCGTTTGTTCCCCGATTTCGATGAGAACCTGCGGCGTGCGTTCCGCGGGGAAACCGAGGCGTTGTTCGAGCACGTGCTGCGCAGTGACGCTAGTGTGATGGGACTGATCGCGAGCGATTTCACGTTTCTCAACGAACGTTTGGCGAGGCACTACGGCATCCCAGGGGTGCTCGGTGACGAGTTTCGGCGTGTCGATTTGCCGACGGATTCGCACCGAGGTGGCGTGCTGCGGCATGGCAGTATTCTCACGGTGACGTCCTATGCAACGCGGACGTCGCCGACGATTCGCGGTAACTGGATTTTGGAAAACATCGTCGGCACACCACCACCACCTCCGCCGCCGGATGTTCCAACATTGAAAGAAAAATCAACCCTCACGGCGACCACGTTTCGCGATCGACTGGCGATGCACCGTGAGAACGCTGCCTGTGCGTCGTGTCATGCGTTGATCGATCCGGTCGGTTTTTCACTCGATCATTATGATGCGGTCGGTCGCTGGCGGACGTATGATGGAGAACACCGCGTCGATGCGTCGGGAACGTTGCCCGACGGTACGGAGGTTTCCGGCGTGGAAGACCTCGAAGCGAGTTTGATGGCGAACCCGGATTTGTTCGTCAGTTGTTTGACCGAGAAGCTCATGACGTTCGCACTCGGACGGATCGTCGATCACCGCGACGCGACGGCGGTTCGCCGGATCGTTCGTAACGCGAAACAGAATGATGATCGAATGTCGACGATCCTCGAAGGAATCGTTTCCAGCCAACCGTTTACCCACCACTAGCCTCTTTTCCTCACTGATTGCCGTTTACCCACTGATCGTTATGTTCATCACGAAAAAATCGTTGCCTCGTCGGACGTTGTTGCGAGGCATGGGAACCGCGATCGCGTTGCCCTTGCTCGACGCGATGGTGCCCTCGTTGACGGCGGCGGAATTGACGCCGGCAGCGGATTCGAAACTTCGCCGGATCGGTTACATCTACACCCCGATGGGTTTCAACCCGGACGAGTGGACGCCCAAGGGTGATTCGCTCGACGAGTTGCCATCGAGTCTCGCGCCCCTCGAATCAGTGAAAGATCAACTGTGTGTGCTCTCCGGTTTGGATTTGCAGAATGCGTATCCAGGCTCGCACGCGACATCCAATGCGGCATTCTTGAGTGCGGCGCAGGCGAAGTTGACCGAGAGTAGTGATTACTATCTCGGCACGACCGTCGACCAAATCGCGGCCAAACACTTCGGTCACGAGACGCAGTTGCCTTCGCTCGAACTGGCGATGGATTTGTTGTCGACGGTGGGCCAGTGCGACAATGGTTATGCGTGTGTCTATCAGAACAATTTGTCGTGGTCCTCGCCGACCACACCGCTGCCCTCGGAGGCGCATCCGCGTCTCGTTTTTGAACAACTCTTCGGGGAGGGTGGAACACCCGAGCAGCGTGCCGATGCGATGCGGCGGCGGGCCAGTCTGCTGGACAGTGTAACGACTGAAATCAAACGGCTGAAACAACAACTCGGCGGCGGCGATCGGAACAAAATTGATCAGTATGTCGACAGCATCCGTGAGGTCGAACGCCGGATCCATCGTTCGATCGCCGGCGCGCAAGACAATCCCTTGCCGGATCTCGATCGCCCCGTCGGGGTGCCGGTTGCGTACGCAGATCACGCGCGGTTGATGTTCGATTTGCAATTGCTCGCTTTCCAAGGCGACATCACGCGGATCGTCACCTTCCAACTTGCTCGTGAGGCGAGCACGCGAACGTATCCTGAAATCGGCGTTCCTGAACCGCATCACCCCGTGACGCACCACGGCGGGAACCCGGACAAACTCGCCAAGGTCGCGAAGATCAATCAGTTCCATGTTTCGTTGTTCGCCGATTTTTTGGAAAAGATGGATAACATCGCCGAGGGCAACGGGACGTTGCTCGATCATTCGTTGTACTTGTACGGCAGTGGCATGGGCGACCCCGACGCACACGATCATAAGAATTTGCCGATTTTGGTTGCCGGTGGTGCGGCGGGGAACATGCGAGGTGGTCGGCATTTGAAATATGACCAGGCCGAACCGTTATCGAATTTGCACCTGACGTTGTTGAACAAAGTCGGTGTGCCGTTGGAACAGTTCGCCGATAGCACGGGGCAGATCGATGCACTGTTCGATGTCTAGTAGTGCAGGCTGCCAGCCTGCGTCAAACAGCAACCGCAGATCGCCATCTTACGCCACTCGTATTCCGCCGCATCGTAATCTTCGGGTAGTGGACGAGGCTACGAGTCCATTGGAGTCGGTGAAATGCGGAGGACTCGTAGCCTCGTCCACCACGGTCTACCCGAAAACCAACGCGAAACGGAATACTTGGCCGCCTCGAACCGCGATGATGCTGTTGATCTTCGCTTTTTTCCAGACGCCCGCCCTCTCGGCCGCCTCATCAACACGTTTTATTGACGCGGTCGAGCGTCAGGACTGGGCGGCAGCGGAGACGCTTTTCGCGGCATCGGAATCCAACGCGTTGCCCGTCGATCAACAGCAACCCGATGGGATGACGGCTCTCCACTGGGCGGTGTCGCATCGCAACGTCGATTGGACGCGGCGGTTGCTCGATGCCGGTGCGAATTCCAACGCGAAGACCGTGTTGGGTGTTCCTGTGTTGGAGGTCGTGTGTCAAAACGGGGACGTCGAGATTGCCCGGTTGCTGTTGCATCACGGCGCCGATCCGAACGTTCGTTTGGCAGGCAGGACGACGCCGCTGATCGTGGCGACGCGCGGAGGCGGGCCGGAGCTGTGTCGGTTGTTGATCGATGCCGGTGCGGAGGTCGATGCGGAGGACCGTTCCGGCCAGACGCCGTTAATGTTCGCTGCGGCCGAAGGGCGTGCCGAGGTCGTGTCGGTTCTGCTCGATGCCGGCGCCGAGAGGGATCGGACACTCGAATCCGGATTCAACGCGTTGTGTTTCGCCGCACGTAGCGGACACATTGAAACGTCGATGCTGTTGATCGATCGTGGAGCGGACGTGATGCAAACGATGGATCCGAAACGGACTAGCGGTCGGAACGCTCGCAAGGGGATGACGCCGTTAATGTTGGCAGTCGAAAGTGCCCACTATGAACTGGCGATGAAATTGATCGCTCGTGGTGCCGACCCGAACGAGGAGGCGAGTGAGTTTGCGCCGCTGCACGCGTTGAGTTGGGTGCGTCGTCCACAGAAAGGCGACAACCCCGAAGGCGACCCGCCGCCCCGGGGCAGCGGGAATTTATCCGCGTTCGAATTCGTGCGCGCCATTGTCGACGCCGGTGCGGACGTGAATTTGCAATTGCGTCGCGGGCGGGGTGCCCCAGGGCGGTTAAGTCCCCGAGAGGCGACGCCGTTTTTGATGGCCGCTCAAACGGTCGATCTGCCCTACATGGAATTGCTGCTCGAACTCGGTGCCGATCCGAAGCTCGCTAACAGCGACGGTGCGACCGCGTTGATGGCCGCTGCGGGTGTCGGTAATCACCACGTTGGCGAACACGAGGGTACACCCGAGGAAGTCGAACAGGCGGTGCGAATGCTCGTCGATTTAGGATTGGATATCAACGCGGTGGCGGGCAACGGCGAGACCGCGATGCACGGCGCCGCGTATCGCTGTTTCCCCGAAACAGTGTTGCTCGTCGCCCGACTCGGGGCGGACGTCGAAACATGGAACCACAAAAACAAATTCGGCTGGTCGCCGCTCGATATCGCCCAAGGTTATCGCCCAGGATCGTTCAAACCGGATCCGGCGACGATCCAAGTGGTGTCCGATTTGATGAAATCGAAGTGAGCCGGAGTGTCTATGGCAACGAATGGACTCATGAGTGGCAAAATGATCAAGGGGCAAAATGATTTTGTAGGACCGGCGTGTTGGTTTTGAATCATTCTGCCCCTCAATCATTCTGCCATTTTTTGGAGAGTCAGCCCCAGAAACTCACGAACAGGTGCGTGAGTTTCATTAATCCGTCATCGTTCGCCAATTGATCGCGTCGACGACGACGTATCCTTTGCCGCCGCCACCCGCGATCGTCACTACAGCGGGTGTACTTTTGTCGAAAGAGTACTTTCCGAGTAAACGAAACGGTGACTCGTCGGGTGAGTGGGCTCGCGTTTGATCGATCGTGACCTCGTCGATCCCACCGGCGTGCTCGATGCGAACTCGTGTTTGTTTGGATCGATTGGGGTTCGGTACGAAACTCATGCGCACTTCGTATTGCCCGGCGGCGGGGAGTTCGGTTGCGAACCGAGCACTTAACTTCTCATCGGGCGAGTTTCCATCGTGCCGGTACCCGGCTCCGAAAAATCCAGCGAGCGAATGACTTGTTTGCCAATCGCCGACGAATTCCGCTCGGTCGTCGTCGACGGTGATGCCCGGCACTTTGTCGATCGGCAACGAAGCGTGGCCGTGCGAACGGATGTTGGCTCCCGGCGGCGTTTGCAAAATCTGTCCGTCGGCGAGCAGTCGAGCTCGAACCTTGGTCGCGGGGACTTGTTGGACCGGCGTGTCGGCGTCAATTGCCATGGCTGCGATCGTCGCGGCGGATTGACCGAGAATCATGAACACGGGCTCCATGCGAATCGAACCGAACGCCATGTGTGTGCTCGAAACGCAAACGGGCACGACGAGGTTCTCACATTGCGATTTCCGAGGCAACAAACATCTCATCGCGATTGTATACGGTCCGTTGGTGCTGATCCCAATGTCGCCTTCATTTTGAACGTGACCTTCGGGTGTGATGTAACGCTGCGTGTTGTGAGAATCGATCGTGTAAGAACCCATGCCGACGCTGTCAGGCGTGGGCAATTTTTTTTGCAAGTGGTTTTGCGTGATGACAAAATCGCCGACCATCCGCCGGGCTTCACGAACGTAGATTTGGTGTGGCCAATGTCCGTTGTCGGTGAACTCGTCTTGGGGCAAACCCCATTCTTGCATCCGGTTGCGAATGGCGTCGGGGACGCGGGGATCGTTGACGATGAAATACAAGAGCCCCTGTTGGTAACGCCTGTGTTGCTCGATGATTTCGCTGCGTCGTTCGTAACCGGCCTCGGGGTAATCGTAATTCATCCCGATGTTATCGAAACTGACCGGCCCGTGATTGTTGGTATCGGTTTTGAAATTCGGGATCGGATCGAACTTGCCGAACACGTCTTTCCAGCCGGCGTCGAAACATCGCAGGAGGATTTCGTATTGACCGGGGTCGTAGCCGGTCGGTTGGGGGAAGGAGACGCGGTTGGGTTCGTGATTGGTGAGACAGGTACGAAAACAGTACGCTTGGATTTTTTTGTCGCCGCTGCCGTATGGGCCAGGCGGTTGGTCGCTGACCAGTGCAATGACACCGCTGCTCGGGTCGCCTGGGATGACGTAGGGGTCGATTCGTTTGTCGAGGACGTCGAAATGGTGTTGGTGGTGCAGCACGCCGGTTTGCACGCCAGCGTGGGATTCGTCGTAGGCGTCCATGGACTCGCGTCCGAACGTGGTTTCGACGCCTGCGGCGGCGATGAGGTCGCCTTCGTACGTCGCGTCCATGAACACACGCCCGGTAAAGGTTTGCCCGTCGAGCGTGGTGATTGATCGGATTTTTCCGTTGTCGGTGGACACGCCGTTTTCGCGATCGAGCCACGCGTCACGGACGACTTTGATTTCGTATTCGGCGATGAACTGTTCGAAGATTTTTTCGGCGACGTGCGGTTCGAACACCCACATCGTCGCCAATTCATCGTCGCTGGCACGATGGCCTTGGGCGCGGTTTCCGTAGGCGTCCCGCTGTTGGAATTTCCACGCGTCGTTGTCGCGGTAGTGTTCATAAACACGTTGATAGAACTCTTTAGCAAGACCACCGATGACGGCTTTGTTGCCCGTGTCGGTCCACCCGAGTCCGCCGCTGGTCAAGCCGCCGAGATGGCGATCGGGGCAAACGATGATGGCGGATTTGCCCATCCGTTTGGCTTGGACGGCCGCGATCACCGCCGCCGAGGTACCACCGTAGATAACGATGTCATGAGACGATTCAGAGGCATCGTCGGCGTGAACCTTCGCGGGGGAGGTGAGCGGCAACGCAGCGAGCAAAATAGGCAGCAACAGAGTGGCGGCGACGATTCGATAGGAATTCATGGTGGGCGGCGTGGTGAGGTAGCGGGGCGGGTGTATCATTCGAAACCTGTTCGAGTCGAGCGAGCTGATCCGCGGCCGGCATACACGTCCTCGACAACGCGAGTGAAGCCGGATCAATGTCGGGAACGTCCCGACTGCTCGAACCCCATTGTCCAACACGGTCTCCGCCGTGTCCAGTCGATCCGACTCGGTCAATCAGGCATGTTTTCGTGCGATCAATGCTGCAAGAGTTGACTGTTGACAAGCCATGGGGTGATTCCCTTCCGTGGCGAACGCAGAACATAAGGTAAGACAATTTCGGGTTCAACTTTCGAGGTTTCGAGTATGGATATTCGCCACGAATTACACGAATTCTCGCGAATTAATTCTTTTTCTATTTAGGTAGTTCCGTGCCGATTCGTGGCAAGAAATCGACCCACTATGCCTTTCGTCCGCATTCGCAGCCCTAGAGCGTGGTCCAATCGCCGGCGAGTTGCAGGACGAAGTCGAGTGTTTCAGTCGTGGCAGTGTCGGACGCGGTGTCGGTGTCCGAGATGGCTTGGACGCCTGGGATGTCGAGCATTCCGATGCTTTGGTTTTCAGCCAGCATGACCAGGACGGCGGGTCCGGAGGCGGTGAGGGTATCGGCGCCGGTGGAGTCAAGGATCGTGGCTGAGTCGTCACCGCCACCGCCTTGCACGCGGATGTCGTCGACGTCGAAAACACCGAGCGACTGGGTTGGCGTCGTTAGGGCGAGTCGTCCGGGACGGGAAGTGATCTGTTCGGATTGCTCGTTGCCTCGATACTCGACCCGGTCACGTCCGACGCGTCCGTCGATGATCACGTGGGCGGATTGCTCGGGCGCGATGATGAGGCCGGGAGTTTCGTTGACGAAAATTTGGAAGCCGGCATCGCCGAGGTTTTGGACCACGATGTGGTCGTCGCCGGAGGTGCCTTGGATGGTGACGGCGGGTGCTGCCGCGTTGGCGGCGAGTTCACCGCGCACGTCCGTCGAGGCGTTGAACAGGCGTTCGGTGACGTTCGTCAGGACGTCACCAAAATTGTAATCGATGGCGGTTTCGTTTTCACCGAGTTGAATGTTGGCGAAGGCGTTTAAGCCGTCGGTCGAACCGCTGGTAACGCCGCCCGGCAGGATGCGACCGAGCGTGATCGATGCGTCGCCGAAACCGTCGGACTGGGTCGGCACGATGCGGTAAGTCCCAGCCGGTAAGTCTGCAAACCGATAGCCGCCGTCGGGGCCGGTTCGCGTGGTTTGGGTGATCGCGGGAACGACGGAGTTGTCGATCGAGGTCAACGTGATGATGACGTTCGGTAGTCCTGTTTCGACCGGATCGAAGATGCCGTCGTTGTCGGTGTAAACGAACCCTTGGAGGCTGGCGTCGACGGGCGTGATCTTGCGATTGAGAAAATTCAGATTATCGCGGTTCGAGCCGCTGCGGTTCGCAACAAGATGCTCTGCGGGTGTCGGCGGTGAGACGTATCCGCCAGGCACGATTTCGGTGATCCGGTGGGTGCCCGGTCCGACGCCGGTGAATGCGTAACGTCCCTCGGTATCGGTCAGGGTGGTCGCGTCGATGGTGCCGTCGCGATTGAGGTCCAATTGCATGGTGACGTTGGCTATGCCTTCGCCGGCGTCGAAGACTCCGTTGTCGTTGAGGTCCTCGGATTTGAGTCCGCCGAGCGTGGTCAAGGTGAAATTACCGAACAGCAACCCGGTGACCGGCGCGGGCGGGTTGACGTCGATTTGGAAAATCCCGTCGCTTGGAGTGGTTTGGATCGAACCAGTGGGGACAACTTCGCGAACGATGTAATCGCCTTCGGGCAGATCGGTGAAGGCGTAGTTGCCGTCGGCGTCGGTGAGCGTCGAATCAATTCGAACGTTGTTTTCGAATAACTCGATCTCCACGTTGGGAACATCCGGTTCATCAATCGTGTCGTCCGCCGGCATCCCGTCGCCGTCAACGTCATCGAATTTCGTGCCGCTGATCGAACCGCCGGCGATTCGGATTCCGGCGCGGACGATGTTCTCGGGCTGAGAGACGACCGTGGTATTGTCGAGTCCGATGACGTTGTCGAGCACGGCGGCGTCGGTGAACGAGATCGAACCGTCGAGTCCGGCGGTGAAGAAGGTGGCCTCGGTGTCTTGCATCGCGGTGAACTGAAGCGTGCTGAGGGTTTCTTCCATATCACGTCCGATCCGCTTCACCGCCGTTTCCAAGTGCTGGCAACGCGGCGCCGCGGACGCCTTCGAAGTCGTACGCATTGGTGACGTCGAACTCACCGCTGACGGGTTCGTTCCACGCCTCGATGTTGCGTTGGAGAACAAATTTCGGTGTCGCTAACAAATTGTCATCTTCAAACGACGGATTGTCGGTGGGCTGCGGGTTCTCGATGCCACCGAACGCGACGAAATCGGAGTTCCAATCTTAATTCAGCGGCAATCCGATCACACCGGCGGGGGTGCCCGCAGGACGCTCGCCGGGCACCGCATCACGCACGTCCTGCACCTCCACCCGCACGGCAAAGGACTCGCCGCGGAGGATCGTGTCACGGATTTCGGACCCCACTTCCGGTTGCGGAAAAAAAACAATGTCGATGCCGAGGTCGGCGAGCACGCGGCGGTGTTCGAGCGATTCGACTCGGGGTCGACGGCGGTGGCGTGAAACCGTTTTCTGCGATTTTCGTTTCGCGTTTCGCCGAGGATTTCGGTTCGTGTTTCGGTTCGAAGTCAGCGGCATGACGGAAAGCATCCAGGGCGGGCAGACTCGTTTCCTCCAAGGCCGTCGATCCGGGGTTTAGGCAAAAGCAGAGGTTGAACCGGTCCAGGATAGACGGGGCGGTACGGGATTCCACGCGTTGGCCCCCAAATGGTGAGAATATCTCATCCGACTTGACGCTTTCGGCTCAAGTTTGCTAACCCCACGTCCGACGCACGCATTCGCGTCCGTTTGAGTCGGGTTTCGCGGTTGCGTAGACGAGTCGAGCGTTTCCCACTGTCCGGGTTCGAGGCCGCCAATCCCATGACTTATCCGCTCGATCGGCCGCAACCCCGTCTTCGTTTCCATGCCCAGCCTCACGATGATCGATCCATCTCGAACCCACACCAGGGAAAAAATCCGGTGATTGCTGTCTCTCGTTTCACTTTTTCGATTTTGATTGGTGGGTTTATCGCTATCGCGATGAGCGAGTCGCCGGCGTTTGCGCAAGAATCAGCTCGCACGCAAGGAAACATGCGCCGCATCCCGGTGAGTGGGTATTTCCAAGGGCAAGACAACTCGTCTCGCGTGATGAAAGAAGAACCGAGCGAGCAACCGGGACGGGTCACGAGCGTCGAAATTCGCAACGCCGAGGGCGAGATCGTTGACGGAGAACTCGGCGAAAACGAGTATTTCCTCGGTGCCGCTCCGATGCCGCTGCGCGTCGGCCAACAGGTGCCCTCAAAATATGCCTCGTCGCCTGAGATGGCGTTTGACTCCTATCCGAGTGATTTTTACCCGAGCGATTCTTATGCGGGTGATTCTTACCCGAGCGATTCTTATGCGGGTGATTCTTACGCGGGTGATTCTTATGCGGGTGATTCTTACGCGGGTGATTCTTACGCGGGTGACGGCAGCGAGTTCAGTGAATTTGTATACGACGATGGCGATCATCCGCACGATTCGATCATGGTCGAGGGCGAGTATTTTGAATCGCCGAACCGTCGTCTGTACCGGCAACACCCCCACTACGATCCGCGGGTCGAGCGACTCGCTCACCTCCTCGCTCATCCGTTCGACGGATTTTGGGCGCGAGCGGAGTACATGCACCTGTTGCTCGATGGCCAAGGCGTGGTGCCGTTGGTAACAACGAGCGACGCCGAAACGCTGCGAGAGAACGCGGGTGTGTTGGGTCTGCCGACGACGCGGACGCTTTATGGAGGCAACGACCTCGGCGACGATGAACGCGCCGGCGGGCGGTTCGAAATCGGTCGTTACCTCGACGGTTCGGGACTCGGGGTGTCCGCTTCGTTCTTGTTCGCCGAAGATGTCAATGATCGATTCTCCGCCAACTCAGTCGGTTTCGGGATTCTCGCTCGTCCGTTCGTGGATGTTTCGCCCGGCGGTTTAGGGAACGATGCCGAGCTAGTCAGTTTCCTCGGTGAAATAACCGGTAATATCGACGTGCGTTCGTCGACTAGTTTTTACACCGGTGATGTGTTGTTACGAGCGTTGTTGATTTGTAACGCCGAACGTCAACTCGAAGGGTTTGTCGGTTACACCTACATGAGTCTCGATGACGATCTTTCGATCCGCGACTTCAAGCGTGTCGTCGGTGGCGGCAGCGGTTTGGCGATCGGAACGACGCTCGACGAGACCGACCGGTTTGCCGCAGATAACAATTTCAATGGGGCCGCGTTCGGCGTCCGGGGCCAAACTAATTTCGGTCGATGGTCATTCGCGACGACGATGAAACTCGGGCTCGGTGTGACGAGTTCGACGGTCACAACGTCCGGCGTGACGACGCGATCGGTACCGGTTGCCGGCGGTACCGATACGGCGACGCGGAACACCGGACTGCTCGTTCAAGACACCAACTCCGGCGTCCGGGATTACGACGAGTTCGCCGTTTCACCGGAGGTGCGATTGGTGCTCACCCGGCAACTCAGCCGAGACTGGAGCGTCTCGGTCGGTTACCAGTTGATGTATCTCAGCCGGGTGATGCGGGCGGGCGAACAGATCGACCCGCTGTTGAATCTGACGGGACTCGATGCCGGCGGGTTGCAAGGGTTCCGAGCGCCGGGGCCGGGTGCGTTTTATAACGATCTGACTGCCGAAGCAATCTCGATCGGTTTGCTCGGCGAGTTTTAATTCACCAGATCCTGATGCGATCCGCTGGCGCGATGTATAACGGATCGTTCTCGCCGATCTCGAACGCTCCGTACCACTCGTCCATGTTCCGGACGATGCCGTTGACGCGGTACTCACTCGGGCTGTGGTAGTCGGTGATCAATCGTTTGCGGAGTTCTTGCTCGCGATACAACCGACGCCAAATCTGGGACCACCCGAGGAAGAACCGTTGGTCGCCGGAGAGACCGTCGATGACCGCCGCTGGCTCACCACCGAGCGACAACCGGTAGGCGGCGTAGGAGACGGCGAGTCCACCGAGGTCGCCGATGTTTTCGCCGAGCGTTAACTCGCCGTCAACGTTCATGTCCTCGAACGGTTGGAACGCGTTGTATTGATCGACGAGTCCAGCGGCGCGGGCTTCGAATTCTTCCCGGTCCGTCGGCGTCCACCAATTACGCAGGTTGCCGTCGCCGTCGTACTTGCTGCCTTTGTCATCGAAACCGTGACTGAGTTCGTGACCGATCACGGCGCCGATGCCGCCGTAATTGACTGCATCATCGGCATCCATGTTGAAAAACGGCGGCTGCAAAATCGCGGCCGGAAAAACAATCTCGTTCATCGTCGGGTTGTAGTACGCGTTGATGGTTTGCGGCGTCATGTGCCATTCGTTGCGATCGATCGGTCCGCCGAGCTTGTTCAGGTCGCGACGATATTCGAACGCGGCTGCGGCGATCATGTTGGTCGCCGCTGAGGCGTCCGTGATCGTCAAATCGGCGTAGTCTTTCCACTCGTCGGGGTAACCGATTTTGGTCGTGAATTTGTCGAGTTTCGTGAGTGCTTGTTTCTGAGTCCCTTTGCCCATCCACTCGCGGGTGAGAATACGCTCGGCGAAGGCGGCTTTGAGGTTGATGACCAACTCATTCATCCGCGTTTTGGCTTTCGGAGTGAAGTGTTTTTCGACATAAAGTTGCCCGACGACTTCGCCGAGGACCGAACCGGTCGCGTCGACGGCGCGTTTCCACATCGGTTGTTGTTCGTCGGTTCCGGAAACCGCTTTGCCGTGAAATTCAAAGTGCCGTCGTTCGAGGTCTTCGGTTAGGAACGCCGCGTAACCGTCGATGATATGAAACCGCAAGTACGACTTCCACGCATCGACCGGGGTGTTGGCGATCACCTCATCAATCGCCGAGAAATAAGTCGGTTGGCGAACTACGACCGCGTCGAGGCCACTCAGTTCGGCCGCCTCCAACATCTCGTTGATCGGGAACGAGTCGACGAGTTCACCGAGTCCCTCGATCGTTTTTCGGTTATAGGTTTTGTCCGGGTCGCGGTTGTCGGTCTTGGTCCACTGGCTCTCCGCGATTTTCAATTCAATCGCCATGACTTGCTTCGCCCCCGCGCCGGGTGCGTCGACGGCGATCGCGGTTAGCATTTCGGTGGCGTAGGTTTCGAGTTGCTCACGCAGTTCGAGGTAACGCGGATCGTCTTCGAGGTAATAATCTCGGTCGGGCAGCGTGAGTCCGGATTGCGTCAGGTAGACGATGTACTGATCGCTGTTTTTCGCATCGACGCTGATGTAGGGAGCGAAGGGGCCGTAGACGCCCGAGCGGACCAATTTGCCCACTGCGACCGCGAGTTGTTCTTTGTTCTCGATGTTGTTGACGAGTTCCAACAGTCCGGCGATCGGGGCGATGCCGGTCTCGTTACGTTTGTCGGTATCGAGCACGGAGCGATACATGTCGCCGACCTTTTGACCGGGCGTGCCCACGGCCGCCTTCTCTTCGGCAGCCGCCTCGATCAGCGTGCGGACTTGCTCGCGGGTTGTGTCGTCGAGCACAGTGAAGATGCCATAGTTGGATTTGTCCGCCGGGATCGGAGTTTCGTCGAGCCATTTCTCGTTGGCGTACAGATAGAAATTCTCGCCCGCGGTGACTTTCTCGCTGAACAGGGATTGGTCGATGCCGGAGACTTTTTCGATGCTCGCCGGGTTTTCAGCCAATCCGGTGCTCGTCACCAGTATGAACACCAAAAGTGAGCTGATCAGGCCCTGGGCGACCTCGAATCGGTGATTGAAATGGATGCTCATCGCGGGAAAGCTATCGGTGGTAGGAGGGAGGACGTGTCAGCGAACGCTCGACCGGTGACCGAATCACCGTCCGCACAGATCGCAAACCAAAGAGTCCCAATTCTGAAACATCGGTGCCAGATTGCCCAGAGGGTGCAGCGATTCGGATTCTCCCTCACCACCGCCGACGAGTCGGTGAGCTAGCAAAGCGAAGGATGGTCGGTGAGGTTTGTCGACATCAATCATGGAAGTGTCTTTCGATTAGCTGGACAGCGCCACTTTGTATTAGCCGTTTTGGCGTTAGCCACGGTTTTCGTGGGGAGAACCGTAGCTAACGCCAAAACCGCTAATTAAATGCAAACCAAGCGATTTACGGGCAAACCCATACAAAGTGCCGCTGTCCAGTTAGGCTGACGTTTCCGGCGAAGTTTTCGGGTTTGACACTTGTTCACTCACTGAGGCGGCAATCGTAGCAAGAAACAAAGCGACAGAGAAACAAAGCGACAGAGAAACAAAGCGACAGAGCACCTGTTCGGGTGGTATCGATTTACCGATTCTAAGCCAGGAGGCAATTCGCTGGCTTTGGCGGAGAGTAGCACTGTCATGGTTAAACTAGAAATCTACGATGCGCGCACACCGATAGCGGCACTACCGATAGGGTAGTTTTTGGAACTCAAACTCCAATGATTTGTGGTTCATCCGACGGCAGCGTGCGCCGACCCCAGGCTCGAGGTTTTTCCAGGCATGGCTCCCGTGTCCCATGATTTGATGAAAAATCGTCCTCGGTGAACCGAAATCCGCCGAAATCCGCCGAGGACCGTCGGCACCATGGGCGCACCGCTTTTGCAGGAAGACGCTGGCGACCGAGATCTCCCTTGTCCAGTGGCACCTCTGCAGAGCTCGACTGCGGTTCTTCCGGCTTGCGTCGTCGACCGGCATCCCTACTCAGGCACCAATCTCGTTGGACACTGCAGTCATGCCTAGAAAACCTCCGGCGCACGCTGCCGCCGGATGAACCTGATTTGTTTGCCGCCGGCACTTCTCCGTCAGCATGGTGTGGCTCAGTCTCGCCACCCTGGTAGATATCCGAAACTCGATCGCCTCACACTGTCTTGTCCGGCGTTTGAACCGCTGACAGGGAGTCGCGTTTTTTTCACGGGCTAGTGATCACGACCTAAATCGCGTCGATGACCTCGGGGTCAACGGACGTTGTCAGTGTGCCTTGCGGCGTTGACAAATCAGTGCGGACTACGAGCTTCGGACGAGTCGGATTCTACTCCAGATGAACCTCTCACCCCTAGACGAATCAAAAGCGGCGACAACAAATCGACGATGGATTTCGCACCACGGCCTTTCTTCTTTTCGAGTTCATCCAGCGGTTTCGCTTCTGCGGCATAAGCCGACTTGGGGAGCCAGGAAAACATATTTTCCGCACATCTCATTTTCAATATCTCGGAATACTGTGGCGGCCCAGTCACGGCGATTCACGCTGCGTAATCGGTGGTCGAGATTCCCAGCAGCGTCAGGATCGTGTGGCGGATTGGCGAGAGTTCTGTTGTGAAAATCTCAAACTCGTCGGGTGCGGCGCGGTGAATCGTATGCCGCACGATCGGCTCGAACACGTCGATGAGTTGACGCGTTGTGGGGCGACGACATGCCCGACCCTCGGGATACACACGTTTTAACGTAAAAAGTGGCAAACGGTTGCACGGTTTCCAGTGGTATAATCGCCCCATCTGATTTCGTACCAATCGATGCTCTCCTCCGTGTTTGCTTGTGTCCGGCGAAGCCGGGCAAGGTAGACTGAGGGACGCTTCCAATTTTTGCCATCGACGATAGAAGGAACAAAAGTATGTCGAATTTTTCGCGCCGCACCTTGAACCAGGGGACGCTCGGTTCCCTGCTGACGTTTTCGCTGCTTGAATCAATATTTGCGAAAGATGCGTTTGCGGAGACGATCAAACCACTGGCGGCCAAATGGCTTTCCGATCTGAACAGTCTTGGTCACGACGTCAAGGATCGCCGCTTGACTCAGGTAGAATGGCAATCGCAAGTCGAATCACTGATGGCGAAAGCTGATATCACAGACCTCATGAGATTTGTTGATTTTGAAAGGCTGACAGCGAAACTTCCCATGCGAGATCGAGGCGAGCGTTCATTCGGACGCGGCAAGTTTCCCGAAGTCGAAGGGTTGCCGACCAAGCTGGTTTTCGGTCATCAGTTTTTCGCTTTGAAGAAAGGCCGTTCTGTTGCGCCTCATGGACACAACAATATGGCAACGGCGTTCTTGATGCTGAAAGGAAATTGCCATGGTCGCCACTATGATCGCATAGATAATGGCGAAGATTTCATGATTATCAAGCCAACCATAGACGACAAGTTCAAGGTTGGCCAATACTCGACTGTTTCCGATCACAAGGATAATATCCACTGGTTCAAGGGAACCTCTGAAACAGCATTCATCTTCAATATTCATGTGCTTAACGTGGATGCAAAGATTCAAAAAAGTGGTCGCGTCTATGTCGATCCGTTCGGAGAGCAACTTGCAGGCGGACTCATCAAAGCAAAGGTGCTTAACCACAAAACGGCCTATGACAAATTCGGATAAATTGGACACTTCTCGATGGCGTTCACCGAATGGTGCCGAGCAACATCGACGCGGGCTCATGAATTTGCATTGATGTCCTAGACGTAGCAGAGTTTCGTATCTTTCGTGGTTTCCTCTCCTCGATGAAGGGCTATTTTCGGTTCATCCGGCAGAAGCGTGCGCCGGAGGCTTTCCAGGCATGACTCCCGTGTCCAACGAGATTGGTACATGAGATATGGATGCTGGAAGACAATGCAAGCCGGAAAAACCGCAGTCGAGCTCTGCAGAGGTGCCACTGGACAAGGGATCTCTCGGTCGCCAGCGTCTTCCTGCAAAAGCGGTGCGCCCATGGTGCCGACGGTCCTCGGCGGATTTCGGCGGATTTCGGTTCACCGAGGACGATTTTTCATCAAATCATTGGACACTGGAGACATGCCTTGAAAAACCTCGATCCTGGGGTCGGCGCACGCTTCCGTTGGATGAACCTTTTTTCAACCGCGAAAGATTACGAATACGCGAAAGGAACGTCGAAAAAAGAAAAAGAGCCAGAACTCTTTGTCGCCAGATTGGGGGTGGCTAAACTCTGTGAATGCCCCGCCCCAAACACGCCGACCAGAAGAATGCGATCTACCATGCCTTGAACCGTGGCAATGGACGATCGGTTATATAACACAAGGAAAGCGACTACGAAGCGTTTGAAAATATTCTTGCCTAAGGGCTTGTCCGCTATCCATGTCGCATTCTTTCGTATCAGTTGATGCCGAATCATTGGCACTTCGTGCTCCAAACGACCGAAGATGGAGGAATGAGCAATTTCTTGCGTTGGGTCACCCTGACGCAGCCGATGCGGTATCATGCCCATCACCGCACAGCGGGCGGGGGACATGTTTACCAAGACCGGTTCAAGAGTTTCCCGATCCCGGATGATGGCCATTTCCGAGTTCTCTGCCGGTATGTCGAACGCAGTGCACAGCGAGCCGAGTTGGTCGCGCGTGCGGGGGATTGGCGGCGGGGTTCTCTGTACCGCAGGGTCCAGCCGAGCGAACGTTTGCCACGGCTATTGTCGCCGTGGCCGTTAACGCGTTCAGCCATCTGGATTCGCCGTGTCAAAGAGGCGCTCGACGACAAGCAACGCGATGCGTTTCGCTGTTCGATCCGGCGTGGCAGTCCGTTCGGTCAAGCGAATTGGGTGGAATCGATCGCCCGTCGACTGGACCTCGAATCGACGCTACGAGCACGCGGACGCCCGAAAACGAAGCCCATTTCAACCGACCAACGAAACAAAGAGTATCGCGGTAGGGACGGCTGTTGCCAGCCGCCCCCCGCACAGATCCGTACTTGAAGGATTACCTCATACGGCTCCTCCGTTAGGTCAAACGATCGCATCGCATGTGCGGTGCCACCTGTCGTGA
>Ga0163215_101170_pt1 | contig 19316 bp, 33 predicted proteins | sample SynspAceP_FD_185934 | JGI IMG/M metagenome (GOLD analysis project Ga0163215, IMG submission 185934) | Saline lake microbial communities from Ace Lake in Antarctica - Synechococcus sp. Ace-P (Hybrid Assembly) | ecosystem: Environmental > Aquatic > Non-marine Saline and Alkaline > Saline | place... | reverse complement strand
CTTCGCGTGCCATTAGCTGAGCCCTCCCTTATTTCTTCTTGCCGGCAATGGCCTTCGCGGGGCCTTTGCGTGTGCGTGCGTTGGTGTGTGTCCGCTGACCGCGTACGGGCAGGTTGCGGCGGTGACGCAGGCCACGGTAGCAGCCCAGGTCCATCAAACGCTTGATGTTCATCTGGGTGTCACGGCGCAGGTCTCCTTCGACGGTGTAGTTTTCGTCGATATGCTCGCGGATTTTCAGGATCTCGGCATCCGACAACTCGTTGATGCGGCGGGCCAGGTCGATACCTACGGCTTCGCAGATGGACTGGGCCGAGGAGTTACCGATACCGGTGATATAGGTGAGGGCGATTGGAACCCGCTTTGCAGTCGGGATGTTTACGCCGGCAATACGTGCCACGTGTGCAATTCCTTTTCGTTGCGGGTCCGTGATGCCAGACCCTTTTTTCACAACACAAGCCCGAGGCAAAAAGTCCTGCGGGCTACAGCTGATCAGGTGATCCTGCGGATAATGGTGCGACCACACCCACAGTTTGATTCTCTATCGAGATACGGCTGACTATGGGCTTTTTCAGGGGGCGTCAACCCGCGTGCAAAAGCAGGTTTGAATATTGCCGAAATGTCCTATTCTGGGAGAAACGAACAGGCGATATTTGATGCAGGATAATACGATGAATGGCTTTACGGCAAGTTCCTTTGACATTCTACGCGCCCTAGAAGCCAACAACAACCGTGACTGGCATGAAGCGAACAAGGCTGATCTGAAATCCCTTGTGCGCGACCCTTTTGCGGGGATGCTGACCATCACCAGCGCGCTGCTGGAGGGCAGCCGCTATCCCCTGCTGGGTAACGCCAAGACAATGTTCCGGCAAAACAGGGATGTGCGATTCTCCAAGGACAAGACACCCTACAAGACCAATGTCTCGGGCATGCTGACGCTCGACGGGACCAAGACGGAGATGGGAGGCGTGGTCTATGCCCAGATCGGGCCGCGTAACGGGCTGAGCGCAGGCGGCTTCTACCAATTGGCTACCGCTGATCTGGGCAAGGTCCGCGTTCGGATCATAGCCGACGCCGGCCGGTTTGGCGATCTTGTGGGGGATCTCGCTGCGAAGGGCTGCCCTCTGGAAAGGGACAACAGCCTCAAGACCATGCCGCGCGGGTTCAAACAACATGAGGATCACCCGCTGGCCGCCTACCTCATGCTGAAGGGGTATACAGTACGCCAAGCGCAGCCGCCCGAGGTCTGGATTAGCGGAGATATCGTCGAGCGGCTGGTTTCGCTGGCAGAGGCTATCGGGCCGCTTAACGCATGGATCCGTGATGCATTAACCTATGAGCCGGAGTAGGGAAACGGAAGACGGGTCGCCCTTCCCGCGGAAGCCGACCCGTCAAATGGTGTTCAGATTCCAAAGCTCTCAGGCGTCGAGAACCGCAGCGATGCTGGATTGCACCTCTTTTATGTCTGCCAGCCCGTCAACACCGCTAAGCATGCCTTTGGCGTAATAGTAGCCGATCAGCGGCGAGGTCTGTTTGTAGTATGCCATCAGCCGTGTCTTGAGGCTTTCCGCGTTGTCATCTTCGCGGCGCTTGAATTCAGTCCCGCCACAGGATGTGCATTTGCCATCTGTCGGGATCGGCTTGGTATTGTCGTTGTAAACTTCGCCGCAGCTGGCACAGGTTGAACGGGCTGTGATCCGGTCCACCAGCGCCTCGTCATCGACGCGCATTTCGATCACTGCATTGAGCGACTGGCTCTCGGCTTCCATCAGCTCACCCAAAGCATCCGCCTGCGCCAGAGTGCGCGGGAAGCCATCGAAGATGAAACCGCCATGTTGGGTCTTGTCGGCAATCTTCTCACGGATCAGGCCGATCACGATCTCGTCGGTCACCAACGCGCCACGTGCCATGACATCCGCCACAACCTTACCCATCTCGGTGCCGCTGTCCTTGGCGTCACGCAGCATGTCGCCCGTGCTCAGCTGGACCATACCGCGTGTCTCAACCAGATGGCGTGCTTGGGTGCCTTTGCCCGCACCAGGGGGGCCAAGAAGGATAATATTCATTTGCGCGCAGGGCTCCGCTTTTTACGGCCTTTGCTGGATTTGCCACGCAACTGCGACTTCTCCAAAAGACCTTCATATTGATGCGCCAAAAGGTGGCTTTGTACCTGTTGGATTGTATCCATCGTCACTGAAACCACAATCAGGACTGACGTCCCCCCGAAGTAGAAAGGGATGGCGAACTGGCCGCGCAGAATTTCTGGCAGGATACAGACAGCCGCCAGATATGCCGCGCCCAGAACAAGCACGCGGTTGACGACATATTCCAGATACTCGGCAGTCCGCTTGCCCGGACGAATACCCGGCACAAAACCGTTCTGACTTTTCAGATTGTCGGCAACATCGTCAGGTTTGAAGGACACGTTGAACGTGTAGAAATAAGCAAAGAAAACGATCATCGCCACGAAGAACAGCAGGTACAACGGCTGACCGGGGCCAAAGTTGGCCAGCAGCCAGGACATCACAGGGCTGGTCGAGTTGCCTGAAAACGTGCTGATCGTAACCGGCAGCAGCAACAGCGAGCTGGCGAAGATCGCAGGGATGACGCCTGCGGGGTTAACCTTGATTGGCAAGTGGCTGGAGCCACCGTCATAGACCTTCATGCCGACCTGGCGGCGGGGGTACTGGATATGGATCTTGCGGAGGGCCCGCTCCATAAACACCACGAACATGATCGTGAGGATCACCATGGCCAGCACGGCAACGATCACCGCAGGGCTAATCGCGCCGGAACGGCCCGAAGCAAAGAACTGCGCGATGGCTGCGGGAACCTCGGCAATGATGCCAACGAAGATGATGAGGGAAATGCCGTTACCGATGCCGCGGGCGGTGATCTGCTCGCCCAACCACATCAGGAACATGGTGCCACCGATCAGCGTGATCATACAGGCAATACGGAAGTACATGCCGGGATCGGCAGCGATATCACCCGCCTCAAGCGACACGGCTAGACCGTAGGACTGGACCGTAGCAAGCGCCACCGTACCCCAGCGGGTGTACTGGTTGATCTTCTTGCGGCCCTGCTCGCCTTCTTTTTTCAATTGCTCCAGCGACGGCACCATAGATGTCATCAACTGAACAATGATCGAAGCCGAGATGTAGGGCATGATTCCCAAAGCAAAGATACCCATGCGGCCCAACGCGCCGCCGGTGAACATGGAGACCATGCCACCGATGCCCTGCCCCGCGCTCTCCATAAACTCGCGCAGCGCTGCACCGTCAATGCCCGGAACGGGGATGAACGTCCCCAGACGGTACACGATCAGCAGGCCCAACGTGAACAGGATGCGGTGGCGCAGGTCGGTCGCCTTGCCAAAGGCGGACCAGCTTGAATTGGCGGCCATATTCTCGACGGCAGATACCATGTGAGGGCTCTCTTTTTTAAACGAATACGCCGCCCGAACCGTTTTCCGGCGGGCGGCGTTTGGGAAAACTTGATGCTCTATGTAAGCGGCTTGAGCGCCGCTCACAAGACCGAAGCTTACTCGGCTGCTGCCGCCGCGACTTTGACTGTGACGCTGCCGCCTGCCTTCTCGACCGCTTCTACTGCGGATTTTGAAGCGCCCGTGACGTCCAGCTGGATCTTTGCCGTCACATCACCTTTGGCGAGAACACGGATACCGTCACGCTTGCGGCGTACGACACCGGCTGTCACCAGCGCGTCTTCGGTAATCACGGCGCTGATGTCGAGCTTGCCCGCGTCGATGAACTTCTGGATCAGACCCAGATTCACAGCGGAATACGACTTGCGGTTCGGCTTGGTAAAGCCGCGCTTGGGAAGACGTTGGTAGAGGGGCATCTGGCCGCCTTCGTACCCTTTGATCGCCACACCCGAACGGGATTTCTGACCCTTGATACCACGGCCACCGGTTTTACCCATGCCCGAACCCGGACCACGGCCTACGCGTTTGCGTGGTTTGGTGGCGCCTGGATTGTCTGAAAGTTCATGTAGTTTCATGTCGCTTCTCCTTTTGCCGGAAATACCCCCCAGCGACGGGAGCGGGTAGACGCGGCGTTACGATTCTGGTGGCCAGCATTCTGCCCACTGGCGGCATATAGGGGATCGCACCGGATGTGACAAGTACCTCCTGCGTTTGGAACCCCCTGAGTTTGACCACCTGCACCAAGCGCGCGGCAGACCAAGGCGAGGGGTTCCAAGGGCAAGACTGCGGTGATTGCGCCAGGGATGGCTGAAACATCCCCTGCTTATTCGGCACCTCAACGAACTGGTTATAAGTGTGCGCATAAAAAAAACGCCCCGCAGAAACCTGCGGGGCGTTATATTCTGGACCCGAAGGTCCACGAAGATAGCAACTTCGTGAGAAGTCAGCCTTTTTCTTCGATAATTTCGACCATGTGGCTCACAGCATTGATCATGCCGCGCACGGAAGGTGTATCTTCCAGCTCGCGAACACGATGCATTTTGTTGAGGCCCAGACCAACCAGCGTTGCACGCTGCTTTGCGGGGCGGCGGATGGGGGAACCCACCTGCTTGATCACGATTGTCTTGGCCATGCTTACGCCTCCTCAGCCACTTGAGCGGAAGATTCGGCAGCATCTTCGCGCTTGGGCAGAATGTCAGCCACTTTCTTACCGCGGCGCTGCGCGACAGACCGTGGGGACTGTTCTTTTTTCAATCCGTCCATGGTGGCGCGGATCATGTTGTACGGGTTCTGCGAGCCGATGGACTTGGACACAACGTCCTTCACACCCAGCATTTCGAACACGGCACGCATTGGACCACCGGCGATGATGCCTGTACCCTCTGGTGCGGTGCGCATGACCACTTTGCCGGCACCGTGACGACCATTCATGTCGTGGTGCAGCGTGCGGCCTTCGCGCAGCTGAACGCGGATCATCTGGCGCTTGGCCTGCTCGGTTGCCTTGCGGATCGCCTCGGGCACTTCTTTGGCTTTACCTTTGCCAAAACCCACGCGACCTTTTTGGTCACCAACCACTACGAGAGCAGCAAAACCAAAGCGCTTACCACCTTTTACAGTTTTGGATACGCGGTTGATCGCGACCAGGCGGTCAGCGAATTCCGGCGCTTCTTCGCGCTGGTTGCGGCGGTTGTTGTTACCGCCCCGGTTGTCGTCTCTGGCCATGCTGGCCTCCTTTAGCTTACGGGCAGATGCCCTGTTCTCACAATCCTAGTGGGCATTGCCCCCGGATCATCGAGAGATCCATCAGCTGGACCTCTTCAAATAGACATGCCCCGCTCTGCCAACAGCAGAACGGAGCAAATCCGATTAGATCTTCAAACCACCTTCACGGGCTGCGTCGGCTAAGGCCTTCACTTTACCGTGGAAGAGGAAACCGCCGCGGTCGAAGTAGGCAGACTCAATACCGGCCTTCTTGGCACGCTCGGCAATTGCCGCGCCTACCTTTGTGGCAGCTTCGATATTGTTTTTGCCGACTACACCAAGATCTTTTTCAAGCGACGAAGCGGAGGCGAGTGTGACGCCATTTACATCGTCGATCAGCTGAACGCTGATGTTCTTGTTGGAGCGGTGCACGGAGAGGCGCATACGGCCCCGGTTCGTGCGACGAAGTTTGTTCCGAACGCGCAGGCGGCGTTTGATGAACAGTTGTCTTTTGCTGTTTGCCATCTGTGCGTTCCTTACTTCTTCTTGCCTTCTTTGCGGAAGACGAACTCACCCTTGTAGCGGATGCCTTTGCCCTTATAGGGCTCGGGCTTGCGCCAAGCGCGGATGTTCGCAGCGACTTGACCAACAAGTTGTTCGTCAATGCCTTCCACAATGATTTCGGTCTGCTTGGGCGCGGTTACAGTCACGCCTGCTGGCGGTGTGTAATCGACGTCATGGGACAGGCCGAGGTTCAATTTCAATACGTTGCCAGTCATGGCAGCACGGTAACCAACACCCTGGATCTCAAGCTCTTTCTTGAAACCGTCGGTAACGCCGGTGACAAGGTTGCGCACCATAGTGCGGGACATGCCCCACTGCTGGCGTGCACGCTTGGACTTGCCGCGTGGCGTGATGGTGACTGCACTGTCTTCGACAGTCAGCGTAACATCGTCTGTTGCTTTGAAGCTACGGGTCCCTTTGGGGCCTTTCACTTCGATGGTCTGGCCGCTGACGCTGGCGGTTACACCGCTAGGCAGGTCGACAGGCTTTTTACCAATACGAGACATGATCTACTCCTTAGAATACGGTGCAGAGCACTTCGCCGCCAACGTTGGCTGCGCGTGCGCTTGCGTCCGACATCACACCCTGAGGGGTGGAGACAATCGACACACCCAGGCCCTGACGGACGGATGGGAGGTCTTGTGCGGCCATATAGACGCGGCGACCGGGCTTGGAGACCCGCTTCAACTCGCGAATAACAGGTTCGCCCTCGTAGTACTTGAGGCTGATCTCGATGGCAGGGTGGCCGTTGGCGCCTGTCACTTTTTCATAGCCACGGATGTAGCCTTCGTCGGCCAGCACATCCAGCACCCATGCGCGCAGCTTGGAAGCTGGTGTCATGACAGTGGATTTGCCGCGCAACTGGCTGTTGCGGATGCGTGTCAGCATATCTGCGATAGGGTCGGTCATCTGATGCGCTCCTTACCAGCTCGACTTGACCATGCCCGGAATCTGGCCAGCGGAGCCCAGATCACGAAGCGCGATACGCGAGATTTTCAGTTTACGATAGTAAGCGTGCGGACGGCCTGTCAGCTGGCAACGGTTGTGCAGACGCACAGCCGAAGAGTTGCGTGGCAGTTTTGCAAGCGCCAGAGTTGCGCGGAAGCGCTCGTCCATTGGCTTTGCTTCGTCGCTGATGATTTCTTTCAGCTCGGCACGCTTGGCGGCGTATTTTTTGACCAGTGCTTCACGCTTCTTCTCGCGTGCGATCATGGATTTCTTAGCCATATCTATTCCTCTCCGCGCTTATGAATTGAAGGGCATGTTGAACAGCTTCAACATTGCCTTCGCTTCGGCGTCGGTCTTCGCCGTGGTGGCGATTACGATGTCCATGCCCCAGTTCTCATCAATTTTATCGAAATTGATTTCGGGGAACACGAGGTGCTCTTTCAGGCCCATGGCATAGTTGCCGTTGCCGTCGAAAGATTTGCCGTTGATGCCGCGGAAGTCGCGGATACGAGGCATTGCAACCGTGATCAGACGATCAAGGAATTCGTACATCCGGTCACCGCGCAGGGTTACCTTGGCACCCAGTGGCATTTCTTCCCGTACCCGGAAACCCGCGATGGATTTCTTGGCGATGGTTGTCAGTGCCTTCTGGCCCGCGATCAGTGTCAGGTCTTCCTGAGCGGATTTGGCTTTCTTGCTGTCACGGACAGCTTCTGCGCCACAACCGATGTTCAGGACGATCTTGTCCAGACGGGGGATCTGCATGTCGTTGGTATAGCCGAACTCTTCTTTCAGGGCCGCGCGAATGCGGTCCTTGTAGTCGGCCTTGAGGCGGGGTGTATAAGCTGCAGTATCGAGCATCAGATTACGTCCCCTGTTGTCTTGGCAAAACGTACTTTGTTTTCGCCGTCCATTTTGAAACCGACGCGCGAAGGCTTGCCATTGGCATCCTTGATCGCGAGGTTGCTCAGATCGATCGGCATTGCTTTGGGAATGCGACCGCCCTGGGATGTCTGGGTCTGGCGTGTGGCGCGGATGTAGACGTTGATCCCGTCTACAACAGCTTTGTTGGTCTTCGGGTCAACAGAGGCAATCTTGCCTTCCTTGCCCTTGTCCTTGCCGGCCAGAACGATGACCGTGTCACCTTTTTTAAGCTTGGCAGCCATGGTTACAGCACCTCCGGAGCGAGCGAGATGATTTTCATGAAGTTCTTTGCACGCAGCTCACGAACGACGGGTCCGAAGATACGGGTGCCGACCGGCTCGTTGTTGTTATTCAGGATAACAGCAGCATTGCGGTCGAAACGGATGGCTGTGCCATCGTCACGACGGACTTCTTTAGCGGTACGAACGACAACGGCTTTACGCACGTCACCCTTCTTTACACGGCCGCGTGGAATGGCTTCCTTTACCGAGACGACAATGATGTCGCCCACGGATGCGTACTTACGCTTGGAACCACCCAGGACCTTGATGCACTGAACGCGGCGAGCGCCGGAGTTGTCAGCAACATCCAAGTTGGTCTGCATCTGGATCATTTGGTTTCTCCCGACCTATAGGGGGCGATGCATGCCTGATCCCTAGGGTTTCGATTAATATTGTCACCCGAAACGGGCAACGCGACCACCCTCAAGGGCAGCCGCGCAAAGAGCTTACGCTTCCGCGGTCAGCACTTCCCAACGCTTGGTTTTGGAACGTGGTGCACATTCGATGATGCGAACAGAGTCGCCCACTTTGAATGCGTTTTGCTCATCGTGCGCCCGGTATTTTTTGGACTTACGAATGGTCTTCTTCAGAACCGGGTGCGTAAAGCGACGCTCTACGGAAACGGTGATGGTCTGTTCATTGGCGTCCGAGGTTACGGTGCCTGTCAGGATACGCTTTGGCATAGGTCTAGGCTCCTCTTACGCTTCTGTCGCTGCGGAGGCAGCTTTCATGTTCAACACTGTCTTCACGCGGGCAACGTCACGCTTGACGGTACGCAGACGTGCAGGGTTTTCCAGCTGGCCGGTGGCTTGCTGGAAGCGCAGGTTGAATGCTTCTTTTTTCAGGTTCACAAGTTCGTCACGGAGCTGGTCCGGCGTCTTGTCGTGCAGTTCTTTGGCGATCATGCCATTTCCTTTCAACATCACCAGTAGGCCCCGAGAGGGTGACCATGATTCTGATGGAGTTCATGATGAAGCTGTCGTCTAGGCGCTATTGCCCTGCGGCGCAACCCCTTTACGGGCTTATCTCATGTTATCGCTGGAACGCGCGCGCGCGCCGCGATATGGAGCGGTTATGACACAGATCAAATCCCTCTTCGTGACCCGCCTGTACCACGCCGCCCTTGGCGGTTCAATTGATACCGATGAACTGGAAGCGTCGTGCTATTCCATCGCCGAAGATGACGAGGCAGGGCAGGAATGGTGTGAGGATAACGGTTATCCCGGCTATACCTCCTACGCGTCGCTGACCGATCTGGGCTGGCGGTTCCCGATCTTTGCCGAGGTGATCAAGCAGCTGGACACCCATGTGGCTGCATTTGCCCAGGACTTGCAGCTTAATCTGGACGGGCGCGAGCTGAAGCTGGAGGATATCTGGATCAACATCCTGCCTGAAGGCGGTATCCACACCGGTCACATCCACCCCCATTCGGTGATCTCCGGCACAACCTATGTAGCCATGCCTGACGGGGCCAGCGCGCTGAAGTTCGAGGACCCGCGCCTGCCGATGATGATGGCGGCACCGGGGCGCGTGAAAGACGCGCGCGAGGAATTGAAAACGTTCCATTATGTGGCCCCCGCCGTGGGCGATGTACTGCTCTGGGAAAGCTTTATCCGCCATGAAGTGCCGATGAACATGAGCGAGGATGACCGGATTTCAGTGTCATTCAACTACGCGTGGCAGGGCTGAGATGAGGGACGATCTACGCAACGTCCCACTGTCCGATTTAACGGTCGAGGGTGGCACCCGCCCGCCCCGCCCCGTTCTGGGCGTGGTGCCTGCGCATCAGCGACAACCGGGCAAGCATCTTGCAGCCATTCACCGTCACTACCTGATGGAGATGGCGCGCATCGCGCAGGTCCTGCGCCGGATCGAGGCGGGCGATGCGCCGCCCGCGGAGCTGAAAAGCATCGTACTGAACGCCGACATGACAAAGAATTTCCGCGCCTTCGGCACAATCTGCGGGCAGGAATGCAGGGTGCTGACGATGCACCACGACATTGAGGAACAGTCGATCTTTCCCCAGCTGCATGCCAGCGGGTCAGACGCGGTACGCGCTGTCGTCGACCGTTTGCGGGCGGAACATCTGGTGGTGCATGAAGTACTGGAGCGGCTGGCGGCTGTGGCCGACGATCTGGCCGCAAGCCCCGATGCCGCGCAATTTGCCGAGGCGGGCGCCGTCTTCGACAAGCTGTGGGAAGTGGTCAAATCCCACTTCCGCTATGAGGAAACCACGCTGGAAGAAGCCTTGGGGTATTACGGTGTGATGGTCTGAGCGCCTACTTCTTCTTGCGCGCCGCTTCCTGCTCCTTGACCAAAGCCTTCTCCTCCTTGGTCATCTTGTTGCCCCACTGGTTGTTGCTGAGGCCCAGATCGGCGGGCATCGGCTTGGTCTTGCCCTTCTTGATGGAGCCGCCTTTGTTGAGGAACTCGGCGATGAGGTCTTCGTCGGTGGTGGGTTTGGGGACGTGTTTCATAAGATCGCAGTCCTTTGGTGGTGCAAGTTATTATACTTTAACCTGATCCTTCAAGACTCGCTAGGGGATTGAATCTCAAGCGCCAACAAGGCTTTTCTGAAAACAGAACCGCAAAGCGAGATGAGAAATGGAATTAGTCGTTATCGTAGTTATCGTGATCATACTGGTTTTTGCCATATCATCACAGCGCAGTTCACCTCCCCACAGTCACCAAAACAAAACACAACCGCCCTCACGTCGCAAGTCACAACATCGATCGAACGAAAAGCCCCAAAGCACTGCGGACCAGGATGACGGGGATCATCTGACACGCACGAATGGCATTGAGCATGCGGCACCGCCTCACTTCCCACTCTCAATGCTGCTTGAAGGACCAGCTCATGTTATTGATGGAGACACCATTGTTGTACGCAAGATCAAGGTTCGCCTTGCTGGAATTGATGCCCCCGAGCTTGACCGCCCATGGGGACAAAAATCTAAATGGGAAATGGTGAGGCTTTGCAAAGGGCACATGATCCGCGTGGAACTGACCGGTGACACTTCCTATGATCGGCTGGTAGGCACCTGCTATCTGCCGGACGGAACAGACATTGGCGCGAAGATTGTCCAAGCAGGACTTGCCCTCGATGGTGGTTACTACTCAGAGGGCAAATACCGGCATTTGGAGCCAAGTGGTGTTCGACGTAAACTCAAGCCAAATGGCAATCGAATTAGATCTTGAGTTTTAGATACGAATAGCCCCCGCCATTTTCACAGCGCGGGCTATTCATTTCTACGGGAGCCGGAACGGGCATTTCTACGAAATACCCTGCCTCCGGCTGGCCAGCACCCGCTAAAGCGGGTGCGACCTGATTACCAATCTTCCCGAACAACGACGCGTGTTTTGATCGGCAGTTTCATTGCTGCAAGGCGCAGGGCCTCGCGCGCAACGTCGTCACCTACACCGTCGATTTCGAACATCACGCGGCCTGGTTTGACCTTGGCTGCCCAGAAATCCACGGAACCTTTACCTTTACCCATACGCACTTCGACGGGCTTGGAGGTTACGGGCACATCCGGGAAGATGCGGATCCAGACGCGGCCCTGACGCTTCATGTGGCGAGTCATGGCACGGCGTGCTGCTTCGATCTGGCGCGCAGTTACGCGCTCAGGCTCGATTGCTTTCAGACCGTAAGTGCCGAAGTTCAGGTCAGACCCGCCCTTCGCAAGACCCTTGATAGAGCCTTTGAACTGCTTACGGAATTTCGTACGTTTTGGCTGTAGCATCTATCTACTCCTTAACGCCGACCGCCGGCACCGCGGGGTGCTGGACCGTCTTGCATTTCTTGTGCCTTGCGGTCACGGGCAGCTGGATCATGTTCCATAATCTCGCCTTTGAAGATCCATGTCTTGATGCCAATGATGCCATAGGCAGTCATTGCTTCAACATGGGCATAGTCGATGTCCGCACGCAGTGTGTGGAGCGGCACGCGACCTTCACGGTACCATTCGGTACGCGCGATCTCGGCACCGCCGAGACGGCCTGCGAGGTTCACACGGATACCAAGGGCACCCATACGCATGGCGTTCTGAACCGCACGCTTCATAGCGCGGCGGAAAGACACCCGGCGTTCCAGCTGCTGTGCAATGCTTTCACCAACAAGGGCTGCATCCAGCTCGGGCTTGCGCACTTCAACGATGTTGAGGTGCAGCTCGGACGCTGTGAACTGCGACAGTTTCTTGCGCAGACCTTCGATGTCCGCACCTTTCTTGCCGATGATCACACCGGGGCGTGCTGTGTGGATCGTAACGCGGCACTTTTTGTGCGGACGCTCGATGATCACACGGGAGATACCCGCCTGGTGGCATTCTTTCTTGATGAACTTGCGGATGGCGAGGTCTTCCAGAAGAAGGTTCCCGAAATCCTTGGTATCGGCGTACCAACGGCTATCCCAAGTGCGGTTAACCTGAAGGCGCATGCCGATTGGATTGACTTTGTTACCCATTATGCTTGCTCCTCAACCTGACGCACGACGATGGTGATTTCCGCAAACGGCTTCATGATCTTGCCGAAACGGCCACGCGCACGTGGACGACCACGCTTGAGTGTCATGTTCTTGCCGACATAGGCTTCCGCCACGATCAGCTCGTCCACGTCGAGGTTGTGGTTGTTCTCGCCGTTGGCAATCGCGGACTGAAGGCATTTCTTCACGTCGATCGCGATACGCTTTTTGGAGAAAGTGAGGTCCGTCAGGGCCTTGTCCACTTTCTTGCCACGGATCATCGCAGCTACGAGGTTAAGTTTCTGCGGCGACGTCTTCAGCATGCGCAGTTTTGCACGTGCTTCGTTGTCTGCCACGCGGCGGGGATTTTTATCCTTGCTCATGGCTTATTTCCGCTTCGCTTTTTTGTCAGCTGCGTGACCGTAATAGGTCCGTGTTGGTGAAAATTCACCAAACTTCTGACCGATCATGTCCTCAGTGACGTTTACAGGGATGTGCTTGTGACCGTTGTAGACGCCGAACGTCAGGCCGACAAACTGCGGCAGGATCGTGGAACGGCGCGACCAGATCTTGATCACTTCGTTACGACCGCTCTCGCGGGAGGCTTCGGCCTTTTTGAGGACATAAGAGTCAACAAAAGGACCTTTCCATACTGAACGAGACATAGATTAACGTCCCTTCTTCTTGGCGTGCCGCGAGCGGATGATCAGCTTGCTAGACGCTTTGTTCTTGTTACGAGTCTTGGCACCCTTGGTTGGTTTGCCCCATGGGGTAACCGGGTGACGACCACCGGACGTACGGCCTTCACCACCACCATGCGGGTGGTCGATCGGGTTCATGACGACGCCGCGAACACTCGGGCGGATGCCCTTGTGGCGCATGCGGCCGGCTTTACCGTAGTTCTGGTTGGAGTTGTCGGGGTTGGACACGGCACCAACGGTAGCCATGCATTCCTGACGCACAAGACGCAGCTCACCGGACGACAGACGGATCTGCGCGTAGCCACCGTCACGGCCCACGAACTGGGCGTAAGTACCGGCTGCACGGGCGATCTGGCCGCCTTTGCCTGGCTTCATCTCGATGTTGTGGATGATCGTACCGATGGGCATGCCGGAGAAAGGCATTGCGTTACCCGGCTTGATGTCTGCCTTCTTGGAGGCAACCACCTGATCGCCGATCGCGATCCGCTGGGGAGCAAGGATATAGGCCTGCTCGCCGTCTTCATATTTCACCAGTGCGATAAACGCGGTCCGGTTCGGGTCATATTCAATGCGCATGACCGTTGCTGTTACGTCCAGCTTGTTGCGCTTGAAATCAACGATGCGGTAGAGGCGCTTCGCACCACCACCCTTGCGACGCATTGTGATCCGTCCGGTGTTGTTCCGTCCGCCGTGCTTGTTAAGACCTTCTGTGAGGGCCTTAACAGGGCGACCTTTCCAAAGCTCCGAACGGTCGATCAGTACCAGCCCACGCTGGCCTGGCGTCGTCGGTTTGTACGACTTGAGTGCCATGTTCTCTGTCTTCCGTTTTGCTTGTCTGCGGCCCCGTAGGTCCGCTGTGGTTAGAGGGCCCCGAAGGTCCCAGTAGGCATGCAGGGTTTGACCCGTGCACAAAGACGAAGCCCCAGACGAATCTGGGGCTGTGTCGATAGTGTCTGTTATAAAGGCTACAGCATGGGGTCAAGGCTTTAGAACCAAATTGCCAGCTTCGGCAGTTACTTTCCGACAGATCATGGTTTGTCTGGTAAAGCTGGTTCTTTCGCCCCATCCGACAGAGTCAAAGCTGCAGCTGTTTATTCAAGTCCGCAGTTTTTGGAAGCGGCTACAGATCTGGCGTCATTGATATAGGCTTGGGTTGAAGGAATGGTCAGCGGGTTAATCATGCCCCGCTTTGCACCGGCGATCTCTTGTTCAAGCTGACCACAGTCCATCCGCGAAAACCGCGCCTTGTTCGGCCCGCTTGCCACAAAACCGGTAGCGGCCGATCCCGCCACAGCTTGCCCTACAAGTGCTCCAGCACTGCTTCCCATGCATCCGGAAAGCGCGAAAGCACAGCCCAGCCCCCCGATAACCAATAATAGTCGCGACATATGATATCTCCTGAATCCACGCACAACCACCCATAGCGAGGGTCGCACATTATTTTCAGGACGTTAGCCAAACAAAAGATCGCAAACACCCCCCTGATCATGGGAGAAACACGCTCGAAAGGTTGCACCGGAAACTGCCCAGCGGCGCATTCAGAAAATCAGGGCCGGAAATAGGTAAAGGGCGCAGCCTCGCAGCTACGCCCTTCAAATTCTCTAAAACATCAGCCCCGAAGGAGCTGCGCGGCTTATGCCAGCGAGATGTTTGTTGCTGATTCACGACCGTCGCGGCCGGATTCGATGTCGAAAGTAACTTTCTGATCATCTTTCAGGCCTGTGAGGCCTGCCTGCTCAACGGCAGAAATGTGCACGAATACATCTTTGCTGCCGCCATCGGGCGCGATAAAGCCGAAGCCTTTAGTTGTGTTGAACCATTTTACTGTGCCAGTAGCCATCAGTATATTCCTTATTTTAACTGCCCGCAGAATGCGGCAGGTCGGCTAAGTCGTTTAAAGATCGTAAGACTGAGCCGTAAGGAGCAGTAATTCCGATAGATATAGTAACGTCGCCCTTTGCTCATGCCCTGTCCCCGCAGCGATAGCAAGCATTATAAACTGTTAGGCGGCGCAACGGCGGATTTATGTTGCTGTAACGAAAAAGGGCCTCCGCTCTCGCGAAGGCCCCTGATCAGGATATGGTCGGCTTAGAGACCGGTGGAGACGTCGATGGTGTTACCCTCTTCGAGCGTCACATAGGCCTTCTTCACGTCTTTGCGTGAGCCCAACTGGCCACGGAAGCGCTTGACCTTGCCTTTGGTAATGGACGTGTTCACGGCCTTCACCTTGACACCAAAGAGAGCTTCGACAGCTTCCTTGATCATTGGCTTGTTCGCATCAATCGACACTTCGAAAACGACAGCGTTCTGCTCGGAGGCCATTGTCGCTTTTTCGGTGATGATCGGCTTGCGGATCACGTCGTAATGTTCTGGTTTCGCGCTCATTTCAAACGGGCCTCCAGTGCTTCGATGCCTGCTTTTGTGATCACGAGTGTGTCACGCTTCAGGATGTCGTATACGTTAGCGCCCATTGTCGGCAGGATATCCAGGCCTTCGATGTTGCGCGCGGCTTGCAGGAAGTTCTCATTCACGGTTGCACCGTCAATGATCAACGCCCGCTTCCAGCCCAGGGATTTCACCTGCTTGGCCAGTGCGGCTGTTTTGCCATCGGACATTGCGTCGTCGATGATCACCAGCGCGCCGGCTTTCGCCTTTGCGGACAGCGCATGACGCAGGCCCAATTTGCGGAACTTCTTGGTCAGTTCATGGCCGTGGCTACGGGGCGTTGGGCCCTTGTAGATACCACCCGAACGGAAGATCGGAGCAGAACGTGCGCCGTGGCGTGCGCCGCCGGTGCCTTTCTGGCGATAGATCTTCTTGGTCGAGTAGCTCACCTCACGGCGCGTCTTGACCTTGTGCGTACCCGCTTGCGCGTTGTTACGCTGCCAGCGCACGACACGGTGCAGGATATCGGCGCGTGGCTCGAGGCCGAACAATGCCTCGTCCAGGTCGATCGATCCGGCATTGCCGCCGTCGAGTTTGATGACATCTAGTTTCATGCGTCACCTTCTTTCTTGGTTGAATCAAGCGTTTCGCTTTGATCACCGGCTTCTGCTTTGTCCGATGCGATATCGGCCTCGGCGGCTTTCAGCGCTTCGGCTTCTGCTGCTGCGGCTTCCTCGGCCAGACGTTTTGCTTCTGCTTCTGCTTCTGCTGCTGCGGCTGCTGCTGCTTCTTCGGCTGCTTTCGCGGCCTCACGTGCAGCGGATGCCAGAGCGGCGGGAACAATAGCGTTGTCAGGGAACGGCTTTTTCACAGCGTCTTTTACTGTGACCCAGCCACCTTTGGAGCCCGGCACAGCGCCTTTGACCATGATCAGACCACGTGCGGTGTCGGTTTTGACAACTTCGAGGTTCTGAGTTGTCACGCGGGCGGAACCCATGTGACCGGCCATTTTCTTGCCTTTGAAAACCTTGCCCGGATCCTGACACTGGCCCGTGGAGCCGTGCGAGCGGTGCGACACGGATACACCGTGCGACGCACGCAGACCGCCAAAGTTGTGGCGCTTCATCGCACCCTGAAAGCCTTTACCGATGGATGTACCTGCAACGTCAACGTACTGACCTGCAAAGTAGTGATCAGCAATGATCTCTTCGCCAACCGGCAGCATCGCATCCGCGTCAACGCGGAATTCTACGACTTTGCGCTTTGGCTCCACCTTTGCAGCGGCGAAGTGGCCGCGCATGGCTTGGGAGGTCCGCTTGACCTTGGCCGTGCCTGCACCGAGCTGAACAGCAACATAGCCGTCCTTTTCGATTGTGCGCTGTGCAACAACCTGAAGGTTATCGAGTTGAAGAACGGTTACAGGGATCTGTTTGCCGTCTTCCATGAACAGACGGGTCATGCCCATCTTTTTTGCAATAACGCCTGAGCGCAACATGATATTACCCTCCTACGCTTATGACTGCAGCTTGATCTCGACGTCCACACCAGCGGCGAGGTCGAGCTTCATCAGCGCGTCAACGGTCTGTGGAGTCGGATCAACGATATCCAGCAGGCGCTTGTGCGTGCGGATTTCGAACTGGTCACGGGATTTCTTGTCAACGTGGGGACCACGCAAAACAGTGAATTTCTCGATTTTGTTCGGCAGCGGAATGGGGCCGCGAACGGAAGCGCCTGTGCGCTTCGCGGTGTTGACGATTTCCTGTGTGGAGGCATCAAGCACCCGGTAATCAAACGCCTTCAGGCGAATACGGATGTTCTGGCTGGCAGCCATAATACAAATCCCTTGATCTGGGATGGATACGGATTGGAGGACGCACGCTCATCGTGCCCCCTCGTCGCGCTGTAGTTTAAAGCACACGGGGCGCGCCAATGGCACACCCCGATGTGTAACGGCGCGTATAGGGGGAGTCGCGCCATGTGGCAAGGGGCGATTTTCCTCCCGTCAGCTCTCTCGAAACCCGGGCATTCTTTGTGACAACGTGGCCCTTTAGCCGCGGCATAATGCCCCGCCCGTGCGGGAAACCCCATATTTGGAGGCTTGGCGGCCAATCTTTACGATTTGTTAGGCGAAAGCGTATCTTTAATCGTTGTTCACTGTGCGCTTTGGGTTATCACGTTGGGGAAGTTAAAAAGAAGCAGGTATATGACTCAAACGTCCACAGCATCGAAAAATACAGACCCAAAGCATGCACGCGAATGGGTCAAAGTCCTCGCCAATTACCGCGAACCAAGCACAGGGCGCAGCTTTTTCGAGCTGGGTGTGACGCTTGGGCCCTTCATCGCGCTCTGGGCGCTCGCATGGTGGTCCCTTTCAGTCAGCGCATGGCTGACACTCGCGATTTCAGTGGTAAACGCCGCCTTTTTGCTCCGCCTTTTTGCGATCCAGCACGACTGTGGACACAGTTCGTTTTTCAAAGACCGCGCGCTGAGCGACTGGGTAGGTCGTGTTCTAGGGGTCCTGACACTGACACCTTATGACGTGTGGCGCCGCGCACATTCGATCCACCACAGCTCTGCGGGCAATTTGGGCCGTCGTGGCATCGGCGATATCGATACACTGACCGTAGCGGAATATAAAAAACTGACGCCCGCCGCGCAGTTCCGCTACCGGCTCTATCGCCACCCGGTCGTCCTCTTTGGCCTTGGACCCGGTTATTTGTTTTTTCTGCAGAACCGCATTCCACTAGGTCTGATGGCGCATGCTAAATATTGGATCAGCGCGATGTTCACGAACGCGGCTATCGTGGTGGCCCTGCTGATCATCTGGTATTTTGGTGGCCTGATGCCTATCCTACTAATTTTTATCCCCTCTACCCTGCTAGCTGCAACGGCTGGTGTCTGGTTATTTTATGTCCAGCACCAGTTCGAGACCACACATTGGGTAGATGATGGAAACTGGGATCTGCATGATGCAGCACTGCGGGGTAGCTCGCATTACGTCCTGCCGTCCATATTGCAATGGCTCAGCGCCAACATCGGTATCCATCACATTCACCACCTCTACAGCCGCATCCCGTTTTACCGCCTGCCGGAGGTTTTGCGGGACCATTCAGGACTAGCCGATATCAACCGCATGACAATCCGGGAGAGCTTTGCGAACGCCCGCCTGCACTTGTGGGATGAAAGTTCTAAAAGGCTGTTGTCCTTCGCCGAGGCAAAAGCCGTCACCGCGTCCGCCTGATACCGCGACAACAGACCAACCTCAACTCAGTCATAGGGGCCGCTTCTTTTGGAGCGGCCTTTTTTGTGCTTCGTGTTGTGCAAGGATTAGGGCGTAGTTTCGCACTCCCGAATTTTTCTTTTAGTCCAGCCTTTCAACCTCATTTGCGGGAAAGAGCGGCTTGGACCGGGAACCACTAGGGCCCATAGGGTAGTGAAAATGCTTCCCGTCACTGTCTGATGCTGACCTGAAGCATCGAAACTAAGCCGAAGCATACCTTCGAATTTGTTAATCAAACCGGACCCAATCACGAGGAGATCAGCTTTAAGTGAAAGATAGAACACCAATCATAAGAGCCTTCCGCTTGCAGCGGCTATGATCCCGAAGGCTTGAATCCGATGTCATTACCAGCGACTTAAATCATCGGTACAACTCACGATGACCTCATGACCGAAGCGAACCAACCTTAAATCAAGAGCCATGAGGAGAGAGCCTCGCGTCGGAGGTTTCATAACGCATGCCGGTTGCTGAACGAGGTGCTACACACCCAAAAAAACCCGTTATAGTTTTAGTGTAGCCCCCTATCGGTCAACTGCCCTCATAATCAAAAAGGCCGCTCCCCTAGGAGAGCGGCCTTTCGTGTTCATTGCGTTGAGCGGGTTGCCCCGCTTGGGCGCAAATTACTCGGTGA
>Ga0163215_101165_pt1 | contig 19497 bp, 16 predicted proteins | sample SynspAceP_FD_185934 | JGI IMG/M metagenome (GOLD analysis project Ga0163215, IMG submission 185934) | Saline lake microbial communities from Ace Lake in Antarctica - Synechococcus sp. Ace-P (Hybrid Assembly) | ecosystem: Environmental > Aquatic > Non-marine Saline and Alkaline > Saline | place... | reverse complement strand
TCGTAGCCTGCTTGTGAAGATGGATCAGCATGGTCGCACCCCGTCCCGAATGTCCCTCAGAGCCGATCGTGCCATGAAAAGAGCGGATCGCCGAGGGGAAATGTGATCATCCGGGATCGAACACCTAGCGGCCCTTGAAAAACGCATCCAGTGCTGCGCCATGTGCGTCTGTGGCCTGACAGGTCACATATTGCTCCAGATCCATGTAGCTCACCGCGTGGTTCAACGCGTTTGCGGCCTGCCCGATTGCGTGTTTGGTCATGCGCAGGGGGGCGGCAGGAATGGCAAGCAGCCGCTCCGCCAGTTTCTCCGCCGTGGTCGTTGCGGTGCCGGGGGCGCAAACCTCGTCCACCATGCCCCAATGCTCGGCTGTGGTGGCGTCGATGTTGTCGGCTAGCATCACCAGCTTGCGCGCCCGCGCAGGCCCGACCAGCGACACCAGACGCGGCAGGCTTTGCCAGCTCATGCTCATCCCGTTCAGCAGTTCCGGCGCGCCCAGCACCGCGCTGCTTGACGCCACACGGAAATCGCACACCACACTGAAAGCCAGCCCGCCGCCCAGACAGTAACCCTCTATCGCGCCAACAGTGACAGCATCCAGCGCTTCCCATGCGGCGCAGGCGCGCGCACCAATAGCGTGGATCGCCAGCCGCTGCTTGGTGTCTAGTGCGCGGTAGCCTTTCACCTCGACTTGTTTGAGGTTCATCCCCGCCGAGAAATGCGCATCCGACCCGCTGGCAACGACAACGCGGACCGCAGGATCGCTCTGGATGGTATTGGCGGTGGCCCAAAGCTCGTGCAGCATCGCATAGGACATCAGGTTGTATTTCCCGACCCCCTTGAGGCGCACGATGGCCAGATCGGGGCGGGGGCGGGTCAGGTCAATATGGTCCATCGTAAGCGTCCTTTCGGGGACGTATCGCGGTTCAGCCTACTGTTGTTTCAGCAGATGCAAAGCATGCGCGCAGTTTGTTTTTCAAGACTTTTCCGGTGGGGCCCAGATCTATGGTGTCTACGAAATGCACATCATCGGGCATCCACCATTTTGCAATTTTTCCGTCAAGGAAGGCAAGAACCTGCCCCTTGTCGAGTGCAGCACCGGGGCGGGGTATCACTACTAAAACCGGCCGCTCACCCCATTTTTGATTGGTAATACCGATGCAGGCGGCCTGATGCACGTCCGGGTGGAACTGGGCGATGTTCTCCACCTCGATCGAGCTGATCCATTCGCCGCCCGATTTGATGATGTCCTTGCTGCGGTCCGTGATCTTGATGTAGCCCTGCGGATTGATTGTGACGACATCGCCGGTGGGCAGCCAACCGTCTTGCAGCGCGCTGCCTTCGGGCTGTTTGTAGTATGAATCGATCACCCAGTCGCCTTTGACAAACAGGTTTCCGGCGGTTTTTCCATCCCACGGCAGCTCGATGCCCTGATCATCCAGCAAAAGCATATCGATGCCGAACACGGGATGGCCTTGGGTTTCGCGCAGTTTCTGGCGCTCGTGCTCAGGCAGCTCCGTGTGACGGGCCTGCAAGGTGCAGACCGTGCCCATGGGGGACGTTTCGGTCATGCCCCAGCCATGGATCACATCAACCCCGTGATCGTGGCGGAAGGTGTTCATCATCTTGGTGGGGCAGGCCGACCCGCCTATGTTCATCCGCTTGAAGGTTGTGAAGCCCAGATCATGCGCTTTGACGTGATCCAACAGACCACTCCAGACGGTTGGCACGCCGGCCGAGAAGGTCACACCTTCGCCGTCAATCAACTCGTACAGCGATTTACCGTCCATCATCTGGCCCGGCAGCACCAGCTTGGCGCCTGTCAGTGCGGCGGCATAGGGCAGGCCTCAGGCGTTTGAGTGATACATCGGCACCACGGGCATGATCGTGTCGCGTGACGAGATGTTGTAGGCGTCCGGCATGATCTCGGCGTAGGCGTGGATCATGGTGGAGCGGTGGGAATAGAGCACGCCCTTTGGGTTTCCGGTGGTGCCTGACGTGTAGCAGAGCGCGGAAGCGGCGGTCTCGTCGAACGCTGGCCAGTCAAAGGTTGGCGAGGCGGCGGCGATAAATTCCTCATAGCACAGCAGGTTCTTGATGCTGGTCTGCGCGGGCATTTCCGAGGGTGCGCACATGGCGATGAAGGTTTGCGCACCAGGGCAATTGGCGGAGATGGCCTTGGCTTGCTCCAGAAACGTCAGATCGAACAGCACACATTTCGCCTCGGCGTGGCCCCCGATATAGACGATCTGGTCCGCGTGCAGGCGCGGGTTGATGGTATTGAGCACGAGCCCCGCACCGGGCAGCGCAAAATATGCCTCAAGGTGGCGGTAGTTGTTCCAGCCCAGCGTAGCAACACGGTCCCCTATCACCAATCCCACAGTGGCCAGCGCATTGGCCAGTTGCTGCGTGCGGATGTGACATGCCGCGTAGGTGTAGCGGTGGATACTGCCGTCCCCCATCCGCGAGACAATCTCGACATCCCTGAAATAGCGCGCGGCGTTGCGGATCAGGTTCGAGATCAGAAGGGGGCGGTTCATCGTCCGTCCTGAAATCGGGCTTTTTTGATAGTCAGACAAATCACTGCTCCCTTACGCGTGGCAGTTCCTGCACGTGAAATACAGGAGTAAAAAGACTACCAATAAGTAGATACTACTTAATAGTAAGATTTAGACAAGGTTTTTTTGCCATTTTGTGGGTAACAGTATCCGGTGCAAAAGGCTGAATTAAAATTGAAATTGCAGGGGAGGGCCGCCGGATACAGCAAGGCGCCAAAGTGCGCCTTGCTGCGGGGATCATTTGGATCAGTCGTTGGACCAGCCTGAGACAGCTTTGACTTCACAGAAGTCCTCAATGCCCCACACGCCACCTTCGCGTCCGTTGCCCGACTGTTTCATGCCGCCAAAGGGCGATCCTGCGCCGCGGGATTCGCCGTTCATTTCCACCATGCCTGAGCGCAGTTTGGTGGCAAGGCGGTTACGCCGCGCCCCGTCCTGTGTCTGGACGTAGTTGGTCAGGCCGTAGACCGTATCGTTCGCAATCTCGACAGCCTGATCCTCGGTGTCGAACTTCATGATCGACAGAACAGGGCCAAAGATTTCCTCGCGCGCGATGGTCATGTCGGGTGTTACATCGGCAAAGACAGTCGGCCTGACATAGAAGCCACGGTTCATCCCCTCGGGGCGTCCTGTGCCACCGGCAACAAGGCGCGCGCCCTCGTCGATGCCCGTCTGGATCAGATCCTGAATTTTGCCCCACTGGCTTTCGTTGACGACGGGGCCGATGTGGCGGCCTTCTTCGCTGGCGGGACCAACAGTGATGCCGGAGGCGATTTCACCCGCGCTTGTCACTGCTGCATCATATGCGCTTGCCTCGACCATCATGCGGGTCGGGGCGTTACAGCTCTGGCCGGAGTTGTTCATCATCGACAGAACGCCACGCTTGACCGCTTTGTCATCCGCATCGGCAAAGATCAGGTTTGCACCCTTGCCGCCCAACTCGAGGTGGACTTTCTTCAGCGTATCAGCCGCGTTTTTCGAGATCGCGATGCCCGCGCGGGTGGAGCCGGTGAAGCTGACCATATCCACATCCTTGTGGCCGGTCAGGGCAGTTCCCACGCCCATGCCATCTCCGTTGACAAGGTTGAAGACACCGGCGGGAAAGCCTGCTTCATCCATCATCTCGGCAAACAGCGCAGCACTCAGCGGGCTTTCCTCGGAAGGTTTCAGAACCATCGTACAACCGGCAACCACAGCCGCACCGACCTTGAGCGTGACCTGGTTCATCGGCCAGTTCCACGGCGTAATCATCGCCACTACGCCCACGGCTTCGTGAATGATACGGTCGTTTGGTGCGTGATCCCCCAGCGGTTTGATGAATTTGAAATCCCTGGCCGCATTGATGAAGGTCTTGATATGGCTATATCCCGCACCCCATTGCGAGGACCGCGCAAGCGTGATGGGCGCGCCCATCTCGGTGCTGATCGCCTGCGCCATCTCTTCGGAGCGGGCCTTGTAGATGTCCGCCAGCTTTTCCAGCAGCGCGATACGCTCTTGGGGCGGTGTCGCCATCCAGCCGGGCAGTGCTTTCTTGGCGGCGGCAACTGCGGCATCCACATCGGCCTGTGCGCCCAGTGAAATCACGGCGCATGGCTCTTCGGTCGAGGGGTCAATGACGCGGTAGTCGTTCGCCTGCTGGGGTGCGACCCACTTGCCATCGATATAAAAATCACGTTTCTCGATCATGGTTGTATCTCCGTATTTCTGTCTGAATTATTTCAGCATAATGTCGATATAGTATCTCACAGCCTTGGCCGCACTCATTTACCAGAAAAATTTGGTGCGCGCTTTTCCAGGAAATGTGCAACGCCTTCGGTAAAGTCCTCGCTCTGGATGCTCAGGAACATTTCCTCGTTCGCTTGCGTGATGGCTTCGCCTAGTGTCTGAAACGGCGATTCCCACAGCTGTCGCTTCATCACGCGAACCGAACGCGGCGAGACTTCCTGCGACAGTTTGGTGGCCAGCGCGCGGGCCTCAACCATCAGCGCGTCAGGCTCTACCACGCGGTGGACAAGGCCCATCGCCAGCGCCTCGTCGGCCTTGACCTTGCGCGAGGTCAACAGCATGTCCATCGCATGGGCATGGCCCACAACGCGGGGCAGAATCCAGCTGATCCCGTGCTCGGCAATCAGACCGCGCATCACGAACGCGGTGACAAACGCCGACTTGTCCGAGGCGATGCGGAAATCACTGTAGAGCGCGAAAATCAGGCCAAGACCGGCCGCCGCACCGTTGATCGCGGAGATGACAGGCTTGGTGACACCGGCAAAGTAGGAATAACGCGCCTGATAATCAGCGCGGCGGTTCATGTCATAAGGGCGCATCCATTCGCGGGCGCTAATGTCATCGGGGGGCAGGACCTCCAGCTCGTCCATATCCATGCCGGCACAAAACGCGCGGCCATTGCCCGTCAGGATGATCGCGCGCACGTTGTCGTCCAGATCGGCGGCGCGCATGGCCTCATACAACTCGCCTTCGAGCACTTTTGTGAGTGCGTTCATCCGGTCGGGGCGGTTAAATGTGATGATCGCGGTGTGGCCTTCGACCTCGTAGGTGATTTGTTCAAAGTTCATGTTATTTCTCCTGAATATCTTGTGACGTGCTGTCTCAGCACACTTCGAACAGCGCCGCAGCACCCTGACCGCCGCCGATGCACATCGACACGACCGCATATTGTGCGCCGCGCCGCTTGCCTTCGATCAGCGCATGACCGACCGAGCGCGCGCCTGTCATGCCGTAGGGGTGGCCGATGGAAATGGCCCCACCGTTGATGTTGAACAGCGCCGGATCAATCCCCAGATGGTCGCGGCAATAGAGCGCCTGCACGGCGAAAGCCTCGTTCAGCTCCCAGACGCCGATGTTGGCCACGGTCAGCCCGTGCTGTTTAAGCAGCTTGGGAATGGCATAGATCGGGCCGATGCCCATTTCTTCGGGCGCGTTGCCCACAACCATCATGCCGCGATATACCCCCATAGGCGTCAACCCGCGCTGTGCCGCCACGGATTTCTCCATCAGCACGCAGGCCGAAGCGCCATCAGACAGCTGGCTGGCATTGCCCGCTGTCACCACACCGCCGTCGATAACCGGCTTGAGGGATGCGAGCGTGTCAATCGTGGTGGAGGGGCGGTTGCCCTCGTCCTGCGTCAGGGTGACTTCTTCATAAGTGATCTCGCCCGTCTCGCGGTTATGGACAGCTTTCATGGCCGTGATCGGAACGATCTCATCATCCATCTTGCCCGCCTCTTGTGCTGCCGCAGTGCGCTGCTGTGACATTAGGGCGTAGGCGTCCTGCTGCTCGCGGGTCACACCGTATTTTCTGGCTACAAATTCAGCGGTTTGCAGCATCGGCATATAGGCGTGGGGCGCTTGGGCGATGACGTTCGGGTCCTGTTCGCGGCCGACCCATCCGAAATATTCGTTCTGCACGGCGGAGATGTTCTCTTGCCCGCCTGCCGCGACGATGTCGCATCCGTCCACGATGATTTCACGCGCGGCAGTGGCGATGGCCATGAGGCCAGAGGCACATTGACGGTCCACTGTCTGCCCTGCGACCTGAACGGGCAGACCAGCGGCAAGCCCGGCATTGCGCGCCAGATTGCCGCCGCCGGTGCCAGCGCTAAGTGCGGTGCCAACGATTAGATCCTCGATCTCGGGTCCCTCCAGACCGGCACGCGAAACCGCTTGGGACAGGGCATGGGCCATCAGCGTGGGCGATTTGATATTGTTGAGCGCGCCACGATGGGCTTTGTCAATCGGGGTGCGGGCGGTGGATACGATAACGGCTTCACGCATGGGGCTTCTCCGTGGACGGGGTGGATTCTTCGTCGGCAAGGCGCGACAAAAGCCGGGCAGGGGTAAAGAAATCAAAGCGGTCATGGGTATGCTGGCCCAGCTCGGCCAGCCGGTCGCGCAGCTTGGACAAGCCGATGGTGCGGGCCAGATGCATCGGTCCGCCGGTCAGCGGCGGCCAGCCGTATCCGGCAGTCCAGACCACATCAATATCGCCTTCACGGTAGGCGATGCCTTCGTCGAGGATCTCGAACCCCTCGTTGATCAGCGGGTACAGCAGACGGTCGCAGATCTCGGTATCGGTGATGTCATTGCGGCGCGCGATGCCAAATTTGGCGGCCAGACCGGCGGCAAAGCGGGCCACTTCCGCGTCCTCGACAGGGGTCCGCCCGTCGTAGCTGTAATATCCCTTGCCCGCCTTTTGCCCGTTGCGTCCCAGCGCGCCCAGTGTGCGCACCAGCGCGCGGTAGGAAGCTGTCTCGGGCAGCGCGCCTTCGGCCTCGCGCCCGTCCAGCACAAAGGCGTTCACATCGACGCCGGCCATATCCATCATCCGGCAGGGGCCCATCGCCATGCCGAACCCTTCAAGGGCGGCGTCCAGCTGCGCAGGTGTGGCCCCCTCCATCAACAGGTAATCCATCTCGCGCAGATAGCTTTCCAGCATCCGGTTGCCGATAAAGCCATAGCAAACGCCCGACACCACCGCGACCTTGTTGATCCGGCGCGCCAGTTGCATGACGGTTGCAAGTACATCGGGGGCAGTCTGCGCCCCGCGCACGACCTCCAGCAGGCGCATGATGTTGGCGGGGCTGAAGAAATGCATGCCCAGTACATCGCCCGCGCGGCCCGTGGCCTGCGCTATGATATCCACGTCGAGGGTGGAGGTGTTGGTTGCGATGATTGCACCCGGCTTGCAAACCTCGCCCAGCCTCTTGCAGACCTCCCGTTTGACCTTCATGTTCTCGAATACCGCCTCGATCACCAGATCGCGGTCGGCCATATCGCCGTAGTCAGTGGAGCCTTTGAGTAGGCCCATCCGCGCGTCCATCTCGGCTTGCGTGATGCGGCCCTTTTCGACATTGCCCGCATAGGCGCGGCGGATACCGGCGATGCCACGGTCCAGCGCATCTTGGGCGATTTCCAGCATTGTCACGGGCATTCCGGCATTGAGGAAGTTTATCGCAATACCGCCGCCCATCGTACCCGCCCCGATGATCCCCACACGCTCGATGCTGCGCAGGGGGAGGTCCTTGTCCAGATTTGTGATTTTCACAGCGGCTTTTTCGGCAAAAAACAGATGCCGCAGAGCTTTGGACTGCGTGCCGTTCATCAGATCAAGGAATTCCTTGCGCTCGACTGTCAGGCCCTCGTCGAAATCCGCGCCAGACGCCGCACAGTCAAGGCAGCGCACGATGGCTTTGGACGCTTCGGCGTGCGGGCTGCGCTTGAGGATTTTCGCCAGAGCGGCTGTAATTGTGTCTTGGGCGGTATCTGTATCCTGCACGGCCAGATTACGGGCACGGGGCAGGTCCTTGCGGCCCGCCGCGCTGTGCGCCAATGCGAGTGCATCCTCCAGAAGATCACCCTGTGCGACGGCATCAATCAGCCCGCAGGCCTTCGCCTCGGCTGCACCGATCATCCGACCACTCAGGATCAGGTCCAGCGCGGCTGGCAACCCTGTCAGACGCGGTGTGCGCTGTGTTCCGCCACAGCCCGGCAGGACGCCCAGCGTCACTTCCGGAAAGCCGATTTGCGCGTCCGCCGCAGCGATCCGCAGATGACACCCCAGCGCCAGTTCCATCCCACCGCCAAGCGCGTGACCGTGCAGGGCGGCAACCACCGGCTTCTCCATCGCTTCCATGAAAGCGCAGATCACGTTGAGGTCCGGTTCCGTGATTTCGCCCGAGCCGAATTCCCTGATATCCGCGCCGCCGCAAAACATCCGGCCCGCCCCTGTAATCACCACTGCGTCGACCGCCACTTCGGCATGGGCCTTGTGCAATCCCGCCTCGATGCCCGCGCGCACCGCCTGCGACAACCCGTTTACTGGAAGTGAATTGAGCGAGATGATCGCGATACGACCCTGCGTCGAATACTCTACCACTGACTGCATCGCTGGCATTTACAGGTCCCTGCGCATGAAAATAGTACTATAAAGTAGAGACTACTTTCAAGTAGTCTAATTTGCAATGGCTATTTTTTGATGATCGTTGTGGCATGTGGGCATTGTTAGCTCGACTTTGTACATTACGCGGCGAAGCATAATGCTTGGGCCATGCGGACAATTCGATCTGGTGGTATTTTATCGAACTCTCGGTCAGGCGGGGAGTGTTGAGAAATGTCTCCGACCCAAAGTGCAAAGCGGACAGCAACTATAGCATCGGTGAAGGTGAGAGTTGTTTTGCGGCACCAAGATGCGGCATATGGCTTGCTGGTGTCATCCAGCAGATTACAGGCCCATAGCGTGATGAGGCTGTAGATACCGAGTAATGCTGGTGTTGTGCGTAGAATTGCCTTGTCAGACCATTGCCGCTGGGTCTCAACCCCGAGATGAGCCCGGGTTTCGGCGAAGGTTACCTCGACCTGCCATCGCCTGACGAAGAGTGAGATGATCTGGGCGGGGTCAAGCGTTACATCTGGGCACTGTCGCAAATTTTATTGGAGTTTGAGTGCGGGCATCGCCCGGACATAATTATGCTGCGAGCGCAGCAAACTGCTGAAATGCGGTAAGGCCGTTGGCATGGAGCTGCCCCTTTCGGATCATATGCGTGGTCTCGATCCCAGCCAAGGTCGCCTCGGCAGAATGGAAGGCCTTGAAGCCAAGCATGGGGGCCGTGATCCGCTTTACGAAGCGATGATCTTGTTCGATGATGTTGTTGAGGTATTTGACCTGCAGTCAACCATTGCTCCGCCCCTCTCGTCCGCCACCTCTGCCACCTTTGCCACAAGATTACTGCCGCATCACGTGATCCCGCGAAAGTCAAAAAAGTTTGCGACTGAACCTTTTTTGTTCCCTCAACAGCGAGTGACTACCAGAAATTGTTCTTACAGGTAAATCAACGCCCTAAAAAGCTTGACTCATCGCCTGACGTCGCCAAATTTTGCCGCTTCATCTGGCCATCTTTACTTTCATCATTTTCGCGTATCATTTAGTTCAGATATTTTGCAACCGCCCCAACCCTGCAACCGAAAAGAGACTGTTTTGACCAATCCAAATGCCGTTTTGATTGACACCCACCCCGGTCGATCCACCCAGACCATCGGCCTCGCCATCGAGATTGGCACCGATCCGGCCCTGATCCATATGCCGTCAGTCGGCGTGGTAGGCACCAAGGGTGACAGCCAGTGCTATCTTGGCGTGGCCGCCAAGGTCGAGGCGATCCACCAAGCGCTCAAGGGCCGCATCGGCAGCGGCCCGGCCCAGTTGAAATATCGTCTTGTGCAGCCGGAATATACGATTGCCACCTCGGATGGGATGCGCAACGGCACGCCCGAGATGCGCTATTCGCTGATCGGGCGCGAGGTGACGCATGATGCCTTGTGCGAGCATTTCAGCGCAACGGGGCTTGCGGGCACAATTGCTGTGGTCGCCTGTGACAAGCCCCCCGTCGGCACGCTTGCCGCCATGCTGGAGCATAACCTGCCATCCATCATCATGTCGGATGGTCCGATCCACCCCGGTACCGACCCAAAGACGGGCGAAAAGCTTGATATCGTCAGCGCTTTTCAGGCCGCGGGCCACCCCGACTCCGAATACCGCCACCACATCGCCTGCCACGCCTGTCCCGGCTTTGGCAGCTGCGGGGGTATGTTCACCTACAACACTATGCAGACGTTCATCGGCGTGTTGGGCATGCAGCCCCTGCACATGGTGGCCCCGCCATCCGACGATCCGCGCCGCTTGACGGAGTTCCCCGAGGAGTTGGTCACACTTCTAACCCAGATGATCGAGACGGACCTCAAGCCCCGTGACATTGTCAGCCGCGACAGCTTGCGCAACGCCACCATTGTGGCGATGGCTGTCGGAGGCTCCACCAATGCGCTTTTGCACGCGCCTGAAATCGCCCGCGCCGCTGGTTTTGCCGATTTTTGGAAAGACATCATCACACCCGAGGAGTTCAACCACCTGTCGCAGCATGTCGTTCCCGTGCTGACCAATGCGCGCCCTTACGGCAAGTATTCCATGGTTGATATCGACAAGGTGGGCGGCGTGCAGGTCATCGTGCGCGAGTTGCTGGAGGCAGGTCTGCTGAACGGCGATACGCTGACCTGCACCGGCGAGACGCTTAGCGAACAAGTGGTGCGCCTTGACGCCAAATCTGCCGATGGTGAGGTGATCTACCCCGTCAAGGCACCCTACAAGAAAACCGGCGGTTTGCGTATGCTTGGAGGGAACCTGTCGCCCGAATTCTCCGCCATTCTGAAGCTTGCAGGTGTCGAGGGCGGGCTGGAAAACAACCTGTTCCGCGGCAAAGCGCGCGTATTCGATGGCCAGCAGGCGCTTCTGGATATGCTCGACCAGACGCCTGAGGCGTTTGAAGACAAAGACATGATCATCGTGCGCTATGAGGGCCCAAGTGGCGCGCCCGGGATGCCTGAAATGCTCGACCCCACCGCGCGCATCACCACCCTGTGCCGCGAGCGTGGAATCGTCATCGCCCTGATGACTGACGCCCGATTTTCTGGCGGCTCGATCGGCCTTGTGATCGGCCATGTGGGGCCAGAGGCGGCACTTGGCGGGCCAATCGCGTTTGTTGAAAATGGCGACGAGATTTTGGTTGACCTGAACACCAGCGAGATCAACTGCACAGCCCTTCGCGATCAAGTAATTCTTGCCGCCCGCAAAGCCATATGGGATCAGCAGGTCGCAGACAATGGTGGTTTCCACCCAAGCGCTGGCCTTGCCGACACGCGACTGTTGCAACGCGCGCGGCACATGGCGGTCCCAGCACGACGCGGCGCGGGCCTGCACCCCAACCGAACCGTCTGGGTCCGCAACCCGCGCGAGGCAACACCCTCAGGGTTCACTCCGCACAATAAGTTCCGACCCGGAACGGACAAGGGGGTCTGAGGCAGCCGGATTTGATACAAATGCCTGATCAGAACTATCGTCGTGCCAAAAGGCACGGCGAAGACTGCAGCAGCTACAAATTTGTTTAGTCGATGATCACGGCATATCCTTCCAGATCGTAAACCTTGACGCTCCGCTTACGCATGAAAAGCTATTTGAGTAGCTGTTTTTTTCGCTTTGTTACCAATGACTTCGCGCCCTCTTGCTTCCGCAGTGCTTCCGGGCAATTTCGCAACGCAAAAAGCGCCCCGAGGGACGCTTTGCAAATAACTGATAACACGTATATTTATGGTTGCGGGAGGGCGCAACCGCCGTAATCTACCTAGCCTTGACTGCTTCGTTTAACCAATCACTGGAAGACGGAGGAAAACAGAGACATTGCCATGCGTTCATGCAAGACGCGCTAAGCTTTCATCGTTCTCATATCGATTGCGGGTTACGATGCTTCGAACATCGTGAAGGTCGCTCCCTTACAAGAGCACGTTTTCACTGCCCATTTTTCGACATACCCGATTAGCTGGTCGTCAAATCCTACGTCGAAGGGCGGCTAAGGTGTACTTTCGCCACTGAACTCAAATACCTGGAAGTCCACGGCGGCCGAGCCGACGGTGCTTTTGCGCGTGAACTCCAGCCCCAGATCATGTCTGGACACGGCGCTGATTTCTGACATCAGGCTGGTTCGCGTAACCTGCCGACCGGCGCTGGTGAGAGCGTCGTGAAGCGCCTCTGCGATCAGAGCTGCGTGCGCTTGCAACGGTCCGATGTCTCTGGCGGCCGCCAACCTGAGCGCTGTGGCTTCATGGCGACCGACGACGATCTTGCCGCGATACCCGCGGAGCATGGCTTGAAGGTTGGTGCCATCATCTGACTGAACATATATCGTTGAGGTCTTGTCACGTACCTCCGGTGAAACCCGGCCCCCGACGATCAGAATGCAATCTGAAAACCCGTCCGATGGCATCGTTGTTGCCACATGCAACTGCGGAAGGCGGGCTCGGATCGTCTCTGCTTTCGATGGAGTCTCCGCCGCAATCACAATTTGTTGACAGTCATCTGTGACACCCTTCTCGATAAGCAGTGTGGTGACACGTTCGTGTGACGCGTAAAGGCTGCGAATGAGGTCCGGGTCTTCGTTCTCGGACACAGTATCGAGGGGAAATAGGACAGGAACCCCGGCTCTGGTGAACAGAGCATGATCAACGTGGCTTGACGGCGGAGGAGACAGAATGGCGACTGTTTCGGTTCGAGCTTGATCGACGATTGATGCCGCGTCTCCCCGCAGCGGCCGTATCTCTACCTGCCGACCATGAAGACCGTTCGGCGGAATTCTCGCCGAGAAGGCGGTTTCGAGCGCCTGAACGAGCAAGTGCGCGTTGGATGCTCCTTCGTCGGACACAGGAACGCCGAACACGATCCTATCTGGATAGATGCCTGTTTTTTGTTCGGCCGTCAGTGCGGACAGATATGAGACCAAAGAGTTGACCGTGCTTTCGTCGAGGGCATATCGTGGCATCAGGCGGCTGATTTGCGACCCAGAAGGCGTTTCTCCTGTCGCAAGAAGATGGGCGAAAGACGTGGCGTCATAGGCGGGCCGTGTCCCTGATGGCCGCGCCAGTGTCTCCCAGTTGATGGGTGGCGCATCGCCCTCTGCGCCGCCGCGTCCGTCGCGACGATGACACGATTGGCAAGGAAAGCGCGATACCGCGACCGTGTCGTTTCCGATTACGACATGCCCCGAAGCCTCGGGCAGACCTTGAAAAACCGCACGTCCGGGCTTGTTCGCTTCAGCCGCCCCTGAGCTTGCCCACAAGCAAAGGAGTATCGCCGCTGAAAGATTATTCATGTGTCGAAATGGCTGAGCATACTGATAAGTTCGTCCGCATCTGGCATGGATAGGGATCGGAAATACTGACCAGATTCCATTTCACCGACAAGGAAGACCGGATCGTGGAATTCGATGTCCGCCACATTGGCGCCCGCCGCTTTGAGGATGTCAGAGATAACCGCCGGAGACGAAGTCAGCCAATGCCAGTTCTCGCTGGCTCCGAAAGCCTCGGCTGCCGCCAGCATCTTTTCAGGCGTGTCGCTGGTGGGGTCTATGGTTATGGTCAGCAGATGAACCGGGCGCCCCACCTCGCCTCTGCGCTCATCGACAAACTGAAGTATCTGGTTGCCCAGCGGGCAGATCGATTCACACGTGGTATAGCTAAAGTTGATGACAACCAGCGCGTCTTGTTCGATGTCATCGCGCAATTGGAAGACGCGCGCAGAAGCATCCAGCATTTCGGCGTTGGGCAAGTCGATCCTTGCCTCGCGAAAGTTTTCTGGTCCGGTTTGCGCTGCGGCATAGATCCCTGCACCGATCGCAACAACCGATGCGATGGCTAGAGCGCCAAGAGAGAAGATTTTAGGGCTCATGACGGCACCTCGATCAGGATTGCGCTTTTCAAATAGAGATACTTTGGCAGCGCGACCGGTTGCAGGGCAAAGGGTCCGGGATGGGGAAAACGCACGCTCCCGCGCAGGGATCCGTCCGGTGCGCGTCGTGCCGTCATTCTGCCCACCTGATCGGTGTCTGGTTCCAAGACAATGACAAAGGTATCAGCTCCGAGAATATTATCTGTTTAGCCCGCGTGTTCGGCATGGGTGATCCGGACGCAGTTGCGGCATGGAGAACGGAGCTCAGGGCGGCAAACAAGCGACTGGTATCGAGGCGACGAGAGCGTCGCGACAGCAAACGGACAACCGAGGCAATCAAAAACCCTACGATCGCCAAAGCTTCGTCGGACAGAAATCATCGAACTCCGAATGAACAAAACGGCTTGGCGAGGCTGTCTGAAAGAATTTTCACTACCTCAGATGGTTTTGGTATCGCCATGCTTGTTTGGGCCGGCTTCTTCCTGCTTTGCCTAGTGTCGTTTATCGTCCAGAACCATGACGTAACATATCTGGCGCGCCCAGGGTTGAACAAACAAGTTGGTTTTTTCTGGTCGCTCAGCTGGCCGATTGAGTGCCTTTTACTTTACCCCGCATCGTTTTTACTCATTGCGCACCTAGTCTCTTTTTGGAAGCGGGAGAGTTGGAAAATGGCACAATCTGCTGAGCAGCAGGAGGCCTGGGATGCAAAGATTGAGAGCTTGCGCTTTCCATTTTGGGTTGCGGCGATTGTCGCGTTTGGTTTCGTTTTTGCAGTTCAATGGGCCGGTGTGTATCTTCTTGGCCTCACGCAAAAAAATACCCCAGACCTTGTTGACTGGATACTCGTCGCTCAGCTTCGACCTGACGTCATCTCGCTACGAGGCGCATTTTTGGTTTCTCTGTTTGCTTTCGTTTTTTCTGGCTTGATCTATTGGCTCTACTTTACGGGCTTACTTTTGCTGTTTGCCGTTAGCGACGACTACTACAAGAGAGCGACATCAACCAATCCGAAAATTGATGGTTCTATCATGGGAATCGCAGGCAATAGAATTCAGAGGGCTATTTTCCACTGTACGGTCATTGGGATGCTGGTCGCAACTGTGATCCAGCTAAATGCAATCTATCTGAAGTCGGACGGCGAAAAGAGTTTGAGCTGGGTAGCCAATGATTTCCTGGCAGGATTGGGACTACATCCCACGCATTGGGCATTGCTAGATCAGTCTGCGGTATCATCTCTCACGAGTTCTATCCTGCTTCTGCTACATTTGGCCTTGTTCGCGGTATGCACGGCCAAAGTTCGTTCCGCTATGCGGGCGCTTCAGGCTGGCAGGTTGATAACCGAACGCTCAGTGGGGGAGGGGAGTATCGGACGCAGGCGTCTTTTTCATGACCCGTTGCCAATACAGTTCTGCATTCTAGGCCTGTTAAGCTTGAACTTCAGCTTGCTCGGCCAGTTTGTGGGATTCACATTCTTACTATCCGCAACACTACTTGTTGCCGGTATGGGCATTGTCTGCCCCGAGAAAAGCTATGAGTTGTGTCCTGGTAAGGAAACATAGATGGTACGGCGGCGCAGTTCATGAGCAACAGGCAAGGCATAGCATTCGTCATTCTATCGATGGCGGCCTTCACGATTGAAGACATGTTCATCAAACTATTGTTGCTTAATCTGCCAGTTGGTCAATTGCTTTGCATGTTTGGTGTTGGAACGGCCTCCCTTTTTGCGGCCATTATGTTGATCAGAGGAATCCGGTTTGATGAGCCGGGCGCGTGGGGCAGGATACCTTTGCTGCGGGCATTCTGTGAGGCTGGAGCTGCGCTAACATTCTACCTTGCCCTTGCGAATATTGAGCTGACTCTTCTGGCAGCGATCTATCAGGCAGTGCCTTTGGTTATCGTGCTTGGGGCGTCAATATTTCTCCGAGAACAAGTGGGCTGGCGCAGATGGTTCGCAGTGCTCCTCGGATTGTTTGGGATCTTGCTCATAACACGCCCTGGTTTTGCGGAATTTGATCCGAACTCACTTTGGGCGGTACTATCGGTGTTTTTGGTTGCTGGGAGGGATTTGGCAACGCGCAGAATCCAGAAAAATCTATCTTCGACAATCATATCGTTTCAGGGCTTCGCTGTTCTGGTACCAACAGGATTCCTGTGGCATTTTTCGATGGGAGAGGTATTGATGCCAGTTTCCCGTTCCTTTCTAGTCTTGACGTCTGGCGGCGTAGTGTTTGGAGCTATCGGCTATTACTGCATTGTTCGTGGTATGCGTTTGGGAGAGGCTTCCGTGGTGGCTCCCTTCCGATATAGTCGCATTCTATTCGCGATGCTAATTGGGGCCATCGTGTTTGGCGAACGAGTGGACATGACCACACTAGTCGGTGTCAGCCTGATTATTTCAGCGGGGATTTTTTCTTTCGAGCGAGAAGTGGCAAAAGGACGTCAGGTAAATATTTGATGGCTTTTTAGTCAAAAACTGTACTATTTTGGAGCGCAAACGTCTGTAGGGCGTTCGCTAATTTTGGACGTTTTGGATAGGGCAGGGGCCTCAATCTGAGCCAAACGAGTCTTAGTATGACCCAAACCAGCACCAGGGGCCGATATGCCCGCTTATGTAGCCTATGACAAATCATGAACCGGTTGATGTTGGGAGGGTCATAAAATGCACGCTCCGCCAGTGGATGCTATAATCTCAAGGGAGCCACCGTGGTTTTTCACCACCCGTGCAGCAATGGGTAATCCAAGACCGCTGCCGAGGCTACCGTTGGCCTGTCCAAATCTACTACTGGCCGCGATGTGCTTGTTTGGGGGGATTTCTACACCGTTGTCCTTGATCAAAAGCTTCGCTTTGTCCTCTAAGCAAGTCATGCAAAGCATGATCTTCGACATCTTCGGTCCGCCATGCACAACAGATTTCGTCAAAAGGTTTAGGATCGCTTCCTGAAGCATAACTGAATCGTCGCGAATATGTATGGCCGCGTCTGGCGCATCGACCAGCACTTCAATGTCCTTCGTCGAATTTTGGATGCGGAATGTGTCGACAACTCGGACAACAAGTTCCTTGAAATCCAGTACCTCACCCGCTTGGGCAACATCCGTCCCACCGGCCCGCTCGAACGAGAGCAACTGGTTTGTCAGCTTGCTTGCCTCGCGCGCTGCCACCAACAATGACATGCTGTCGCCTGTTGACTATGAAATAAAACAGAAGAAAATGAACGAGGCAGGCGTCTAGGAAATCGGGGGCACCTCAAATGCGGCTTGCCGTTGTTTAGTGACGTAGAAGAATATCCAGTTTCACGTGCAAGAATTGCATTCAAAACTGCCTATTATCCGACGAACTTAGAATAGTCGCACAAGACCGTGCTATTTCTTTCGTCCCTTTCGCGCATTTGAATATAGGTGCTGGTTCAGAGCGACAAAATCATTAATTAATCGCCCCGGGAGTCCAGCTGACTGGCCTTTGAGGTATCCATATCCGACTATAGCACCGATGGCCGCCCCAATCGTATCAACGATCAGATCACCCATTGTGTCGTTCAATCCGGTCTTTTGCATGTTTGTCGCCATCAAGTGGTCGGCGGTATATTCAAAAATTTCCCATATTACACCGATGCTTACTGCAAATGTGTAAGCGACGAATGCTACGGCTATCGGTGGGGCCGCAAATTGGTCACCGTTGAATAGCATGTAGACGAAAAGGAAGCCTATCAATCCAAGGGCGATGGCCGACAAACCGTGCAAAGCGACGTCCCACCACCAAAGTCGCTCATAGACGTCGAGTAGTTCACCCAGAATGAGCGAGGCAATGATGAACGCGGTTGTGCTGATTAAAAAGGGTAAGGGCAGCACGATCTTATATCTCGATGCCAGAAAGATTGGGGCAAGGCAGAGAAAAAGTGCCAGAGCGGAGAGCACTGCCAATGACCACCAGCCGACCCAAAGTGCCACCATTGCCGAGATTGCAAGAGCGATCCAGATAGGGGCCAGCCAGATTAGCCGCTTGGCATTGTTGGTGCGAATTTTCACAATGGGTGTGACCATTTCATTTTTGTACGGGAGTTCATATATTATAAGACATGAAAGAAAATTTTGAAAGCAACCGCAAGCTCAGGCTTGCCTCCTATAATATCCGTAAGGCAAAAGGGCTGGATGGCCGACATGATCCCGGTCGAGTGGTGGATATTCTAGCAGGTATAAACGCCGACATCGTCGCCATTCAGGAGGCTGACTTCCGGTGGCGTGGTAGCCCTGCTGCGCTGTCGCCAGATATGATTGCGGAGCGAAGTGATTATAGCGTGGTTCAGGTTACGCCAGAAAACGATAGCATTGGCTGGCATGGGAACGCCATTTTGGTGCGGCACGATCTTCAAGTTATCGACGTCAAAAAACTTGCTTTATCGGGACTTGAGCCGCGCGGTGCATTGCGTATTGATCTTGATATCGGCGGAAATCTTACTGTAATCGCGACACATCTGGGGCTTACGAGGTACCACCGTCAGCGGCAGCTTGCCGAGATACGCGCAGACGTCGCCCCAGAATTGGGCTCAACGGTCATTATGGGTGATTTTAACGAATGGTCCCAAAAGCGCGGGCTGGATGCGTTGACGCCAGATTTTGCGGTTTATTCCCCGGGCAAGTCCTTTCATTCTGCAATGCCCGTTGCTGCACTCGACAGGTTTGCGTTGAGCAATGACATTGATTTGCTGGATGCCGGTGTGGTGGAAACGCGCGCCAGTTTGCGCGCGTCCGATCATCTTCCTATCTGGGGCGATGTTGCCATTAACGGCGGCTGATACACTGGACGGCGGGTGAGGTTATCGCGAAAACAACACCGGCAATTTGGAGTCCTTAAGCAGATCGCGCGTTGCTGCGCCGATCACGAAGTCATAAGCCCGCGAATGGCCAAATGCGCCAATGGCAATCATATCGGCACCCTTTTCAAATGCTTCCTTGTTCAGAGCAGCCCCAACGCCCTGTTTTTCCCAGATTTTTTGAACTAGGGTCGTATCGACGCCGTGGCGCGCAAAGGCTGCTGCCAAATCGCTTGAGGTGGAATCGTTGTCACCATGATGTTTTGCATCATTCACCCGAAGGATATGCGCCTTGTCACCGTTTTGAAGAAGACCCAGGGCGTCGTGAGCCGCCCGCGTCGCTTCGCGTGTCCCGTTCCATCCAATCAAAATAGACTGCCCAAGTGTCGCATCATCAAATGTTGACGGCGCAACAACCAAAGGCCTGCCAGCATAGCGGATTACGGCTTCGACAAGCCTGACATGTGCCGCGCTGTCGGCGTCCGCGTCGCCAGATGCCATCACAACGATATCAGCACAGCGTGCACTTTCAACGATCCGGTCTGCTGCCGTATCGGTGTCGCTTTTCAGCAAACGCCACTCGGATACAAAATCCTCTGCGTGGGTGTGATGGTCAAAGATCTCTTTGAGTTTGGCCGATTGATCGGTTTGGGAGGCACTATAGGTCTCATAGACGCTATCTGGAATATGCACCGCAATCGACGGATAGACGAAAAGCGCTTCGACAGTGCTTGGATTCAAGTTGCAAGCGCAACACCTGGTTTGAAGGCCTCGATTTCGTCGGCCATTGCTTCGGCGGGCGTTCTCCAGCCGAGGGTCTTTCTGGGGCGATTGTTCAGCAGCGCAGCCACTT
>Ga0163215_101164_pt1 | contig 19544 bp, 18 predicted proteins | sample SynspAceP_FD_185934 | JGI IMG/M metagenome (GOLD analysis project Ga0163215, IMG submission 185934) | Saline lake microbial communities from Ace Lake in Antarctica - Synechococcus sp. Ace-P (Hybrid Assembly) | ecosystem: Environmental > Aquatic > Non-marine Saline and Alkaline > Saline | place... | reverse complement strand
GGGTCAAGGGCGGCGTCAGATGGTCGATGATCACGGCAGAGGTGCGCCGCTTGGCCTGCGTCCCCTCGCCCGGATCATTGACGATGAACGGATAGACATGCGGCAAAGGCCCGAGCACGGCTTCCGGATAGCAAGCCCGCGACAAGGCCAGCGCCTTGCCCGGCAGCCATTCAAGATTGCCATGCTTGCCCATGTGGATGACCGCATGGACATCAAAACTCTGCCGCAGCCAGGCATAGAAGGCGAAATAGCCATGCGGCGGCACCAGATCCGGGGCGTGATAGCTGGCCTTGGGATCGATGTTGTAACCGCGCGCCGGCTGGATGCCGACGGCGACATTGCCAAATGTCAGCAGCGCCAGATGGAATGCGCCGTCGCGGTAAAACGGATCGACTTCCGGAGCGCCCCAGCGCTCGGTCACCGCACTCTGAATCGATGGATCAAGTGCTTCGAAAAACGCCTGGTAGTCGTCAAGCGCCAGTGGCACGCCACCGCTGCGGTCATTCTTGATCGCATTGGTCGGCCCGGCTTTCAACGCTGAAACCAATGCATCGCCATCAGCCGGAAGATCGCCGGTCTGATATCCGGCCTTGGCCATCGCCTTCAGCACCTCGATGGTGCCGGCAGGTGTATCAAGCCCGACGCCATTGGCGATACGGCCATCGCGGTTGGGATAATTGGCCAGCACGATCGCCACCCGGCGGTCCGGCGCATGCGTCCGCCGCAACCGCGCCCAGCGCGATGCCAGTTCACAGACAAACTGCACCCTGTCCGGCTCCGGCGCGTGGGTGACGATATTTGCCTGCACCGTCTCGTCAAACCGCGCCGCCGATTTGAACGACACCGCACGGGCGAGCACCCGGCCATCAACTTCCGGCAGCGCCACATGCATCGCCAGATCGCGCGAGGTCAGGCCCTGCTGCGATGCGGCCCAGGCCTCGCGGCCACCGCCGGCAAACACCGCCTGCAGCACCGGCGCGCCGGTCGATTCAAGCACCGTGCCCTTGGTCTGCCCGCCCGGTGAAGACACCGCAAAACCTGTGGCATTGATCACCACATCCGGCGGTGCATCTGCAAAGATCGCTTCGACCGTGCCCACGGAAACCGGGTCCTTGAGACTGGAGACAAACACCGGTAACGCATTGACGCCCTGGGCTTTCAATCCATCGCACAAGGCTGCAACCGGCGCGGTCTGGCCGCTCTGCACCAGAGCGCGGTAAAAGCAGATCGACGCCACCGGCGCGCCCGGAATCCAGTCCTTGCTCAGATCGGCAAGCGCCGGATTACTCACCGTTGGATGCCACAGCCCGGCCTTCAGCAGCGGAGCCGCCGGTGCGGGCTGTTCGCCGCCTTCAAGCAGCGCCTCGGCAAATTCGATCAGCCCGCGGGCGTTCTCGGCGCCGCCTTCGATCAGATAGGCCCAAAGCTGGTCGCGTGCCGCCGGATCCAGCGTCGACAGCGGCTCCAGCCCCGGATCGGGCCGGTCATCGCCGGGAAGTGCTGCAATCTTGAAGCCATTGGCGATGGACGCCGCATGCAGGCTTTCCAGCGAATAGGCAAAATAGCTGGCGCCGCCCAGCGCGCGGACGATCACCAGCCTGGCCTTCGGCGCCATCTTCGCCACAAAAGTGTCGACCGACATCGGATGTTTGAGATCGCTCAGGCTCGCCAACCGCCAGGTCAATTGACCGGTCGTCTGCCGCGCCGCTGCGATGCTGGCAAGTTCGGTGTCCGCAGCACTCAGGAACAGAATGTCGCCCGGACTTTGTCCAAGATCGACGGCTTCATCGCCATCGCTCAAGCTTCCCTTCTGTGCGACCAGCAGATGCATTATCCGGTCAGCCCGGCGAGGCCTGTGCGGATCGCATCCGCGTCGATGTCATGCAGACCGATCACCACCAGCCTGGTTTCGCGGGTCTCGCCGCCTGCCCAGGGCCGGTCGAAATGGGTATCGATACGGCTGCCGACGGCCTGCACGACCATCCGCATCGGCTTGCCTGCCATGTCGGCAAAACCCTTGAGCCGCAGAATGTCGTGGGTGGTGATCAGGGACTTGAGACCTTCGCTGAACGCAGCCGCATCATTGACAGGCCCGAGCGAGACAACAAAGCTTTCAAACTCGTCGTGATCATGATCATGCTCGTGGCCGTCGGCATGGTGCACCTCGTGATGCGACTTGCGGTTGGCAATGTCGTCCTCGGTGCCGATCCCTAGACCAAGCAAAACCTCCGGCGCCACCTCGCCCTGCCGCGCCTCGACAAAGATCGGCTTGCGCGTCAGATGAGCGGCGATCCCGGCGCGAACGCCTTCAAGCTCTGCGGCGCTGATCAGATCGGCCTTGTTGAGGATGATCAGATCGGCAGCGGTCAACTGATCCTCGAACAACTCCTCGAGCGGGCTGTCATGATCAAGCCCCTCGTCGGCCAGGCGCTGCGCGTCGAGCTTGTCATGATCATGGGCGAAGCGTCCAGCGGCAACCGCGGCACTGTCGACCACGGTGACCACGCCATCGACGGTGACCTGGGTCTTGATGCCGGGCCAGTTGAAGGCGGCGACCAGCGGCTGCGGCAGCGCCAGGCCGGAGGTTTCAATGACGATGTGATCCGGCCGGTCCTTGCGCGCCAGCAGCTTTTCCATGGTCGGAATAAAATCATCAGCGACGGTGCAGCAGATGCAGCCATTGGTCAGCTCAACGATATCGTCGGCGCTGCAAACTTCCTCGCCGCAGCCCTTGAGCACGTCGCCATCCACGCCGAGATCGCCGAACTCGTTGATGATCAGCGCGATGCGCTTGCCCTTGGCGTTGGCCAGCATGTGGCGGATCAGCGTGGTCTTGCCTGCGCCGAGAAAGCCGGTAATGACTGTGGCGGGAATCTTGGAAGCAACCATGGGATCAACCCTTCATTTTGAGTGGCAGGCCGGCGGCGACGAAATGAACTTCGTCGGCCAGGCCCGCAATTAACTGGTGAAGACGGCCGGCATGATCACGGAATGCCCGCGCCATGGCGTTATCGGGCACAATGCCGAGGCCGACTTCATTGGAAACAAAGACCACCGGGCCCTTGAGCGCCGGAATGGTTGCGGCAAGCCCGTCAAAGGCTGTGCCGATATCGTGCTCGCCGAGCATCAGATTGGTCACCCACAGCGTCAGGCAATCAACCAGCATCGGACAGTCGGGGCGGGCATGGGTTTGTAGCGCCTGCGCCAGCTCAATCGGAGCTTCGAGTGTCTGCCACCCTTCACCCCGCCGTTGCTGGTGCGAAGCGATCCGGTCGCGCATTTCATCGTCCCAGGCCTGCCCGGTCGCCAGATAAAGCCGGTTGGTCGAAGCGCGTTCGACCAACCCTTCTGCAAATGCGGATTTGCCCGATCTGGCACCGCCCAGCACCAGTGTCACCGGTGGCAGGCTGGTTTTCACGCCGTTTGTTCCTCTGGGACGCGCGACAGGAAAGAGCCAAGCAGACCGCCGAGCAACAGCCAGAAGAACAGCGTTGTTGCCAATGACGCCGCGGCATAGGCCGAGGCGAGATAGGCAGGCACTTCGCTTGAAAGATCTTCAGGCACTGGCGATCCCCAGACATGCGGCGCGACGATAATGGCAACGCCCAAAACCTTGACCAGCCATTCCGGACGCATCGCGATGCACCAGATGCCGATCGCGGAGGCGATCACTGCAATTATCCACCAGCTTTGCCGGTCGCCGAGATCGGCATAGGGAAAGCCGGGAACCGCAGGCGGCAGGCTCATTGATGGTGCCAGTTGGACGCAGAACCACGCTGCCGCGCCGAGCAGCAAGCCACGCATCACACCGTCGCGGCCCTCCGGGAATCCGATCCCCGTCAGCATTGCCGCAGCGGCAAGCATCAGGGCAAAGCCAGCGCCGGCCACCAGATTGGCGAGAATGGTATCTCCCAACCGGCCTAAACCAAGCATCGACTCATCCTGGGTTTCAGCGCCATGGCTATGACCAGAAGCCTCCGCAGCGGTCGCTGCGACGGCAGTTTCAGTTTCCCCGTGACTATGGGGCACCCCACCATTCTCGTAGGCTTCCGCCTGCATGATCAAGGGAATGGTTTTGAGATATTGAGCGGGCGTCATCGCCATACCGGCAATGAGCCCGGCGGCGAGAGCCGCCAGGAGCAATCTGACAATCATGATATCAATCCCTTAGTGGCAGGGAAAGCCGTAGGAATGCCGGGTGTCGTGCGCTGCATCGTGCAGCGTCTGGGAGTTGGCAAGGCCAACACCGAACACCAGAATGGAACCGATGACCAATGCCATCAGACCGGCAACAGTACGTGCGCCGATACGATCGGACAGGGAAAGCGTTTGAGTTTTAACAGACATGACAACCTCCGTGAGTGACTTCGGAAGAACATTCCTCCGAAGGTCCGGCTCTCAACCGGTGCGAATGGCAGGTCTCCTGGCTCGCGGTTCACATCGATGTTGCCATCAACAACAGCAAATGCCGGCCTTCCCAACGTTGATGGCGGTCATGAAAACGGGACGATTCGTAGACAAAGAGGCGTCCGCGCCGATTGATCATACCGCCACGTCAGTGGCTTGTCCGGTCCGGGGCTTCAAGATGACGGAAAAACACCATTGCATTTCCGTCACTCTGGCCTGCCGGGGCCGGTGACATCTGCCTAACCGCTCTACAGTCGCGGGGTCGGCTGCGATAAAGATGCCCTGATTGGGTCCATCTCGTCGCATTCCCTTTTGATCCGGAAAACCAACTTGGGTTTCTGGAACCATTCGAACCTCAAGTGATAGGGGTGACGTGCTGGACTGTCAATCGAGACTGCGCCATCGCCCGCCCTGTCAGCGACCAATCACGGCTGCAGCGCTGATCAGGCGATCAAACCCGACCAGACGGTCAAGCTCGGAGGCAATATCATCCAGTGCTGCGTCGACATCGGCGCGGAAATTGGTCTCACCGCCGCGAATTCCAAACTCTGCAAGCAGCTTTGCGCGGTAGGCGTCCGAATCAAACAATCCGTGCAGATAGGTTCCCGATATTTTGCCATCAGGCGATGTTGCGCCGTCGGGACGGCCATCAAGCATGGTCATCGGCCTCGCACAATCCGGCCCTTCGCTGACGCCGAGATGGATCTCGTAGCCCGACAAAGCGACATCGTGCTGCACCGAATGCGCGCTTATGTTGCGGACAGTTTTCTCCGGCGCCATCTCGGTTTCGATGTCGAGAAACCCCAGGCCCTCGGCCAATGTTTCTCCACCTTCGATCGCCTGCGGGTCGCGCACGCTGTGCCCCAGCATCTGGTAGCCGCCGCAAATACCGATGATCCGGCCGCCGCGGCGATGATGGGCCTGCAGATCATCATCCCAGCCCTGGCGACGAAAATCGGCCAGATCAGCAATGGTGGATTTCGATCCCGGCAGGATCACCAAGCCAGCGTCATCGGGAAGCCGCTCGCCCGGACGCACGAACACCAGTTCCACGTCCGGCTCCGCCCTGAGCGGATCAAAATCATCAAAATTGGCAATCCGCGACAACACCGGAACCGCGACCTTCAGTACCCGCGCCTCACCGCGGGTCAGCCGCTCCAGCGCCACGGAATCTTCCGCCGGCAGCCGTGCCGCTGATTTGAGCCAAGGAATGACCCCGAGGCAGGGCCATGCGGTAAAGCCTTCAATCGCCGAAATGCCGTCATCGAACAGGCTGATATCGCCGCGAAACTTATTGATCAGATAGCCGGTAATCATTGCCCGGTCCTCGTCCGGCAGGATCGTGTGGGTGCCTACCAATGAGGCAATCACCCCACCGCGATCGATATCGCCCACCAGCACCACCGGCACACCGGCCGCTGTCGCAAAGCCCATATTAGCGATGTCGCCGGGTCTGAGATTGATTTCCGCCGGCGAGCCTGCGCCTTCAACCAGCACCAGGTCTGCTCCGTCCGCGACACGGGCAAAGCTGTCCAGCACCGCCGCCATCAGCTGAGGCTTGAGTTTTTGGTAGTCGCGACCGCGCGCATGGCCGACGACTTTCCCCTGAACCACCACCTGCGATCCGGTTTCAGACTGCGGCTTGAGCAGCACCGGGTTCATGTGCACACTGGCAGGCACCCGGCAGGCCAACGCCTGCAGCCATTGCGCCCGGCCGATCTCGCCGCCATCATCGGCGACAGCGGCATTGTTGGACATGTTTTGTGGCTTGAATGGGCGCACCTTGAGACCGTGGTTTGCCGCCAGCCGGCAAAAGCCCGCGACCAGCACGGTCTTGCCGACATCCGAACCTGTTCCCTGAAACATCAATGCCTTTGTCATGGACCAGTCGATAGCATCGCCGGAAGCAGATCAAAAGGGGTGTTCAAGCCACCGCGTTAACCATTCGCTAACCTTGTTTTCACGACCGCAGATTTTTCTTTTCAGGTCATCTGAATTGCGACACACCTTGGCGGGATTAATGCATCTGCGCCCGCGCAATGAGCATAGACCACCAAACAGATAGCCAACGCCATTCAGATCGAGATCAACACGAACAGGAAGGACATCGCCATGCTTTATGTATTCAACTCCGCCAACAGCGTTCAGATTGCGTGGAACAATGTGCTTCCAGTGCAGAAGGCCAACCAAAATCCCCGCAGCGGCATTCTCAACAGCCTCGTGCGCACGTTTTCGGCCGGCTAAGACGCACCAGCAGCCTGCAGGCGAGAACAATACGGATATGACCAGACCGGGCGCACAAAGCGTCCGGTTTTTTATGTTCTGAACTGTGCAAAAAAAATGTGCTGATTGCGCAAATGCGAAGGCCGCCCGAACCTCGCGGTTCGAACGGCCTGCCAAATGATACGCCTGGCGTCCCCACAAATACACGCGAGGCTCACGACATCCCGGTACGCAATACCTGATCCGGAATGGTCGGCGGTTGTCCCCCGCCGTGGGAATGGTGTAACCCGCACATCCTTACCGGAGAGTTAGTGAAACCCTAAGCAATCATGAATCGTGCAATTTATTTGGATCGCGCGCATTTCACTTTGATCATCGAAGATCAAGATACTGCCGATGCAGGAATTCTCCGGGCCGCTGTTGATTTCTGGCGCTAAGTCCTTACCCTAGCAAACGGCATTTCAATTGGCGTGCGGCTTGCAATATAATTCCGCAAGACGGGTTTGCGCCAATTGATGTCGTCTATATGTCGCAACCGGCGTAGCAAATGGTTTTCAATGACCGAGAGGCGACTTGCCTTCAATTCCATCGGTTCCGGTATGAAGCAGTGACCGGGTGCTGAAAAGATGGAACAAACACTGCGTTAAATAAGACTGGGAGGTCTTAATATGAAAAAGCTTCTCGCTTCCACTGTCCTCGCTGCTGGCCTTATGGGCTTTGCCGGTGCCGCATCTGCCGCATCACACAGCGAATGCGGCCGCGTCACAATCGCCAACATGAACTGGGCTTCGGCTGAAGTTCTCGCCAACATCGACCAGGTCATCCTGTCCGAAGGTTATGGCTGCCAGGCTGAACTGGTTGCCGGCGACACCACGCCAACGCTCACCTCCATGATTGAAAAGCAGGAGCCCGACGTCGCTCCTGAAGCATGGATCAACTCGCTCCGCACCCTGCTGGATGGAGCCGTTGCCGAAGGAAAGCTGCATTACGCGTCTGAATCGCTCAGCGATGGCGGCGTCGAAGGCTGGTGGATCCCGAAATATTTCTCTGATGCCCATCCCGACATCAAGTCCATTGACGATGCACTGGCGCAGCCGGAACTGTTCCCGGCGCCCGGCATGGAAAATGAAGGCAAGGGCGGCGTCTACAACTGCCCAGAAGGTTGGGGTTGCCGTATCATCACCACCAACCTCTTCAAGGCTTACGGCGCTGAAGAAAAGGGCTGGGTAACAGTCGAAACCGGCTCCGCTGCAGGCCTCGACGGCTCGATCGCCAAGGCTTACGAAAGCGAAAAGCCATGGCTGGGTTATTACTGGGCCCCGACAGCGATCCTTGGCAAATACGAAATGGTCAAGCTTGACCATGGCGTTGAGCACAACAAGGAAGAGTGGGACCGTTGCACATCGATCACCGATTGCCCTGATCCCGTGAAAAACGCCTGGTCCAAGTCCGAAGTCTACACGGTTGTCACCGACGACTTCAAAAAGCGTGCCGGCCCTGCCTATGACTACCTGGCAAGCCGCAGCTGGCCGAACTCCACTGTGAACACCTTGCTCGCATGGATGGCAGACAACCAGGCAACCGGTGAAGCCGGCGCTCGTCACTTCCTCAAAGAAAATGAGGATATCTGGACGAAGTGGGTGTCGCCCGAAGCGGCTGAAAAGGTCAAGAAATCAGTGATGTAACACATCGCTTTAAGTGTGGCGGGCCTAGGTCCGCCACATTTTTATCCAGCAAGCGCGGTCGGGGTAAGAACAGCCGCGATGAACTGGAGCCGGGACAGGGGCAAGCGCCATAAGGCGCATTCGTCTGGCTGATGGCAGCGATGAATTGCTGGTCGCCTGATGATCAGCTCACACTATTTTCCCGTATTTTGGAGCGTGAATATGGATTGGCTCATAGAATTCCCCGCCATGGACACCGACAGGCTTACCGCCTTGAAGAAGACGATCGATCTCGGTTTTCGCAATTTTACCCGCGCCAACGGCGACATGTTTGAAGCGGCCCTCTTCCCGGTGCAATGGTTCATGTATCGCGTCGAGCAACTGCTCACCAGTTCGCCATGGCCCCTCGTCATTCTCGCTTTCGCAGTGATCGCCTGGCTTGCAAGCCGCAGTGCCAAGATTACAGTTGGTGTTATCATCACCTTGCTGTTGATCGGTTACTTCGACATGTGGGAAGACACGATGAAAACCATCGCCATGACCGTGGTGGCGACAATCCTGGCCATCATTGTCGGCATACCGATCGGCATTCTGATGGGCCGGTCCAACCGAATCCAGGCTGTCCTCAATCCGATCCTCGACGTGATGCAGACCATGCCGAGTTTCGTTTATCTCATCCCTGTTGTCATGCTGCTTGGCATTGGCCGCGTTCCCGGCCTGATTGCGGTGATGGTTTACGCCATTCCGCCGATCATCCGGCTGACCAATCTCGGTATCCGCCTGGTCGACAAGGATGTGCTTGAGGCGGCTGACGCCTTTGGATCGTCCAATTGGCAACGGCTCAAGAATGTTCAGATGCCTCTGGCGCTGCCCACCATCATGGCTGGTGTCAACCAGACCATCATGATGGCGCTTGCCATGGTCGTGGTCGCCTCGATGATTGGCGTCCAGGGTCTTGGCCTTCCTGTGCTCAAGGCAATTTCGAACCAGTACTTCACGCTGGGTATTTTCAACGGCCTCGCCATTGTCGGCATCGCCATCATCTTTGACCGCACCAGCCAGGCCTATGGCAAGCGGTTGCAGAAGCATCTAGAGGTGGTCCATGGTTGAACAATCCCAAGAAATCGGAATTAGTGTCCGCAATCTGTACAAGATTTTCGGCCCCAATCCGGAAGCCTATATCGACGCTGTCAAAGGCGGCATGACCAAGACCGAGCTCAATGACAAACACAACCATGTGCTCGGCCTCAAGGACATCAACATCGACATGCCTGGTGGGGGAATTCAGGTTGTCATGGGGCTGTCGGGTTCGGGCAAGTCGACCCTGATCCGCCATATCAACCGGCTGATCGATCCGACCGCCGGCGAAGTGATTGTTGGCGACGATGACGTCGTCAAGATGAACGAGAACGAGCTCCGCGAGTTCCGCCGTCATAAGACCGCCATGGTGTTCCAGAAATTTGCGCTTCTGCCGCACCGTACAGTGCTTGAGAATGCGGTTTACGGTCTCGAAATCCAGGGACTGCCGCGTGAAGAACAGGAAAAGCAGGCCCGGCGCTGGATTACCCGGGTCGGACTGGATGGTTTTGAAGATAACTATCCCAATCAGCTTTCCGGCGGCATGCAGCAGCGTGTCGGACTGGCGCGCGCGTTGACCAATGATGCGCCGATCCTGCTGATGGATGAAGCCTTTTCCGCGCTCGACCCATTGATCCGTATGGACATGCAGAGCGTTCTTCTGGATTTGCAGAAGGAAATCCGCAAGACCGTCGTCTTCATTACCCACGATCTCGACGAAGCGCTTCGCCTCGGTGACCGCATCGCCATTCTGCGTGACGGCGAAGTGGTTCAGCAAGGCACAAAGCAGGAAATCGTGCTGCATCCTGCCGATGAGTACATCTCCAGCTTCGTCCGCGAGGTCAATCGCGGCCGGGTGATTTCGGTCGACATGGTGCTATCTCCGTTGTCGGGCGAGCCACAGGGCATGCCGGTGAGATCTGGGACCGTGCTTGAAGTTGCGGCCAAGAAAATGACCGACTCGAACACATCAATGGCCCACGTGACCGATGCTTCCGGCAAGCCTATTGGCGCGCTGGACATCCATGACGTGATCTCCGCCATGGTAACGCCGGTCGATCACGAAGACGCTGCCGCCTGATTATTGCGGCATCGTAGAGTTCCAAGACCCGCGGGCGACACAATCGCCCGCGGGTTTTTTGATGCGCAGCGGCAGCTTCTATTGCAATGACATAAAGACATCTTTATACGATACACAACTAAACAGGAGAATTGTATGCCCGTTTCCAATCCACTTGCCGATCTGCTTGCCGAAAAAGGCGTCCTGCTCGCCGACGGCGCAACCGGGACCAACCTCTTCGCCATGGGTCTGGAATCCGGCGAAGCGCCGGAAATGTGGCTCGAAAGCGCGCCTGAAAAAATCACCAAGCTGCACCAGGATTTTGTTGATGCAGGATCCGACATCATTTTGACCAACAGCTTCGGCGGCACCCGCAACCGGCTCAAGCTGCACGACGCCCACGGTCGCGTCCATGCGCTCAACAAGAAGGCTGCCGAGATCGCCCGTGCTGTGGCTGACAAGGCACCGCGCAAAGTCATCGTCGGCGGTTCCGTCGGCCCGACCGGCGACCTTCTGGTTCCACTTGGCGCCATGACCTATGAGTCTGCTGTTGAGTCCTTCGCTGAACAAATCGAGGGCCTGAAGGCTGGCGGCATTGATGTTGTCTGGATTGAAACCATGTCGGCCGTTGATGAAATCCGTGCTGCCGCCGAAGCCGCGGTGCGCCACGACCTGCCTTACGTCTACACCGGCTCTTTCGACACCGCAGGCAAGACCATGATGGGCGTGCATCCGCGCGACATCCATTCGCTGGCCAAGGACATCGGCGACGGCCCGTTTGCCGTCGGCGCCAATTGCGGCGTCGGTGCCTCCGACATCCTGTCGTCGCTGCTCGACATGACCGGCGCTGATCCGGATGCGGTGGTTGTGGTCAAGGGCAATTGCGGCATCCCCGAATTCCGCGGCGCCGAAATCCACTATTCCGGCACCCCGCCGCTGATGGCCGATTATGCCCGCCTCGCCATCGATGCCGGCGCCCGCATCATCGGCGGTTGCTGCGGCACCTCCTGCGATCACCTGGCCGCCATGCGCGAAGCTGTCGACACCCACATCAAGGCGCAGCGTCCGACGGTCGAGACCATCGTTGAACGCATCGGCCCGATGCGCAACACGGTCGCCGCCACAACTGCTGCCCCGACCCGCGAACGCGGCCGTCGTCGTAGCTAAACCAGACTATATTTCGACAAGCAAAAGGCCGGTGCTCAGACACCGGCCTTTTCTGTTTACTGGCCGAGGCTTTTTGCCAGCCGAAGTAATTGCAGAAACTCCGACCGGTAGCCAAAGGGATCGGCACCGCGCGCATCAGACGCAATCGTTTCGATGGCGTCGTAGCCATAGGCAGAGACCTGGTCATTGTTGCGCAATTTCTGTCCAAACGCCGCCACCGCGATCGAAAACCGGACATCTTCAGACGCAGCGCTGAAATCGCTGATTTCGTTGTCCAAAGTCACCGGAATTTCCGTGAGCTTGCTTTGCGCCTCGCCCGGTGTCTTGGCCCGGATCTTGAGAAAAGCATACTCATCGCTGCGTCCGGGCTCTGCCCCTGATACGGGCGCAGTCTGGGTCTTGTCGCCGTAACGCAAATCACTGTTCAAGATAGCAGGGCTTCCAACCGGCGTGATTTCATAGATCGCGGTCACCGTGTGGCCGGAGCCAATCTCGCCGGCATCGACGCGGTCATTGTTGAAATCCTCGCGATTGAGCGCCCGGGTCTCAAACCCGATCTGACGATACTCCGCCACCATGTCCGGATTGAACTCGATCTGGAATTTTACATCCGAGGCAATCGGAAACAGCGACGCAGAGGCTTCCTGCACAAAGGTCTTTTCAGCCTCCGACAAGGTGTCGATATAGGCCGCAACACCATTGCCGTTCTGGGCAATCGTCTGCATCAGCTGGTCGTTGTAATTGCCCTGTCCGAAACCGAACACCGACAAGAACACGCCGCTTTCGCGCTTGGATTCAATCATGGTCTTGAGTGCGTCGTCACCGCTGGGGCCGACATTGAAATCGCCGTCGGTGGCCAGCATCACCCGGTTGACGCCGTCCTTGACGAAAGCTTTCTCTGCCAGCCGGTAAGCTTCATCGAGCCCGGCAGCACCAGCCGTCGACCCACCGGGGCGCAATTGCTCCATCGCATCGAGAATTTTCCGTTTTTCGGAAACTGGCGTTGGCTCCAGCACGGTACCGGCATTACCGGCATAAGTGACGATCGACACCGTGTCTTCGGGATCAAGCTTGTTGACCAGCAGCCGGAAAGCCGATTTCAGCAGCGGCAACTTGTCGGCGTCATTCATCGAGCCGGACACATCGATGAGAAACACCAGATTGGCCCGTGGCCGTTCGGTTGCCGCGACATTGTAGCCTTTCACCCCGACATGCAGCAGCTTGGTGTGCGCATTCCAGGGTGTCGGCGTCACAGTCACCGTCGCTCGAAATGGCGTTTCGGCACTACCCGGACCGGGATAGTCATAGGGAAAATAATTGACCAGTTCCTCCACCCGGACGGTTTTCGGGTCCGGCAGGACGCCTTGCTTCATCGCCCGTCGCATCATGGCGTAAGACGACGTATCGACATCGGCGGAAAAGGTGGAAACCGGCTCCTCGGTCACAGACTTGACGCCGTTGCTCTCAATGGCCTGCACCCTGTCGCGGTCAGCCTGCATCTGCGGTTCCGGATAGGGCCTTACTCTTCCTTGCATCCGTTGCTCATTGGCATTGCCGGCAAAGCCTTTTGGGGCCGCGGCCGACATCTGGTTGCGCTGCAGGCTTTGCCCGGCGGCATCGCCAAGAGGGTTTACCGTGCGTTTTGCGGCCTGCGGCGCAGACACCGCGGGGGGCGGTGCCATTTCCGGTTCGGCCAGCGCCATGTCGAACTCTTCCATCGGCTTTGCAGCGTCATCCGCCTCAGCGACTTTCGCTTCAAGCCGTGTTTCGATCGGAACCGGCAGGTCTGCCAGTCCACTTTGGTGGTCCTGCACGATCTGCCAGGTGATGTAGCCTGCTGCTGGCACGATCATCAGTGTGGCAAGAGCCGAGCCTATCATAAGCCGTTTTTTCATCAGTCCACTCCATATCGAGGTTGCGATATGGGTAAGACGTGCAGTTGCCGAATAACCTTGGGTTGCCTGTGAGTTTTCTCTGCCTGCCTGGTCAAAAGCCTGCATGGCTGCAGTCAACGCCTCGCGCTTAGCAGCCTCTCGTGGAGGCGGCGTGCCGGTGGCCAGTTTCTTGAGGTCATTCTCCATCATCACTCCTCCTCAGCCTCGCGCAAAAGCCGTTTCAGCCGTTTCCGCGCCGCATGCAGATGATAGGAAACCGTGCTTTCGGCACAGTCCAACACCGCAGCCGCCGCCGCATGGTTCAGCTCTTCGCCATAGACCAGCAGCACCGCAGACCGTTGTTTTTCCGGTAAGGTCCGGACTGCGGACCAAAGCGCCTCGGTGTCGCTCGTGCCGGACTCGTCCGCCCCCTCGCCCAGCGCCATTGCATGTGTTGCCCAGGCTTTGGTTTTGCGCAGTTCGCGTGCCGACGTCCGGGCGTGATCCTGCGCCGCATTGATGGTCAGCCGGTAGAGCCATGTGGTAAAGGCGCTTTCCTTGCGCCAGGAGCGGATCGACCCACCAAGCCGAAGACAGACATTCTGGGCGATGTCCTCCGCACCCGAAGGGTCGCGGCACCATTTCCAGGCCACACGGTGGATGAAATCATAGTGACGCGCCACAAGCACGGCGAATGCGGCGCGATCTCCCTCGCACGCACGAGCTGCCAGCGCATGATCATCCGGTTCATCCATCCGGACCTCTGAAATTTGAACGGCATTCACATCCATCATCACAGCTTAGACGACAGAACTCCGTCAGTCCTTGGGTGGTGCCCAAATATTTTAAAGAAAAGCCGCCATGTGAAACCGGATCTGCGCCGCCTCATAGCGGTAATCCCGCCCGACCGGGCAAGCGTCGCGCGCCAGACACCCCGAAACAACACAGCCTTTCTGGCCGGCATCGGTTGCCAGATGCGCGCGGCACACGGTCACGTCAAACCCATCTGCGCCAAAAGCACCCACCGGACAGGCGGAGAGACAGGGCTTGGCCGTGCAAGCATCACAGGGATAGGACGTAATGATGCTCCGGGGCTCTGGTGTCTTGACCAAATCCGCCTCTCCGAACAGGATTGCGGCGCGATAACCATGCCAGAGGCCGAATACGGGATGGATCAGCAGTCCAAGCGGTGAAGCTCGCAACCCTTCGGCCAGCATTGCCCATTGTTGAAACGGTTGCCACGGTTTGTCGGAAGGATAAACCGCTTCGGCGCCGAGCGACGCGGCCACCGGATTGATCGCATCTTTCGACCAGTCATCCAGCGGATGGCCCGATTCCGAATGTGCCTGCCACCAGGCGTGGAAAGCCGACCAGAACCCGCCACCGGCATTGCCAATGAGGCAGATACCGGCTGCAGGTCTGCCATCGGCAAGCAAAGGCGCAACCTCTGGCTCCGGCGCCAGCCAGCCGCGCGGCACCAGCCCGCTCGGCTCAAGTGCCGCCGCGATTACAGCAATCAGACGAGGCTCATTCACGGGTTCCCTGATCCTTGAACGCAGATCGCCAGACCTCTTTGTGTATGAGGTTAGCCACGATCTCCTGAGCGCCTGTCTCCCTGGCTTTATCGGGCTGTGTTCAAGTGAATGCGTCGGGCATCGACTCCTTGCGGCTGGCGATAAAGGCCAGCAGCGCCTCGTCAATCGCCGGGTCGAGATCAGGCGCGACATAGCTGGCAAGCCATGACCGGCAAAGATCGCGCGCACGCTCCTCAATCCGCTTTTCGCCTTCGGCCAGCCACTGTTCATAGGAGTTGTTGTCGGCCAGCGACGACCGGAAAAACGCCTGCTGGAAATTGGCCTGGGTATGGGCGCAGCCGAGATAATGGCTGCCCGGGCCGACTTCAGCGATTGCATCCAGCGCCTGACCGGTTTCCGACAGGTCGATGCCCTCGGCGAAACGCTGTTGCATGCCCAGTTGATCAACGTCGATCATGAATTTCTCATAGGAACTGACCAGCCCGCCTTCGAGCCAACCGGCCGAGTGCAGAGCGAAGTTGGTTCCTGCCAGAAGCGTCATGTTCAGGGTCGAGGCGCTTTCATGCGCAGCCTGGGCATCAGGAACCTTGGAGCCGCATAGCGACCCACCGGTGCGGAACGGGATTTTCAGCCGCCGCGCCAGTTGGGCTGCGCCATAGGAGACCAGCGCCGGCTCCGGCGTACCGAAAGTCGGTGCGCCCGACTGCATCGAGATCGAGGCCGCAAATGTGCCAAACAATACCGGCGCACCGGGCCGGATAAGCTGGGTAAAAGCCGCACCGGCCAGCACTTCGGCGAGAATCTGGGTCAGCGTTCCGGCCACCGTCACCGGGCTCATGGCACCGGCAAGAATGAACGGAGAAACCACACAGGCCTGATTGTTGCGGGCATAGACCTTGAGCGCGCCAAGCATGGTTTCGTCAAACACCATCGGCGAGTTGGCGTTAATCAGATTGAGTGTCACGCAGTTCTGGTCGACAAACTCTGCACCGAACAGGATCTTGCACATCTCGATGGTGTCTTCAGCCCGCTCCGGTGCCGTCACCGAGCCCATAAATGGTTTGTCGCTGTATTTCATATGGCTGTAGACCATGTCGAAATGCCGCTTGTTGACCGGCACATCAACCGGCTCGCAGACGGTGCCGCCGGAATGGTGGATTGACGGCGCCAGATAGGCCAATTTGACGAAATTGCGGAAATCCTCGATCGTCGCATAACGGCGCTCGCCATCAAGATCGCGGACAAAGGGTGGGCCGTATACCGGTGCAAAGACCGTGGCATTGCCGCCGATCTGCACCGACCGGGCCGGATTGCGCGCATGCTGGGTAAACACTTCAGGCGCAGTCTTGAGGATTTCGCGGCAAAGCCCCTTGGGAAACCGGACCCGCTCGCCTTTCACATCTGCGCCGGCTTCGCGCCACAGTGCCAGCGCTTCGGCGTCATCGCGAAATTCGATGCCGATTTCCTCGAGAATCGTGTCGGCATTGCGTTCGATCAGGCACAGGCCTTCTTCATCCAGCACTTCGTAAGTACCGAGTTTGCGCATGATGAACGGCATGGACTGGCCGGCGCCACCGCCGGACCGGGCAGCACGCCGCCCGGCAGCGCCCTTGCCGCGCCGTCCCGATGCAGCTTCCGGCGCTGCTTCTTGAGCCAAGTCTGTTGTCGAGGTTATGTCTGAATGAGCCATCAAAAGCCTGCAGTGTCTGGAGTGGCGCACAATCACGCCCATGCATCCATGCTAACCAAAACAGAAGCCTGTACATTCCTCTTAGCGCCAAGCCTTGGCGCTAAGAGGAATGTCGTTGAAATGAGGCCCCGTCGCATTTTCCGGTATGAGCGTCGTTTTCAAGGAACTTTTTGCAAACGATCGCCTATATCGCTATGCAGGGTGGATCAGCTGTGCCGATCCATGGGACGAGTGCATTCAAGGGAGAAACTGATGTCTGACGATGAAATCATCCTTTCTGAACTCTCTGACGATGAGCTTGTCCAGCAGATGCATGACGATCTGTATGACGGGCTCAAGGAAGAGATCGAGGAAGGCACCAACATCCTTCTCGAACGCGGCTGGACTCCCTACGATCTGCTCACCAAGGCGCTTGTCGAGGGCATGCGCATCGTTGGCGAGGATTTCCGCGACGGCATCCTGTTCGTTCCCGAAGTGTTGATGAGCGCCAATGCCATGAAGGCCGGCATGTTCATTCTGCGTCCGCTGCTGATCGCCACCGGCGCGCCAAAGCTCGGCAAGATGGTCGTCGGCACCGTCAAGGGCGACATTCACGACATCGGCAAGAACCTTGTCGGCATGATGATGGAAGGTGCCGGCTTTGACGTCATCGACCTTGGCATCAACAATTCAGTTGAAAAATACCTCGAGGCAATCGAGCGTGAAAAACCCGACATCCTCGGCATGTCAGCGCTGCTGACCACCACAATGCCTTATATGAAGGTCGTCATCGACACGATGAAGGAAAAGGGCATCCGCGACGATTACATCATTCTCGTCGGCGGCGCGCCGCTCAACGAGGAATTCGGCAAGGCCGTCGGCGCCGACGCCTATTGCCGCGATGCCGCCGTTGCGGTTGAAACCGCCAAGGAACTGATCAAGCGTCGGCATAACCTTCTCGCCGGCGCCTGATCGTCATTTAGCCTTATTCATGCGTTGGTGATGCGGTCAGTAGGTGACAGCATCACCAACGGCAACTGCGGAATCCTTCACGTCCTTGCCGACGCCGCGTATGGTGTTGGCGCAAGACGCCAGCGTCAGGGCAAGGATGAGGATGGTTGCAATCTTGAAATGTGTCATTTTCTGCTGAATCCCGAATTAGGTGTTGATGCTGGAATTTGGCCCAGACGAAAGGCAAGATGATGGCGGAGCAATCAATTCCAGCCAGCCATACCGAAAATTATTCAAAAAAAGTCCGGGTGATCGCCTGCGGCATGCTTGCCCGCGAGATTCTGGCCGTGAATGAGCAGCTTGGCAATGATCATGTCGATCTCAAATGCATCGACGCCAATTATCATCATTACCCCGACAAAATCGCCCCCGCCGTCGACCGCGCCATCCGGCAGGCCCGCGACGAAGGCTATGAGCATATTTTCATCGGCTATGCAGATTGCGGCACCGGCGGTGATCTTGACAAGGTCTGCGCGACCCATGGCGTCGAGCGTATCGCCGGACCGCACTGCTTTTCATTTTACATGGGCAACCAGACATTCGAGGCCCAGGGCGACGACATGATGATGACGTTTTTCATCACCGATTTTCTTGCCCGGCATTTTGAAGCCTTCCTGATACGTCCGCTCGGGCTCGACCGCTTTCCCGAGTTGCGAGATACATATTTTGGCCATTATGAGCGGGTGCTCTATATCGCCCAGACGGATGACCCGGAGCTCGAAACCAAAGCCCGCGCCGCCGCCGAGCGCCTCGGATTGCGTTACGAACGCCGGTTTACCGGTTACGGCGACCTGACGGATGCGCTGACGCCGCTCTGAACTGGAGCCTCGTGCAGTCACGCCCACACCCCCAGAAATAATTTTGGGTTTCGCCACAATTCTTTAGCAATCCATGCTTAGATCGGAAGCAGTCACAAATCAGGGTATCCGCAGTGAGTCCGCAGTCCATCGCCTCTACCGTCCCCGCCATCGCAACAGGCACCCATCGTCACCCGGAAAAACTCTCGGATTTGCTCGAGCGCCTGGCGCGCGAGGCCGGCGACCGTGTCAGCATGCGCGAAATCGCCAATGCGCTCGACGACCGTTCATTTGGCGCCTTCTTGCTGGTCTTCGCCCTGCCCAACTTGATTCCCCTTCCCCCCGGCGCAACCATGGTGCTCGGCCTGCCGATGGTTTTCGTTGCCTGGCAGATGGTCATCGGCTTGCAAAAAGTATGGTTGCCCCGTCCGCTTGCCAACTACACGGTCGATCGCTCCACCTTCCAGCGCATGGTTTCGCGGGTTTCCCCTTGGCTACGCAGCGCCGAAACCTGGGTTCGCCCGCGCAACTGGCCGCTTGATGGTCCGATTCGGGAGCGTCTGTTTGGCATTTTCGCACTGCTCCTGGCGGTCACTTGCGTATTGCCGATTCCCTTTGGCAATTGGCTGCCGGCCCTTGCAGTTGCCATTCTGGGCGTCGCCCACACGGAACGCGATGGCAATTGTCTGGTACTGGGAGTGGTAACCGGGCTGGTTTCAATACTGGTGGCAGGCCTGGTCGTTATTGCCACCGGCGCCTTGCTGGTTCGGCTGTTTTAATCCTGCCATTCAAGCTGAGAAATCTTTAACTGCCACGGTGTAGTCTTCCAGCTCAGACAGAGAGCCCGGGGAAGACATGAGCCAGACCAGAAAAATCCTCGTTATCACCGCTGGCGGCGCCTATGCCTGGGTCATCGTCAACGCGCTTGCAGCGCATTTCGGTACGGTCGAAGTGGCGCTAGAACAGCCCGAATCAAAAAGCGTTTTCCTCCAGCGCCGGGCCCGCAAGATCGGCTGGTTTCAGACCGCCGGACAATTCGGCACCATGGTGATCTCCCGTT
>Ga0163215_101162_pt1 | contig 19573 bp, 16 predicted proteins | sample SynspAceP_FD_185934 | JGI IMG/M metagenome (GOLD analysis project Ga0163215, IMG submission 185934) | Saline lake microbial communities from Ace Lake in Antarctica - Synechococcus sp. Ace-P (Hybrid Assembly) | ecosystem: Environmental > Aquatic > Non-marine Saline and Alkaline > Saline | place... | reverse complement strand
CCGCCCGAAGAGCGCCGCAAACTTTCACAGTTCTGCAATGTGCGCGCCTCTGCCGTGATCCAGGCGCTCGACGTGCCGTCGATCTACGATGTGCCGATCGCCTATCACAAGGAAGGCCTCGACACCGAAGTTCTGGCAGCCTTCGGCATCGACCCGGCGCCAAAACCACGCATGAAGGCCTGGGAGACGGTCTCCGAGCGGATTCACAATCCCGAGGGCGAGGTCACCATCGCCATCGTCGGCAAGTACACCGGCCTCAAAGACGCTTACAAGTCGCTGATCGAGGCGCTCTATCACGGCGGCATCGCCAACCGGGTCAAGGTCAAGCTCGAATGGATCGAATCTGAGATCTTCGAGAAGGAAGACCCGTCGCCCTGGCTTGAAAAGGTCAACGGCATTCTGGTGCCCGGCGGCTTTGGCGAGCGCGGTGCCGAGGGCAAGATCGCTGCAGCCAAATTCGCCCGCGAGCGCAAGGTTCCCTATTTCGGCATTTGCTACGGCATGCAGATGGCGGTGCTGGATGCGGCGCGCAATCTGGCCGGCATCGAAGATGCGATGTCGTCGGAATTCGATAGCAAGAAGGGCACCCACGTCGTCGGCATCATGACCGAATGGCTCAAGGGCAACCAGCTTGAAAAACGCGCCACGGATGGCGACCTCGGCGGCACCATGCGGCTCGGGGCCTATCCGCATCCGCTGAAATCCGGCTCGCTGATTGCCGGCATCTATGGCTCCAACGAAGTCTCCGAGCGCCATCGTCACCGCTACGAGGTCAACATCGCCTACAAGGACCAGCTCGAAAAAGCCGGTCTGGTGTTCTCCGGCATCTCGCCTGACGGCCTGCTGCCCGAAACCATCGAGTACCCGCAGGATGTCCACCCCTGGTTCATCGGCGTGCAGTACCACCCTGAACTCAAGTCGCGCCCGCTGGAGCCGCACCCGCTGTTCGCAAGCTTCATCGAAGCCGCACTCGAGCAGTCACGGCTGGTGTAAGCAGCCGTCGCCTGCGGCCTCAATGGTCGCGGTCAGGCGATAATTATCTTGAAATATGCAAAGCGTTACCGCGCGCCAGGGTCAATCGAGCCTGGCGCGCAATGCTTTCAGGCCGGCTTGCCGAGCCCGTGCCGGACGACCATGTACAAAAACAGCAGCATCGAAGCAGCCGTCAACATAGATCCTCCCGCTGCCATCGCATCGCTGCCGCCCTTGATCACCGTGACGATGCCGGGAACCATGACCACCACACCGGCAATCGCCAGCACCAGATGCAGCTTGGCCAGCACCGAGGCCGCCGCTGACGGCGTCAGCGTGTAGTACAGGCCAAACAGGGCCATGGTCACCCAGCCGACCAGATTGAGGTGGGCATGAGCACTGCCCAGCGCATGATCCCCCGAAATCGACATCTGGATGCCCCAGAACATACCAAGCGTGATGCACACCACCCCGGCAATAAAGAAATAAAACCCAATTCCACGCATGTCTTTTCCCCCGATTTTCCAAATTTGCCCGGCTACGGCGCTGCAATTGCCAGCGGGCGCCACAGTCCTGCGACAAATTGGCCCACATTTCCAGTAATCGGCGATTGTTTGGCTTTGTTCTAATGCTCGCAATGAGGGTTTACGTTGAAATTTCGCGCATAAATCCTCAGCCGCCGAACCAGCTTGCCGCGATCACTGCGATAGGCACCGGGGCCACAGCAAGGCAGACGCCGAGCAGGAACTGCTGAAACGACATCAGCTTGCTCAGTCCGGTGACCAGCGCAATGCCGCCGCCGCCGCCGAGCAGCGTGTTGCCAGGCAGGTTGATCAGCACGACGAAGGTAATCATCCAGTGGTCCACCAGCCAGGGCTTGAGCCAGCGCGGCGCGTGCTGGGTGAGGTAGCGGTCGCGGCCGTCTGGTCCCAGCCTTTGGAACGCCTCGATAAGAGCTGCAGCGCGATCAAAGCCGTGGCGATTGAGCCATCCCGCAAGCCTGCGTTCGGGCACCAGCCGCCCCACGGCAAACGCCAGCGTGAGCGCTGTGATGGTCGACAGATAGACAACAATCGCAATCGGCGCGCCAAACACCATCAGCAGCGCCACGCCGATTTCGGTTCCCGGCACGAACGGAATTGCGGTCAGAACAATATAGGCAACCAGGATGGCGGCGATCCCGCCAAGATAGGGCATGCCCGCTTGCGTGATCGACGAGACCTGCAGGCGGTCCTCAATAGCCATCCCAAGCCAGCGCCCGCCAGCGATCAGGCATCCGTAAAACCCGATCAGCAACGCTATCCTGATCCATTTACGGGAACGGCTCATTTCAGTCGTCATTGCGCGTTCCAGTAGATCAAGCCGTTTCCTGCCATTGCGTTGCTGCTGTCAGATCAAATTGTGCCGTCATGCATTGCATCAACGCGTGCCAATCGTTTTGTATCCATGCCATTTTATCACAAACCGCTTCGGGCGGCTGGAAAGCAAGCGCCCATGCGCCATTCGTCTGCCTTTGAGCTACATCAGGTCTGCAAAGCATTTGCCGCTCCAGGGGGATCGGGCTAGTTTGGCCTCCCGTATCACGGCCGGTCAGCCTCTGATCCGCTGCCACACATTCAACGGCCGCACGGCCAGGAACACGTCCATGCGCCCTGTCAGCTGCTTCCCCCGTCTCCTTGTCAGCCTCACGCTGCTGTTGATGGCGCTTGGCCTATCCGGCCCTGCTTTGGCGCAGGAAACCGTCGAACCCGCTGGCCCCACCATCGAGATCGGTGAATCGGTCACTTCCGATGCCGAGATCCGCAACCGCATTCAGAAGATCTTTCGCGAGATCGACGGGCTTGCCAGTCTCGGTGTATCGGTCAGCTCCGGCGTGGTCACGCTCAGCGGCCAGGTCGAGGAGGCCGCACTCGCCAAGAAGGCCGAAGACCTGGTCAGCCGTGTTGCTGGCGTCGTCGCCATCGAAAACCGCGTGACCGAGCAAACCGCGGTCACCGAACGCCTCAAGCCGGTTATCGGCCGCTTCGAAACCCGCCTGCAGCAAACGCTCGATTACCTGCCGCTGGTGCTGGTTGCCGCTCTGGTCTGGCTGCTGATCGGCCTGCTGGGCTGGTTCGTCACCACCCGCAAGCAGCCCTGGGGCTGGCTCACACCCAACGCCTTCATTGCTGATCTCTTGCGCCAGACCGTCTGGCTGGCCTTCCTCATGTTCGGTGCGTTGATGGCGCTCGATATCCTGGGCGCAACAGCCGTGCTCGGCACCATTCTGGGCGCCGTCGGCATCATCGGTCTGGCCATCGGTTTCGCCGTCAAGGACACGGTGGAAAACTACATCGCCTCGATCCTGCTTTCGATCCGCCAGCCATTCCAGCCGCGTGATTTCATCGCGCTCGAGGGCATGGAAGGGTTTGTCATCCGGCTTACCTCGCGTGCCACCATCCTGATGGACATCGACGGCAACCACATCCGCATCCCCAACGCCACCGTGTTCAAGGCCACCATCGTCAACTACTCGCGCAACCCCGAACGCCGCTTCGCCTTTGAGCTCGGTGTCGATGCGGACAGTGTGCTGCATGAGGCGCTTTCCATCTGCCAACAGACGCTTGCCGGCCTCGGCTTCGTGCTCTCCAACCCAGAGCCCGGTGCCTGGATCGAAAAAGTCGGCGATTCCAACGTCTTGATCGGCGTGTCCGGCTGGATCAACCAGACCGAGACCGATTTCGTCAAAGCCCGCTCCGAGGCGATCCGCACGGTCAAGACCGCGCTTGAAATCGCCGGCTTCGCACTGCCCGAACCAATCTACCGCCTCCGCTTCGACGCCGGCGCAGCGCTGCCCACCACCGAGCAAGCCAAACAGAAGCCCGGCACGAAACCCGCGCCCGACAAGACACCGCCCCCCAAACCCAAATCCGCCCAACCTCTGGCACCGCCGTCCATACCCGCGCCCGGTACCGAAGCCACCGACACAGGTGTCGACGAAGCGGTGCTTAAAAAAGTCGACGACGAACGCCAGCAAGAACCCGGCGCCGACCTGCTCTCCACCAACGCCGAGGATGAGCTCGGGGCGAGACCGGTGGTGTGAGGCCTTTGGTGTAAGGCGCGAAGCGCCTTCTCTACCCTGGTGGGAGAGAAAGCGATTTCAGCGCCTTGGCTTTAGTCAAGTGCTAGAAATCGCAAGTGAAGGGGATAATTTCAGGCGCCAGAGCCGCCCCCTCTCTTGCAAAATCTATGACTTAGCTGAAGCTAAGCTCATGATTTTGCTTTCTCCCCCACAAGGGTGGAGAAGGAGCACGCAGCACCATCGTGACAAAATCATCCGCCATTTTTCCACACCCCCGCACCCCGTGCCATCCTCATCTGGCTCCCGCTGCCGGATGGATCGCGAACGTGTCGGGCCAGGCGGGAGGGAAGCTCTTTGGTCGTTGCCGAAACGTGCGGCAAGGATCGAGGGGAGGCGGAGGCCATCGAGGTTCCGCTGGCGGGCGGTCGGATCGACCGTGCAAAGCCAGCCACCGGGCCGGGTTTTGTTCCGCGCCAGCCGTAAGGCAGGGTGCGAGGCAATGACACCGGTCCGGGCCTGTGGCGGACATGATGGCCCGATGGCCTTCAGCGTCCGTGCCGGAACCTCGTCAGAACCACACACATGGTCTGTCCAGGCCATGGCCGGAGCAATCCGGGCGGAGATAAACTCCCGCGTGTGCAAGGCGCCGCCTGTCGGATGCGGACATCATCCGGCGAAATTCGGGCCGCGCGCGAGCTGCGCCACCAATTATACCCATCACTCCCGAGGCAAAGCCCGCGTGCGGCCCTCCGGTAACAAGTGCAGTGTTCACACCCCGCCGGTTTGCCGCGCGGGATCATTCGGTGATGCAAACCCCGGATTGATGAGCCCAGAGCGGTTCGCTCTTGCCGCGAAATGCGAAGTTTGAGACACTCGATCAGTGTGGCAACATCGCATCCCGGCAGTGTCTCACATTTAGGCGCTGCGCGGGACAGCCAAACACCGCACGCAAGGAGGATCAGACCATGCGATTTCAACATGCGTTTCTGACAGGTTTTATGGCCGCTGCCTTGGTGGTGCCGTTCGCAAGTCCGGCTCATGCAACGGTGTCGATTTCCTGCACCGACATGAAGTTCGATTCCAGTCTCGAGATCGTGCTCGGTGCCGGGCCGGTTCCCAATGTGTTTTCGGTGTCGCTGTCGGCCGGCGGCCGTGAGTTTACCACCGGACCGGGTCGGCCTGGAGAACCGGTCGACATCGCCCAGGCCTTTGATGATGGCGAGGTCTTCCGCATCGATCTGGTTGATCCGCAGGTGACCAAGCGGGTGGCGGCTATCAGGCTCATTCGCGGCGAGCACGAGGATGCGCCGCTACAGCTTGGCTTCATTCAGATCGAGGAAGAGCCGCCCATCGGCATTTCCTGCGTCGGGCCATGAGCGGTTGAGGGGGCTTGCAGGCTGAACAACAGCAGCCCGGCCAAAGGTGACTAACGATCTGAAAACAGACGCTATTTGGCCTTTTTCACATAGGCCGACATCAGTGCGGCCATCCGCGCATTGCGGATCGCGGAAGTGTTCTCGCCCATCACCACGCCAACCACTGATTTGCCCTGGTGCCTGACGGACGTTGCAAGGTTGAAGCCGGAAGCGCGGGTGTAGCCGGTCTTTAGCCCGTCAGCGCCGGGAATCATGTCCATCGCCTTGTTGTGGCCCTTGATCGTGCGCCCAGCAACGGTCACTTCGCGTTGTGCGAAGTAGTTGTAATAATGCGGGAATTGGCGTCTGAGCGCGATCGAAAGCCGCGCCATGTCGGTGGCCGTCGTCACCTGTTCACTGTCGGGCAGACCCGAGGCGTTCTTGAATGTGGTGCGGCTCATTCCGAGTGTGCGTGCTTTCGCTGTCATCATCTGGGCGAAGCGCGATTCCGAACCATCACCCAGAAATTCGGCCACGGCGGTGGCCACATCATTGGCGGATTTGACCACCAGCACCCGGATTGCGGTATCGACCGGGATCGATTGCCCAACTTTCAGCCCCAGCTTGGAGGGCGGGCGCGCGGCAGCATTGCGCGAAATCGGGATCAGGTCGGTGCGGCTGACGCGGCCCTCATCCATGGCCTCGAACATCAGGTAAAGCGTCATCATCTTGGTCAGCGAGGCCGGGTAGCGCAACTCGTTGACGTTGGCGCCGTAGAGCATCTTGCCGGACTTTACGTCAACGACGATGGCGGCATATTTCTCCGTTGTCGGTGCCACTGGCGCAACGGCGTCCTCGATCGAACCGCCCGACGAGGCGCATGCGGAAACCGCAGCCATCACAAATATCAATGTCAACGACAAGCGGCAGCGTCGTAGCGCGCCAGCAATCAGCCCGATCAAATGCAACTCCTGTTTACAGCCCGTTAACTGATTACCGTCTGGGCGTGATTCCTGCAAGGGTGCGCCCGTTCCAGCCGTGCAACCCGGCATCAGCCGACGTCAGGCTCTTTAAGTGCAGTTGCGCGCCATCCGGGCTTGCTGATAAGGGAAGGCCGAACGGAGTAACTCTACAGATGGCATCACCGCGAACCCCACGTCCCCTCGATCATCTCGTGCTCCCGGTCGAGGATCTCGACACTGCGCGGGCCCGCCATTCAGCGCTCGGTTTCATCGTAGCAGCTGATGCGCTGCATCCGTTCGGCACCGAGAATGCCTGTGTGTTTTTCGAGGATGGAACCTATCTCGAACCGCTGGCCATTGCCTCGCGCGAAGACTGTGAAGAGGCCGCGCGAAAGGGCAATGTGTTTGTCGCCCGCGATCAGGCCTATCGTTTCCGTCGCGGCGACAGCGGCTTCTCCGCCCTTGTGGTTGGCTCGAAGGACGCCGATGCCGACCACGACCGTTTTGTTGAGCTCGGTATGTCGGGCGGCGAGATGCTTGAATTTTCCCGGCCGATGAAACTGGCCGACGGATCGGAGCTGACTGCGAGCTTCAAACTCTCGTTTGCAGCCGACCTGCGCACACCGGATTTCTTCGGCTTCGCGGTGGAACGCATCAATGTGCCCGCCGCCGACCGCTCGGCGCTGACTGCCCATGACAACGGCGTCGTCGGGATTTCCGAAATCATCTTGTCCGAACCCAACCCGACCGATTTCCAGTATTTCATTCAGGAACTGGCCTGCAATCGTGAGGTCGATGCCAATTCCTTCGGCATGTCGATCGAACTGGATGGCACCACCATCACGGTCTTCAACAAGGCCGGGCTGGAAACCCATTTGGGCGTCACCGATCCCTCCCGCGAACGCGGCCTGACCGGCCGTGCCGTGGTCTATAAGGTCCGGGATCTTGATGCATTCGCATCGCTGCTTCTCAAGAACGATATTCCCGTCCGTCAGGTGGCCGGCAAGCTGATCGTTGATCCGGCACCGGGCCAGGGCGCATACTACTGCTTTGAGGAAATCCGATGAGTGCTCAGCCCAGTTCGACCGTCACCGCCGGCAATGCTGTTTTCGGCAATCATCTGCCGCTGACTCTGATCGCCGGTCCCTGCCAGTTCGAATCGCGCGGTCATGCGTTCGACATGGCCGGCGCGCTCAAGGAACTGTGCACCGGACTTGGCATCGGGCTGGTCTACAAATCCAGTTACGACAAGGCCAACCGCACTTCGCTGACCAGCACCCGCGGCGCCGGCATGGATGCGGCCTTGCCGGTGTTTGATGATCTGCGCAAGGATCTCGGCCTGCCGGTGCTCACAGACATCCACTCCGAAGAACAATGCGCGCTGGTCGCGCCGCATGTCGACGTGCTTCAGATCCCGGCCTTCCTCTGCCGTCAAACCGATCTGCTGGTTGCTGCCGCCAACACCGGCAAGGTTATCAACGTCAAGAAGGGCCAGTTCCTCGCTCCCTGGGACATGAAGAACGTGGTGGCCAAGGTCACCGGTTCGGGCAATGCAAACGTGCTGGTCACCGAGCGCGGTGCGTCCTTCGGCTACAACACGCTGGTCTCCGACATGCGCGCGCTGCCTATTATGGCCGATATTGGCGCGCCGGTGATTTTCGACGCCACCCATTCGGTGCAGCAGCCCGGCGGGCAGGGTGCCACATCGGGCGGCGAGCGGCGCTTCGTTGAAACCCTGGCCCGCGCCGCGGTCGCCGTCGGCGTTGCCGGGGTTTTCATCGAAACCCACGAGGATCCGGACAATTCCACCTCGTCTGACGGTCCAAACATGATCCCGCTCAAGGATCTGCCTCGGCTGCTCGAAACCCTGATGGCCTTCGACGCAGTGGCCAAGCGCAGCGTGAGCTAGTGGTGCGATCCTGACAGATGGTTCCCATTTTTCAGGACAAATAGCCCTACCAGATCAATAGCTTGTGGACTGACCGAAGCAGATGGGTTTCATCTGTTTCGGTCAGTCCACTAGGACCGGCGATCAGGCATATTTCAAAAAAAAGGCCGCCGGTTTATCCCCGGCGGCCTTTTTCGTTGCATAATGCTGCTTGGAGCTGATCAGAACTCGCTCCAGGTTTCTTCTTTGCGCGCGGTAGCCGCTCCGCCGCCAAAGGCTGAGGCAACCTTGGCGCCGAGCGCCCGTGCCGGAGACTGCGCAGGCCTGGAGGAGGCGCTGGCTGCCGCTGGAGCCGCGTAAACCGAATTGCCGCCAGTGTTGAAGCGGCGCACCAGAGCTTCGAGCTTGACGGCTTCGCCTGACAGACCCTGCGTGGCGGCATTGGTTTCTTCGACCATGGCTGCATTCTGCTGGGTGACCTGGTCCATCTGGTTGACCGCAGAATTGATCTCGGTCAGCGCAGTCGACTGTTCACGCGCACCGGTGACGATCGACTGGATCAGGTTGTTGATCTTGCCAACCTGGCCTTCGATCTCGCCAAGCGCAGTGCCGGTTTCGTTGACCAGTGACACCCCGGCGCCGACCTGGGTCGAGGAGGTTTCGATCAGCGTCTTGATCTCCTTGGCCGCATTGGCCGAACGCCCCGCCAGTTCGCGCACTTCCTGGGCGACGACAGCGAAGCCCTTGCCGGCTTCACCAGCTCTTGCAGCCTCAACACCGGCATTGAGCGCCAGCAGGTTGGTCTGGAAAGCGATGTCATCGATCACCGAGATGATCTGGCTGATCTTCTTGGAGGATTCTTCGATCTTCTCCATCGCCGAAATTGCATTCTTGACCACTTTACCTGAGTTCTCGGCGCCCGATTTGGTCGAGCCGACCATGTCGCTGGCTTCCTCGGCGCGCTGCGAGGAGCTTTTCACCGTCGAGGTGATCTCGTCGAGTGCTGCTGCGGTCTCCTCAAGCGAAGCTGCCTGCTGCTCGGTGCGGCGCGACAGGTCATCTGCGGCCGAGCCGATTTCTGAGGAGGCGAGACGAACCGCATTGGTCGTGGTCGAAATCTCGTTGATGGTCGAACCAAGAGAACCAATGGCGGAGTTGAATTCGGTCCGGAGTTTTTCATAATCTGAGGCAAAGGCCGCGTTGATCCTGTAAGTCAGGTTTCCTGCAGACAGGTTCTCCAGGCCGGTTGTCAGGGCGTCAATGACAAGTACACGGTCGGCGTCTTCGGCTGCCTTCTGCTGTGCGGCTTCTTTTTCCTGACGCTGCCGTTCAGCCTGCTCATTTTCAGTCAGGTCCCGCGCGGACCTGCGGTCCAGTGCTGCCTGGCGGAAGTTGGCGACAGACTGAGCCATCTCGCCGATTTCGTCCTTGCGGCTGGTATGGGGAACCTCATGCGAATAGTCGCCATCTGCCAGGCCACGCATATAGTCTTTCATGTTGATAACCGGGCGGATGACGTTTCGGCTGACGTAGAACATGAACAAAAGGCCAATGGCCAGCGCGATGGCGCCGAAAGCGCTCCCCACGTAAACCGAGCGCTCTGCTCCGGATTGCATAGTGGAGAGTCGGAGTTCTGTTGCCTCTGCGATGCGGGCTTGAGCGGCCTCCACGGCGGTGGCTGCCGTCTCGATTTCCTGTTGCAGAGCGTCTGCAACCGCGTCAAACGAGGCCATCAGCTTGTTGCCTTCAGCCGGGCCGCCAGCGACATAGGCCTGCGCCATCTCGACGCCTGAGGCGTAGAATACATCGAACTTTCCAGTCAGCGACGCGATCGATGAACGCAGTTCCGGGTCGTTCAGAGTGTCGCCGATTTCCGTAACCCGGCTTGCCTTCTTCACCAGCTCTGCCGCTGATTCTTCAGCCAGAACATAGCCGTCATCCAGTCCGTCCAAACCGCGCGTGGCCGAAACATCAGTCAGCGCTTCCTGGGTGGAAACGATGTCCAGCTCAATGCCTTTGGTCAGCAGTGCAAGCTCCGTGATAAGCTCGTCACTCTGCTTGGTCTGAAGTGCCGCCTCCTGGCTGCTGCGAGCAAGATCACTGACCGTATAATCGGCATAGATGATCGCAGCGAGATTGGTTGCGATCAAGACTCCAATCGCAAGTGGCAATGCGCGGCTAAGCTTAAAATCGGAAATGCGCACGTGTATTTACTCCGTTCTGTCGGGTTAGTGCAGGCTGGTTGAGGATTGGAAAAATCGGCAGATCACTTGTGTCAAACCGGAATCCGTTCCTCACAGGCAACGTCTATCCTGGATGAACCTTCCATCAATGGAAGGCTCGATCCGAGATCTTGCTGGCGGTGGGCTAGAACGTTTCGGTGTTCAGGCGGTACCGACAGGTTTTTATCTGCTCAAATCAGAAGCGATTGCGCGCAATGTTCATTGCAGCAGCAGTTCTTCCAGAGCATGTTTTGGGGGAGCGGATTCATTCCGGCTGGACCGACCCGCAAGCTTTGCGGCATGTCGTCCTTCAATACATGCTAATTAACATATGAAATATTATCAAAACCTTACCGGTTTGACAGCCGTTAGTAGCAGTTCTGATGTGCAATATCTTGATGTTCAACGGTTTTTATCTTCGCCTGGATAGCGGACACGGGGCCGCGCTGAGAAGGATCAAAGGCGCTCCCATGGCGCTCGGCCTTGCTGCCTGATGAGACACTAAAGCAAACATGAGTGACGCGGCTATGCGCCATTTCAATGCGGTGCGGCACGCCGTGTGAATTTGGGTAAAACGGCAGCGCTGACAAAAAAAGCCGCCGGTTTGTCCCCGGCGGCCTTTCTCGTTCTATCAGGCAGGCTGGGTTGAGATCAGAACTCGCTCCAGGCCTCTTCCTTGATAGCCGTTGCCGCTCCGCCGCCCATTCCGAAGGCCGAGGCGACCTTTGCACCCAGCGCCCGTGCCGGCGATTGTGCCGGCCTGGAGGAGGCGTTGGCAGCCGCAGGAGCCGAGCGGGCCGAACTGCCGCCGGTGGTGAAACGACCTACCAGGCTTTCGAGCTTGACGGCTTCGCCAGACAGGCCCTGCGTAGCGGCATTGGTTTCTTCCACCATGGCTGCGTTCTGCTGGGTCATCTGGTCCATCTGGTTGACCGCCGAGTTGATCTCGGCAAGCGCGGTGGACTGTTCGCGTGCACCGGTAACGATCGACTGGATCAGATCGTTGATCTTGCCGACTTGACCTTCAATTTCACCGAGCGCGGTGCCGGTTTCATTGACCAGCGAAACGCCGGCGCCGACCTGGGTCGAGGAGGTTTCGATCAGCGTCTTGATCTCCTTGGCGGCGTTGGCCGAACGCTGTGCAAGTTCACGCACTTCCTGGGCGACGACAGCGAAGCCTTTGCCGGCTTCACCAGCCCGGGCCGCTTCGACACCGGCATTGAGCGCCAGCAGGTTGGTCTGGAAGGCGATGTCATCGATCACCGAGATGATATGACTGATCTGCTTGGAGGATTCCTCGATCTTCTCCATCGCGGAGATCGCGTTTTTGACCACCTTGCCAGAGGTTTCGGCGCCGGTCTTTGCAGAACCGACCATGTCGCTGGCTTCCTCGGCGCGTTGCGACGAGCTTTTCACCGTCGAAGTGATCTCGTCGAGTGCGGCTGCGGTTTCTTCAAGCGAAGCCGCCTGCTGTTCGGTCCGGCGCGACAGGTCATCGGAAGCCGAGCCGATTTCGGAGGAGGAGAGCCGTACGGATTCGGTGGTCACCGAAATTTCATCGATCGTTGTGGCAAGTGAGGTAATCGACGCATTGAACTCGGTCCGCAGCTTTTCGTAGTCAGCAGCGAAAGTCTCGTTGATGCGATAGCTCAGATTGCCCGCGGAAAGGTTTTCAAGGCCGACAGTTACAGCTTCGATGACATGCACACGCTCAGCATCTTCAGCTGCTTTCCGCTGGGTTGCTTCAGCTTCGATGCGCTGCTTCTCGGCTTCCACGGTTTCGGCCTGAGCCCTGATCTTGTGGCGCTCGATGGCCGTTTGCCTGAAGTGATCGACTGATTTTGCCATCTCTCCGATTTCGTCAACGCGATCAGCATAAGGCACGTCTTTGGAATAGTCGCCGGAAGCCAGGTTGACCATGTACTCCTTCATTGCGGTCAACGGCACGATGGCGCGTTGACGAAACAGCCAAAGTCCGCCCACAAACAACAAAATGGAAAGCGCGCTGGCAGTCATCGAGAGTTTTGAGAACAAGGAATCCTCGGTGCTGGCGGTTTCTTCTGCCTCCTTGAGGAACATCAGAGCATCAGCAACCAGGCCATTAACGGACGATTCGTTGTCGTGAAACGCTTTATACAGTTCGCCCAGTGCAATGGTTTCCGCGGCCGTATCGCCGGAGAGTGCGGCCGGGAGGAATTGCTCGTTCATGATTGACCAAAAAGCGTCTGCCTGTACCAGCACATCGCTTTCAAGTTTGTTGTGAAGCGATTTCTTGAGATCCGACTGTTTCCAGTAGGTCCTGCGTTCCTCAAACTCAGTCTTGAGTGCTTTGATTGCTGCAGTGTTTTTTCAACAAGCGTGGGATGCACCACCATTTCGTTGGCCAGCATGTAGGATTGCACAACATAAAGCGGCGGAGGCAGGATATCGGCCACCAGATTCTTGCCGTTTTCTATCTCATGATAAACTACACCGTGTACCTTCAATTCTTCGAAGATGTATTTTTTCAGTGCAATTGAACTCATAAGGCCGATGGAGACGACAATGCCGAATATTATGAGTGTTCGTTGAATTGTGAGCTTCATGATTTGCTTCCAATTGAATACACGTGACTGTGGATCATGGTGAAAGGGCGTGCGTTGCATCATGCAAAAGGCTCACAAATAGCGGCCGGCCTGCCCAAGGTTCACGTGCCATTTAAGGCAGGCGTGGTTACTAAAAACTCAATGAGGTGTTAACGTCTGCAGTCAAGATTTCGCCCAAACCAGAGCGGTGGCGGTGGCTGGAAATCTGGAAATGAGATTGCGTATCTTCCCAAATTTGAGGCAAAAAGGCCGTTTTCGATACTTTGCGCGCGTAAACATGAGAAAATACCCCCAAAATAAAAGGGAGTTTCCGTGTTTAAATTGGTTAACGGCTCAAAAATAATTTCATGCAAGATCTGTAGTTTCGCGCAAAGCGTGTTGTTGCTGTGCGGTGCACCGCGAGACCGGTCTTCAGTGGCGGTCATGCTGCCGGGCTTGCGCTGGCAAATCCGGCGTCGGGGCTTCGGCGCATCGCACGGGCGGTGCCAAGTCTGGTGATCCCGTGCGCGTCCTGCATTTGATTTTTGGGAGCATTGGGCTAAGACGGCGGATAGCTGACCCGGCCCATAGCCACAAATCAAAAGGAACCAGACCATGACCGCCATTATTGATATTGTCGGACGGGAAGTCCTCGACAGTCGCGGAAACCCGACGGTGGAAGTCGATGTCCATCTTGAAGACGGCTCGATGGGCCGTGCGATGGTTCCATCCGGCGCATCCACTGGTGCCCATGAGGCGGTTGAGCTCCGTGATGGCGGCAGCCGCTACCTCGGCAAGGGAGTTCAGAAGGCCGTAACCGCCGTTAATGGTGAGCTTCGCGACAATATTTGCGGCATGGATGCCGAAGGCCAGATTGCGCTCGACAAGGCGATGATCGAGCTCGACGGCACTGCCAACAAGAGCAAGCTCGGCGCCAACTCCATTCTTGGCGTATCGCTCGCAGCTGCCCGGGCTGCCGCTCAAGCAAGCGGACTGCCACTCTATCGCTATGTCGGCGGCGCCAATGCGCGACTGCTGCCGGTGCCGATGATGAACATCATCAATGGCGGCGCGCATGCCGACAATCCGATCGATTTCCAGGAATTCATGATCATGCCGGTGGGTGCTGATACGCTCTCCGATGCAGTGCGTATGGGCTCGGAAGTGTTCCACACATTGAAAAAGGAACTCGCGGCTGGCGGTCACAACACCAATGTGGGTGACGAGGGCGGTTTCGCGCCCAATCTGAAGAGCGCTCCGGAGGCGCTCGACTTCATCATGAAGTCGATTGAAAAGGCCGGCTATCGTCCAGGCGAAGATATCCATCTCGCACTCGACCCTGCCTCAACCGAATTCTTCAAGGATGGCAAATACGATCTGGCGGGCGAGGGACGTGTTCTCGATAGCGCGGAAATGGCGGCCTATTACGCGGAACTCGCTGCCAAATACCCGATCATCTCGATTGAAGACGGCATGGCCGAAGACGACTGGGACGGCTGGAAGATTCTGACTGACATGATTGGCGACAAGTGCCAGCTGGTCGGTGATGATCTGTTCGTTACCAACTCCGCGCGGCTGCGCGACGGCATCAAGATGGGCGTTGCCAACTCGATCCTGGTTAAGGTCAACCAGATCGGCACGCTGTCGGAAACTCTTGATGCGGTCGAGACCGCGCACAAGGCCGGTTACACTGCCGTGATGAGCCACCGCTCGGGCGAAACCGAGGATTCAACCATCGCCGATCTGGCGGTTGCCACCAATTGCGGACAGATCAAGACCGGCTCGCTGTCGCGTTCCGACCGGCTGGCGAAATACAATCAGCTGATCCGCATTGAGGAAGAGCTTGGCGTGGAAGCGGTCTATGCCGGGACATCTGTCCTGCGGGGATAGAGTGTCTGGCCAAGCCAGCCATGGCTTGCAGGTGACGTCGATACAACATGGAGCCCGCGTGAAAACGCGGGCTTTTTGTTTGCGATGCAGCAAATCGCACAAACGGCTAACGCTATCTTAAGTATGCTCTGCGATCTTCTCCCACTCGCAGGGGTAAGGCGTTTTTCGAATGCGGACACAGTTTAAAAAGAAGCGATTCTGGAGCCGTTGGGTTGTTCCTTTGCTCTCGGTTGCTTGTTTTGCTTATTTTGGATTTCATTCTTGGTCAGGTGCTTACGGTCTGGATTCGGCCGAGGCGCTGGAAAATCGCCGTGTCGAATTGTCGGAACGCCTTGCAAGTCTGGCCGAACGCAGGCAGCATCTTGAACGCAAGGTTATGTTGTTGAGCGACGGCGCGGTGGAGGCGGACATGCTTGATGAGCGGGCGCGGTTTCTTTTGAATGTCGCCCGTGAGGATGAAGTTGTGTATTTCGACTGATTCGACGAATTAACCGACCGTCAGTTAATCTCCTGAAAAATTAATAAATTCAATACGATAGAGTGAATATCAGCTATGCGTTTATGCGCTTGCTGATCGCCTGCAATTTCCCTATGTTCAGCTTATATGATCATTTGGAGGATGAGATGGCTACACGTAAAAGCGCCACTGCCGCATCCCGCAAGAAGCCCGCAGAAAAGAGCGGGTTGAACGGCGGGATTACTGATTTCGACACAGCAGCCGAGCTTGAAGCCTATCGGGAGATGCTTCTTATTCGCCGCTTTGAAGAAAAGGCCGGCCAGCTTTACGGCATGGGTTTCATCGGTGGTTTCTGTCATTTGTATATTGGCCAGGAAGCCGTCGTTGTCGGCATGCAGATGGCGCTCAAGGATGGCGATCAGGTCATTACCGGATACCGCGATCACGGCCACATGCTGGCCAAGGGCATGGAAGCACGTGGCGTTATGGCCGAGCTGACCGGCCGCCGCGACGGTTATTCGCATGGCAAGGGCGGCTCCATGCACATGTTCTCCAAGGAAAAAGATTTCTACGGCGGCAACGGCATCGTCGGAGCGCAGGTGTCGCTCGGCACCGGTCTGGCGTTCGCCAACAAGTATCGCGGCAATGACAGTGTTTCCGTTGCCTATTTCGGCGATGGCGCTGCCAATCAGGGTCAGGTCTACGAGAGCTTCAATATGGCGGCGCTCTGGAAGCTGCCGGTGATTTATATTGTCGAGAACAACCGTTACGCCATGGGCACCTCGACGGCGCGTTCTTCGGCGCAGTCGAACTTCTCGCTGCGTGGCAATTCCTTCGGTATTCCCGGTCATCAGGTTGACGGCATGGATGTGCGCGCGGTGCATGCCGCAGCCGTTGAGGCTGTTGCCTATTGCCGCTCGGGCAAGGGCCCGATCATCCTTGAGATGCTGACCTATCGTTATCGTGGTCACTCGATGTCCGATCCGGCCAAATACCGATCCAAGGATGAAGTGCAGAAAATGCGCTCCGAACATGACCCGATCGAACAGGTCAAGGCGCGTATTCTCGAGCTCAAGCACGCTTCCGAAGATGACCTTAAGGACATCGACAAGAAGGTGCGGGATGTGGTGGCGGATTCAGCTGACTTCGCCCAGAACAATCCGGAGCCGGATCCATCCGAGCTCTACACCGACATTCTGCTTTAAGGGGAGGGAACCACCATGCCGATCGATATCCTGATGCCCGCGCTTTCCCCGACCATGGAAGAAGGCACGCTGTCCAAATGGCTGAAAAACGAAGGCGACAAGGTTGCCTCCGGTGATGTTCTGGCCGAAATTGAAACCGACAAGGCGACCATGGAAGTGGAAGCCATTGATGAGGGCGTGCTCGGCAAGATCGTCGTTCCCGCCGGCACCGAGAACGTCAAGGTCAATGCCGTTATCGCCGTGATCTTGGAAGAGGGCGAAAGCGCCTCCGACATAGGGTCCGCGAAAGCCGCCGAACCAGCGCCGGCTGCTGCAGAAGTTGCGGCTGAGCCGGCCAAGGCGGCACCCGTTCCTGCCGCGCCGGTTGCCAATGCCGTCGCTTCCGATCCGGATATTCCTGCAGGCACCGAAATGGTGCCGACGACCGTGCGTGAAGCGCTTCGCGACGCCATGGCCGAGGAAATGCGCGCCGACGAGAAAGTCTTCGTCATGGGCGAGGAAGTGGCTGAATACCAAGGCGCCTACAAAATCACCCAAGGTTTGCTGGCCGAATTCGGCGACAGGCGCGTTGTTGATACGCCGATCACCGAGCACGGCTTTGCCGGTATCGGTGTCGGCGCTGCCATGGCTGGTCTGCGCCCCATCGTCGAGTTCATGACCTTCAACTTCGCCATGCAGGCGATCGACCAGATCATCAACTCGGCTGCCAAGACACTCTATATGTCCGGCGGACAGATGGGTGCGCCGATAGTTTTCCGCGGACCCAACGGTGCTGCCGCCCGCGTCGGCGCCCAGCACTCGCAGTGCTACGCTTCCTGGTACAGCCATATTCCCGGCCTCAAGGTGGTCATGCCTTACTCCGCGGCTGACGCCAAGGGCCTGCTCAAGGCTGCCATCCGCGATCCGAACCCGATCATCTTCCTCGAAAACGAGATGCTCTACGGTCACACCTTCGATGTGCCGAAGATGGATGATTTCGTCCTGCCGATCGGCAAGGCCCGCATTCACAAGCAGGGCACGGACGTCACCATCGTCTCCTTCGGCATCGGCATGAACTATGCGGTCAAGGCAGTGGAAGAGCTCTCCGGCCTCGGTATTGATGTCGAACTGATCGATCTGCGCACCATCCGTCCGATGGATCTTCCGACCGTGATCGAAAGCGTCAAGAAGACCGGTCGTCTGGTCACTGTCGAGGAAGGTTATCCGCAGTCCTCCGTTGGCACCGAGATCGCAACGCGCGTGCAGCAGCAGGCGTTTGATTATCTCGATGCGCCGATCATCACCATCGCGGGCAAGGATGTTCCCATGCCCTACGCCGCAAATCTCGAGAAGCTCGCGCTGCCCAACGTCGCCGAGATTGTCGAAGCGGTCAAAGCCGTCACCTACAGGCTTTAACGGGAGGACTGAAAGATGCCCATCAACATCACAATGCCCGCCCTGTCCCCGACCATGGAAGAGGGCAACCTCGCCAAGTGGATGGTCAAGGAGGGCGACAAGGTTTCCTCCGGTGACGTTCTCTGCGAAATCGAGACCGACAAGGCGACGATGGAAGTCGAAGCCATCGATGAAGGCACGGTCGCCAAGCTCGTGGTTCCGGCCGGCACCGAAGGCGTCAAGGTCAATGCCCTGATCGCCATTCTCGCTGGCGAAGGCGAAAGCGTCGAGGATGCCGCCAAGGGTGGTGGTGCCGCGGCTCCCGCCTCAGCCCCTGCGGAGGCGCCAAAGGCCGAAGCAGCTCCCACACCGGACAACAAGCCGCTCCGCGACGTCAATCCCGGCGGACCTGCCGCCGCTCCGGCGCCGGTGGCGTCATCGGGCGAGCGCACGTTCTCCTCGCCGCTGGCCCGCCGCATCGCCAAGGATGCAGGTGTCGATGTTGCGCAGATTTCCGGTTCCGGCCCGCACGGCCGTGTGATCAAGAAGGATGTCGAGGCGGCAATTGCTTCGGGCACCGGCAAGGCGCCTGCTACAGCCACAGCCGCATCACAGGCCTCCGCAGCTCCGGCAACGGCGCCAAAGGGCATGTCGCAAGACGCCGTGCTGAAGAACTTCGTCGAAGGCTCCTATGAACTGGTCAAGCACGACGGCATGCGCAAGACCATCGCCCGCCGACTGCAGGAATCCAAGCAGACAATTCCGCATTTCTACGTCACCGTGGATTGCGAACTTGATGCGCTGCTGGCGCTGCGTTCGCAGCTCAACACAGCGGCCCCGCTCAAGGACGACAAGCCGGCCTACAAGCTCTCGGTCAATGACATGGTGATCAAGGCCCTGGCACTTGCACTGCGCGATGTGCCCGATGCCAACGTCTCCTGGACCGACGAGAACATGGTGATGCACAAGCATTCCGATGTCGGCGTCGCCGTCTCGATCCCTGGTGGTCTGATCACTCCGATCATCCGCTCGGCCGAACTCAAGACGCTGTCGGCGATCTCGGGCGAGATGAAGGACCTGGGCAAGCGCGCCAAGGAGCGCAAACTCAAGCCCGAGGAATATCAGGGCGGCACCACGGCGGTGTCGAATATGGGCATGATGGGGGTGAAGAATTTCTCTGCCGTCATCAACCCGCCACATGCCACCATTCTGGCCGTCGGCGCGGGCGAACAGCGCCCGGTGGTCAAGGATGGCGCACTGGCAATTGCCACTGTGATGAGCGTGACGTTGTCGACCGACCACCGCGCCGTCGATGGCGCGCTGGGTGCCGAACTGCTGGCCGCATTCAAGGGCTATATCGAAAGCCCGATGGGAATGCTGGTTTAAGAGACGTGACGATCAACGCTGGAGAGCGCGAAAATGGCTGACAATGGTTTAAACGCGAGCTTCGGCAGGACCTGGACCTGGATGGCGGTTCTGGCGGTGCATTGCATCGTAGGTGGCTTTATGGCGCTGCTCAATCCGTTTGGCGCCACCATTCTCGCGGTGGTTCTGGCTGGCTGGATCTTTCTGATGCAAGGCGCCATCCAGGTCGTTCATGCCTTTCGCGTCCGCGACTGGCCG
>Ga0163215_101160_pt1 | contig 19612 bp, 13 predicted proteins | sample SynspAceP_FD_185934 | JGI IMG/M metagenome (GOLD analysis project Ga0163215, IMG submission 185934) | Saline lake microbial communities from Ace Lake in Antarctica - Synechococcus sp. Ace-P (Hybrid Assembly) | ecosystem: Environmental > Aquatic > Non-marine Saline and Alkaline > Saline | place... | reverse complement strand
GGGGCAGGGCGGACGTGCCAATGCGCGCCGCTGTGCTAGTCAGCGACCGGATCAGGCTCCGCGATGTCGGGAAAAAGAAAGCGCCCGCAAGGGGATACTTGCGGGCACCATTCTTCGATGATCAGGGCATCAGCCAAGGTGGGCAGCTTTGTAAACGGGAATTTAGAGATAGATTATGGGCATTCTCCCCGATCTTAGAGTTGTGGTAAAGTGGCTTGCTTAGGTGGAGTACAAACTGGCTCACTCGCCTGCCTGGGTGGATTTTAGGGTTTTTGTCAAGAATCCACCCTGAGGGGCAGGTCGCGTCTGGCAATCAACTGTTATTGAATCATTTTATTGCTAGCATCTCGCTAAGTGGATTCCGCCTGGATTCCCCGGTGAAAAAGCCACGCGCTAGCCAAATGCCGCGCTGCGCCCCCCCGTATACGGATAGGGCCAGGGAGGAACCATGCCAGGGGGGGGGGCCAGACACCGTCAGGCACACGGGACGGTCCCGGGATTGGCCGCTGAATATACACGCAGACAAACCAACACGTTGCCGGAGATGATCGCCGAGGGTCAGGGCAGGAGCAGTCCAATTTACCAGCCATCAACCAGATGTTGTCAGTATGTTCTTGCGATGGGGGATTCTGATCGCCATAGTGTCAGAAAAACACCCTGCGATTAACATTACTGCGGGGACAGGGAGACGGACAGACATGAACGAATTTGCAGACCTGCTGCAAAAGGCAGGCTATTCGGTGCCGGATGCAGCCAAGCATCTTGGCTATACCGAACGTCATATCTATCGCTGGAAGAGCGGCGAGGAAAGCCCCCGCGCATCAGTCATCAATCTGCTGAGGATGGAGGTTGAACACCGGCGCGCGCCCGAAGCTGAAAGCTCGTTTACCTTTGTCGATCTCTTTGCCGGTATTGGCGGGCTGCGCAAGGCGATGGAAGGCTCTGGCGGGCGCTGTGTGTTTACGTCGGAATGGGATAAATACGCCCAGCAGACCTATCTGGCGAACTTTCCTGATAATCGCGCGATTGAGGGCGATATCCGGGAGATCAACGCGTCTGACATTCCGGATCATGATGTTCTGGTTGCGGGCTTCCCCTGTCAGCCGTTTTCCATTGCTGGAGTGTCCAAGAAGAACTCTCTGGGCCGGGCCCACGGGTTTGATGATGAAACCCAGGGAACGCTGTTCTTTGATGTGCTGCGTATTCTGAAACATCACCAGCCAGCCGCGTTCATGCTGGAAAACGTCAAGAACCTCAAGAGTCATGACAAGGGTAAAACATTTGAAGTGATCCGGCGCAAGCTGACCGAAGATCTTGGGTATAAGCTGCACACGCTGATTATTGATGCGGCGCATTTTGTACCACAGCATCGTGAGCGCATCGTTATGGTCGGCTTCCGTGAGAATGTGCCGTTTTCATTTGCCGATGTCGTCCTGCCGGAACGGGGTGCGAAACGGATGAAGCATATTCTGCACCCGGAAAATGGCACAGAAATCTGTGAGGGCCATTTTACCGTTGAGGCAGACGCGCGTGTCAGTGACAAATACACGCTCTCTGACAAACTGTGGAAATACCTTCAGGACTATGCCGCCAAACACAAAGCCAAAGGCAATGGATTTGGCTTTGGGCTGGTGGACGGTGACAGCATCTCACGAACCCTGTCGGCCCGGTACTACAAGGACGGTTCAGAAATCCTTGTGAGCCGTGGCAAAGGGAAAAATCCGCGCCGCATGACACCACGCGAATGCGCGCGTCTGATGGGTTATCCTGAAGATTTCCGCATTCCTGTGTCAGATACCCAAGCGTACAAGCAGTTTGGTAATTCCGTCGCTGTTCCGGTCTTTACAGAAGTGGCTCGGGTGATGACACCACATGTGGTCTCGCTTGTTCAGAAGGCGCAGAGAGAGGCCCGAACGCAGTCCAGGAAAGTTGGCTGATGTCCACGACCCCAAAACCCGCAGCCGCAATATGGCGGCGATCCGGGGGAAAGACACAAAGCCGGAACTGATTATCCGCGGGGGTTTGCATGCTGAAGGGTACAGGTTCCGCCTGCACGACAAACGGTTGCCGGGCAAACCTGACCTTGTTCTCAGAAAGTACAATGCTGCGGTTTTTGTAAATTGCTGCTTCTGGCACGGCCACAACTGCCGTATGTTCAAGTGGCCCAAAACACGCGAAGCCTTTTGGCGTGATAAAATCGGCGGTAATTTGAAGCGGGATCTGTGCAACCAAAACATGTTGCTGTCTGACGGCTGGCGCGTGGGCGTCATCTGGGAATGCGCGCTGAAGGGCCGGGAGCGTTTGCCTCAGGACGAGGTAATTGACAGGATCACCCGATGGTTGTCCTCTGGTGCGGAAGAGTTCTGCATCAGAGGCAATGGTGGTGATTGAAACATTAGATAAGCTGCTATCCGTGTTCAGCGATCTCGGAGCTACCCGGATTCTGGCAAAGCCTCTGGCTGCCAATGATAATTCCAAGAATCAGGTTTATCTCGGCGGCGGGTTTGGTGCTCTGAACATCATCCCGCATGGTGAAATCACCACAGATGAGACCAAGCGGGCAGGGAGCGTTCGAAAACGCGACAAGGCTCTGGTGAATTTCTACTGGGTCAACGGGGAAGGCGCTTTCCGGGCACCCGAGGCCCAGCTCATTCTCTATCCGAAATATCCGGAAGTGCGTATGTCGGGATTTCTGGTGCGTGCTGAAAATGCACCTTCAGACCTGATACGCTAGCGCGATGAGGGCCGGGTGCTGTTTCTCGGAATTTGTCCAGATGGACGCGTGCTTGGGCATGTGTGTGCAGGAGATCATCCGATTGCACAGGCGTTCTGGGCGATAACAGGATTGACGCATACAGGTGTGTTTCTGGACCTGTCGCATCTGGCAACAGGGCAGGGAGACGCAAAATCCAATTTGATCAGCACTCTGAAGAGCATCCACGCCAAAGGCTGGATCCCATCACAAAAACTAGGCAGAAATGGCCGCCCAGCGCCGTACCGGGCGCAAAACGGAGGTGGCTACACGCTGGAAGCGGAGCTGGGCGTATCCCCGAACGGTTATTCAGAGCCGGACTTTCTGGGTTGGGAGATCAAGCAGTTTGGCGTGACTGATTTTGTGAACTATCGCGCGAAAAGCCCGGTCACTCTGATGACACCTGAACCAACCGGGGGCGTTTACCGGGAGGAAGGTGTCGAAGCCTTCATGAGAAAGTTCGGTTATGCGGATAAGAGTGGGAAAGAAGACCGGATCAATTTCGGCGGCATCTACAAGATCGGCCGCGATTTCCATGCCGATACCGGACTGGTGCTGGCGGTCTCCGGGTTCAACGCCGAAACCCGGAAAATCGAAGACATGGACGGCGTGCTTTACCTCAGTGATCGCGAAGATCAGATCGCAGCCTCCTGGAGCTTCCGGGGTATGCTGGCCCACTGGAACCGTAAGCATGCCCGTGCGGCTTACGTCCCATCCCTGAAACGCTCACCGCCGCCGGAATACAGCTACGGTCCCAAGGTCGAATTATTCGAAGGAACCGACTTCCTGCTGTTTTTGTCGGCGGTTGCAAACGGTGACGTGTATTACGATCCCGCTGTGAAAATGGAGAAGGTAAACACGGCCCATCCGGCCCTAAAGAGACGGAGCCAGTTCAGGGTTCGGCATGACAGATTGCACGGGTTGTACGTGGCTGGCGAGGTGGTGGTGTTAACGTAATGCCGGATGAAACAGACGGTTGGTGATGGCTTTGACACGGTTCGAAAGGGCGAAATGCGGACCTTCGCTGCACCCTGCACCGAGGTCTGCAATGCGGACAAGGACGAAACCGCTCTCGCGGTATTGGTGCTTGTGGCGGTTGATGCGTGTTGATTTGAGCCGCGGATTTTGTGAACTGACGAACCTGTCTGACGATTGGGATCTTCTCAATCTGACGATAGGAGATTTCAATGTCAGACCAATATGTACCAGCGCTGCGCCAGCGGTTTCTCGAAGATATGCAGATCAAAGGGCTGCAGTCGAAGACGCAGACAATGTATTTGCGAGGAATGCGTGACTTCACGCGGTTTCTGGGGCACGCGCCGGATAGCGCTACGCCAGAAGAACTGAGGGCGTTCCAGCTCGATATGAAGGAGCGTTGCGTTGGTGCGCCGACGTTCAACAACCGGCTGACGGTGCTGAGTTTCTTCTTTGCAACCACGTGTCCGCGTCCCGAGATGAAGCGGCACATGCGCTATCAGCGGGCGGCGAAGAAGATCCCCGTGGTGCTGAGCGCCGGGGAGGTCACGCGTATTCTCGAAGCGGCACCTGGGCCCGGGCTGCGATACCGCGCCGCGTTCAGTGTCGCCTATGGCGGCGGGCTGCGCGCCAGCGAGGTCACCCACCTGAAGGTCGGCGACATTGACAGCGGCCGCATGCTGATCCGAGTGGATCAGGGCAAGGGCGGCAAGGACCGCCATGTGATGTTGTCGCCAAGCCTGCTTGACCTTCTGCGCGACTATTACCGCGAGGCCCGTCCAGCGGGCTGGCTCTTTCCCGGTCGCAATCGGGTCGACCCGATCTCAACGCGGCAGTTTAATCGCGCTTTTGGTGTGGCTTGCGACTTTGCAGAGATCAAGAAGGCAGTGTCGCCCCACACCCTGAGGCACAGCTTTGCCACGCATCTGCTGGAGGGTGGAACCGACATCCGGGTGATCCAGGTCTTGCTTGGCCATGCCAAGCTGGAAACGACGACGATTTACACCAAGGTGGCAACCAAGACGATCCAAAGTGTCACCAGCCCGCTTGATCTGCTGGTGAGCCGGGAGGCTGGGTCCGGGTAAACCCGGCCCCGATGCCCCGCCCCAAACTGGAGGTCGCGGATATCTTCCGCGCCCATGGTGCTACCTATCGCCGGGACCACGCCGGACACCTGAATCTGCCGCAGCTGAAGGTGATGTCTGCCATCGAGACGTGCCGGACCGCAGCGCTTGGTGGGCATGTGGCTGCCTGTACCAAGTGCGACCATCAGCACGTCGCCTACAACTCCTGCCGCAATCGGCACTGCCCGAAGTGCCAGGGTGCCACGGCGCGGGACTGGATGCAGGCGCGCATGGAAGATCTGTTGCCGGTCGAATACTTCCACGTGGTCTTCACTTTGCCAGCACAGATCGCGGACATCGCGTATCAGAACAAGGCAGCGGTCTATGGTCTGCTGTTCAAGGTGTCGGCCCAAACGCTGCTGACCATTGCTTCCGATCAGAAACACCTCGGCGCAAAGATCGGCATGACCAGCGTGCTACACACTTGGGGCTCGGCCATGACGCACCACCCACATGTGCATGTCATTGTGCCGGGCGGTGGATTGTCGCCGGATGGCACCCGCTGGACCGCCTGCAGACCGGGGTTCTTCCTGCCGGTGAAGGTGTTGTCGCGGCTGTTTCGGCGTTTGTTTCTCGAAGGGCTGGCCGGGTTGCACAAGGCTGGTAAGTTGGTCTTCTTCGGTGATCTGGCAAAGCTGGTTGACCCGGATACCTTCGCTGCCCATCTCGCGCCCCTGCGCAAAACCAACTGGGTCGTTTATGCCAAGCCACCCTTCGGCGGACCCAAAGCTGTGTTGGCATATCTGAGCCGATACACCCACCGCGTGGCGATCTCAAACCACCGCCTGATCAGCGCTGATGCCAAAACCGTGGCGTACCACTGGAAAGACTACCGCATCAAAACGGGAGACCGGATGAACGTTATGCGCCTGACCACGGATGAGTTCATCCGCCGTTTCCTGATCCATGTTCTGCCCTCCGGCTTCCATCGCATCCGCCACGCAGGCTTCCTGGCGAACGGCATTCGCCGCGATAGGATCGCAAAGATCAGGTGCTTGCTGGAGGTTGAAGTAGACGCCAATCCGAAAGCCAGTGAGGATCAAGACGTCGATGCCGACGAACGAGACCAGTCACAGCCGTGCCCAAAATGCGGTGGCACAATGATCATCATTGAGACCTTCACACGCGGCCAAACACCCAAATCCCGCGCCCCACCATGGGACGACGCCGCATGATAAGACGAGCAAACCCAACCCTTCCTTGCGCAGACGCCGGTCTGTTCAGTGCGGCCAAATCACCAAAACCTTCGCTGCAAAAGGTCCGTCGTGCAAAGATGGGAGATCAACCGGCCAAATCGGGTCGCGAAAATCAACATATTTGCACTGCTCGGTGCCACGCAATCTGCTGTCCTGCACATCGATCACCGCAGCCGTAGCCCACAATCCCCATAGCACCGAAATCCGCCCGCGCTTTCCTCCTTGTCAGATTTGTCGCCGCTGCAGCTCGCGATGACAGCAGCCACAAAACTTAGACGAAGCGGACTTGTGCAGATGCAGCTATTGCTCACGCAGCATTGCTTCGCAGTTGCAGCAGCATTTTTGCTGCGTTGCAGCCTTTATCGTTAAAGCAGCCGTTCAACGCCACCGATTCAGGTGGATTTCAATTCGGCGTTTCGCGACGTCTTAGCGATGCATGCTTGCTTTCAGAGGGCGAAAAGCTGAGGCCGCTCGCCTAGTCACACGGTCGCCAGGGCTCTCGTGCTGGCACCATTTGACGTTTGAACGCCAAAAGACCAACGCACAAAGAGCATGGCTTCGCCCGTAATATCATGGACGTTCAAGGTGTGCGCTAGATCACCAAGGGGGCAGTTCAGGACGATTTGTCCCTTTCGCTGGGCTTTTGCGACGACCTGAACGTCAAATGGAACATCGGGATGACACGTTTCAAGGTGTGCGACGATCTGCGAGGCCGCGCCAACAGCCATGTAGAGCGCGACACAGGTACCCGGCTTAATGTCCTTAATGGGGTCGGGCACCGTAAATCCATCTTGGCGGTGCCCTGTGGTCAGCACAAGTGTGTCGATGTTGCCTCTTTCCGTGAGGCTTTGGCCGATACTCGCCGCCGCCGCACAGGCCGCCGTAACACCGGGGACAATTTCAAACGGGATATCGCTGGCTTTGAGGGCATCGGTTTCCTCAGTGCTGCGTCCGAACACACCGGGGTCACCGCATTTCAGGCGCACCACCCTTTGCCCACGTTTGGCGGCAGCGACAAGCGTTTGAGTGATCTTTTCTTGTGGCCAACTATGACACCCCGGGGCTTTGCCCACATAAATGCGTTCGGCGTCGCGGCGTGCCAGTTCCAGAATTTCGGGATCAAGAAGACGATCATAATAAATGACATCTGCTTCTTGCAGGCGCTGAACACCGCGCAGGGTGATCAAATCCTTGGCACCGGGCCCGGCACCCACAAGGCTAACGCTGCCACCCTTTGTGGCCCCAAATTCACCTGTCTCAATGGCCGTTTTTATCAGCTTGGCCGCTTCGCGTTCGGCCCCGCTGGTGAACAATTGGCGCGGTATGTCATTGAACACCCAACGCCACAAATCCCGCCGCCCGCGGGGTCCAAGACGGGCCGCAGCCGCCCCGCGCATACGACCCGCAAGGGCCGCAAGATCGCCAAGGCGAGGTTCAAGTGCCTCTTCCAATTTGGTCTTGATTTGGCGTGCCAGCACGGGGGCTGTGCCTTCGGTGCCAATGGCCACAACCACAGGGTCACGATCCACAATTGACGGCGTGATGGCGTCACACAGCTGGGGCTGGTCCACCACATTGACGGTCCCGCCGCCCGCTTTTGCCAACGCATGCAGCGCCATGTCGATACCGGGGCACCCCGAAGCGATGAACACCAGTGCGGTATCTGAAAAAGTGTCCGGCGTAATGGGGCCAGTTTGATGTGTAATCCGACCCTTAACCGCGAGGCCCGACAATTCAGGGTCGAGCGCTGGTGCCCAGATTTCGACCCGCGCTTCGGTCTTGAGGATCAGCCGTGTCTTTTGTGCAGCTTGTTCACCGCCACCAACAATGACAACGCGACGACCTGCCATTTGCAGGAACATGGGAAAGGTTTTCATGCGGACAGACTTTCTGTGTGATGACGCGCGGCCCAAAGGCCCTGCGCCATTTGATGTGCTTCATGAAATGTAGGGGCGGACTTGAGCGTCCAAAGCGCCAGCGCAGCCGTTCCTGTAACCGTGGCAATTGCAAACGGATCACGCACGCGGCCGTGCCAAAGATCAGATAGATTAATCGTTTCACCGGCTTCGTGCAGCTTGCGGGTGTCTTGTAGAATATGCGCCGCGGTTTCCTGAATAAGCGCACCATCCCGCAACCCAAAAACTATGGTTTCCTTGGACGGGTGGCGCTCAAACTCACCACCACCGCCTTTGATAATGCTTAGATCCTTTTGCCCCAAAAGTGCGGTGGCCTGCGCCTGAAGGCTGCGGTATGACGGATGAAATACGCCTTGAACTGTTGCGCGGGCACCGGACGGGTTCCACATCCGCAGCACCGTGTTGAAACACGACCGCAATCCGAAGGTATCGCGTAGGTTCAACACCGCAAACGCCTCAGGGCTGAGCGTTTCAAGGGGTGAATAACTCACATTCGGTCCCGCAAGGTCAATCGCTTCGCGCACGGACGCGGTGGCTGATTGATGCGAATTCCAACCGTGCATCGACACAGCGTACCCCGCCTGACCAACAAGACGCGCGGCGAGCAAAAACAACGGCGCACCACGACTTCGCCCTGCGGCATAGGACGGCCAATCAAGGTCTGCTTTCGGCAATGTCCCCGCCACATGGGCGCGCAAGGCGGCGGTGAACCCCGCAATCTCATCCGCTGTTTCCCCGCGCAGACGCATGACCATCAATAACGCGCCAACCGCCTCGGGCGCGGCGTCCCCCGTCAGGATCAACGCCATCGCCTCTTGCGCCTCATCCATCGTCATCGCCCGTGCACGTCCCTTACCGCGTGCAACGATCTGAACAAACGGTGCGAGGGTCATTCTGCCGCCATCGGGAGCTGAGCCAGCGCCAAGAGGGCGGTCAATTCAGGCTTACAGGATCCACAGTTGGTGCCTGCACAGGTTGCCTCGCCCAAAGCGGCGACACTGTGCGCGCCATTCGCAACGGCGGCCAGCAGAGTATTTCGGCCCACGTTGAAACACGCACAAACGGTTGCGCCCACGTCTGGCCGATCAGAGGGGCTGCGCCCGGCCAATGCGGTAAGCGGCGGTGTGTCCGTGCCGATCATGTCAATGATCGCTGTGCGCGACACGACAACAGGGGTCGGCGCAGCAAAAAACAGCGCTGTGATTTGGCCGTTCTGCGTTATGGCGATGCGGATGCTTCCAATGGTCGGGTCTGTTTGGATTGATGCATCGCCCCCCGTTTGGCCACACAGCTGTCGTGCCTCGCTTTCCCAATCGACAGGCATTTTGCCACCCGCCAGTTCCACCTGCCAGCCCGTTTGCGTCGGCGCGATCGCGGCGAAGGGTGTTTGGGGGGCAGGTTCATTGATGCACGCCAGAAAACCGTACCACTTCGCCCTGTAGACCTCTGCTGTCACAGCACAAGATTTCAACGCAGGCTGGCCTGAAAACGGATCCGTCAGCGGTGCTGTGACGCTGTTAACGATCCCCGCAGTTGTGCGCTGTCGCGTCCAATGCATCGGCGCAAAAAGCTGTCCTTGCGCTACACGGGGCGTAATCAAGGCCCGCAAAAGCGTGCGTCCATAGATATTTTCCACTGCGATTAAAGAACCGGGCGCGGCCCCCAAATCGGTTGCGTCCACTGGGTTAACCTCAACATATGGTTCGGCGAGATGGGCACCTAGTCGCGGAGACTTACCCGTCCGCGTCATCGTGTGCCACTGGTCGCGGTTGCGCCCTGTGTTGAGTGTGAATCGTGGTTTTGACAGTATCGGCGCGGTAACCGCGATCATCCGCGCTTTGCCGTCAGGATGATAAAAACGACCGTCCGCAAAAAACCGATGATCATTTCGCGGCCACTGTGTCGGAATCAGACCGGCATAATCAGCATCAGCAAAAATGCTTAAATCCAGATCACGCGCGATGTGCGACGCTGCCGTATCCAGCGCCACGTATTCCGCAAAAATATCAGCAGGTTTTTGATAATCAAAGGCCTCCGCAAACCCCATGCGCGCCGCCACGTCACTGAGGATCTCCCAATCGGGCCGCGCACTTCCAGGGGCCGGCAAGAATGCCCGTTGACGCGAAATACGGCGTTCGGAGTTGGTGACGGTTCCGTCCTTTTCGCCCCACCCAGTGGCCGGCAAAAGAACATGAGCAAGATCGTTGGTATCTGTCTTTTCCATGATGTCGGACGTGACGACAAACGGAACCTTGGCGATGGCAGCTGCGACTCCGTCAGAATCGGGCAAGGACACAGCAGGATTGGTCGATATCACCCACAGCGCCTTGATTTGCCCGTTCGCACAGGCCTCAAACAGATCGACCGCCTTCAGGCCCGGTTTTGTGCAAATGGTCGGGCTGTCCCAGAAATCCTGCACCACCTGTCGATGGTCAGCATTGTCTAATTCAAGATGATTGGCCAGCATATTGGCCAGCCCCCCGACTTCGCGCCCGCCCATCGCATTGGGTTGACCGGTGACAGAAAATGGCCCAGCCCCCCCGCGCCCGATGCGGCCCGTCGCCAAATGACAATTCAGGATGGCGTTTACCTTGTCGGTGCCACAGCTGGATTGGTTCACCCCTTGGGAATAGATTGTCACGACCTTTTCGGTCTGCGCCCAAAGCGTGAAAAACGCGTTCAATTCGTGGGGTGTCAGGCCCGTATCGGCTGTATTTGATGCACGCGCTGCGGAGATTGCCTCTGCCACGCCATTGACGTGGTTTCCCGTGAATGTCGCATCAAGTTTTCCACCATCTGCCAGATGCGCAAGCAGCCCGTTGAACAGCGCAATATCTCCGTCAGGTGCGATTTGCAGATGCGTGTCTGCAAGGTCTGTTGTGGCTGTGCGACGCGGGTCGATGTTGACGATGCGCATGTCTGGCCGCGCGTCTTTCGCCGCCGCAATTCGCTGATACAACACTGGATGGCACCACGCCAGGTTGGAGCCGACCAGCACAATCAGGTCGGCATGTTCCAAATCTGCATAGGTACCCGGAACTGTATCAGTCCCAAAAGCGCGTTTGTGCCCCGCGACAGACGACGCCATGCAAAGGCGCGAATTTGTGTCGATATTAGCAGCCCCGATGAACCCTTTCATCAGCTTATTGGCGACGTAGTAGTCCTCCGTCAGCAACTGGCCCGACGCATAAAACGCTACGCTTTCGGGCCCGTGTTCAGCAATCGCAGCACTGAATTTCTGCGCGACTAGATCAAGGGCTGTGTCCCAATCGGTATCCGCACCGTTGACTTTCGGGTGCAACAACCGCCCCTCAAGATCAATCGTTTCTCCCAATGCCGCGCCCTTGGAACACAGCCGCCCAAAGTTTGCCGGATGATCGGGATCGCCTTTCATGGTCCCATCCGCCCCCGCCAGCACCCCGCAGCCCACGCCGCAATAGGGGCATGTTGTGCGGGTCAGGCTCATGCTGCCACCCGTGCTTTCAAAAACGCGCGATCCAGCAGAATGCGGCCGTTCTCAACGCACGCGGGATAGGTTGCGACGCGGCCCTCGTCTGCCCCCTGTGCTTGCCCAGTTTCCAGCGAAATGACCCAGTTGTGCAGCGGACAGGTCACTGATTTTCCGTGCACAATCCCTTCCGCCAGCGGCCCTGCTTTGTGTGGGCACGCGTTGTCGAGCGCGAACACCTCATCCTCACCCGTCCGAAAAACCGCCACGCAGCCAAACGCTGTCTTTACCATTCGTGCCCCCCGCTTTGGGACGTTTTCTAGCGGGGCAATATCGATCCAGTCTGTCATTCTGCGGCCTCCAATGACAAGTTCGCCAAAGGCTGATAACGATCCGCTTTGGTCTGCGCGTGTTCTGCCCAAGGGTCTCTGCGATAGATCGACTGGCTCAATTCAAACCGATCAACCAAAGCGGGGCCTTCGGCCTCAACACGCTCTTTGATCCAATCAAGACCCACCTTGCCCATCCATTTATAGATACGATCAAGGTATTTGGCGTTTTCACGATACAGTTGGGTCACTGCCTTGATGACATCAATCGCCTCGTCCTCGGTGGCGACCTGCACCATCAATTCGGTTTCGCGCACATCCATGCCAGCGGCCCCGCCGATGCTGACCTGATAACCACTGTCGACGCAGATAACGCCAATGTCCTTGCACGTCGCCTCGGCGCAATTGCGCGGGCAGCCTGACACGCCAAGCTTCAACTTATGTGGCGTCCAAGACCCCCAAAGTTCCTTTTCCAGCTTGATCCCGAGGCCCGTGCTGTCTTGCGTTCCAAACCGGCAATGATCCGTGCCAACGCAGGTTTTCACGGTGCGCAGACCTTTGGAATAGGCGTGGCCGGATACCATGCCAGCGGCGTTCAGGTCGGCCCAGATATTGGGCAAATCCTCACCCTTCACGCCCAGCAGGTCGATACGCTGACCGCCAGTGACCTTGACCGTGGGCACCATATATTTGTCGGCGGCGTCGGCAATTGCTCGCAATTCATCGGGCGTTGTAATCCCGCCCCACATACGTGGCACGACGCTGAATGTGCCGTCCTTTTGAATGTTGGCGTGCTTGCGTTCGTTGATGAAACGACTTTGCGGATCGTCTTGGTATTCCAGCGGCCAGTCGGCCAACAAGTAGAAGTTCAGCGCGGGACGACAGACATGGCAGCCGCACGACGTCTTCCATCCGCATTCCTGCCAGACCGCGGGCATGGACGTCAGGCGTTGTGATTTGATCATGCGCCGCACGTCCTCATGGGTCATGTCGGTGCATCCACATATTGCCGCCGCCGCCGGCATGACGAATTCATCGCCCAGCGTCACGGCCAAGACTTGTTCGACCAGTCCCGTGCAGGTCCCGCAGGACCCCGATGCTTTGGTGGTTAACCGCACGGTGCCAAGATCAGTGGCCCCCGCTGCGATCGCGTCTTCGATTTGTCCTTTGCATATTCCGTTGCAGCCACAGATCTCCGCATCACGCGGTAAGGCTGCAACAGCTGCTAAAGGGTCCAGGGGGGTCCCCCCTTGATAGGCGGGTCCAAAGATCAACGTGTCGCGCATTTCGGTGATATCAGTCTTGTCGCGGATCAGACCGAAAAACCAGTTGCTGTCGGCGGTATCGCCATACATCACCGCACCAATGATCGCATTGTTTTCAATCACCAAGCGGCGATAAACCCCGCGGCCGGGGTCACGGAACACGATATCTTCGCGCCCTTCACCGTCTGCAAAATCACCCGCGCTGAACAGATCACAACCTGTGACTTTCAGCTTGGTCGACAGTTTCTTTTGCACAAACTGGGTTTGTTCCCCCATCAACGTCTGAGCTGCCACCTTGGCTTGGTCGTAGAGCGGCGCGACAAGGCCAAAGATTGCCCCGTCATGTTCTACGCATTCGCCAACCGCCAGTACATCGCCGTCCGATGTGACCATCTGGTCATCCACATGGATGCCTTTACCCACCGCTAGTCCACAACCTTGGGCCAGCTTCACATTGGGCCGAATGCCCACAGCCATGACCAACAGATCGCACGGCAATTCAGTGCCATCATCCAACAGCAAAGCCTTAACGCGCCCATCTTCACCAAGGATTTCTTTGGAATTGGCGGAGCATTTTACAGCGATGCCTTTGTCCACCAATGCCTTGCGCAATAGATACCCTGCTGCCTCGTCCAGCTGGCGTTCCATCAAATGTCCCATGATATGAACGACTGTCACATCGACACCGCGCGCGGCCATACCAGCCGCCGCCTCAAGCCCCAGCAAGCCGCCACCGATCACGACGCATTTGTGATCGGGCCCAAGGTCCATCATCCGCTGTGTGTCTTCGAGGTCACGATACGCGATAACGCCTTCCAGATCGTGTCCAGGCAGCGGGATCATGAACGGGTTGGACCCCGTGCCAAAGACCAGCTTATCGTAGGCAAGAGCCTCGCCCGCATCGGTTGTGACAGTCCGTTTTTCACGGTCAATGTTCTGTACAAAACAGCCAAAGCGCGTTTTGACATTGTGTAATTTGTACCACTCATCGTCATGAGTGACGATTTCATCGAAAGTCTTTTCCCCTGACAAAACGGGCGACAACATGATGCGGTTATAGTTGCCGCGCGGCTCGCCGTTTATCAGCGTGATGTCGTAATCCGCATCTGCCTCGACCAGCGCTTCAAGCATCCGGCCTGTGGCCATGCCGGCACCGATGACAATCAGTTTTTGGGTCATACCGGTTACTCCGCTGCTATTGATTTGGGTTTAGGGGTCGCGCCGTTTTCGTATTCCTCAAGGAAATCAAGAACCTCTTGGCGGTAGGCATAGTAGTCGGGATGCTCCAACAGCGCCTTGCGCGTGCGTGGGCGGGGCAGCTTTACGTCAGTGATCTTGCCGATTGTGGCCTGCGGCCCGTTGGTCATCATCACCACGCGGTCCGCCAACAGGATCGCTTCGTCGACATCATGGGTGACGCAAATTGCTGTGACCTTGGTGCGCGACCAGACTTCCATCAGGACTTCTTGCAATTCCCAACGGGTCAAGCTGTCCAGCATCCCGAACGGTTCATCCAGAAGCAACAACTTAGGTGACAACGCGAAGGCACGCGCGATTCCAACGCGTTGCTTCATCCCGTTAGACAGGGATGCCGCCCCTTTGTTCATGCTGTCGGCAAGGCCCACACGTTCAAGATAATACTCTACGACGTCCTGACGTTCCGCTTGAGATGCGCGCGGGTAAACCTTGTCCACACCAATAGCCACGTTTTCCTTCGCCGTAAGCCACGGAAACAGGTTGGGCGATTGGAACACGACGGCGCGTTCGGGATCAGCTCCTTCAACATTCCAGCCATCCAGCCGGATCGCCCCTTTGGAGATCGGGTTCAAGCCAGCAGCCATCGTCAGCACCGTGGACTTACCACAGCCGGAATGCCCTATGAGCGAGATAAACTCACCCTTGTTGATCTTGAGGTCGAACGCCTCAACCACCGTGAGTGGTCCATTGGGCGTCGGATACACCTTATCCAACTGCGAGAAATTCAAGAATTTCTCTTCAATCCCGCCGATCTGCGCCTTGGCGACTGCTGCGGGCACACCGTGGATCGGCGTAACGTTCGGTAGGGTGCGTGTTTCTTCGACCTTGGCAGCGATCCCGACATCCATAAGGTAAGTGGTAACCTGTCCGCGCAGCGCCTTGAATGCCGCATCATTGTTCATCGCGATCCGATCACGCGGGCGGGGAATATCGACCTTAAACTCGTCGCCCAAAGTGCCGTTGGGGTTCAATGCGATAATGCGGTCGGCCAGAATAATTGCTTCGTCCACATCATTGGTGATTAACACACAGGTCTTTTTGTCCTTGTCCCAGATCGCCTCGATCTCATCCGCCAGATTGGCGCGGGTCAGTGCATCAAGGGCCGACAGGGGTTCATCAAGCAGCAGCATTTCAGGGTCCATCGCGAGCGCACGCGCCACGTTGACCCGCTGACGCATCCCGCCAGATAGTTCGGCAGGGCGGCGGGTAGCAGCGTGGCTTAGACCGACCATGCCAACGTAGTGATCTACCTTGCCTGCGCGCTCCACTTTGGACAGCTCAGGAAACATCGTATCGACGGCCAGCGCGACGTTTCCATTTACAGTCAACCAAGGCATCAAAGAATAGCTTTGAAAGATCACGCCCCGTTCGCGTCCGGGTTCGGTGATCGGCGCGCCGCGATAGGTGACTGACCCTTTGGTGGGGTGTTCAAGCCCCGCCATCAGGTTGATTAACGTGGTCTTACCCGTGCCCGAAAACCCGAGAATGACGACGAATTCCCCCTCGGCTACATCAAGGTTGATGTCTTTGAGAACGGACATGTCACCGTAGGTTTTCGAGACGTCTTTGAATTGTAAAATTCCCATATCAATCACCGATTGTTCGAAAATGTGAACATGGACTGGAGCGCATACATCACACGGTCCAGCATGAAACCGATGATGCCGATGGTGAACACAGCAACCATGATACGGGCAAGCGACTGGGACGATCCATTCTGAAATTCATCCCAGACGAATTTGCCAAGGCCAGGGTTTTGGGCCAACATTTCAGCCGCGATCAAAACCATCCAACCCACACCAAGCGATAGGCGCAATCCGGTGAAAATCAACGGCAAGGCCGAAGGCAGAACCAGCTTGGTAATCTTTGTATAAGTATTCATTTTCAAAACGCGCGACACGCTGACAAGGTCTTTGTCGATGCTACTGACGCCGAGGGCAGTGTTAATCAGCGTGGGCCAGAGTGAACACAGCGTGACCGTAATGGCCGACACCAGAAATGATTTTTCGAACCATCCGTCATTGGTCGTGTAAACGGCGGACACGATTATGGTAACGATCGGCAACCACGCCAGTGGGGACACAGGTTTGAAGATCTGGATCAACGGGTTCAACGCGGCATTTGCCGTCACCGAAAGCCCCGCCGCGATGCCGAGCGGGATGGCGATGATTGATGCGATCAGGAACCCGAAAAATACCGTTTTGATCGAGGTCCAGATTTGATCATAATACGTGGGCTTGCCGGTATAGATACGGTCGCGAACAGCGTTTGTATCACCATTGGCAATCGCGTCGGCATTGCGCGCGTCTTGGCGTTCATAAAACGCGGCCTCGCGTTCGCCTTCGCGGATGGCATCTTGGCGCAACTCTCCGACCTGTTCCCAAACCTGCACCGGACCGGGTACCGCACCGAGGGACGTTTGCACCGTCGGTGCAAGTGTCGCCCACATCGTAACAAACACAGCAATCGCCAAGATCGGCACACCTAAAAGCCGCCAGACTTCGCCAGCTTGGGCGCGCGGGTTGTCCCCTGCGGCGGCGCGCAGGATCGGTGTAAGCCATGACAGGCCAAACACGCAAAACCATGCGTCGGCTTTGTTAATGCGGACAAAGCGGCGCGCCCGGCGGGCTTCTGCGTCAAGGGTGGTGGGGTCAATCGCGGTCATATCGGGTGTCAAACTGCTGCTTTTGGAAAGGGAGTGGCGCGCCCTGCGGTTCTGCAAGGCGCGCCATTTGACTTAGCCTTGAATTTCGCCGTCAATGACGGTCTGGCCGGATTTCAGACCGATCGGCAGGCTATCGATATAGGCGTTCGGCGCGCGGCCATCGTAGGGAATGGCGTCGATGATATCTTCCGCAGGTGTGGCGGCTTTGAACCCGTCACTGTCCCATGGGAAATCAGCCTCGTTAGCGAGCCCCTCGCCGACCAACAGACGTGCGGCCTCAAGGTAGATATCAGGGCGGTACACATCGGCGGCGGTTTCAAAATACCACTCGTCCGACATGGTTTCGGCGATCTGCCCCCAGCGGCGCATCTGCGTCAGATACCAAATCGCGTCCGAATAGAACGGATAGGTCGCGTTATAGCGAAAGAAGACGTTGAAATCAGGTGCAGGGCGAACGTCGCCTTTTTCGAATTCAAAGAAACCGGTCATGGAATTGGCGATGACTTCGGCGTCCGCACCGACATATTCGGAGCGCGCCAACATCTGCACGGCTTCTTCGCGATTCGCATTGTCATTTTCATCCAGCCAGATCGCGGCACGGATCAAGGCCTTGGTCAGAGCGATTGTGGTGTTTGGATAGTCTTCGGCGAATTCGGCGGTGATGCCGAACACCTTTTCGGGATTGTTCTTCCACATGTCGTAATCGGTGATCACCGGAACGCCGATGCCCTTGAACACGGCCTGTTGGTTCCACGGTTCACCAACCGCATAGCCAAAGATTGTGCCTGCTTCCATCGTGGACGGCATTTGCGGCGGCGGTGTTACGGACAACAACACATCCGCGCCGATCTGGCCGGAAATATCCTGCTCGCTGTAAAACCCGGGCTCCAGACCGCCAGCGGCGAGCCAGTAGCGGATTTCGTAGTTGTGGGTGGACACAGGGAACACCATGCCCATGTTGAACGGCTCACCACGGTCGAGGTAGTTTTCGACAACAGGCGCTAAAGCGCTTGCGCTAATGGGATGTTGCGGGCGACCATCTTCCATCAGGGGAACGTTTGGCTTCATTTCGTCCCAGATTTCATTGGATACCGTGATCGCGTTTCCGTTCAGATCCATCGAGAACGGCGTGATGATATGCGCTTCGGTGCCGTAGCCGATTGTTGCCGCCAACGGCTGACCCGCCAACATATGCGCGCCGTCCAGCTCCCCGCTGATTACGCCATCGAGCAAGACCTTCCAGTTTGCTTGCGCCTCAAGGGTCACGAACAGACCCTCGTCCTCAAAATACCCCAGCTCATAGGCAACCGCGAGCGGGGCCATGTCTGTCAGTTTAATAAATCCGAGTGTTAGGTTTTCTTTTTCAAGATCCAAAGATTGGGCCGCCGCAGTGGTGGCCAACAAGCTGGACGTTGCCAGTAAGATCGCAAGTGTCTTTTTCATCATTTAATCCTTTCGACGCCTTGAGAGGCGAAAAACAAAAAAAGCCGCACGTAAGGGTCACGGGGGAGGAGATCCGTGGTCCATACGAGCGGCTTTGCTCTTGGGAGGTGCGCTACCTACATCGGTCAGCGCATGTGTGCGGGCTTCGTTGCCCCTTAACCAAATGATGAACCAGCGCGAGCTGCGAGCGCAATCATTTTGCTGCGCCGCCGCATTAAATTATGCTGCAATGCAGAGATCGCTCAGTATTTAGGCGTTCTGCCTAGGAGAAATCGAAGGTTCTGCCGTCAAAGAAGGCATCGGGAGAAAGAACCATATGCCCGCGGGTGGACGCCACTGCCGTTTCAAAGTGCAGCGCGCCCTCTTCTTTTTCAGATGCACCGGGCATGTCAGCGCCGATGCCTGCAAGGTTCTGACGATAAAGGTCTGCTCGAAAACATGCCTTGGCCTTTTCTATCCCTGCGACGTCCACACCAAGTTGGGATGCGATCCATGCGGCCTGACTGCGCCAAGGAAACGTTGCCGCATGTTTATGAAACTGTAAAAAGCGGCCCACTGGCGTCGGGGCGGTGTTTTGTTTGGTGACGATATCGCCGGAAAGTGCGGGATCAATTAAGTCCGGTGATATGCTGAGGTGTTCGCTGCGGGCCAGAATTTCGACAGCCAAGGGTGTGTTCTTTTGAGCATCAAGCCAGGCGGATGCCTTATAGACCGCGCGCATCAGTTGCGCGGATGCATCCCCATTTGCCTCGACCCAATCATGGCGCGCCGCGAGGACCTTTTCTGGTGCGAACTGCCAAACATCTTTCCCCGTCATCATCAGCTGAGCCACATTTTGCCCGACTGCGACGCTCCCCCAAGGTTCACCCACCCAGAAGGCATCAACGAACCCGTCAGCTACGGCATCGGCCATACGCGGCGGTGGAACTGTGATTTCTTCGATCTGCAAGTTAGGTGCGGTTGATGTCCAATACGACAACAACAAGCGGTGCATGGAATAGTGAAAGGGTACTCCGACGCGCAGCTTCGCGCCCTTTCGAGTACTCAACGCAGACAACAGGGCATTGGCGTCGCCAAACGGCACAGTGCCGATGTCTGCAGCCACATCATTTGAAACGCCAAACACTGTGCCATTCACGGACAAAACCATCAGGGTATCGACCCGCGCCGGCAACCCGCCAAGCCCGATGGACATCGCCACAGGCATCGGGGACAGCATTTGCGCGGCGTCCAAATGCCCAA
>Ga0163215_101159_pt1 | contig 19643 bp, 17 predicted proteins | sample SynspAceP_FD_185934 | JGI IMG/M metagenome (GOLD analysis project Ga0163215, IMG submission 185934) | Saline lake microbial communities from Ace Lake in Antarctica - Synechococcus sp. Ace-P (Hybrid Assembly) | ecosystem: Environmental > Aquatic > Non-marine Saline and Alkaline > Saline | place... | reverse complement strand
GACCTGAAGGCCATGTCGGTCAAGGATCTGAAAGCTGAATGGGAAAATCTCATCGGCAGCGCCGCGCCGAACAACAGCCGGACCTTTCTAGAAATCCGCATCGCTTATCGCATTCAGGAACTGACCTACGGCGGCCCCGACCGTGAAACCCGCCGCATGCTGGACCTGCTGGCCGATGAGGTCGAAGGCCGCGCGCGCCGAAAAAACCAGATTGCCGACCCGCGCAATCCGGTCATAGGTACCAAGCTCATTCGGGAATGGGACGGAGTCGAGCACACCGTCACCGTTCTGAAAGACGGTTTCGACTGGCAGGGCCGGATGTTCAAATCGCTCTCGGCTGTCGCCCGCGAAATCACCGGCACACGTTGGAACGGATACCGCTTTTTCGGCCTGCGTGAACGCAAGCGGGAGGATGTATGATGGATGGTACGACCCGCCCCAACCGCCGCCTGCGCTGCGCCATCTACACCCGCAAGTCGAGCGAAGAAGGGCTCGACATGGAGTTCAACAGTCTCGATGCGCAGAGGGAGGCCTGTGAGGCCTACATCGCCAGCCAGCGGTCCGAGGGCTGGGTCGCCACGCGCGAACGCTATGACGACGGCGGCTTTTCCGGCGGCACCCTCGAGCGGCCCGGCCTGAAACAGCTTTTGGCAGACATAGACGATGGGTTGATCGACGTGGTGGTGGTCTACAAGATCGACCGCCTCAGCCGCTCGCTGATGGATTTCTCCAAGCTGGTCGAGATTTTAGATCGCAACAGTGTTACCTTCGTATCCGTCACGCAATCGTTCAACACCACCACGTCGATGGGGCGGCTGACGCTAAACATTCTCTTGAGCTTCGCCCAGTTCGAGCGCGAGGTCATCGGGGAACGGATACGGGATAAGGTGGCCGCTTCGCGCAAACGCGGGATCTGGATGGGCGGCTATGTTCCCCTCGGCTATGACGTGCAGGGACGCAAACTATTGGTGAACGAAGCAGAGGCCGCATCTGTCCATAAGATTTTCGAGCGGTTTGTCGAACTGGGCTCCGCCACCGTTTTGGCCCGCGAGTTACGACGCGACGGGTTTCGTAACAAGCAGGGCACGCTGATCGACAAGGGCTTCCTCTACCGTCTGCTTAGCAACCGCGTTTATCGCGGTGAGGCCGTCCACAAGGGCACGGCTTACCCCGGAGAGCACGACGCCATCATCGAACAAGATCTCTGGGATCGGGTCCATGCCATCCTGCGGGAAAGCCCTCGCAAACGTGCCAACAACAGCCGGTCGCGGACACCTGCGCTTTTGAAAGGGCTGATTTTCAGCGACACAGGTGCGGCCATGACGCCCACAAGCACCAAGAAGGGCGCAAAGCTTTACCGCTACTACGTGTCGATGGACGTCATCCGGAACCGCGAGACCGGCGAAGAGACCGCCCCGATGCGGCTGGCCGCAGGAATGGTCGAGGATGCCGTCGTGACCGAGGTCCGCCGCATTCTGCAGACTCCGGAGATCGTGACGCAAGTGATCGCGGCCCTGAAGCAAAAGGATGGCGCAGTTTCGGAGGCCGACGCCATCGCGGCGCTGCACGAGTTCAACGCCTTATGGTCGCAGCTGTTCCCGGCCGAGCAAGCGCGGATCATCCAGCTTCTGGTGCGGCGTGTAACTGTTACTGCTGCCGGGCTAGAGGTCGACATACGGCGCGAAGGCATCGCAGGCGTCATCCGCGAGATACTCGCACCCCGCAGAATGGAGGCTGCCGAATGACCAAGCCAGACAATACGATCCGCGTGCTGATCCCGCTGAAGGTTCGCAAGAAGAACGGGCGGCCGAAGATCCTGCCGCCCGCCGACTACCGGCCCAGCGAGGATCAAGTGCAGGATCCGCATGTTCTGCGCGCCATCGGCCGGGCATGGGGCTGGCGGCGGCGCATGGACGCTGGCGAGTTCACCACGATCCAGGAACTGGCCGAGGCCGTCGGCCTTGCCGAGCGCCATGTCAGTCGCCAATTGCGGTTGGCGTACTTAGCCCCGGAGGTGTTGAAGCGGCTGACCTGTGGGCGCGAGGCCTCCGCTGTCAGCCTTTATGATTTGTGTTTTCTGGCGGGGGAGGCTTGGGGGGAGCAGATGGTCAAGGCCTTTGGCGAAGCGTCGGTCAGGACCGCAGGTCGGTAATGCCGAGCTCTGTCCACATCCAGCTGAAATCGTAATCATGCATCGGATCGTCCGCGGGAAGGCGGGCATTGTTTTGTTCGAAGCCTTTCAGCCAGTTGGCGACCGTCTGTCGTCCCTTGGCACTCCGCACGGCCTGTCGCGGTGTTTTGTCGCCCAGCATGGGTATCCGTTCGCCGAGTGCCTTTCGATACTGGCGGCCAAGAACCTGATGTACTGCCTCGCGCATGTCTTCCGGGCTCATGCCATCAGGGAGCCTCTTGGCTGCGGATGCTGAGGCATTACCCCTCGCGGCCATCGCCTGTTCAGGCGTAACCCGCTCAACTAGCGGTGTCTGGACCAGACCATCGAGAATTGGTGTCAGCAGATCCCGGATGCGCGTCGCGCGGACTTCAGAATTGACCATGACCTCGAGCGTTGTCGGGCCGAGCGCAAGATGCCCATGAATGGTGCGTCCAGTGTCTGAACTCTCAGAGCGCGAGGACTTGCGTCCTTTGCGGCTGGGCCTGTCTGGCGCAAACCAAATCCAATGGTCCCCATCGTTTTCATCACGAATATCAGGTGCGCCAGCAAGCGCCGCAACAACATCGGCCGCCACAACCCCGAACAACAAACGATAATGTAGCGTCATAAACTCCAGCTTATCGCCATCGCTGTTGGCGAGTTCGGGCAGTGGTGCGCGGTAACGTTGGATCGTGTCGTTTAGCCAGAGTGTCGTGATAACTGGCGCGGCCACCGACATAAGCGTTTCTTCTTTGGCCAGTTCGGCCTCGAGCCTTGCTTTTAGTATTGGGTCTGACGCCGCCAGGGTTTTGGTTGCCGCCTCTGATGCGCGGCCTTTTGAGCGTCGGATGAGCGCCAGCATCTCGTCTGCCAACCCACGATCAACAGCCAACACCGCGCCAGCCATCTGGACAACGCCCCGCACGGTTACAATCCGGGTTGCGATCACGTCCCACTGCGCAAGCGTCTTCGTGGCTGTCCGTTCGCTCACTCGGATCGGATCACCACCGCGCACAAGGTCGCGCGCCAGAAAGCTTTCTCCAAGGCAAACATCGCTAACCTCATATAGGCTGACAACAGCATCCCGAAGCGCCTCGATATAGGCACGGTTGATCGCTGTTTCCTTCCAACCCCGCCGCTTGAGGTAATCGCTAGAAAGGTTACTCCCATCCTCCCAGGTAACCGTGCAGAAATCCTCGAATACGCAGTCAATAGCCACACTTGCATGCTCGCCGATCACGTCCTGCAGGTCGTAGATGTCGATGTCGTTCAGGTCACAGGCACGGCGGATATGCCGTTCAACCATTTCCCCCATGCGCTCGCGCCATGGATCACGGCGAGACCATTCAACAAGACCATATGCATTTCCTCGCGGAGCCATCACCATACCTCAAAATACTGCGGTCGCCGATGGCGAGCTCTCGCGCCAACCAATATACCAAAGGCTGTTTGGTGCCAATGGCTTCACGCAGACTCGCGCGCCAGAACGCCGCCTTCGGGTGTCTCTGAACGTTTTGATAGCGGTCGAACCCACCTCAACTGCGGCGCAACGCAAATTCCCCAAGCCACTGAAAACAAGCCTATATTTTAATGCGTCTCGATTTGGGTGAAGGGCGGGTGGAAAGAGACGCTGGGCGTTAAGAGACCGATTTTGGACCAGATGCCAGTCTCCGAAAGTCGGATGGCCTCGCTAAACCCCTTTGAAACAAAAAGAAAAAAGGCCCCGTCAGGGACCTCGTTATAGGTTCGCGAATGGTTTTTGGCGGAGGGAACGCGACTGGCAGCCAACTCTCTCTCGTGCCAGTGTCGGACAGCAAGGGATGAAACTAAATTCACCGTGCACAAACCTAAGGTTTCGACCTTCAGGTTATGAGCCGTGGCGAACAAACCATGAACAATCCCTCAGAACTGCGCTATACTTCGCGTTTTCCGTGGCTTGCAGCCCCCTGCCCCAGATCGTCTTTACGTTGAATTTCGCAAGAAGCCGCTGCGAACCCTTCCCTCTTGCTTCCACTATGCTTCCGCACGAGCGCGGAGTGATCATCGCGGTAGCAGGCACATCATTTCCAATTTTCCGGCTTTTCATAGACAACACCCGAAATCGTTCGGCGATATCCAAACTCACCTAAATGGCCCCGAACAGCGTGCCGCAAAGCCTCTTTGGTGAAGAATGGTCGCAGCGCTTCAAGGTCGAGCGTTTGGCGATCAATCGAAACAGTCGATACCCGATAGGTCGAAGCATCACCACACAACTTTTCCTGCGGCTTGTCAGGTTTGAGATCAAGCTCAACTGACGACTCGTGCAGAACACCCGGATCCCCAAACGGACACCAGTGCTCGTGTTCTTTACCTGACAAGGCACCGCAATCACAGCACCGGGGAGAAAGAAAAGTTACCATAGCGGGACCTCAAGAATTACTCGCCATGTACCTCGTGACCTCGGTGAACATCGCAGATGATTATCTTTTACGGTTCGAATTAGATAGGTGGGGCGCGACCGAGAAGTTCTTCGATTTCTACACTTCTCCGCTCTGCCTCGACTTCCAGATTTCTTATCTCCTCCAAGAGCATTTCCCGATGCTGCTGGACGAGTCTTTCAAATCCATCGGGATGGTTTTGACAAAAGACGAGGATCGCATATCCGTTGCTCTCCTTTAGCCTGTAAAGGTCTTCGATTCGCTGGATTACTTCCACAGATATATTTTCATAAAGGGCGCTCAAATCCTCGATTTCGTCGCCGTCGTCTAGTAGGATGGCATCCCAACCCTGACGCGCCATATACGCTATAGGGTCATCAGAAATCTCACTTAAGAGGTCGATATCCCCGGCGTCTTTGGCGTTGTTTATGACGGTGAACAGTTTTTCATGGACCACTTTCTGTTCCGGATCGTCGCGTGATTGGTCCGGATGAAACACTCGGGCCAGCTTCTTCCAAATAGACTTAATCTCAGTCCGCTCAGCGTCTGTCAGGTCTTTGGTCTCCTCCGCCTCTTGTATCGCCTTCTCATATTCCTTTCCGGATTCATTCTTTTCGCGCTCAAAATCACCGGACAAAGCTTCGGCGTCACCTTCACCTTTATCAAGCAGCGTATCGATAAACCGTTTGCGATAGCTTACGATAAGCGCGATTTGATCGCGTCTCTGATATTCATCCTTGAGGCGGGTGAATAAGGCGGAGCTTGTAGCGTTAACTGCCTTGCTCTCTGACATGAACTCCGCAGATAGCTCCGCAAGCCTGTTTCGTGCGACCTGAATAAGGTCCTGTAATTTCTTGATGTTTGGATCGACGTACTCAACAAGACCACCGGTAGCGTGGTTAGCATCGCGCGGCCGGCCCCCTTCTGTCTCACCGAGATCGAATGGGAAGGCATGAGATCGATCGGCTTCCTTTGGGGCTTCCGACAATTGATTCAGGTACCATCGACCCATTGAGACGCTTCGTTCATTTGAGGATTCTGACAACCACTCGATCCACGAACGTAAATCAACGTCATCGCGGGCGTCTTCGAAGTCACGCCCCTTGTGTTTGCCGAAGGCTATCCTTCTTGGGTACCAGGTTTGGGTGCTGAACGCGCTGATTTTTTCCCAGGTGTTCAAAACCCTCTTTTCCGCAAGGGGGCGAATGACCCTTTTCATAAGATCAATCACCGTCTCGACATCTCCCAGAGCTGTATGGGCGCCACGTTCAGGTAGGCGATAGAACTGCCTCAGAGTTTGGAGCTTACAATTTCCAGCTGGGACCGGATCAAGGAGGCGTTGGGTGAGCGCGAGGGCGCAGAAACCTTCAGTCCCGATGGTCGGAATACCCAGTCGTGCCCATTCAGGTAACAGGACCTTATCCAGATCGTAGGGCAGATTGTAAGCGACCAGCGGACGGTTCCCGACATATCTCGCAAACGCCGCGTAAACATCGCCTGGAGGATCGCCGTCACGCTCTAGAATTTCACGGGTATATCCGTGCACACGGGCCGCCTCAGGGGGGATTTCGGTGCCGTGGTTGACCAGGCGCTTAAAGGGCGGACCAGAGGGCTCCCAGCCCTTCATCTTTTGTGCAGCGATCTCCACCACAAAGATCGGTGTGGAAAAGCCCGTGGTTTCTGTATCGAGGATGATCCACTCGGTATCGTCCATTCTAAACCTCCTTGGGATGCTAGACGGTTTGGTCAGGTAGCTTATGGACGACAACCCAAGGGTCAACCCTGACGTGTGTGAGATCAATGCAGCTGCGAATGTCCAGTTCGGTCAACTTATTTTTACAGCACCAGAGTTCCCTCAGCGCCGGAACGGCGGACAGCTCCAGCTCGGTCACCGCCGCCGGGCCGATATGCTGCGGGTTTACGGGCCGAATCGCCCAACTTCGGGCGTTTGCGCGACCGCAGGCGCCCCTCAGGGAGAAAAAAGCTTGTCCAGACGGCAGTTTCAGTCGATCTTGACGCCGGTTGGCACACCACTTGGGGAATGTCGGCGTAGGAACGTTAGTCGCTTGCGTTAGGAGCATCATGCTTAAACAATTGCTCGCGAAACATTGACTATTGCGTTCGCGTACTCTCTCGAACTCCTAATTTCTTTCAGTGTTAAAACTGCTTCAGATTGGAATCCAGACGATGCTTCCGCAATCGCAATCCATGAACATATCAAATCCCTATCAGGCACCTGTACAAGAGACTTTGCCTCTGCGAACAATTTTTTACTCTTCTGATTTTTTGCAATTTCCAGAATAGCTCGAATTCGAGATGTTGCAGAACCAATTTCACGGGCCACATCCAATCCTATAGTTGGAAGACCTGCGGTTACTAGCATCTGCGAAAGAACCTCAAGAACCCAATCACGTTTATACTGATTTTCCACAAGCCTAGCAGTTTTGATTGCGCTGGGAATTTCACCCCTTTCAGCCAGAGTTAATGCAATGTGTTGTAAAAACCAATCCCTATCCTCAGAGTCTGTCAATGAAAGAGCTTCATACAGTGCGGTATCTACGTCTTGCTTAATTTTTGCCAGGCGAACACGGCCACACGCGAACGCACGCTGAGCGGGGTGAGCTATCGTCTTGGCAGTGCTCAGTGCTTCACCCCATAGTTTGGCCTCCATCTGTGATTTTGCGATCGATCTAAGGAGCGAGTCTGTTTTGAAGTCCCACCTGGCGCTAAGTGACAGGAGTGCCTCTCTAGCTTCGCATAAGAGATCAGGATCACCTGTCAACAAGGCGATAGTCGTAAACGCTTTGGCCCACTCATTTGGGACAGGTATTTCTTTTGCTGTTTCTAGTGCCTTATAAAGGTGACCTTCTTTAGCCTGCATCTCAGATTTGATTTGAAGCACTGAGCTAAACGCATGCGTGTAATCGTCATCGTCATCTATTTCATTCGTAAAGGTTTCCAAGTCGGAAATGAGAGTATAGTCGTTTTGCATAGCTGCAATCTTCGCAAGCGCAATTACGCATGTTGTGTTGTCAACGATCATATATGCGGTAGTTAGTGATTCTGCATAGAAATGAGCTAGGGCTTTATTGTAAGATATACTTGACAGCGCATCGTCGCGATGTACCAAGTCATCGATATCTGCTATAGCTTCCATTGCAGAAGCAAATAAACCTTTTTCCTGTAGAGTAGAAGATATTCTAATTAGTATTGCATTTCGCTCTTCGGTGTCCTCGATTTGTCTAATAGTTGCTAATGCGTCTCGCGGCATTGTCGCGTTTATTTGTGAGTTGGCGATTTCCTCGAATGCAAAAATCTGGGTTTCTTCGCATTCTATTTGACATGCGGAAAAAATTGCTTCTTCAAAAAATCCTGCTTTTGCCTGTGCGACGGCCACTTCTTGCATCAGCTGGATACGCAATTCTGGATCACTATGCTCTGAGAGCAATTGCAGCGCTTCAAGGAAAAGTGAAGTGTCTTTTTTAGCTTCTGCGATTCCAACCAACGCCGTTAGGCGATGCTCCGTCTCAGGAAACGCATTAGCGAGCAGAATTAGTTCGTCCCAGATTCGTCCATGTGCTACTGTGAACTCGGAAACATTTGAATGGGTTAGGATCTCCGAGACCATTCGGCGTATGAGAGGGTGTGACAATTCACCTTGGCGTACGACTTCCGTTGTTTTTTGGGGGACTAGACTCCTATCGTTGTCGGTCATTAGAGGTTGGCTTTCAGCGAACGTGTCATGGGTTAGTCCCTCAAGTTCCGCGAACTAGGTGGCCGACATTCCTCAAGTGGTGTGCCAACCGGCGTCAAGATCGACTGAAACTGCCGTCTGGACAAGCTTTTTTCTCCCTGAGGGGCGCCTGCGGTCGCGCAAACGCCCGAAGTTGGGCGATTCGGCCCGACAGCGACGTTTTTCAGCGCGGTGGGTAGACTTATCCTGCTGTTTTCGTTCAGTTTGGACCCGGATCACAATCATTTGCCTGACGATAGCTGCGAGGATGGTGCGTTCTATCGCGCCGGTGACGGCAACCTTCGCCAAACGTAAATGGAAGCGGACATACTTCATTCTCCCAGCCTGTATTCTGATTCGCACAGACCCGAAGGAACACCTACGCAGAAACGCTCACCATTTCCTTTTATTACGCAATTTCAATGTGTTCGTTGACTGTGTGCAAATGATGACCACTGTAAGGGCCAGCCATCATCATTGCGAAGGACCACTCGTGCCAAAACTGACCAAACGCACTGTCGATGCTATTGAACCGCAGGCGACTGAGTTCTTCATCTGGGACGAGAGCATTCCCGGCTTCGGGGTGCGCGTGATGCCGAGCGGGCGTAAAAGCTTCGTGGTGCAGTACCGTGCTGGGCGACGCCCCCGGCGCATGAGCCTCGGGCCCAGCACGGTGTTGACCTGCGATCAGGCGCGCACCCGGGCGATCACGATCATCGCCGCCGTCAAGAACGGCGAGGATCCTGCAGCTGATCGTGCCGCCAAGCGCAACGCCGCTACAGTCAGCGATCTGGCGGAGCGCTTTGACAAGGAACACATCGCGGTGCGCCTGAAAGCCAGCACTGCGAAAGAATATCGCGGCAACCTGAGGCGCTTCATCTTGCCCGCACTCGGCCGATTGGCCGTGCCAGAAATCACCCGCGCGGACGTGGCGAAGTTCCACCACGATCTCAGGCACATCCCCTATCAGGCCAACCGCTGCCTTGAGGTGATTTCCAAGATGTTCGTGTTGGCCGAGATGTGGGGGCTGCGACCCGACGGCTCGAACCCGCGCAAGCACATCCGGAAGTACCCCGAAGAGAAACGTGAGAGGTTCCTCAGCGCCGCCGAGTTGCGCAGGATCGGCGAAGTACTGCGGGAGATGGAAAGCGAGCGTGTGGAGTTGTCATCCGCCATTCTGGCAGCCCGGCTGCTGATCCTGACTGGCTGCCGTCTTGGCGAAATCATGACCCTGAAGTGGGACTATATCGACTTCCAGGAGCGCGCCCTGCGCCTGCCGGATTCCAAAACCGGCAAGAAAATCGTCCATCTTGGCGCGCCAGCCGTCGAATACCTGCGGGATGCCCAGCGCATTGATGGCAACCCTTGGGTTATTCCCGGCACCCTGACGGGCAAGCCGCTCAGCGACCTTCAGCCTTTTTGGCAACGCGTCCGCGCCCGAGCCGGGGTCAAGGATGTCCGGATCCACGACCTGCGTCACACTTTTGCATCGACTGCCGTGGCATCAGGCCAAGGGCTGCCAATGATCGGAAAGCTGCTGGGGCATACGCAGGTGCAGACCACGGCGCGATATGCGCATCTAGCGGCAGACCCGGTCAGGTGTGCCGCTGACGCCGTAGCGTCGTCGCTGCGCGAGGCGCTTGGGTAAGTTCGCTGAACGTTTACCTCCGGGATTCCACTGCCCTCCGTGCCAACAAGAGTGAGACAATCCGGTCATCCCCGCGCGTGCGGGGAACAGATCATCGCCAGACGCAATTAGTTGCAGCAATTCGGTTCATCCCCGCGCGTGCGGGGAACAGATGCGCCGGATGCTCAGGCAGGGCTCCAGCGGCGGTTCATCCCCGCGCGTGCGGGGAACAGGGGGTGGCAACGCCGTAGCGCGTCATCCAGACCGGTTCATCCCCGCGCGTGCGGGGAACAGGCCCGCTCTTGCTCGTGGATGACCGTTGATCCCGGTTCATCCCCGCGCGTGCGGGGAACAGTTGTGTCAACATAGCTATCACGGTGTGTTGGACGGTTCATCCCCGCGCGTGCGGGGAACAGAACCTTCGGGAAGCCAACCTTGCGGGAGCCTACCGGTTCATCCCCGCGCGTGCGGGGAACAGTATGCGTTCTCAAGCGTTGCCGCCGAATTATGCGGTTCATCCCCGCGCGTGCGGGGAACAGTTGCGATGGCGTTTGTTGCAGCCTGCCCTTCTCGGTTCATCCCCGCGCGTGCGGGGAACAGCTGTGCGTCCAACGTCATGCCCTGACCAAACTCGGTTCATCCCCGCGCGTGCGGGGAACAGCGTGGCGGGCGCAAATGCAGTGGCAGCAAATGCGGTTCATCCCCGCGCGTGCGGGGAACAGTGAGTAGCTGAAGGTGCGGGATCATTGCTAGTCGGTTCATCCCCGCGCGTGCGGGGAACAGCCTACCTTGCGCATCTTCTCGCCAGATCCAGCCGGTTCATCCCCGCGCGTGCGGGGAACAGTTCGGCATTGGCAAGAACCATCTGGAACGTGCCGGTTCATCCCCGCGCGTGCGGGGAACAGCGTGCCGAAAGTCGCGCGTCACATTATCACGTCGGTTCATCCCCGCGCGTGCGGGGAACAGTCTTTCTGTAGACCTTTGATCTACCAAACTTATTCAATTGTCAAAGAACCTACCAAAAAAACGCCCCCTGTCCCCAGGGTCAGCGCTTCCCCGGAATCGCTGCGAAATGCACCAAGGTCAGGCCGTCGAAATCCACCGGCATCCGGCGGTTTTTGCCGCAGGTGGCGAAGCTGAAGCCCTGATCCGTCGGCGCGGTCCAGGCGATCACCGCGTCGCCCTCGCCGATGGCGCTTTCGACCTGCTGCCAGATCATCTCGCGCACCCGCTTGGAATAGTCGCCCACATAAACCCCGGCACGGATCTCCAGCAGCCAGACAGCAAGACGACCCCGCAGGCGTGGGGGGGCGCCTTCAACCACGATGACCATCATCGGCCAAACCCTCCGGGTCGTCAAAGGCCGGGCCGAGCGCTTCGGGCGGGGGCACCGGGCGGGGCAGATCGCCCGCCTCCAGCACCTCTTCGATGCGCGGGATCAGCCGCTGCAACAGGCCCGAGCGGCGGAACACATCGCGGCAGGCCTGCCGCACGGCGCGTTCAACCGGCATGTCCAGCTTGCCCTTCTGCGCCAGACCGGCGATGCGAAACGCCTCGGGCACCACGGTGTCGATCTTGTACAGATCGGCGATGTCATAGACGAAACTTAGCGGCTTGCCGGTATGCAGAAACCCGATGGCGGGGGCGTAGCCCGCGGCCAAAACGGCGGCCTCGGTCAGGCCATGCAGGCAGGAGGTCGCCGCCGACAGGCAGCGGTTGGGGATGTCGGCGGCCTCCCAATCGCCCGGATCATAGGCGCGGCGCTTCCAGTCCACCCCATGCTGTTGCGCCAGAAGACCGTAGCTGTGGCGCACCCGCACGCCCTCAATCCCGCGCAGCTGGTCGATGGAGCGGCGCTGCGGCGCGTCCTCGGCAAAGCGCAAGGCATACATCTTGCGCACCACCCGCAGCCGCGCCGCCTCGTCCAGCGCCAGACTGGCCTGCCAAAGGAGCTTGTCCGACCGCGCGCCGCCCGGCTGACCGGCGGAGTAAAGCCGCACTCCCCCTTCCCCCACCCAAGTGATCAGGGTGCCCGCCCGTGCCGCCAAGGCGATCGCTGCATGGCTGATCCGCGCGCCCGGCTCCAGCATCAGACAGGCCAGCCCGCCAATCGGCAAATGGGTGCGCCCGCCCTCGACATCGACCACCACAAACGCCCCGTCCAGCACGTCAATCTGCGCCCGCTCGACAAACACCAGCGAGGCCCGCTCCTTCAGCGGGATTGGGCGCGGCGGCGGCAGGCCCGGCATCTCCACGGGTCAGGCTCGCCGGATCAGCATCAACCCACAGCCAAAGGCACGGGCGCGGCCAAATCCCAAGCCGAGGCGGGCGACAAAGGCCAAAGGATCATTGACCCGCAGAGTGCCGGACAGATCGAGGATACCGAACTTCGCGTGGGCTTCTCGGCGGCCTTTTTGGCGCGGTAAACTGACCACAGAATAATCATTCACGATCAGCTCCTCACTGGCAAAGCCATGCGCAGCCCCCTGCCGCCCGAACCAATCTTCCGCCGCCTGCTTGGCCAGATCCTGCCGGACTTCGGCCCTGCTGCCCTTGGGGACAGCGCGCAGAAGATCCATCACCAGATCAACCCGGCGCGATTTTTGCTCCTCCTTCGGCAGGCGGCTGATGGCGGCGCGGTCCTTGGTGGCATTGGCGCGCAGCACGAAGGTCAGGCGGTCCCCCACAGCCAGCGCTGGGGCAAACTCTTTCACTTCCGGCGGTGCGAACAGCGCATGCGGCTGCGGCGGGCGCTGCGACAGGGTGAAGAACCGCCCCTGCCCCTCGGCCCGCCACAGAAAATCGCGGGCGCGGTCGGGGCCATCGGCGAACAGCGTCCACAACAGGCGGTGATGGGCGTTCTTCGCCTCGCCCGGATCGGCGGGGTCCAAAAGGCCGCTAAGCGCTGCGTTGCCGGCATCGCGCGCCAGGCTCAGACGGGACAGATACAGGCTCATGCCTCGGCCTCCGGCGTCAAATGCGTCACGACGCGCGGGGCAAAATGCCAGGCGGCACGGTCGCGGGGCTGATCCCAACGGGTTTCAATGCGGCCATGCTGCCCGGGATAGGGGTCCGAGGCGATGTGCAGCGGCTTCGCCCCCGGCAGCCACGGCGGCGCGGCGGCAAGGGCCAGCGCCTGCGCCGGGGTCTCGGCTGTGATACGGCGCGGGGCCATCGGCATCGACAGCGGGCAAGATTTGCGGCCCAGATAGGGGGTGAACACCGGGGTTTTCAGCGCCTGTTCTACCGCCTCCGCGCAGCCTCCCCACAGCGCCACGGCAAAGGCGCAATCGGTCAGGTAATCACGGGTGGTCAGGATTGGGTTATCCTCCGGGCGCAGGGCGGCCAAAGCCTCGCGCCGGGAATTGGGGCGCTTTATACGGGCGGTCGGCACCGCTTGGGCAGTGTGGAAATCCCGCAGCGGCGTGCCGGAAGCCAGCGTGGCCACCGCGATCTGCCAGACATCGAGCGCCGCCTGCCCGGCTGCATCCGCCCGCCGCACCCCCAAAGCCGCGCCTATCAGCCCAAGAATGGCCGACCGCCCCGGCATCAGCTGCGAGCCGCGCCTCTCGTGCCCGGCGACATCACCGAAGGAACCCATCGGGGCGGCAAGGGTGAAGACCAAAAACTCAGGCATCGGGCAGGTTCTGTTCGATGAAGGCGATGATTACGGCAAGCGAGCCTTTGCCGGACGCCAGATCCATCACCTCATGACCATCGAAGGCCACGCCATACGCATTGTCCATCCGCGTCACCATGTCCTCCATCGCCTTGACCGAGTCCGGCATCAGATCCGTCCCCTCCACGGCCTTGAAGAACGCCCCGGCCAACGACCGAGGTTGCTGACTGCCGAACTCCGCCCGGATATGGCCCGCGCGGGGCCGATGCGCATAGCTGTTCTGCTTGCCCGCAGGCGAGGTTGTGGCCAAAGCCTCCACCAAAGCCGCCGCCGCCACCCGCGCCAGCGCCTTGTCACCCGCAAGGTTCTCCTCCAGCAGATCGCAGTCAACGCAGGCGTAAAGGTAATAGACGCCCGAGCCGAACCCCGCGTCACCGACAAACCCTGCGCCTGCATCCTCGGCCGAGGTCTTCAGATCATCGACGGCGGTGTAGAAATCATCCTCGACCAAGGCTCGGTGGGTGGTCAGTGCATGGCTGACCTGCACCGCCGCCTCGCGGTTGTAATCGGGGTCATCCGCCAGCATCCGCCCGAACATCGCAATATCCGCAGCCCCATCCGCCCGGCGCAGCACGGCGGATTTCAGCGCCTTGTCCTTCGGCAAAGCCTCCCCCGCCAGGGCCTTGCGCGCCAGATCCAGCGCCAGCGCCCGCTCATCCGGCGAGATGAAGGCCAGCTGCCGGGTACGGATCGCGCCCTTCTTTTCAGCCTCCGCGTCAATCTTGCCGAAAACCCCCGCGATCTCCGTCACGATCTTCGACAATTCCGGCTCCGCAGCCCCCTCGGCCAACAAAATCTCCCGGATCGCCTCGCCCAAACGCTGCGTCCGGACCCCCATCGCGCCCTCCAGCTTGTGCGCCATCACCTCGGACTGGCGCACCGCGCGTTTGATCGACTGGCTAGACAGGCGCAGGCGAGGAGCCCCCCCCAAAGCTGGCAGATTTCGGGCGGCCCTGATCGTCGCGGTTGGGGTTGGAGGGCGGGTAGACGGTCAGGAAATGCAGTTGCAGAAAGCGGCTCATTCTTCGGCCTCCGATGCTGAAAGGGGCAGGATGTCAGGGGTTTGCGGGGTGGGGGCGGCTGCGCCGTAATAGGCAAAGCACCAGTCATTGCGGGTCTTGTCGGACCAATAGAACAGATCACGCGCCAGCCGCCCGACATTGGCGGTGCTGTCGATCTGCACCAAGGCCCGGCGTAGCGGGCGGATCAGCCCGGCGGTATCGGAGCGGATCAGCGCCTGAAACCGTAGGGCCGACAAGCTTTCGCCCATCCGTGCCGCCGCAGATTGCGGGTGGGGGTCACGGATATTGGCCAAAGCCACTGCGATCAGCGCCAACGTGTCAGCCCGGCTTTGCAGCCTACCGCCCAGCGCCAGATGCAGCGCATGGGTGGCGTCAATCGCCAGCGCATCCGCCGCAGTCTCACAGCGCCGCAGCTTGGCCCGCGCCATCCGCCCGGCCCCGTCATCGCCCAAACTGCGCGCCCACCAGCCATAGGCGGCTTTGCCAATGTCGATCGCCTCGCTCATGCCTTGGCCTTTCGCTTTGCGGATTCGGGCGGGGTCAGCCCCAGCGCCTCGTGGATTTTTGGGCCATGCAAGTTGCCCAGCAACTGCCCCCGCGTCGCAATGATCCGCTGCGCGGTCGGTCTGCGGCTGAAACCGGGAGTGTCGCGCGGGGTGATGTCGCGCTCGGCCAAGCCATTCAGCGCCACGGCGTCAAACTGCGCCAACACCTGACGGCGCAGGGTCACCAGCCAAGCGGCGCGGATCGCTTCCGCCGCCTCACCCCGCGCCAAAGAGCTGACGGCGGCGAAAAACCCGGCTTGTGTGGCCAGATAAAACCCCTCGCGTTCCGGGTCCAACCTTGTCCCCTCCGTCACATCCATCGCCTGCACATCGCGCAGCGCCATCACCATCGCGCGGGAGGCGAGATCGGCACCTGATACCAACATTGCCGCCTGATCGTTGGCCGCTGGCGTCAAGGTGAACAGCGGCTGCTCGGACCAAAGAAAATCGAGCGGGCTCATGTTCGACATCGCCCAGCCTGCGACCAGAACCGAGGCCTCAGGAAATTTCGCCCGCTGCGCATAGTCGACCACCGTCTGAGCCCTAAACGCCAGGCTGCCCTTGCCCGCCGGGGCCTCCATCAAGATCCCCAACCAGTTGCGATAGGCAAAGGCCCCCGGCTTGGGGTGCTTCGGCAGAATATCCGCACCCACTTTCAGCGAGTAATAGGGGGTCAGCGGGTGCCGCCACAGGCCGTAATTGGTGCCCCAAGGCTTCTGGATCACCCCGGTGACGCACCCATCAGCCTCCACCAGCCGCAAGCGGCGCGGCATCCCGAAAAAGACCTCCGGAGGGGTATGGTCGCTTTGCGGCTGCTCCACCACCGCCCCGGTTTCCGAGGTCCGCGTCGCCCGCATCCACGGCAGCTTGCGCAACTGATCCGGCCCCTGCGCCACCCCTTCCGGAACATTCGCCCAGATCAGCGTCCAGAGCGGGCAAGCCCCAGTTTCCGCTGGGCGCACCAGCGTCACCATCGGTCCGCCGCCGCGCATCGAGGTGCGGTTGCCCGCCCCACCAGAAGGCGCATGGGCCTGCAATGTGTAAAGTGCCATCGCCGCCAGCGGCAGATCAAGGCTGGGATAATGGTCGCGCTTGACCATCAGATCGGCATTCTTGCCCGCGGTCGAGGCCCCCGCCGAGTCGATGAACAGCATGTCCGGGGCGCTGGGGTCGCCCTGCAGCGGCTCCAGATCCTGCAAGAACAGCGGGCCGTCGCCGGTCAGGTTGAAAGCCGGGGCCAGCGGTGCCATCGCCGCGCGCAGCGCCGCCGGATCCGGCCTGCGTGCCCGCCAGTCGGTGGTGTCTTCGGGCGGCGTCGCCAGATAAACGAGGCCGATCAGCAGTTCCATGCAGGCAAGGTTCAGATCAGGCCGCGGCCAGTTCAGCGCCATCACGCCGGGCTCGGCAATCTGATCGGGGCGGATGGTGTCCTTGCCGTGTTCGCGGAGAACGGGAATCCACGGGTCGGTGAGCAGGTTCAGGGGCATGAAAACTTTCTACTACTCGCGTCACTGTAGATGAAAAGCACAGAAAAGCAACGCGCTTCTAACCCTTGGTTGTGCAAACCTTAGGCAGTTTGTAGACCATTCTCCCGGTCATACCGCAAGCCCTCGCAAATCCTGCCGCCCTCCCCCACCACCGCCACGGCGCGGGTGGCGCGTTCCCAGTCTTTCCAGCCTTGAGTGAACGCCGCGATCTCGGCGGCCCCCTGCGCTGCCTCCAGCCCGGTCTTTTTATACTTCACGAAGGACATCTGCACCTCTGACAGCGCCTGCGCCCGCACCGGCCAGGGATCCTCGGCCCAAAGCACCAACCCCGATGGGCCGCGGCGGGTCAGGATCAGGGTCATCTGTTTCTCGCCCAACCGGGTCGGAAAGCTTTCATCCGAAAAGATGTTCTCGACCGCACCAAAGCCCTGCGGCAGCTTCAGGATATGGTGGCGCGCCTGCCCGGCCTCGGCCATGGCACGGCCAAAGTTCTCATCCTCGGCCCGCGCGAGCGCCTTCGGCACCGGGGCGGGATCGGCACCATGTACCGCCTCGATCAGATCACGCAGGCCCTCGGGGGCGACAATCGCTCCCACCTCGACCAAGGATCGCGCCGTGCGCCACTGCAGATCGAGCGGATAGACCCAAGCCCCCGCCTCCAGCACATGATGCAGCCACCGCGCCTCTGTCACCTCGCCTGGGTCGGGCATAACCACATGCAAGGATGGCCCGGACACCGGACGGCGCTCCGCCGGGCGCAGGTCCATATGGCGCCAGAGCCTACCCGCCCGCTGGATCAGCGCGCCAATCGGGGCCAGATCGGAAATCATCAGATCGAAGTCCAGATCCAGCGAGGATTCCACCACCTGCGTGGCGACCAACACGCGGCCCTCCCGCCCCGCCCCCTGTTTGCCAAACCGCCCCAGCACCCGGGACTCGATATCCATCCGGTCGCACATGGCAAAGCGGGCGTGCAGCAGTTCCGCCTCGATCCCTTCGGCCCGCAGCGCCGTCACGGCGGCAATCGCATCATCGACGGCATTGCGCACCCAAAGGCAGGCGGCGCCCTGCCCGCTCGCGGTCTTCAGCAGCGCCAATGCCGAGGCGGCATCCGGCAGGCGCGTGATGTCGATGCGCCGACATGTGGCGGGATGCGGGTCCACCGCCCTGGTTGCACTGTGCGCACCGATCATCGACAGGGCCGGATAGGCGTTGGGCAACTCGACCGGCACCACCGCCCCCAAGCCGCGCTGAAACGCCTGCACATAACCTTCCCGCATCGCCTTCGGCAGCGTCGCCGTCATCACGATGGCCGAGCCGCCAAAGGCCGCATGGAAGCGCAGCAGCGCCTGCAATTCCACCTCCATATAGGGGTCATAACTGTGCGCTTCGTCGACAATCAGCACTCGCCCCGCCAAAGCTACCATCCGCAGAGTGTTGAATCGGGTTGGCAGTACTGCCATCAGCGCCTGATCAATGGTGCCCACGCCAATTTCGGCCAAAAGCGACAAGCGACGGTCATCGGCGATCCAGGCGGCACAGGCGGCGTCCTCAGGCCTGCCCCCTTGAGCGCCGCGCACCTGCGTGAAATTCTCGCTCAGTGCACGTTTGCCATGCAGCAGCGCAAGCGACGGCTCGCCCTGAAACAACCGCCGCAACATGGGACGCATCCGCGAGAACATCGCCTCCGAGGTGGCCATCGTCGGCAGGGCAAAGAACAAACCGCCAGCCTTGCCCGCCGTAATCATCCGCTGCGCGAGGATCAGGGCGGCTTCGGTCTTGCCCGCCCCGGTGGCATCCTCGATCAGCGCCATACAGGGGCCGTCGGGCAAAACCACCGCCGCCACCGCCGCCTGCATCGGGCGCAAATTGCCGCCGATCAGATCTTGCGGGCTGGGGTTGGCGGGCTGCGATTGCAGCAAGCCCGCCTTCCCCAACGCCACCTGCGCCTGACCCCGTGCAATCTCCCAATACTTCGCTACCGAAGGCTCCGGCCCGGTGACGGGAAACCAGTCAGTGTTGGAGCCGATCCAATCCGCCTGCACCGTGGTTCCCGAGACCAGCCATGACAGACGCTTCGCCTCGGCCTCGCTTATCCCCGCCAACGAGGCACCGGCGAACAGCGGGGCCAGCAACTCGATCCAATCCCGCCCCGCCGCCATCGCCGCAGGCCCAATCTGCTCCAGTTGCTTGCGGCCAATCGCCCCCATATCCCGCGCCGGTGGCCTGCCGTGATGCCCCGCCACCGCGGCATACAACACCTCGCGCGGCACCTCCTCGCCGCCCAGAAACCCCGCCAACACCTCGTCCAACCGCAGCAGCATCTGCAGCGACAACTGCCAGTGGCGGCAATGCTCGGGCGGCGGGCAGCGGGTTTCGATCTGCGCGCGGAACGCCTGTGATATCTTGCCGCAATCATGCAGCGCAATCAGAAACACGATTCCGCGCTGCCAGCCCTGCGGCAAGCGGCTGAGCGGGCCGGAAGCCACGATCAGCTCAGCCGCCGCCGCTACATCCAGCATATGCCAGACCGCCGGATGGCGGCGGTCCTGATCGTCGCGTTTGCCCGGCCACTGGCCAAGCGCCCCCAGAAACCCATTCATTCCGTATCCCCCGTAACACCAGCCACCGCGCGTGGGTCAAGTGTAAGGGTGCCGCAGCACCTGACAATGACCAATGGCGGGGCAACATACACTGCCCTGCGCGCGACATCTTCGCCGAACACCGCCTGAAATCGGGAAAATCTCGACCCGCCCCCTGGCGCTTTCTGCCGCATTTCTGGACGTTGCATCGGTTTGCCACTAAAATCACACTAGAAAATAATTTCAACCCCAGCGCCGGATGATTCTGGCGCTCTTGTAGGGTGTTCTGTGCCGCAGGACTTTGCCAGCGCACGGCTATCGCGTTTGGCTGCAATGCGCGCTCCAGAGTGAACATTCTGCGAACGAGCCTATGTTGCAAAACATGAGCGACGCTGAGGT
>Ga0163215_101158_pt1 | contig 19659 bp, 16 predicted proteins | sample SynspAceP_FD_185934 | JGI IMG/M metagenome (GOLD analysis project Ga0163215, IMG submission 185934) | Saline lake microbial communities from Ace Lake in Antarctica - Synechococcus sp. Ace-P (Hybrid Assembly) | ecosystem: Environmental > Aquatic > Non-marine Saline and Alkaline > Saline | place... | reverse complement strand
CATAGCCCTGCGCACGGGCCGTCGCCTCGATCCAGGAGGCCAACACACCGCCGCCCTGCCCGCCCACAGCCATCACCGCAAGCTTGAGAATGCCATCTACGGATGTATCCGCATGTTGCGAGGGAAGAACGAAATTCATGCTGCTACTCCATCAAGACGCAACCGCCGTGCATCGCGCCGCTTTTGCAACCATGTGATAATCTTGCGCCGAACGCCTGCGCGCCATGCCTCAAAGCGTCCGGGGTTGTGGACCACATCGGCCTGATAGAACGAGGGACACAACACGGCGGCATGGGCCACCTCGCCACAGTTGCCGCAGCCCACGCAGGTCTGGTCGATCGCTGCCACCGGATCATCACGCAGCGGATCGTCGAGCCTTTTGAGCGACAGCGAGGGACAGCCCGACAGGCGCATGCAGGCGTGATCGCCCGTGCAGACATCGGCATCAACGCCAAAGCGCGGCACATCCACGCGGCGGCCTTCCTTGATCGCCTTGTTGCGCAGGGGCTTTTCGCGGCGTTGTTTGTTCAGCATACACTCGGAGGAGGCGACGATGACTTTTGGCCCCTTGTGATCGGTAGTCAGCGCCTCACGCAGAACATCGCGCATCTTGGTCACGTCATAGGTGTGATCCACCTGCCGTACCCACTCTACGCCCACACCCTTGAGCGCCTTGGAGATCGGATTGTTGGTGGCCTTTGTGTCATTGCTGGCGCGCGACGACATAATGTCCTGCCCACCCGTCGCGGCGGAATAGTAATTGTCTACAATCACCGCGACAGAGTCCGACTTGTTGAACACCATATTCCCGATAGAACTGGTCAGCCCGTTGTGCCAGAAGCCGCCATCGCCAAGGATTGAAATCGCCCGTTTCTTACCCCCGCCATCGAAGGCCGCGTTTGCCGCAGGGCCAAGGCCATAGCCCATGGTCGCACCACCAATCTCGAACGGCGGCAAAGAGCCGAAGAGGTGACAGCCAATATCGCCGGTGATCTGGTGCTTGCCCAGTTCCTGCTCTGTCAGTTTCATAGCCGCGAAGATAGGCCGCTCCGGGCAGCCCGTGCAGAACCCCGGCGGGCGGATCGGCACCGTCTTGCTCAGATCGGGCACCTTCGGCGCGTCCATGTTGGGCGCGCGCACATGGTCAGGCAGCATCGCGGGGGCAGCGGATTTCAGAAATGCGGTGATCCCGTCGAGCATAACTTGACCGGTATATTCACCCGCCATCGGCAGCACATCCTTACCATACAGACGCGTATGGGAACCAGATTTATACAGATAGCTGCCCAGCTGCTGCTCGATATGGTCGGGCTGGCCTTCCTCCACGATCATCACATGGGATTTGCCCGCGCAAAACGCCTCGAACTCAGCGCGCACGATGGGATAGGTCACGTTCAGCACATAGATCGGGATCTCGGTCGTACCGTCGATCTCGGCCAGTCCCAGCCGTTGCAAGGCGCGGATCAGCCCGTTGTACATGCCACCCTGCACGATGATGCCCAGATCCGCGTGCTCCGGGCCGAACATCTCGTTGAGCTTGTTTTCAGTGATAAACTTCTCGGCGGCAGGCCAGCGGGTATTGATCTTGTCCTGCTCGTGCAGATAGCTCATCGGCGGTAGCACAACACGGTTGAAATCGCTCTGCGGGTTGGCCACGGCGTCATAGACCGTCAAGGGCGGGCGCTGGTTGTCGCGCGTTGGAAAGCTGCCCGTGACGTGGCACGAGCGGATACGCATCATCAACATCACCGGCGTGTTGGACGCCTCAGATAGCTCGAAACCATCCGTAACGGCCTTGACGATGCTGGGCAGGTTCGGGCGCGGGTCCAGCATCCAGAACTGTGATTTCATGGCAAAGCCGTGGCTCCGCTCCTGCATGATCGAAGATCCTTCGCCGTAATCCTCGCCCACGATGATCAACGCACCGCCATTGACGCCGGAGGAGCACAGATTGGCCAGAGCATCTGAGGCGACGTTCACGCCAACAGGCCCCTTGAAGGTCACCGCACCGCGGATCGGATAATGCACACTCGCCGCCAGCATCGCCGCTGCCGCCGCCTCTGAGGCATTCGCCTCAAAGCGCACACCAAGCTCGCCCATCAGTTCTTCGGCGTCGGCCAGCACGTCCATCAGATGGCTGATCGGCGCACCCTGATAGCCGCCGACATAGCCCACACCATTCTCCAGCAGGGCCTTGGTGATCGCCAGAATACCCTCTCCGGTAAACGTGTCGCCTTCGCCTTTACGCAGGTGTTCAACCTCGGCCTTGAATGATCTTTCTGCCATGATCTGTCCTTAGAAATCGTGCTTGCGAATATTGCGCAGCATCGTTTGCAGGGTTTGGGTAAATGCGCGCTGCTCCGCATCCGAGATGCCGCGGAACATCGCCTCATTGGCCTGAGCCATATGCGGCCATAGCCGGTCATAGGCCTCGCGGCCCGCATCGGTGAGAAAGACCCGCACCGCGCGACTGTCTGTTTCGTCCGTCTCGCGGCGCACCAGCCCGTCGCGCACCAGCGCATCAAGCGCGCGGCTTAGCGTACTTTGCTGGACAACTGCATAAACGGCCAGTTGCCCGATGAGGATGCCGTTCACAACGGACAAAACCGCCAATGCGCGCATCTGCGGCGTGGTCAGCCCGAGGGCCGCCATCTCTTCCTTCAGCGCTGCGTTATAGCGCCCCATGATCCGGTTCATCAGATAGGGTGGATAGTTTTCCATACCCATCTCGCCCAGACGGGGTACTTTTGCCGTAACGCTTTCCTGTTTGGTCATGCGCCCAGCCCTTTCGCCACGTTGAAGCCCGATCCGCCCCCCAAACCCGGACCGGGATGGGTAGATGCCCCGATGTGATAGAGCCCTTTGACAGGCGTGGCGTTGTTCACCTGCCCCGCAAAGGGCCGCCAGACAAAGAACTGGTCCATCGCGCAAGCACCGCCGTAAGGATCACCGCCCACCAGATTGATGTTCAGCGCCTCCAGATCGGCAGGGGAATAGGCCCGCCGCGCCAGCTTGGCCGTGTCAAAGTTGCGGATTTGGCGGCGCAGGATCGCCTCGATCCGGTCGGCAAAGGCTTCGCGTGTTGCCTCTGTCCAAGTGCTTTCTGTCTCGATCTCGCCTGCCGCATCACCCTTGATACTGCGAGGCGCATCGGGGATTTGCAGCCACAGCACCGCTTTGCCCTCTGGACAGCGCGTCGGGTCCATACGGTGCGGCTGGCCCACGCAGATGGTAGGAACGGCAGGCAACAAACCGCGCTCGGCCTCGTTGCACGAGCGTGAAACGGAATCGATCCCGTCCGCTAGGTGGATCAGCGCAACATCTTCCAGCCCCTCGGCCGCCCAGTCGATGGCTTCGTCAAAAGCATAGTGCAGCTGGAAATTACCACGTCCGTGGCGGAATTTCTTGGGGCTGTCGGGCGTGTGCTTGCCTTGCAGCAACCCGTCATAAAGCTGTCCGGGGGCCGTGCTGGCGATCACGTTTTTCGCCGCGATAATCTCTCCCGAGGACGTCTCGACACCCGTCGCTTTGCCGCCCGAAATGACGATCCGCTTGACCTCTGCACCGGTCCGGATCTCTCCGCCGTACGCTTCGATCAGCGCGCGGAACGCATTTGCTGCCTGCCCCGCGCCGCCCTTGACCACGGGTGCCCCTGCGGCTTCCAGTGCAAAGGCAATCACTTGGGCCATCTGGCCCCCGTAACTTGCCTCCGGCGTCAGCCCCGTATGCAGGACCCAAGGCGCCCAGAGCGCCTGAACATCCTCGGAGGCATAGCGCGTCTCAAGCCAACCGCGCGCAGGCTCCAGCGCCTGGCCAAACCAAGCTTTGGTATTGTTCAAACCGCGCTTCCAGACTTGTTTTGCCAGCAGCATTGCAGTGCCCCGCGACCACAAGGGCTGGCCCAGCAGCGCAAACAGAAACTCTGCATTCTGTTCGACAGCGCCAATATCGGCGCGGATTTGATCACCATCCCCCGGCGCCAGCGCGTTGAACGTCGCGGCGTTGGCGTCACGGTCCATGCCAAACACCAGCGCACGCCCGTTCGGACGCAGCACAGCCGTGGGATGCTTTGAGTGGCAAAACTCCAGCCCGTGTTTGGCCAGATCATCCCCGAGGGCCCCATGCGCGGGACCCGTCAGAAACAGTACAAAGGTCGCGGCCATCACATCATGGTGGAAACCCGGCAGTGTGATCTGCTCGGTGGCCATGCAGCCGCCGATCCGGTCCTCGCGCTCCAGCACGAGAACCTTATCCCCTTTGCGCGCCAGCATCGCGGCGGCCACCAACGCGTTGATGCCCGACCCGACAATCACATGATCCAGCTGCGCCACCGCGGTCAGCCCTTGGGAACCAACGCCAGCGCGCGGATAGGAGAGCCGGTGCCATGTGCGATCTTAAGCGGTGCGGCAATCAGGATCGCGCCTTTGGCAGGTAGCTTGTCAAGGTTGGCAAGAGAAGCCAGCCCGAAGCAGTTGTCGCGGTGCAGCAAGTTGTGCGCAGGAAACGGCGGCTCCATTCCGCCGGCTTGTCCCGCATCGGTGCCAATGCACTGCGTGCCCCAGCCGACAATACCTTTGGACAGCAGATATTCGATGGCATCCGGTGTCGGACCAGGGCTGTGCGGGCCATTTTCATCCGCGTTGAGGAATTTCGCCTCATCATTCACGCGCTTGTCCCAATCGGTGCGCATCACGACCCACTCGCCTTTGCCAATATCGCCATGCTCGGCTTCCCACGCCTTGATGTGGTCGGCGGTGAGCAGAAAATCCTCGTTCTCGGCAGTCTGAGCCGAGCAATCGATCACATTGACCGGCGCCACAAGACGCTGAACATCAAGCGAATCAGTAAAGCCGTCTTCGTAGTCCTTGCCCGTGATCCAGTGGTGCGGCGCATCGAAGTGGGTTCCTGAATGCTCGCCCAGCACCATCCAGTTCCACGCAAAGAACGGGCCGTCATTATCATACTCCGAGATCTTGTGGATCTCGACCTTGGGTGTGTTTTTCGCGAAGTCCGGTGGCAATTGCAGGATCGGAGTATCCGGACCCAGCACACTGGAACAATCGACCACTTCGACACCTCCCGATGCCAGCATTCCGGCAAGGGCACTCAGATTTTCAGATGCATTCATTTTAATCTCCCTGATCATGCGCGCGGTTGTTATCGCGTCGGTTGATATAAAAAGTATAGACAGACTTACATGCATTTGCAATTATATTTGTAACGAACATGTGAAGGGACAATTATGTCAACGACACTGGATGCCGTCATTATCGGCGCAGGGCACAACAGCCTTGCTTGCGCGTGCCATCTGGCAAAGCGCGGCTGGCGCGTCGGTGTGTTCGAGCAGGCGGCGGAGCCGGGCGGCGCTGTTAAAACTGGTGAATATACCCTGCCGGGCTTTCGCCATGACTGGGCGGCGATGAACCTTTCACTTTTTGCAGGGTCTTCTTTTCACACAGAAAATGCAACGGAACTGGCTAAACATGGGATCGCCTTTGCCCCCACGACACATCCCTTTGCTTCAGTGTTTCCTGATGGTCGATGGTTCGGTGTTTCAAGTGACGCTGACGAGACGGCCGCGCGTGTCGCGGGCTTCTCAGATGCGGATGCTGCCGCATGGAAACAACTGACTGAAGAGTTTCCCACACAGGCCGAATCAATCCTCGGGGTGCTGGGTGCACCGATGAATTTACGTGCATTTACATCTTTAGGGTGGAAGACCTTTCGCAAACATGGCGCAGGCGGCACGCTGGATCTGGCTCAGTTTCTGATGAAATCCCCGCGCGCATGGCTGGACCAGACGTTTGAGAGCGACCAGATCAAGGCCACGCTGGCCGCTTGGGGCATGCATCTGGATTTCGCCCCTGATATCGCGGGCGGTGCGGTCTTTCCCTACCTCGAAGCGATGGCAGGACAGGCTTTTGGCATGGTGCTGGGCCAGGGCGGCGCCGATACCGTCACCCGCGCGATGATCGGGATGATCAAAGCCCATGGCGGGTCAGTCACTTGCAACGCCCGCGTGAGTGCCATCAATCACAGCGCGGGGCGCGCCACTGGTATCACGCTGGAAGATGGGCAAACCGTCAGCGCCACCAAAGCCGTGATCGCCAATGTCTCCCCCACGGCCCTGCTCGGCCTGACTGGCGGCACTGGCGATGCGCGCCACGACACCGCGATGAAAAACTATCAATACGCCCCCGGCACCATGATGATCCATCTCGCGATGGACGCCCTGCCCGAGTGGAGCGCGCCAGAGTTGCAGCAATTCGCTTACGTCCACCTTGCGCCCTCCATGGATCAGATGGCGCGCACCTATGCGCAGGCCAAAGCAGGGCTGTTGCCCGATGAGCCGGTGATCGTCTGCGGCCAGCCCACGGTGGTGGACCCCTCCCGCGCGCCAGAGGGCAAGCATGTGCTCTGGCTTCAGGTCCGCATGGCCCCCGGCACGATCAAAGGCGATGCGGCAGGGCAGATCACCGCCACAAACTGGGCGGACGCGGCGGAGCCTTTTGCCGAGCGCGCGCTGGATATTCTGGAGCGCTACGCCCCCGGCACGCAGCGACATATCCTTGGCCGCCATATCGTGACCCCGCAGATGCTGGAGGCGGACAACCCCAACCTTGTCGGCGGGGATCAGGTCTGCGGCAGCCACCACTTGCACCAACATTTCATGAACCGCCCCGCACGGGGCTTTGCAGACGGCACCACGCCGCTGCGCAATCTCTATCACACCGGCGCCGCGGTCTGGCCTGGTGGCGGTACGGGCGCAGGCCCGGGGACGATGCTCGCCAAGAAGCTCGCCCGTTAGACCAAAACCCCAACTTCATCCAACGGAGAAACACCATGCCCCTTACACGACGCAGTATGCTCAAGACCACCGTCGCCGCCGCAACGCTCGCCAGCGTCGGTCTGCCCAGCTTTGCCCAAGCGATTGACGAGCTGGTCATCGCCTATAACGTGAACCTGCCCAGCTGGGACCCCACCGTGGGCCCCTCGGCTGTGAACCCCACCATTCAGGGGCTGTATCAATCCGTATTCGACAATTTCATCCCGCAGAATACAGATCTCAGCTTTGGTCAGGGCCTGATCACTGATTGGGGCTGGAACGACGACCGCAGCCAGATCTGGATGGACGTGCGCGAGGGCGTGACATGGCACAACGGTGATCCCTTCACCGCCGAGGATGTCGCATGGTCGCTCCAGCGCGCGGCAGACCCCGCCACGGGAAACCCGATCCAGTTCATCTGGGGCAAGGTCGAGAACATCACCGCAGACGGCAGCCGGGTCACCGCAGACGTGAAAGAATACGAGCCTACCTTCTTCAAGTGGATGTCCTTTCTCACCGGCTATGTGATGCCCAAGAAATATATGGAAGAAGTCGGCGCGGAGGGCTTCGAGGCCGCCCCCATCGGCACCGGCCCCTATATGGTCGAGCGGTTCGAGCGGAACGCCTTTGTGCGCCTGACCGCGAACGAGAACTACTGGGGCGGCGCGCCGGAGTTCAAGACCGTGACGATCAAATTCGTGACGGATGCCGCCAGCCGTGTGGCAGAGGTGGAATCCGGCAACTCGCACGTGACGCTTGAAATCCCTTACGAGGAATTCGACCGCCTCAAGGAAAAAGACGGGCTGGCAGGGGTGACCACGCCCATCTCCGACATCGCAATGATCTTCCTCAACGATATCGAGGTGATGACAGACCCCAATGTGCGCAAGGCCGCAGCCCACGCGATCAACAAGCCGCTCATCATCGAGCGCCTGTTGTCAGGCTACGGCGTGGCAATTGATACGCTTCAAACGCCTGACTATGCGGCCTTTGATCCATCCATCACTGTGGAATATAACCCCGACTTGTCCAAGGAACTGCTGGCAGCCTCCGGCTATAGCACAGACAACCCCGTGCGCTTTACCATCCAGACCACACGCGGGTTCAAGCCCAAGGACTATGAAATGGTCCAGGCCATTGTGGGCCTGTGGCGTCAGGTCGGCATCGAGGCCGAGATCGAAGTTTACGAGATCGCCAAACACTTTGAGCTGCGCGCCGCGGACCAACTGGCGCCTGCTGCCTTCTACAACTGGGGCAACTCGGTGGGCGATCCGACAACCTCCACGGGCTTTGCCATGTTCGGCCCCTCGCCGCACTCGGTCTGGGACGGTCAGGACACGTTCGACATGATTGCCCCCCTCTGGGGCGAGGCAGACGAGGCGAAACGTATCGAAGGCTGGAAAGCCGTGGACCGTCACATTGCGGAGCAGGCCGAAGTGATCCCGCTTCTGCAATTTGTCCAGCCGATCGTGCATGCTGCGGGCGTCAAGGTCACGCCGCACCGCTCTGGCGCGCTGCTGCCGCACCTGATGACACGCGCTTAACCCTTTTTGCACAGGGGCGCGTCAGGTGACGCGCCCCTGTCCTTTTCTGGAACATTATGAACCTCCTACGCGCGATCTTCCTCCGCCTTGCCACGACTTGCCTGACCCTTTTCGGCGTTGCGGTGATTGTATTTTTTGTGATCCGCGTGGTGCCGGGCAACCCGATCGCAATGATGTTGCCACCCGGCGCGACCGAAGCCGACGTCACCCGTCTGCAAGCGCAATACGGGTTTGACAAATCCATACCCGAGCAGTTTTTCATCTGGCTCAGTGGTGTTCTGCAAGGCGATTTCGGCACGTCTATTTCCACCCGGCAACCTGTATCAGAACTGGTTCTGGGCCGCCTGCCCGCCACGTTGGAGTTGTCGGTGGTGGCGCTGCTGATGGCCTGTGTGATCGGGGGCACGCTGGCGCTAACCGGCACGCGCCTGCGCGGCACACGCGCTGAAGGCGCCATTGACGTGAGCACGGGCGTCGCCCTCTCGGTGCCTGATTTCCTCTGGGGTCTGGTGCTGATCCTGCTTTTCGGCGTGCTCTGGCCGGTATTCCACATCTCAGGGCGGATCTCGCCCAGTCTCGACATTGACTTCACCACAAACTTCTACCTGTTCGAGGCCTCTTGCGCCTGCGTTTTGACGTGCTGGCCGATCTGGTGGGGCACATGTTCATGCCTGCACTCGCCCTTGCCATTCCGCTGGCAGCAATCATCGGGCAGCTTTTGAAACAATCGCTCAAGGAAACCATGCATCTGGATTACGTGGCACTGGCCCGCACCAAAGGCTATAGCGAGCGGCAGGTCATCACGCGCGAGGCACTGCCGAATGCGATCTTGCCCACGCTTACGCTGGTAGGGGTGCAATTCACCTTCCTGATCGGTGGGACTGTCATCATCGAGCGGCTGTTCAGCTATGAAGGCCTGGGCAATATGGCCATCGACGCGGTGATCAACCGCGATCTGCCGTTGATCCAGGGCATCGTGCTGCTGTTCGCGCTGCTCTTCACAATCGTCAATCTGGTGGTCGATATGCTCTATGTTGTGCTTAACCCACGGCTCCGTCATGCGTGACGCCCGCGCAGATATCCGCCGCCCGCTGGGCGCTCGCCTATGGCTTTCGGGCGGGTGGCTCACGCTGCTGGTGCTGGGCGCGCTGCTGGCGCCATGGATCGCCCCGCATGATCCGCTGGCACAGGACCTCTTTGCCGGCCGCCTGCCCCCCTTCTGGCAGGACGGCGCACAACCGGGCTATCTGCTCGGAACAGACTCATTGGGCCGCGACGTGCTGAGCCGGATGCTCTACGGCGCGCGGCTGGCGCTGGTTGTGGCGCTGGTGGCGGGCACGCTGACGTGCCTGATCGGGGCCACGATGGGGCTGATCGCAGGCTATTATCGCGGCTGGGCCGATATCATCATCTCGCGCATCGTGGACATCTGGATGGCTTTCCCGCCCGTTCTGTTTGCGATCCTGCTGATCGCCGTGCTCGGCACGGGCCTCACCTCCATCATCATCGCCATCGTCGTGATCGACTGGACCCGCTTTGCACGCGTGGTGCGCGCCGAAGCGATGACACAGGGCGCGATGGATTATGTTGCGTCCGCACAGGTCTCCGGACGGGGACGCTTTTCCACCATGTTGACGGAAATCCTGCCCAACGTGCTGCCCACGATACTGGCCCTGCTGACGCTGGAAATGGGCATCGCCGTAATCGTCGAGGCGATCCTGAGCTTTGTGAACCTCTCTATCAGTACGGATTCGCCAACATGGGGCGGCATGATCGCCGAAGGACGCACGTCGGTCCATCAGGCGTGGTGGGTGCTTGTCTTTCCGCTCATAACGCTCTTCCTGACAGTGCTTAGTTTCTCGCAAATAGGCGAAGGTCTGAAAGACCGTTTCGATCCGGTGCTGAGATGAGCGCGCAACTCTCCATCCGCAATCTGTCCATCACGCTGCACAACGGCGTGCGCATCCTGCGCAATGTCTCGCTCGACGTGGGGGCAGGCCGCGTGCACGGGCTGGTTGGCGAAAGCGGCGCGGGCAAATCCATGATCGGCAAAGCCATTCTGGGCACCCTGCCCCACGCGATGAATGTGACCGGCGGGCAGATCTGTTTTGGCGATGTGGATCTTATGGCAATGACCCCAAAGGCACGGCGCACATGGATCGGGGCCAATGCAGCCTTGATCCCGCAAGACCCGCTAACCGCGCTCAACCCCTCCAAACGGATCGGGCCGCAAATCACCCGGCGGCTGGTGGATATTCTGGGCTGGGCCAAGACCCATGCCGAGGCTCGCGCGCTGGACCTTCTGGCCGAGGTACAAATCACCGACCCCGCCCGCGTCATGCGCAGCTATCCACATGAGCTGTCAGGCGGTATGCGTCAACGCATCCTGATCGCCTCCGCCTTCGCCGCCGAGCCGAAGCTGATAATCGCGGACGAGCCGACAACCGCACTGGATGTGACGGTGCAAAAGCAGATTCTCAAACTGATCGCGCAGATGCAGGCAGAACATGGCACCGCCCTGTTGTTTGTCACCCATGATCTGGGCGTGGTCAGCAAGGTCTGCGATACGCTGTCGGTCCTCTATGCCGGCAAGGTGCTGGAGAACGCACAGATGCGACGGTTTTTCACGCGCCCGATCCACCCCTATTCACGCGCGCTGTTGGCGGCCACACCGACCTACACCAATCCCACAGGCTCGCTCGCTCAGGTGCCGCAAGAGGTGATCGACGGAGTCGAGGAAGACATCCGCCACCACGACATCAGGAGCCGCACATGATTTACCGCATCCGCGATCTGCGGCTCAGTTTTGCCGACATGGCGCATAAACCGCTGCTGGGCAGTGCGCCACGCATCGAAGTACTGAAAGGGCTGAGCTTTGATGTGCCACAAGGGGCCGTGCTGGGGATTGTCGGCGGATCGGGGTCTGGCAAATCCACTCTGGGCCGCACGATGCTGCGCCTGATCGAGCCGGACAGCGGCCAGATCGAATTTGAAGGCCGTGATATCACCCATGCGCCTGAAGCGGAGTTGCGGCCGTTGCGCCATCGCTTCCAGATGATCTTTCAGGATCCCATGTCATCGCTCAACCCGCGCAGGCGTGTGGGTGGCATCGTCGCAGGGCCGCTGCGTCTGCAAGGCTTGGACAACATAGACGCCCGCGTGTCAGAGGCGCTTGATATGGTCGGCCTGCCGCGTACCTTCGCGCAGCGGTATCCGCATGAACTGTCTGGCGGCCAGCGCCAGCGTGTCGGCATCGCCCGCGCCATTGCCCTGCGCCCACAATTCATTCTGGCTGATGAAATCGTGTCGGGCCTTGATGTATCATCGCAGGCACAGGTGCTGAACCTACTCGAAGAGCTGGTGCGCGAATTGGGCCTGACACTGGCCTTTATCAGCCATGATCTCTCCGTGGTTCGCCGCCTGTGCAACCGCATCCTCGTACTGCACCATGGCGAGATCGTGGAAGAGGCGGAAACCGCGGCGCTCTTTGACAATCCGCAGGCGGAGTATACGCGCAACCTGCTGGGTGCGATCCCGCTGCCGGACCCTGATCAGATCTGGGTTTGATCCCGTCACAGATTCAAAAACTGCCGCGCCTGCGCGCGCTCTGACTTGTTACAGAGCTTTCAGCTTGATCAGAGCTTCTTCTGCATCGCTGACCGTCTGAATCTGAAAATCAGCTTTTCGAGCACATGAGTATCCCCCCCTTATCCCGGCTTCAGGCCTTGCGGTAGTTACCCTGCAAAGAGTGAGGGAGACCGGATTCAACGCCAACGAAACGCCTGCCATGCTGCCTCCAAGCAGCTTGGGCCTGAAAGGCACTGCGTGGCTTGACAAGATTATTCCAAGACGTAAGGTGAATAACTGAAACATACGCTTTAGTCAGAAGTATACTCTTGCACCGTCGGAGCGGAGGCTTCGATGACAGGGTTATGATGACACTTTGCAAACGCTGCGACGCCGCCGGAGGACGGATCGCTCACAGCAAGGTTGGGTCGCGGAGGGGCCTGACAGACCTGCGTTTAGAAATCGGGTTCAGGCCTGAAAACATATGATGGGTAAACTGGCCCACTATCTATGTGCAGGAAGAAATTCATCTTTTTTCAGGGAGGAAAAATACATGACCAAATCCATATCCGGGTCCGTGATCCTGACCGCGACCGAGCGCGTAACCTTCGGTCAACCCGCAGCCGATGCGATTGTCGCCGAGGCAAAAACAATTGGTGCATCGCGGGTCATGCTGATCGCGAGCGCATCGCTGGCCAACAACACAGACGAGATTGCGCGCATCGAGTCCGCTCTGGGTGACCTCCATGCCGCCACATTCACCGGCATCGCACCGCATGTCCCGCGCAATGATGTAATCGCCGCAACGGACATGGCACGCGATTGCGGTGCTGATCTGATCGTATCTGTCGGCGGCGGTTCGGTCACGGATTGTGCCAAGATCGTGCCGATCTGCCTGTCCAACGACATTCGCACAGTCGAGGCGATGGACGGTTATCACATCACGGTCAATGAAGCTGGCGAGATGGTCAATCCTGCCCTGTCCGACAGTTTCAAACCGCAGACAGTACGCACTGTGATCGTCCCGACAACTCTGTCAGGGGGTGAATTCAACCCCCTATCGGGCGCCACTGATCCGGCCACCAAGCACAAGCAGGGCTATCAGCACCGCCTCATGGCGCCAGTGACGGTGATCCTGGACCCTCAGTTGACCCGCCATACACCTGAATGGCTGTGGTTCTCGACCGGAGTTCGTGCGCTTGATCATGCGATCGAAACCCTTCAATCCTTCCAGTCGAATGATTACTGCGACGGTCTGGCCGAAAGCGCCCTGAATCTGCTGATCGAGGGACTGTCCAGGGTGAAGGCTGATCCAAACGATATGGACGCCCGCCTGAAATGCCAGATCGGCGTCTGGCAATCGATGCTGCCAATCATCGGCGGCGTACCCATGGGGGCAAGCCACGCGATCGGCCACGTGCTGGGCGGTCTATGCGAAGTGCCGCATGGCTACACCTCATGCGTGATGTCGCCTTTTGTTTTGCGCTGGAATGCCAGCGTGAATGCCTAACGGCAGACACGGATCGCGGCAGCCTTCGGCGATCCTGCGGCCGCAGCCGGTGATCTGGCCGATGCCTTCATCAACAGCCTCGGTATGCCGCGCAGCCTGTCGGCCGTGGACGTGGGGGAGGATCGTTTTCAGGCTATCGCCGAATACACGATGAAAGACATCTGGGGCCGGACCAACCCGCGCACGATATCCCAGCCCGGCGATGTGATGGAAATCCTGAAGATGGCGCGCTGACAACACGCGCCCCCACCGTCGGGTCGAACTTTGAGCAGCCCTGACAACGCGAACAATCCATCGGCCGGGCGCAACCGGTCAGATACAAATCCAAAGGGAGAGAACAAATATGACGATGAACTTCAAGGCGATCATCACTGCTGCCGCATTTGCAGCATTTTGTACGGGAGGTGCGCAAGCCGAACAACTGCGCCTGCTCAGCAGTTCGGACTCCAGTTTTCCCATGAACACAGATTTCGTGACGCCCTTCATGGAACGTGTTGCCGCACGCTCCGAGGGCGCAGTCGAGATTACGATGGACGGGCCAGAGGTGGTTGACCCCTTCTCGCAGTTCGAACCGGTGCAGGCTGGGTTGTATCAGATACTGTTCACACATGCCGCTTATCACACCGGCGAAACGCGGCTGGCGCTGCCGCTTGAGGCCAACCTGATGGCTGATCCCGAAAAGATCCGCACATCGGGCCTTTGGGACGAGATCGACGCGGGGTACAACGCGCTCGGCTTCAAGCTGATCGGCATAACCACAACAGGCACCGGCGCCTACCAGATCCTGATGCGCGACAAGCCAACGGATGTCGAGAACCCGCTTGCCGGTATGCGCGTGCGCGGCTCGCCACCCTATGCCCCCGTGATTGAAGAATTCGGCGGCACTCTGGTCGTGCTCCCGGCAGGCGAGATCTATTCCGCGCTGGATCGCGGCGTAGTCGAAGGAGCGGGCTGGCCTGTCGTGGGAACCCAGGATTCACGCCTGACTGAAGTTACAAAGTACTACATGACTCCCGGATTTGGCGCAGGTCATTACATGATGCTGATGAACCTTGATGCGTTCAACGCGCTGGACGCCGCGCAACAGGAGGTGATCCTTTCAGTTGCAAAAGAGGTGGAAAGCGAGTCTGCCAAAGTCTTTGCCGACCTGACAGTCAGCGAGGTCGACTTCATGCAATCCGAAGGTCTGGAAGCGGTGGAGCTGTCGGAGGAAATGGCAAAACGCATGACCTCCGCCTTCGCAACCGGCCTGAGCGCAATGTCCACTGCAAACGGCGAGAGCGGCGCAGAACGGATCGTCGCATTCATGCGCGAAAAAGGCTTGATGTAACTTCGCCGGAAAAACCAAACGGGCGTCCTTTCGGGCGCCCGTTTGATGTTCGGAATCGCGGCCAGCTCTGGGGTGACAGATGATAAAAACAAGCATGCTTGACGATGCAGCAACACAATGTCGGTCCCGCAATACGGGCTGTATGAGACGCGGACACAAAGGCGGCTTGGCAGAGGTACTCGGTGCTCTTTTCTTGTGGTCAGACACAGTGGGGCTGCACCTATGATACAGCGTATAAACGATATCTTTTTGCAGATGACCCTTTCGGTCAGTATCGCAGCAGTCAGCGCTATTATCCTGTTTACCTTTGCCGAGCTTGTCGCCCGCAGCGCCGGCGCGCCGCTTTATTGGTCGGCTGATCTTTCTGCCATAGCGCTCTGTGTCGCGCTGACATCAGGGCTGCCTTATGTGACCCGCAGCGGCGCACAAATCGCAGTAACACTGAGTCAGGAGCTGGCCTCCCCCCGTGTGGCGCGTGTGCTTCAGGTGCTGGTCGAGACGATTTCCTGCGTGGTCTGCGCGATTATCTGCGTGCTGTGTTTCAGCGTGGCTTTGCGGCAATTCGAAACGGGCGTCAGCACAGTTGCCGTGGTAAATACCCCGCGCTGGGTCTTGTCAGGGCTTCTGGCCTTTGGCTTTGCCGCAAGTGGCGTCATGCACCTGCTGAACGCGTTAGACCACATCGGCCGCCGCGCCCACGAGACATCCACCACCCCCCCAACTGCCGGAGTTTGACGATGGACCCGATGATGATGACTGTCGCGATCATGTCCGTCGGGCTTTTGACGCTCTTTGCGCTCTCCGTGCCGGTCTATGTATCGTTTCTTGTGTGCAATCTCGCGGCGGTTTTTTTGCTGATGGGGCCGAACGGTTTTGGCATGTTCGTCAACTCGCTAGCGTCCACCTCAACCTCAAGCACGCTTCTGGCCTTGCCGGCATTCATCCTGATGGGTGAAATCCTGTACCGCGGCAACGCCATCGGCACATTGGTGAGCGCCACCGACCGCCTGATCGGCGGATTTCGCGGACGCCATTATGTGCTGGGCATCACGGTGTCCACAATCCTTGCCACCTTGTCCGGCTCGGCCATGGGCAGTGCCGCGATGCTGTCGCGCTCTGTCTATCCCGAAATGCGCAAACGTGGCTATGATCAGAACATGTCCATCGGTGTTCTGATCGGCGGCGCGTGCCTTGCCCCGATCATCCCGCCCAGCGTTCTTGCTGTGATCATCGCAATCCTCGCCCAAGTATCGGTCCGTGATATGTTTCTGGCAGGCATTGTGCCGGGTCTGCTGATTTTTGTGATGATCGTTTGCTACATCATGCTGCGGGTCAAAATGCGTCCGGATCTTGCTCCGGTGGACGCTGGCTACCAGCGCCCGACAGGGCGTGAAATGGTCAAAGCGGTGGGGCTGCTTTTGCCTTTCACACTCGTCATTGGCGGTGTTGTCGGGTCAATCGCATTCGGGATTGCCACGCCGAATGAATCCGCCGTCGCAGGGGTGGCGGGCGCGCTGATCGTCGCTGCGATCTTCCGCAAGCTGAACGGGCAGATGATGTTCGAGGCGCTTAAATCCACAACCCTGACCACAACCATGGTTCTGGCGATCATGCTGTCCTCGCAGCTTTTTACCCAAATTCTGGCCTTTAGCGGCACCAGCCGGTTCATCAGACAATATATAGAATATGTCGATGTCTCGCCTACCTTGATGCTGTTCATCATGATGGCGATCCCCTTTGTTCTGTGTATGCTGCTGGATGAGATCGCTGCCATGCTGATCCTGATCCCGATCTACACACCGATACTGCCATTTCTCGCGATTGATCCGGTTGCTTTCTGGGTTCTGTTCCTGATCAACATGACGCTTGGCGCCATGACACCGCCGGTGGGCTATGTGCTGTTTGTCATCAAGGGTGCGATAGGAGATGTGTCGATGCAGACGATCTTTGGCGCAGTCATACCCTATGTTGTCATATTTCTTACGGCGATGGTGGTGCTGGCCAGCTTTCCCGAACTGATGGGGTTGCTACGATAGGAGCAGCCGCGCGCCCTTTTACAAGGACGCGGAGCGGGTCAGATCATAGGCGCATTGGATCAAGGCTTCACCGCGCGGATTGACCAAAAACCCGCCGCCCATTTGCGTCATGGCATATCCCATCGACAGATCAGCAGCCGGATCGTGAAACCCGAAAGATCCACCCGCACCGACATGGCCAAAAGCCGTCTCACCAATCAGGAAGCTATCGCCAACAGGCGTCCCACCGTATCCCCTGTTGTCCATCCGCAGCATAAAACCGGGGCCGAACCGTGTCGGTTGCAGAAGCATCGCATCGAGATGCGTGGCGCTGCTGGCCTGCGCGAAACCGGATAACGCGTCCCCCGTCAGGCCAAGCGCACCACCTGACCGCAGCGCATCGAAAAAACGCGCCAGACTGGCCGCATTGGTCACCCCGGATGCCGCGCCGATCTGGGCCAAGCGTCCGGCCCGCGTATTTACGCCCCGCGCCATCCAGTCACCATGGTTGAAGAAAAACAGGTTTTGCAGCGACCCCTGTTCACGCAGCGCAGTCCCGAAGGCGGTTGGCGCACTGCCCTTTTGCGGTACGAAATGCTCGATCAGCGCTACGCGGTCTTCTTGTTCGTCAGGCAGTCCAATCCAGAAATCCAGATCCAACGGGCGGGCAATCTCGGCATCAAAAAATGCGCCCAGACTGCGCCCGTCAACACGCCTGACCAGCTCGGCCAGAATAAATCCGCCGGTCACCGGATGGTAGGCCGTGCGCGTGGCAGGCGACAAGAGCGGTGCGCTATCCGCAATCGCAGCAGTCATATAGGCATGATCGGTCAGGCAGTCGGCTTTGAGCGGAGCGCGCACCGCAGGCAGGCCCGCGCTGTGATCCAGCACCATGCGCACAGTGATGGCATCTTTGCCGTGGGCGGCGAATTCCGGCCAATACACCGCAACCGGCGCATCCAGATCCAGCCTCCCGCGCGCAGCGAGCAGATGCACACAGACAGCAGTTGCGGCCTTGGTCGTCGAAAAGACAATGCAAACCGTGTCTTCGGTCCACTGCGCAAAATCATCCTGATCAGCGCGGCGCGCCAGTCCACCCCAAAGATGCGCCACCTCGCGCCCCTTGTGCATCACACTGACCGAAGCTGCACGCTCGCCATAAGTGGTGAAATTTGTCGCAAAGCACTTGGCAAGCGGTTCGAACCCCGATGCCACACGGCCTTGCAACATGAAACTGCCGTCAATTCCAGTCACGTCCTGTGACCATGGTTTAAGTGCGTCGGTCATGAATTCTCCTTTTGTATCGTTGGGTTCAACGTCTGCAAAGCGCAACGAGAATGTTGACCTTCCATGATATTGAATCCCTTGTTGAAACAATTTAAGTTGTTTGTTTGAGCCAATTGACTTTACGCTAGCGAAGCTCTTTACTCACGTCAATCGTCGCAACAACGGAGTATGCCCATGTCAGTTCAGGACACCCCAAACGACATGCCCGCCAGAAGTGATCTGGACCTCGACCTGCTCTGTGCTGGAATTGACGCAGGCAACATTCCCACCCTGCTGTGTGTGCTACACCAGCTGACCGGCGAAGCGCGCTGGCTTGAGGCACCCTATCTGCCCTCGCGCTCTCGGGGACTGGACGACAATGACGATGGTGGCTTTCCACTGGAGATCCAGCAAGAAATACGCGCAGCCGCACAGGACGCTATCCTGGCCTGGCTCGACGGTCGGCCGGTTGCCCTGCCCGCTCCCTCCAACGATGCCCTGATCAATATGCTATCGGTGTCGATGAACGAGCCGGTACCAGATGACTACGGCGAGATCATCGCCGCTGAACTGGATCTGGCCGAGCACCGCAAAACTCCGAAGGTACGGTTTCCTGCTGGTATGAAGGCGCTGGTGATTGGTGCCGGCGTATCGGGCATTTGCGCGGGTATCAATCTGGACAAGATGGGTTTGGACTACGAGATCCTTGAGAAGAACGACGATTATGGCGGCACATGGTGGGAAAACCGCTATCCCGGCGCAGGCGTTGACACCCCCAACCACATCTATTCATTCTCCTTCCAGCCGAATGACTGGTCACAGTATTTCGCGTTGCAGGGGGAGTTGCTTGCCTATTTCAAATCTGTGGCCGACCAGCACAGCCTGCGCCGTAACACGCGATTTGGCACACGCGTTCTGGATGCCAGCTGGCATGAGAGCGCGCAGAAATGGATCGTGCGGATGGTCGGCCCCGATGGTCAGGAAACCACCCGTGACTATGACTTCGTGCTCAGCGCCGTGGGCGTGCTGAACATTCCCCAAGTGCCCGACGTCCCCGGCGCTGACAGCTTTCCCGGCCCCGCCTTTCATACCGCACGCTGGCCTGAAAACCTCGATGTCACCGGCAAGCATGTGGCGGTGATCGGTAACGGCGCCTCGGGGATGCAGGTTGTACCAGCGATCGCAGACAAGGTGAGCCAACTAGCGATCTTTGCACGCTCGAAACAATGGGCCGCACCGTTCCCGCAGTTTCGCAAAAAAGTACCCGAAGCGGTGCGCTATCTGCTCATGTCGATCCCGCTCTATCAAAAGTGGTTTCGCATCCGGCAATTCTGGATCTTCAACGACAGAATTCACGCCTCGTTGCAGAAGGACCCCGATTGGCCGGACAGGGACAAGTCCCTCAACGCCGTGAACGACGCGCATCGCCGGGCGTTTACGCAATATGTAACAGACGAGCTGGGTGACCGGCAGGATCTGCTGGACCAAGTGTTGCCAGACTACCCGCCCTACGGAAAGCGTATCCTGCTGGACAATGGCTGGTATCGCACGTTGCGCCGACCCAATATCGAGTTGGTGCCCTCGCGGCTGGCGCAGATGGA
>Ga0163215_101157_pt1 | contig 19663 bp, 20 predicted proteins | sample SynspAceP_FD_185934 | JGI IMG/M metagenome (GOLD analysis project Ga0163215, IMG submission 185934) | Saline lake microbial communities from Ace Lake in Antarctica - Synechococcus sp. Ace-P (Hybrid Assembly) | ecosystem: Environmental > Aquatic > Non-marine Saline and Alkaline > Saline | place... | reverse complement strand
CAGGCCGTGACCGGGACTGGCGCGAGCGGAGCCAGCAACACAGGGCTTTCCATTTGTGCTTCTGCCGCGTCAATTTTCAGAGCATCGTTCATCTCCGTCTGCATCAGCGGACGAAGGTCGTGCACGCCGGAGATCGAGGTGACGCCTGCAATACGTGTCAAAACTTCTTCTGACAGAAGTGGATCGCCACTGATCATCCGGGTGACCAGTTGACCGCCGGCAGAATGCCCCGTCAGCCGGATCGGACCGGCAACTTGCTTTGCGGCAAAACTAACAGCTGCCGCAATCTCCCGGGCGATACCAGAGACACTGTTTTCAGGGCAAAGCGTGTAGCTTGGCATTGCCACAGCAAATCCATGCGCCAATGGTCCGGCCGCCAGATGCGACCAGTAGGACTTGTCGAAGGCCTTCCAGTAGCCGCCATGAACAAACACCGCGAGACCTTTGGGCGCGCCTTCCGGCATGAAAAGATCCAGCAGGTTCTGTGAAGCAGGTCCGTAACCAAGATCGAGACGCGCCCTCCCCGCGTTGCTCAATTGGTCGCGAAAAGCTTGCGCCATTGCAGCCCAGCGCGGTGGATAGTCAGCGGCTCCGTCAATGTGAGCACCATTTGCGTAGGCGTCATCGTAGTCCGTAATTGGGTAGTCTGTCACAGCCATGCTCCTTGATTTGCGACATATTTACCGGGCTTCGGCTGGAGTGCAATCGGTAGCTGACAGTTCAAAAATTTATCATTCGATAAAAAATTTGACCTTTTGATAAAACCATTCCATTCTTCTGATATCGCGGCGTCGGATAGACTGAGGAGTTGCTCCGGAAAAGACCGCAAAAGAGGTTCTCGCAACGAGGGGGTCCTGATGACTGTGACCGAGACAAGCGATGTAAAGGCAAACCGTCTTTCCAGCGCCGAATATGCAGACAATTTTTCCGACATCCATCCACCGCTGACGCAGCATGAAGCGTTTGTGGAAGCAGATCGGTGTTATTTTTGTTATGATGCGCCGTGCATGACGGCCTGTCCGACGTCGATCGACATTCCGATGTTCATCCGCAAGATCCAGGCTGCGAACCCGGTCGGCTCGGCAAAGACTATCTTTGAAGAGAACATCATGGGCGGCATGTGCGCCCGGGTCTGTCCGACCGAAACTCTTTGCGAAGAAGTCTGCGTGCGCGAAACCGCCGAAGGCAAGCCGGTCAAGATCGGACTGCTGCAGCGCTACGCGACCGACACCTTCATGGAACGTGAACAGCCTCATCCGTTCACTCGCGCCGCATCAACCGGCAAGAAAATTGCCGTCATCGGCGCTGGTCCAGCCGGCCTGTCCTGCGCCCACCGGCTCGCAACCCATGGCCACGATGTCACCGTCTATGAAGCCCGCGAAAAGGCTGGCGGTCTCAACGAATTCGGCATCGCGTCCTACAAGACGACCAACGACTTCGCCCAGGATGAAGTCGAATTCATCCTTCAGATCGGCGGGATCACGATTGAGAACGGCAAGGCGCTTGGCCGCGATGTCACGCTTGATCAATTGACTAAGGATTTCGACGCGGTTTTCCTTGGCCTTGGACTGCCGGGCGTTAACGCGCTTGGCCTGGATGGTGATGATGCCGCCGGCGTCATCGACGCTGTCGACTTCATCGGAGTGCTGCGCCAAGCTGAAGACCTTTCCCAGCTTGAAGTCGGTCGGCGTGTCGTCGTCATCGGCGGCGGCATGACCGCAATTGATGCCGCGATGCAGTCAAAGCTGCTTGGCGCCGAGGAAGTCACCGTCGCTTACCGCCGGGGTCAGGAACACATGAACGCCTCGCTCTATGAGCAGGAGCTGGCCCAGACGCACGGCATCGCAATCCGCCATTGGGTAATGCCCAACAGCCTTCATGTCTCCAATGATGCCGTGTTCGCGATCACGCTGGAAAAGACCGAGCTGGACAACACGGGCAAGCTTGTGGGCACCGGAGAACTGGTGACCATTGAAGCGGATCAGGTGTTCAAAGCCATTGGCCAGACACCGGATGCGGGCCCACTGGCCGGCGGTTCAATCGATCTGGAAAAAGGCCGTATCCGCGTCGATGATCAACGCCGCACGTCTCACCAGAAAATCTGGGCAGGCGGCGACTGCGTTGGCGGTGGCGAAGACCTCACTGTGGTCTCGGTCGAAGACGGCAAGATTGCCGCCGAAAGCATTCACAAAGCCCTGATGGCTTGAGGAAGGAAAAGATATCATGGCTGACCTTTCCACCAATTTTGTCGGTATCAAATCACCCAACCCATTCTGGCTTGCCTCGGCGCCACCAACGGACAAGGCCTACAATGTAGAGCGCGCATTCGAAGCCGGTTGGGGTGGCGTTGTCTGGAAGACTCTCGGCGAAGCCGGACCTCCGGTCGTCAATGTCAACGGACCGCGCTACGGCGCAATCTGGGGTCCGGATCGCAGACTTTTGGGTCTCAATAACATTGAGCTGATCACGGACCGCGATCTCGAAGTCAATCTGCGCGAGATCGCTGAAGTGAAGAAGCGCTGGCCCGACCGGGCGATGGTCGTCTCGATCATGGTGCCTTGCGAGGAGGAAAGCTGGAAGGCAATCCTGCCGCGCGTCGAGGACACCGGCGCCGATGGCATCGAGCTCAATTTCGGTTGCCCGCATGGCATGAGCGAGCGCGGCATGGGTGCCGCAGTCGGCCAGGTGCCCGAATACATCCAGATGGTGGCCGAATGGTGCAAGCATTATTCGAAAATGCCGGTCATCGTGAAGCTGACACCCAACATCACCGATGTCCGCTATCCGGCCCGCGCTGCGAAAGCTGGCGGTGCCGATGCAGTTTCTCTGATCAACACAATCTCGTCGATTGTCTCCGTCGATCTCGACAATTTCGCGCCCATGCCAACAATTGATGGCAAGGGCTCGCATGGCGGCTATTGCGGTCCGGCGGTCAAGCCTATCGCACTCAACATGGTGGCCGAGATTGCCCGCGATGCAGAAACGCGCGGACTTCCGATCTCGGGCATTGGCGGCATTCAGACATGGCGTGACGCCGCGGAATACATTGCACTTGGCTGCGGCAGCGTTCAGGTCTGTACTGCTGCAATGACCTACGGCTTCAAAATCGTCGAGGAAATGACACAAGGCCTCTCTGACTGGATGGACGAGAAGGGCTATGCCACCATTGCCGACTTTCAGGGCCGCGCGGTCCCGAACGTCACCGACTGGCAGTATCTCAACCTCAACTACATCACCAAGGCCAAGATCGATCAGGACCTGTGCATCAAATGCGGCCGTTGCCACATCGCCTGCGAGGACACATCACACCAGGCGATTACGTCAACGGTTGATGGCGCCCGATATTTCGAGGTGATGGACGACGAGTGCGTCGGCTGCAATCTCTGCGTCAATGTCTGCCCGGTTGATGATTGCATCACCATGGTGGAAATGACCGAAGGAACAGACCCGCGTACCGACCGGCCGATTGATCACGACTACGCCAACTGGACCACGCATCCGAACAATCCAATGGCAAAACAAGCCGCGGAATAGCACTCCCGGACCAGCCTGATTATACCTACACCAGACCGGCCGTTTTCAACGGCCGGTTTTTTAGGGCCCGACACCGGAAATATCGGCACTCTCCAAGTGGCTCGAAGCAGCGCCACAGACAGGTGAAACCCTCCAGCTTGGTTGTCTCCTACGGAGCCACTTGCTATTAGAGGTCGGGGTTTATCAGTTGGTCGGGGGACAGAACATGAAATCACACACAGCTCTGGTGCTTGTCGGCTGCCTTTTCCTGGCCTCTTGCCAAACCATGTCAAAAGAAGAATGCACGATCGCTGACTGGCGTGTAATCGGTGAACAGGACGGCGCAGCCGGCTATAACCCGCAAGACCGCTTCGCCCGGCACGTCAAGGCCTGCGCCAAGGCAGGCGTCGCTGCCAATCAGACACTTTGGTATCAAGGCTATCAGCAAGGTCTGCCGCGCTATTGCACACCACTGAATGGCCTGAGCACTGGCAGCCGGGGAAAGGCTTACGCCAATGTCTGCCCTGTCGATCTGGAACCGGCTTTCCGCGCTGGCTATGATCTCGGGCGAACGCACCACGCAAAGAAAAGCGAAATCAGCGGACTGGAATCCCGCATTCGCGCTATTGAGCAGGAAATCCGTGAGGATGAGAAGCTCATCAGCGCTGGCTCAACCGACGAACGGAGCATTGAAAGAAGGATACGGGACAACCGCCGCAACATCCGCAACATGGACCGCGACATCGGGCGGCTGGAATCGGAACTGCGCCGTATTGAATACGACATGGAAAGTTTCCGCTCCAACCAAGGGGCGCAAGGCTAGAGCATTTTCTGGCTTGATTGAACCAGTTCGGTTTCTCCCCGACGATCCGATCCACGCGGAGGGGACGAAGGCAGTGCGGTGCATGCATAGACATCGCCTTACACAGTGAGCATGCGCCGACTTCAAATCAATAGATCGCACCAAACGCCAGCGTCAGGCAATTAGTTCAGGACACCTTCCGCAACTGCTCCCCTTGATCCAAGGCCGCGCATGGCAATCGGGTTTTCGCCGTAATGCTGCCGGAACGCTCTCGTGAACCCCTCAGAAGAATGATAGCCATATCGCCGCGCCACGGCATCCACACGGTCCCCCTTTTGAAGATCCTGTCGTGCCAGCAGAAGCCGCCACCGGCGAAGGTAAGCCGCCGGGGTTTCGCCGACGACGGATACAAATGTCTCTGCAAAACGGCTTAAAGAAAGTCCGGCGATCTCGGCCAGATCATCATTGCGCCAATTGCGACCAGGGCTGTCATGAATAGCCACAATCGCGCGATTTAACCTCGCATCGGAAAGGCCAGCGAGCAGACCCGGGTCTGTCGAACCGGCCTCAATTTGCGCTCGCAACAGCCGTACGATCATCACTTCGCCGAGCCGGTTGATGACCGATGCGGATCCGCATCGTGCCGCGGCGAGTTCCGAATGCATCAAATTGATCAGGCCAGCAGCTTCTTGATCCTGTGACAGATCAAAACAGATCTCGTCAGGCAGCGCTGTCAGCAGCGGATTGGAAGCGCCTCCCCAATCGACTTCGGCTGAAAACAACACTGCGTCTGCGGAAAAATCAGACCCTATGCCGGCACGGCCGAACCAGACATGGCCTGATGCGCCATCATCACCCGCCGTCACCACCATGGTGGCCGCCTCCAACGTCGCAGGCTTCACCTGCAAGGTGAATCGCTCCATCAGTGTAGCCAGTCTGTCCATTCTGATCATATCGGTGTTTTCGTCGGTTAAATCGGATTTTTCAGATTGTAATTCCGATATTGTGATTTCACAACCCCACTATGAAAGGCTTCATCCATGCTCCTGCCCCGCCAAAAAACGCCCGATCTGAAACTGCCGACACTCGCCCATGGCGACTTTGATCTCACCACCGACGCTTCAGAGCGCGGAACCGTCATTTGTTTTTACCGTGGCCTGCACTGCCCGATCTGCGCCAATTATCTGACCGAATTTCAAAAGCGCGTAGCAGATTTCGCCGAACGCGGCGTGGCGACGATCGCGATCAGCTCGGACGGTGAAGACCGGACCCGTCAGATGGCCGAAAAAATCGGCGCAGACAGCCTGCGCTTTGGCTACGATTTGCCACTGGACAAGGCGCGTGAATGGGGCCTCTACATCTCCACATCACGTGGCAAGACCTCAATCGGCATCGAAGAACCGACACTGTTCTCCGAGCCCGGCCTGTTCATGGTAACGCCTGAGCAAACGCTCTACTACGGCTCGGTTCAGACCATGCCATTCGTTCGCCCGCACTTTTCAGAACTGGTCGGCGCTCTGGATTTCGCCATCAAGAACGACTACCCGGCCCGCGGTGAATACACCGGCGCCGTATAATTTCAGGTCACGATGCATCGCTCTAAATCGAGCGCTGATTGACACGCAAGGAGAGCGCTTCGGCGCTCTCCACCCGTTCTGAATAGCGATCAACAAGATACTCCGCACGCCCGCGGGTCAGCAAGGTGAACTTCATCAGTTCTTCCATGACATCGACCATGCGGTTGTAATAGGCGGACGGCTTCATCCGTCCATCCTCTCCAAATTCAGCAAATGCCTTGGGCACCGACGACTGATTTGGAATCGCAATCATCCTCATCCAGCGGCCAAGCACCCGCATCTGGTTGAGCGTGTTGAAACTCTGCGACCCACCGCTCACCTGCATCAAGGCCAGGGTCCGCCCCTGTGTCGGCCGGACCCCGCCAATCGGTGCCAGCGGCAACCAGTCAATCTGGGTTTTCATTACGCCTGTCATGGCGCCGTGCCGCTCCGGCGAACACCAGACCTGGGCTTCTGACCAGAGTGACAATTCACGCAATTCAGCAACCTTGGGATGGCTTTCCGCATCATCGGAGACCAGTGGCAACCCTGCCGGATCAAACAGCCGCACCTCGGCACCCAGCGCTTCGAGCACCCGTTTTGCTTCCTGACTAAGGAATCGCGAGTAAGATCTGGTGCGCAAGGACCCGCAAAGCATCATCACACGGGGTGGGTGATCTGGTTCGCCCGGCAGGGCCAACCGCTCCGTCTCCGGCCGGTGCAAACTGTTGCGATCAATATTGGGCAATTCATCCGTCATGGCGCGGTGATCACCTCTCCGTCTTCCTTGGTGTGGGTGGCCCCCGGCGCAACATCGAGAAGCGCGAAGACGGCTTCCGACGGCCGGCAAAGCGCCACGCCTCTCGGTGTGCAGACGATTGGCCGGTTGACCAGCACCGGATGCAAAAGCATCGCATCCAGGATCGCCGCATCACTCACTGACGGATCAGTCAAACCGAGCTCCTCGGCAGGCGATTTCGACACCCGCAAAGCACTGCGCGGGGTCAATCCGGCAGCCGCGAAAAGCCCCTGCAATTGCGCACGGGTCCAGCCAGCCTCCAGATACTCGATGACAATCGGCTCTTCAGCGAAAGCCCGTATGATCTCGAGAACGTTGCGGGACGTGCCACAACCGGGATTGTGGTGAATGACAATGCTCATGAAATGTTCCTGTACCACTGGCGTTCAAGTTCACCCCGCTTAGCGCAATCATTCACGTAAAACCAGACATATATCAAGATTTCTTGATTAATGGGTTTGCATCACGACCGGGTGCCACGCCGTGCCGAGCGATTTTCTAAATTATACATGCGGAATGCTTGATGTGTATCAATGCAAGGTCAGACCGGTGCTGCTGTAATTGTCCCGCAGACCACGAATAGGTCTTGGTCGCAAAGATGCTCACCGTAGTCGACGCCGTTGAAATAGGCGTGGAAACAAAAAGAGCATCGCTTGTGTCCCGTCAACAAAGGAGAGCTCGTAAATGCAAAAAGATCCCGAAACCAATGTAGACCGCTCACGTCTCACCCTGCTCCTCGGCCTGTCCTCGACAGCAGCAGCAGCGGGATGCGGGCAGACGCCGACCGCTGCGAAGAAGGGAGACGCCGCCTATAACACCTTCGGTCAGCAACAGGTTGGTGGCGAAGGCGAAGGCGAAGGCGGCGGAAGCCACTGATTAGCCCCCCCCTGCTCTGTCATGCTCGGGCAGTTTCTCTGCGTCAACCTGGCATTGCCATCTTGATTGCGCGTGTCATCGGCTGCACAAAGGGCCGGTGACACAAGGGAGACAAGAATGAGCATCGACCTGACCGGCAAGACCGTTCTGATAACCGGGGCCAGCCGCGGCATTGGCGAGGCAGCGGCCCGCATCATGGCAGGTTATGGCGCCAATGTTGTTCTGGCGGCACGATCCACGCGGGACACCGCCCGGATCGCGTCGGAAATTGGTGACAAGGCGATAGCGGTTACTTGCAACGTGGCGAGCTATATCGACGTCGAAAACGCGGTCAATCTGGCGGTTGAAAGCTTTGGCGGGTTGGATATCCTCGTCAACAATGCCGGTGTGATTGATCCCATCGCCCGCATTGAGGATTCTGACCCGGAGCAATGGGACCAGGTTGTCGATATCAACTTCAAGGGCGTGTATCACGGCTTGCGCGCGGCTATCCCTGTGATGAAGCAAAACGGTGGCGGCGTGATCATCAACATTTCGTCGGGTGCTGCCTCAGGCGCCCTGGAAGGCTGGAGCCATTATTGCGCGACCAAGGCCGGAGTTCTGTCGCTGACCCGCTGCGCCCACGTCGAATGCGCTGCCGACAATATCCGGGTCGTGGGCCTGTCGCCAGGAACCGTTGCGACCGACATGCAGCGATCCATCAAGACCTCCGGCGTCAATCCGGTCAGTCAGCTCGACTGGTCAACCCACATCTCGCCCGAATGGGTTGGTGAGGCGATCGCTTGGCTGACCACCGATGCGGGACGCGCTTACGATGGCGATGATTTATCGCTCAAGACCGAGGAAGCCCGGCGCGCCATTGGCCTGATCAGCTGAAAGCAGTCTGAAGTCTATTGAAAATCAGAGGCTCCGTGCTCGCGGTACGGAGCCATGTTTGACTTGAGGCCGCAACCCATCGAGAAACAGCGTTTCGAGATACCGCGCGGCGTCCTCGAAACGACCTTCCGCGCCGCGATCGGGTCCAAGCACAACCCGCACCTGCGCATCAAAATCGGCGTAGTGCTGAGTGGTTGACCAGATCGAGAAAATCAGGTGCAGCGGGTCGACCGTGTTGATCTGCCCGGCCTTCATCCAGCCCCGCAAAATTTCGGCCTTTTCATCGACCAGTGGCTTCAGGTCACTCTCCAACAGGTGCTTGATACGCGGCGCACCCTGCAGAATCTCGTTGGCGAACAACCGGCTTTCACGCGGAAAGTCGCGCGCCATTTCGAGTTTGCGGCGAATGTAGGATTGCAATTCCGGCAACGGGTCACCGACAGCGTCCAACTCACGCAACGGCTCAAGCCAGGTATCAAGCAGACGCGCGATCAGCGCTTCGTACATGTCCTGCTTGCGCCGGAAATAATAAAGTAGATTCGGTTTCGACATGCCTGCATGATCGGCGATCTGGTCGATCGTGGCACCCCGAAATCCGTGCGCCGAAAACGCTTCAAGGGCTGCATCGAGGATGCGCTCCTCGTTTTCTCTCTGAATGCGCGTCTTGCGCTGGGTCTCGGTCGCCCTTGCCTTCAAGTTGTGCGCTCCATGTTGCCTCTTGATCCGCTCCGGTCTGCCACATCGACGCACTTGCGAACAACGCCGAATTTGCCTTGACCGGGTGATTGACCCTGCTAGAGTTTTATCAAACAGTCAATATTTCGCAACACAGTCTGTCAGCGGATACAAGTTACTTAAGTGACGCTTGACGGAAAGATCGGGAACTCAATGCGTCAGGAGGCGCGCCAAGCCATGTCAAACCGGCTCAACACATCCCCAAACGACCTGCGCGCGTTCTGGATGCCATTCACCGCGAACCGCCAGTTCAAGCAGGACCCGCGTATGCTGGTCGGTGCCAAGGACATGCATTACACCACCTCTGATGGTCGCCAGATTCTCGACGGCACAGCAGGTCTCTGGTGCGTCAACGCCGGTCATTGCCGTCCCAAGATCACCGAGGCGATCAGCCAGCAGGCTGGTGAGATGGATTATGCGCCGGCTTTCCAGATGGGGCATCCGAAAGCGTTCGAGCTGGCCAATCGTCTGGTCGATATCGCGCCTGACGGCATGAACCATGTGCTGTTCACCAATTCCGGTTCTGAATCGGTCGAGACCGCGCTGAAGGTGGCGCTGGCCTATCACCGCGTCAAAGGCGACGGCTCGCGCTCCCGCCTGATCGGCCGCGAGCGTGGCTATCACGGTGTCAATTTCGGCGGCATTTCCGTTGGCGGCATTGTCTCCAACCGCAAGATGTTCGGCACGCTTCTGACCGGCGTCGACCACATGCCGCACACCCACCTTCCCGCTCAAAACGCCTTTACCAAAGGCCAGCCCGAGCATGGTGGCGATCTGGCTTCCGAGTTGGAGCGCATCGTCACGCTGCACGATGCCTCGACCATCGCCGCTGTCATCGTCGAGCCGGTCGCCGGTTCCACCGGCGTACTGATTCCGCCGGCGGGATACCTCAAAAAGCTGCGCGAGATCTGCACCAAGCATGGCATTCTGCTGATTTTCGACGAAGTCATCACCGGCTTCGGTCGCCTCGGCGCACCCTTTGCAGCCCAATATTATGACGTCATGCCTGACATGATCACCACCGCCAAGGGCCTGACAAATGGCGTCATCCCGATGGGCGCGGTTTTCGTCACCTCGGAAATCCACGACGCCTTCATGCAGGGGCCCGAGCACATGATCGAGTTCATGCACGGCTACACCTATTCAGGCAATCCGATCGCCTCGGCCGCAGCACTCGCGACTTTGGACACCTACAAGGAAGAAGGCCTGCTCACCCGCGCCGCCGAAATCGCGCCTTATTGGGAAGAGCAGCTGCATTCGCTAAAAGATTGCTCGCATGTCATCGACATTCGCAACACCGGCCTGATCGGCGCCATTGAACTGGATCCGATTGCCGGAGAGCCGACCAAGCGCGCCTTCAGTGCATTCCTCAAGGCCTATGAGGACGGATTGCTGATCCGCACCACCGGCGACATCATTGCGCTCTCGCCGCCATTGATCATCTCCAAGGACCAGATTGACGAATTGTTCGAAAAACTGCGCAAAGTTCTCGGAGGGATAGCGTAACCATGCAGATCATAGAAAATGCCATTGGCGGCAAACTGACGATTTCCGGCTCGGACCGCCGGTCGCCCATCTTCAATCCGGCCACCGGCGAGCAAATCGCAGAATTGCCGCTGTCGACGGTGGAGGAAATCAACGCAGCCGTGGCCTCCGCCAAGGCGGCGCAGCCAGCCTGGGGCGACATGCCGCCGCTCAAGCGCGCCCGCTATATGTTCAAGTTCAAGGAACTGCTCGACCGTCACGCCGGTGACATCGCCCGTGAAATCTCGCGCGAGCACGGCAAGACCCATGATGATGCACTTGGCGAAGTCACTCGCGGCATCGAAGTGGTGGAGTTTGCCTGTGGCATCCCCAACTTGCTGAAGGGCGATTTCTCCCGCAATGTCGGCCCGGGCGTCGATTCGATTGCCGACCGTCAGCCACTCGGCGTTGTCGCCGGCATCACCCCGTTCAACTTCCCGGCCATGGTGCCGATGTGGATGTACCCGATCGCGATTGCCAGCGGTAACACCTTTATTCTCAAGCCATCCGAGCGTGATCCGTCAGCACCGATGCTGGCCTGGAAGCTGTTTCAGGAAGCAGGCTTCCCCGATGGTGTCTTGAATGTCGTGCATGGCGACAAGCTCGCTGTTGATACGTTGCTCGACCACCCCGACGTCAAGGCAATCAGCTTTGTCGGCTCAACGCCAATTGCCGAATATGTCTATTCACGCGGCACAGCCAACGGCAAACGCGTCCAGGCTCTGGGCGGCGCCAAGAACCACATGGTGATCATGCCCGACGCCGACATGGACCAGGTTGCAGACGCGCTGATGGGCGCGGGCTACGGCTCCGCAGGCGAACGCTGCATGGCGATATCCGTTGCCGTGCCGGTGGGCGAAAAGACCGCCGATGCGCTGGTTGCCAAGCTCAAGCCACGTGTTGAAGCACTGAAGATCGGCCCGGCCACCGACGAGGCCGCAGAAATGGGCCCGGTGGTCTCCAAGATGCATCAGGAAAAGGTGCTCGGCTACATCGACCAGGGCGTCAAGCAAGGTGCGGAACTGGTTGTCGATGGCCGCGGCTTCTCGCTGCAGGGCTACGAGAACGGCTACTTTGTCGGCGGCACGCTGTTTGACCATGTCACCACAGACATGACCATCTACAAGGAAGAGATCTTCGGTCCAGTGCTGTCGGTCGTCCGTGCAGGAACCTTCGACGAAGCCGTCAAGATGATCAACGATCATGAATACGGCAACGGCACCGCGATCTTCACCCGTGATGGCGACGCTGCCCGTGCCTTCTCCGATTCCATCGAGGTCGGTATGGTCGGCATCAACGTGCCAATCCCGGTGCCGGTTTCCTATCATTCATTCGGCGGCTGGAAGCGCTCGCTGTTTGGCGATCACTCGATATACGGCCCGGAGGGCGTGCGCTTCTACACCCGGTTGAAAACCATCACTTCACGCTGGCCCAACGGTATCAAGTCCGGCGCCGTCTTCACCTTCCCGAGCTGAATCATGACAAATGAACCTGCCACCGCAACAACCCTGATCGATGATGACCGCGTCCGCGTGACGCGCTTCGACTTCGCGCCCGGGGCTGAAACCGGATGGCATGTTCACGCTCATGACTACGTGATCACGCCGGTCACGGAGTGCATAATGTTGCTCGAAGAACCCGGCGGGACCTCCCGCACCGTGACCATGGCAGCAGGCGATGCCTATCGCCGCCCGCTCGGCGTCGAGCACAATGTCATAAACGCCGGAACAAAGATGATGAGCTTTGTCGAAGTCGAACTGAAATAGGAGACGACCATGTCCGCACCCGCAGCAAATCTTCGCATCAACGCCGACCGCCTGTGGGAGTCACTCATGGACATGGCCAAAATCGGGCCCGGAATCGCCGGCGGCAACAACCGCCAGACCCTGACTGATGAAGACGGCGAAGGCCGCAAACTGTTCCAGCGCTGGTGCGAACAGGCAGGCATGACCATGGGCGTCGACACTATGGGCAACATGTTCATGACCCGGCCCGGCACCGATCCGGACGCGTTGCCGGTCTATGTCGGCAGCCACCTCGACACCCAGCCCACCGGCGGCAAATATGACGGTGTGCTCGGCGTGCTGGCCGGGCTTGAGCTTGTCCGCACACTCAATGATCTAGACATCAAGACCAGACACCCGATCGTGGTGGTCAACTGGACCAACGAGGAAGGCACACGTTTCGCCCCCGCCATGCTCGCCTCCGGCGTCTTTGCCGGTGTGCACGAGCAGGACTGGGCCTATGACAAGACCGACGCCAAGGGCAAACGCTTCGGCGACGAGCTGGTCCGCATTGGCTGGAAGGGTGACGAGGAAGTAGGTAGCCGCAAGATGCACGCTTTGTTCGAGCTGCACATCGAGCAGGGGCCGATCCTCGAGGCTCAGGGCAAAGACATCGGCGTCGTCACCCATGGTCAGGGTCTGCGCTGGATCCAGTGCACCGTCACCGGCAAGGAAAGCCACACCGGCTCAACCCCGATGCCGATGCGCAAGAACGCCGGCCGCGGCCTGGCACAGATCACCGAACTGGTGCATCAGATCGCCATGGACAATGCCCCCAACGCAGTGGGTGCCATCGGCCATGTCGACGTCTACCCGAATTCCCGCAATATCATTCCGGGCAAGGCGGTTTTCACCATCGACTTCCGCAGCCATGAAATCGATACGCTCAACGGCATGGTCGATCGTCTCATGGCGGAAGCACCAAAACTCTGCGATGCCCTAGGCGTTGGCTTCGAGGCGGAGATCGTCGGCCAGTTCGACCCGCCGGAATTCGACCAGACCTGTGTTAAGGCTGTGCGCGACGCCGCCGAACGTCTGGGCTATTCGCACATGGACATTATTTCTGGCGCAGGCCACGATGCCTGCTGGATTAACCGCGTGGCGCCTACCGCCATGGTCATGTGCCCCTGCGTCGACGGTCTGTCACACAATGAAGCCGAAGATATTACCAGGGAATGGGCCGGCGCTGGCTGCGATGTCCTCATGCATGCGGTTGTCGAAACTGCGGAGATAGTGGAGTAAACAGATGAACACATCAGCCAAAGTCGTGCCGCTTGAGAGCACTGACGATAGCCAACTTCGCATAGACCTTGCAGCCGCGCTCCGACTGGCGGCTTGTTACGATTGGCATGAAGGCGTCGCCAACCATTTCTCCGCCGCCGTCTCGCCTGATGGCAAGAAATTCCTGATGAACCCGCGCTGGAAGCATTTCTCCCGCGCCAAGGCCAGCGAATTACTTCTGATTGATGCCGATGATCCCGATACGATGAGCCGGCCGGATGCGCCCGATCCGTCCGCCTGGTCCATCCACGGCGCCATCCACCGTCACGTGGCGCATGCCCGCGTGGCGCTGCACATTCATCCGCCTTACGCCACCGCGTTGGCCGGTCTGAAAGATCCCTCGATCAAGCCTATTGACCAGACCACTGCACGGTTCTTCAACCGGCTGGCGATGGACATGGACTTCGGCGGTATTGCCAATGACGAAGCCGAGGGCGAGCGCATCGCCACAACCATCGGAAACTACTCCAACGTCATGATGGCCAATCACGGCGTCACCACGGTGGCCCGCACGGTCGCCGAGGCTTTTGATGCGATGTACCACCTCGAGCGCGCCGCGCGCACTATGGTGCTGGCCTATTCAACCGGCCAGCCGCTCAACGTGATGAACGATGAACTGGCCGAATCAGACGCCCAGGAATGGGACGTCTACAAGGAGGCCGAGTTCTCGCATTTCGAAGAAATGAAACTTGTGCTCGACCGCGAGAACCCCGGCTACGCCGACTAGAGTATCTTAGAGCTAGAGCGTCCTTTGCGCGCCCAGATGGACGCACGGCGCTCTAGACGACACGCATTTTTGAAAAGGCCGCATCAAGACGGCTGATCAGAACAAAATTTGGAACAGCAAGAGGACGTGCATCATGAGCACCACCGTCATCAAGAACGGAACCATCGTCACCGCCGATCTGACCTACAAGGCAGACGTGCTGATTGAGGGCGGCGTTATCACCGCCATCGGCCCCAACCTGGTCGGCGAAAAGTCGCTCGATGCCACCGGCTGCTACGTCATGCCCGGCGGCATTGACCCGCACACCCATCTCGAAATGCCGTTCATGGGCACCTACTCGACCGATGATTTCGAAAGCGGCACCCGCGCAGCCCTTGCCGGTGGAACCACCATGGTGATCGATTTCGCCCTGCCCGCACCCGGCCAGTCGCTCTTGGAAGCGCTGACCATGTGGGACAACAAATCGACCCGCGCCCATTGCGACTATTCCTTCCACATGGCGATCACCTGGTGGGGTGAGCAGGTATTCAACGAGATGGAAACGGTCGTCAAGGAAAAGGGTATCACCACCTTCAAGCACTTCATGGCCTACAAGGGCGCGCTGATGGTTGATGATGACGAGATGTATTCCTCGTTCAGCCGCGTTGGCGAACTCGGCGGCATCGCCATGGTTCACGCCGAAAACGGTGACGTGGTGGCGCAACTGCAACAGAAGCTGCTGGCCGAGGGCAACAACGGCCCGGAGGCGCACGCCTATTCGCGTCCCCCTGAAGTCGAGGGCGAAGCCACCAACCGTGCCATCATGATCGCTGACATGGCCGGCACCCCGCTCTATATTGTGCACACCTCTTGCGAGCAGAGCCACGAAGCCATCCGCCGCGCCCGCCAGAAGGGCATGCGGGTCTGGGGCGAGCCGCTGATCCAGCATCTGACACTGGACGAGAGCGAATACGCCAATCCGGATTGGGACCATGCCGCGCGCCGGGTGATGAGCCCGCCATTCCGCAACAAGATGCATCAGGATTCGCTCTGGGCCGGACTGTCCGCCGGATCGCTGCAGGTGGTCGCCACCGACCATTGTGCCTTCTCGACCGAGCAAAAACGTTTCGGCGTCGGCGATTTCACCAAGATCCCCAACGGCACCGGTGGCCTCGAAGACCGCATGCCGATGCTCTGGACCTATGGCGTCGCAACCGGGCGGCTGACCATGAACGAGTTTGTCGCTGTCACCTCGACCAACATCGCCAAGATCCTTATTTGCTATCCGAAGAAGGGCGCAGTGCTGGTTGGCGCAGATGCCGATCTGGTGGTCTGGGATCCGGAGAAATCCAAGACCATTGCTGCCAGCACCCAGCAGTCGGCGATTGATTACAACGTGTTTGAAGGCAAGCAGGTCAAGGGTCTGCCGCGCTACACCCTGACCCGTGGCCGGGTTGCCATCGACGATGGCGAAGTCAAGCCACAGGAAGGCCACGGCGAATTCGTCAAGCGCGAACCGGTGACGCCGACCAACAAGGCACTGTCGACCTGGAAGGAAGTCTCTTCCCCGCGCAAGGTTGAGCGCACCGGCATTCCCGCGAGCGGGGTATGAGGATCATGCGCACGCCCGCGTTTGCCCGCACAGTTGGCATGGTTTTCCTCGCGAGCCTTTTCACGGGGCCGGCATCTGCCGACATGCTGCCGATCGATGGCAAATACGGAAACAGCGAAGGCTGCGCATTCGACCCCGAGCAGGCATCGATGAGCGACAGCAAGATTATCGTCAGCCCGCAGAAAGTGGAATTTCATGAATCGGGCTGTGATCTTCTGCAGGTTCTGACCGCTTCCTACAATCGCTCGGTTGTCACTACCCTATGCTCTGGAGAAGGCGAAGAATGGGTCGCGACCTACCTTGTCACCCCTGACCTGGACGATCCCGCCGCTCTCCATTTCAAGATGCAGGGCGGCGACGGGTTCGAATTCACTGTCAGCAAATGCCAGTGACAGAAAACACGACAATTGATGGACGCCCCGGCATGAACACAGTCATTTCCGCCCAGAACCTGGACCTCACCTTCGAGACCAATGATGGTCCGGTGCATGCCCTCAAGGACATCACCCTTGGTATTGCCGAGGGCGAATTCGTTTCGTTGATCGGCCCGTCCGGCTGCGGCAAGACCACTCTTCTCCGGGTGATCGCCGATCTGGAAAAGCCCACCGGCGGCACGGTGTCGGTCAATGGCATGACGCCCGAACAGGCGCGACTGGCGCGTGCCTACGGCTATGTGTTCCAGCAGTCTGCTCTTCTTCCCTGGCGCACGATTGAGGAAAATGTCGCGCTGCCGCTTGAAGTCATGGGGCTCGACAAGGCAACACGCAAACAACGCATCGCCAGCAATCTCGAGCTGGTCAATCTGGTGGGCTTTGAGAAGAAGTTCCCCTGGCAGCTCTCCGGCGGCATGCAGCAGCGCGCCTCCATTGCCCGCGCGCTCGCTGTCGAACCGGCCATGTTGCTGATGGACGAACCGTTCGGCGCGCTCGACGAGATAGTCCGCGACCATCTCAACGAGCAACTGCTCAAACTCTGGGCCAAGACCAAAAAAACCGTGGTCTTTGTCACCCACTCGATTCCGGAAGCCGTGTTCCTGTCGACCAAGATCGTGGTGATGAGCCCGCGCCCGGGCCGCATCCACAAGATCATTGATTGCGATCTGGGTCCTGACCGGTCGCTCGACATTCGCGAAACGCCGGAATTCCTCAAGATCGCCCATCAGGTGCGCGAAGGCCTGAAAGCCGGACATAGCTATGATGAGTAGCGCGCTCCAAAAGCAAGACGGCGCACTAACAGTGCGCTTCGCCACGGTATCTGATCTGCCGGTCTGCGCAGCTATCATCAATGACTATATCGACGCCACCGAGTGGCTTCCGCGCACCATCGACCACAAGGCCGTTGAGGACCTGTTCGTTCCATCCCTGCTTGAAAGCCGCACATTTTTTGTGGCGGAGGAGCACGGCGAGATCCTCGGTTACCTCTCCATGAGCCCGGATGACGGCTTTGTTCCCGCGCTCTATCTGCGACCCGGCGCACGCGGCAAGGGCGTCGGCAAGGCGCTGCTCGACGCAGCAAAAACCGAACATCCCGATGGCCTCGAACTCACCGTGTTCGAGCTCAATGCCGGTGCCTTGAGCTTTTACAAGCGTGAGGGTTTTCATGAAGACCCGGCCCGTCGTGACGACACCACTGATGAGGGCATTCCGACATTATGGATGCGCTGGCAAGGAGGTGAGGTATGAACGAGCCCAGCTTTATCAAGGACCGTCTGGTCCCCGTCGGGTCTATCCTGCTGGTGATCCTCATCGCCTGGTACTTTGCCGCCTATTCGATGAACGCCCCGTTCCAGCGCGATTTCGACCGCCGTGCCGGTGAGACCCGCACCGCAACCGAATTCCTGATGAAGACCATGAGCCAGCCGAAGCCGACCATGCCGGCACCGCATCAGGTGGCTGAAAACCTCTGGAAGAACACTCTGACGGTCAAACCCTGGTCAAAGCGCAGTCTGGTCTATCATTCATGGGTCACCCTGTCGGCGACACTGCTCGGCTTCGCCATGGGCACCGCGCTCGGTGTGGCCATCGCCATCGGCATCGTCCACATTCCGGCGCTCGACCGTTCCTTCCTGCCCTGGATCATCGCCTCGCAGACGATTCCCATTCTCGCTATCGCACCAATGATCATCGTGCTGTTGTCGGCCATCGGCGTTACCGGGCTTCTGCCCAAGGCGCTGATCTCGACCTATCTGTCGTTCTTCCCGGTCGCCGTCGGCATGGTCAAGGGCCTGCGCTCGCCTGACGTGCTGCATCTCGACCTGATGCGGACCTATTCAGCCAACAAGCTGCAGACGCTGTGGAAGCTGCGCATTCCGGCTTCTGTGCCGTTCTTCTTCACCTCGATGAAAGTGGCGATTGCCGCCAGTCTGATCGGCGCCATTGTCGGCGAACTGCCAACAGGCGCAGTTGCCGGCATCGGTTCCAAACTGCTGGCCGGTTCCTATTACAGCCAGACCGTCGACATTTTCGCCGCCCTGATCGCTGGCTCAGTCGTCGCGATCCTGCTTGTGAGCGCAGTCGATATCGTCGGGCGCTTCGTCAACACCCGCATGGGAGCCAAGACCCAATGAGCGTGTTCCGTCCCAACTGGCAGGCGCTAATGTCGCTGCTGGCAACCCTCTACAGCTTCACCGCCCTGCCATTCACCGAAAGCATGAGTTCGGCCTCATCGCTGACAGTGATCGCAATCCTGGCCGCCGGCGCGCTTCTATCAATGTTGCGGCTCAGTTTCACCTTGCAAACAACTGTTCTGACGCTTTCAAGTTTCGGCGCTGCGGCAATGTTGATTGCAGGTCTCACCGACGCATTTGGCACCGCTACGGCCGGGTATTTCTCGGCACTGATCGCCGCATGGCTTCTCGGCTGGCGGTTGGTTACTGTCCTTTCCGGCGATGGCAGCCGCGGCAGCGAAGGACGCGGCTCGGCCATCATAGTGCCTGCCCTGTTCGGTATCTGGGTGCTGATCCTGTGGGAATGCATTATCCGCGGCGCCGGCGTTCCTTTCGTGCTGCTGCCGCCCCCGTCTGCCATCGGATTGAGGATCACCACCTCAACCTCAATCCTGGCTGCTGATTTCCGCCAGACCGTGCTCAAGGCGGTGTTGTTCGGCTATGTCGTTGGCTCACTGACCGGTTTCCTGGTTGCCATTCTTGCTGACCGCTTCCGTTTCCTCGCCAATGGCCTGCTGCCGATCGGCAACATGGTTTCGGCCCTTCCAATGATCGGCATTGCGCCGGTCATGGTGATCTGGTTCGGCTTCGACTGGCAGTCCAAGGCAGCCGTTGTGATCGTCATGACCTTCTTCCCGATGCTGGTGAATACACTGGCAGGGCTGGCCGCCACCGGCGACATGGAGCGCGACTTGATGCGCACCTACGGTGCCACTCACTGGCAGGTGCTGCTCAAGCTCAGACTTCAGGCAGCAATGCCTTTCATCTTCAATGCCCTCAAGATCAACTCCACCCTGGCGCTGATCGGCGCCATCGTTGCAGAGTTTTTCGGCACGCCGATCGTCGGCATGGGCTTCCGAATTTCGACCGAAGTGGGTCGGATGAATCTCGACATGGTCTGGGCGGAAATCGCCATGGCAGCTATTGTCGGGTC
>Ga0163215_101153_pt1 | contig 19774 bp, 14 predicted proteins | sample SynspAceP_FD_185934 | JGI IMG/M metagenome (GOLD analysis project Ga0163215, IMG submission 185934) | Saline lake microbial communities from Ace Lake in Antarctica - Synechococcus sp. Ace-P (Hybrid Assembly) | ecosystem: Environmental > Aquatic > Non-marine Saline and Alkaline > Saline | place... | reverse complement strand
TACAGCCGTTGCCAGAAAACTCGTCACCATTGTGAATGCGCTGTGCAAATCACGCCAGAATTGGGTGATTCAAGCCAATTGAAGATACAGTTGCTAGTCTGTCGGCCTAGTCTGGCATTTGTCCGTTTAGTGACTGTCGACAGACAAAAAGCGACAGGGCAGCCGCATTTGACACATTCAGGCTTTTGATGGGGCCTGGCATATCAAGCCGGGCAAGATCGTCACACAGATCACGGGTGAGGCGGCGCAATCCACGCCCTTCAGCGCCCAACAATAATGCAATTTTTGACGCGTTCTGACGCTTGGTCGTCTCGACCAGATCCATCGGCCCTTCACTGTCGAGACCGATAGCGGAAAACTGCAATGCCTGCATTTCCTCAACGGCGCGCGCCAGATTGGTGACCTGAATATAGGGGACGTGTTCAAAAGCGCCTGATGCTGTTTTGGCAAGAAGCCCTGTTTCATGAGGTGCATTGCGCAATGTTGTCACCACGGCGCCTGCACCCAAGGCACAGGCCGAGCGGATAATAGCGCCGACATTGTGAGGGTCTGTGACCTGATCCAGCACAACAACCAGATCATGATGGCGCACTTCCTCAAGCGTTGGCTGTTCCAGCGGTTCGGTTTCGAGCACAATGCCCTGATGCACCGCATCGCGTTCAACAAGACCATCCAGCTCTCTTGGGCGCACTTCCGTCCACTTTTCCGGTAGGGGCACTGATTCAGCCTGAAGGCGGTCTGCCATGTTCTTTGTGATGCTGGCCTGCCTGATTTCCCTTTTGCTGTTTTTCAGCGCCGCTTCACAGGCATGATAGCCGTACAGCCACACCGGCCCTTCCATATCGCGAAATTTATCGGTTTTGGGGCCCCTGGAATTACGTTCGCCTTTGTGAGGCTTATTATAAAAAGGTTTGCTCATCTTATGCAGGTGCTTTGCTCATTGGTGTGTGACCGATTTGGGCCGTGTGGCAGATATGGTGGCTGAATTGAAAGACACAGGTTTCGTATCGCGAATTTCAAGCAGCCTGTAAATGGCCTTGGCTTGTTGGTGTGCAATGCAAGTGTGGCAGCGCTCTTGGTCCAGCGGTTTCAGGCCAGGAAAAGTACTGCAGGGACGGCTCACTTTAACAGATCGCTGGGTGTGGCAGTTGACCAATTGGATATAAGTGCAAAAAAGCGTTGTTCACGAGGAATCCTGCGTTGACATGTTGTATCAGCATCTGCATAACGACGGCCACCGAAGCACCTGCGAGAAATTGCGGGCGTTTTTGTCTTGGCCCGCAGACAAACTATTATGTTTGCCAGTCTGGACAGTGTTTGATTTCGGAGGGATGCCTGAGCGGTTAAAAGGGGCGGACTGTAAATCCGTTGGCTATGCCTACGCTGGTTCAAATCCAGCTCCCTCCACCATCAAACCAAGTCGGCAGATAATGCTGAAGTGCAAACGACGCTGAACTGCAGGTAACGCTGATCGGCAGTTAAGATAGAACGACAGGCGGGTATAGCTCAGGGGTAGAGCAACAGCCTTCCAAGCTGAAGACGCGGGTTCGATTCCCGCTACCCGCTCCAAATGCCAGATTGCAGGATTGCAGTTGTGGTTTGAGATACAGGCTGATAGGCAGCCTAGAACAAGAATTCGGTGGCCTGTGTCACCTGATAGTTGCAAGGAAATCCGGTCCGATGGCCAAGGAAAAGTTTGAACGCAATAAGCCGCATGCGAACATTGGCACGATTGGTCATGTTGACCACGGCAAGACAACGTTGACGGCAGCGATTACGAAATATTTTGGTGAATTCAAGGCTTATGATGAGATTGATGGCGCACCAGAAGAGAAGGCCCGTGGCATTACGATTTCCACGGCTCACGTTGAGTATGAAACGGAAGCGCGTCACTATGCGCACGTTGATTGCCCAGGCCACGCCGATTATGTGAAAAACATGATCACTGGTGCCGCTCAGATGGATGGCGCGATTTTGGTTGTGTCCGCAACAGATGGTCCAATGCCTCAGACCCGCGAGCACATTCTGCTTGCCCGTCAGGTTGGTGTGCCTTCACTTGTTGTGTTCATGAACAAGGTTGATCAGGTTGACGATGAGGAGCTTCTTGAGCTCGTCGAGATGGAAATCCGTGAACTGTTGTCCATGTACGAATTCCCTGGTGATGATATTCCAGTGACCATGGGGTCTGCGCTTGTTGCTCTTGAGGGCGGCGATGCGAAGATGGGTGAAGATGCCATTCGCGCTTTGATGGCGACTGTTGATGAGTACATTCCTCAGCCAGATCGTCCGATTGATCTGACGTTCCTGATGCCGATTGAAGATGTGTTCTCGATTTCCGGTCGTGGTACAGTTGTGACCGGCCGTGTCGAGCGTGGCATCATCAAGGTTGGTGACGAGATTGAAATCGTTGGCATCCGTGACACACAGAAATCGATCTGTACTGGTGTTGAAATGTTCCGCAAGCTGCTGGACAGCGGCCAGGCTGGAGACAACATTGGTGCTTTGTTGCGTGGTGTTCAGCGTGAAGATGTTGAGCGTGGTCAGGTTCTTTGTAAGCCTGGTACGGTTAAGCCACATACGAAGTTCAAGGCAGAAGCTTATATTCTGACGAAGGAAGAGGGTGGTCGTCACACACCATTCCTGACCAACTACCGTCCACAGTTTTACTTCCGTACAACGGATGTGACGGGTGTTGTTCAGCTTCCAGAAGGTACAGAAATGGTTATGCCTGGCGACAACATCGAAATGGATGTCGAGCTGATCGTGCCAATCGCAATGGAAGAGCGCCTGCGCTTCGCCATTCGTGAAGGCGGACGTACCGTCGGTGCCGGCATCGTTGCAAGCATCATCGAATAAGAATCGACTAGAAAGACGACCTTAGGGGTATAGCTCAGTTGGTAGAGCGACGGTCTCCAAAACCGTAGGTCGCGGGTTCGAATCCTGCTGCCCCTGCCAAAACCTGATACAAGCGAAGCGTGCTGCAACAACCCAGTGGCATTATTCGCTTGTATCTTCCAGGCCGCTGCCTTATATGGCGGTCATCAACGTTGACCTTAGTCATGACATAAGCGCGCCGGCCTAATGCTAGCGCGCTTGGTCTATTTGAGCGCGCTTTATGGCAAAAACGAATCCTTTTACATTTATTCAGCAGGTCCGTGCTGAGGTTTCCAAAGTGACATGGCCTTCGCGCCGTGAAACGATCATCACAACAGTGATGGTTTTCATTATGGTTTTCCTTGCGGCGATCTTCTTCTTTCTAGCCGATCAGGTCTTGGGTTGGGGCGTTGGTTTGCTTCTGACTCTTGGTCGCTAGGGAAAAGATTTCATGGCAAAACGCTGGTACATTGTCCAAGCCTATTCCAACTTTGAAAACAAAGTTGCTGCCGCCATTATGGAGCGCGTTGCTTCTGCCGGGCTTGAAGAGCAGTTTGAAGAAATCGTTGTCCCAACTGAGAAAGTTGTGGAGGTGCGCCGCGGCCGCAAGGTGGATGCAGAGCGCAAATTTTTCCCCGGTTACATTCTTGCCAAGGTTGATCTGACGGATGAAGCCTTTCATCTGATCAAGAACACACCAAAGGTTACCGGCTTTCTCGGGTCCGCAAATAAACCAATGCCAATTCCTGATGCAGAAGCCATGCGTATTCTGCAGCAGGTTCAGGAAGGTGTTGAGCGTCCGAAGCCGTCGATCAGTTTCGAAATCGGCGAGCAAGTACGTGTATCCGATGGGCCGTTGGCCTCTTTCAACGGCCATATTGAAGAGGTCGATGAAGAGCGTGCAAGGCTCAAAGTAGCAGTTTCCATCTTTGGCCGGCCGACGCCGGTTGAGCTGGAGTATAATCAGGTCGAAAAGCTTTAAGCTGATCTGGTTTTGAAGTCGTGGGAGGCGAGTCTGATGTGCCACATCAGATTACTCCGAACCACGAACACCCAACGCCGGATTATCCGGCATGATATGGAGTGAACTATGGCGAAGAAAATTGCCGGGTATCTGAAGCTTCAGGTGCCAGCCGGCGCAGCCAACCCGTCGCCGCCTATCGGCCCGGCCCTTGGTCAGCGCGGCGTGAACATCATGGAATTCTGTAAGGCATTTAATGCCAAGACGCAGGAAATGGAAAAAGGACAGCCGATTCCGGTAATCCTGACCATTTACCAGGATAAGTCTTTCACATTCGTAATGAAGACCCCACCGGTCTCATTCTTGTTGAAGAAGGCCGCCAATCTTAAAAAAGGTTCCGGAGAGCCAGGCAAGACATCTGCAGGTTCTGTGTCGAGCGCTGCCGTGCGTGAAATCGCCGAAGCGAAGATGGTAGATTTGAATGCAAATGACATCGATGCCGCCATGCGAATGGTTGCCGGGTCTGCGCGTTCAATGGGTCTTACGGTTGCGGAGTAGAATCAATGGCTAAATCAGGTAAAAGAGTTCGCAACAACGGTGAAGCTGTTGATCGCAACAAACTGTATGATCTTTCAGAAGCGGTAAAACTTCTGAAACAGCATGCAAATGCAAAGTTTGACGAGACTATCGAGATCGCAATGAATCTCGGCGTTGATCCACGGCATGCAGACCAGATGGTTCGCGGCGTGTGTAATCTGCCGAATGGTTCAGGTCGTAATGTTCGCGTTGGTGTGTTTGCGAAAGACGCAAAAGCCGATGAGGCTCGTGCAGCTGGTGCAGATGTAATCGGTGCTGAAGACCTCATGGAAGAAGTCCAGAAGGGCAAAATTGATTTCGACCGTTGTATTGCAACGCCGGACATGATGCCGCTTGTTGGACGTCTGGGTAAGGTACTTGGCCCACGTGGCATGATGCCAAACCCTAAAGTTGGCACAGTAACCATGGATATCGCAGCAGCTGTTGCGGCAGCCAAGGGTGGTGCTGTTGAGTTCCGCGTTGAAAAAGCTGGAATCCTGCATGTCGGTGTTGGCAAAGCCTCTTTCACGGAAGAAGCGATTGTACAGAACATTCAGGCTTTGGCTGATGCGGTGTCCAGAGCACGTCCAAGTGGCGCCAAGGGTACTTTTGTAAAGCGTTTTGCCATTACCTCCACAATGGGGCCTGGCATTCATGTTGATCCTACGAGCGTTTCCAACGCTTAAGGGATATTGAGAATTCCCTGCCGGTTCGCTGGCGGGGTGGTCATCTGCAAAGATGGCAACCTGTCCGAGACTGCTGGTACCAGATCATTTGCAAAAATGTGATGGTTTAAAAATCGCCCGCACAGATAGGGAATAACCGGTTTTCCGGTTCCGTTTGGGACCTGACTGGTTTGAACCAACGGACCTTCGTAATACGGGCCTTTTTCGTATTGCAAGGGGGCAGGATATCGCGCCGCAGCAGCGCCTTGCAAAAGGCTCTGAGGTGGCAAACGTAACCGGCCCCTTGGCGATTTTCGCCCAAGAGGTCAAATGGAGAAGAGACGCAGTGGATAGAGCGGAAAAAACCGAAATGGTATCCGTGCTGGGTGATGTGTTTAACGCATCAGGCAGTGTGGTTGTAGCTCATTATGCCGGTCTCACCGTGGCCCAGATGACTGCCTTGCGCAATCAGATGCGTGATCAGGGTGCGTCCGTCAAAGTTGCAAAGAACCGTCTTGCCAAGCTTGCTCTTAAAGGTACTGACGCTGCCGAAATGGCGGATCTGTTTCAGGGACCAACCCTGATTGCTTACGCAGAAGATCCGGTAGCAGCGCCAAAAGTGGCCTCCGAATTTGCCAAAACGAATGACAAGCTTGTCATTCTTGGTGGCACAATGGGCGCCACAGCTCTGGACGCGTCTGGTGTGAAAGCTCTTGCTTCCATGCCGTCGCTTGATGAACTGCGTGCGAAGCTTGTGGGTATGATCAATACACCTGCAACACGCATTGCACAGGTCATCAACGCACCTGCCGGTCAGCTGGCACGTGTGTTTGGAGCTTATGCCAGCAAGGACGAAGCGGCGTAAGGCCGAATGCAAATTAACTCTCTTGGTTCAAACCAACATAAACTTGAAAGAATTGAAAAATGGCTGATCTTGAAAAAATCGTAGAAGACCTGTCGAGCCTTAGCGTTCTGGAAGCAGCAGAGCTGTCCAAGATGCTGGAAGAAAAATGGGGCGTTTCCGCTTCCGCAGCTGTTGCTGTTGCAGCAGCTCCTGGTGCTGGCGATGCAGCTGCTGTCGAAGAGAAAGACGAATTTGACGTTATGCTGATGTCAGCAGGCGAAAAGAAAATCAACGTGATTAAAGAAGTCCGTGCCATCACTGGTCTGGGCCTCAAAGAAGCAAAAGATCTCGTTGAGTCTGCTCCTAAGGCTGTTAAAGAAGCTGCCGCCAAAGGCGAAGCAGAAGAAATCAAAGCCAAGCTGGAAGCAGCTGGCGCGACTGTCGAACTCAAATAAGTTCGAAGTTATATTTGAATCCGGACCGCTTGCGGTCCGGATTTGATCTGTTGAAAGCGCTTTTTTTGAAAGCGCTTTTACGCGTCTCTGGCGCAGGCTTCCGCAACATGCGGTTGAATGTGCATGAGAGACAGTTGTTTTGAAGGCCCGCAGAGTTGCTGAACTGAGCGGGATTTTTGAACAAGTGTCTGAAATGACATATGTTTTTAGGACTACATGAGGTGCCAAATGGCTGAGACTTATACAGGTCGCAAACAAGTTCGTAAATTCTTTGGTTCCATTCGCGAAGTGGCAAGCATGCCAAACCTGATTGAGGTGCAGAAGGCATCTTATGATCAGTTTCTTCAGGCGGATAAACTGCCGGGAGAACGACCTGATGAGGGGCTCCAGGCAGTTTTCAAGTCGGTTTTCCCGATTTCTGACTTTGCCGGTTCTTCGCTTCTGGAATTTGTTGAGTACGAATTCGAAGCGCCAAAATATGACGTCGAAGAATGCCGTCAGCGCGGCATCACCTTTGCAGCGCCATTGAAGGTGCGTTTGCGCCTTATCGTGTTTGATATTGACGAAGACACAGGCGCAAAGTCGGTCAAAGACATCAAGGAGCAGGATGTCTACATGGGCGACATGCCGCTGATGACCGGCAATGGTACCTTCGTTGTGAATGGCACAGAGCGTGTGATTGTTTCGCAGATGCACCGTTCACCCGGTGTGTTCTTCGACCACGACAAAGGCAAGACGCATTCATCCGGCAAGCTGTTGTTCGCATCCCGCATTATTCCTTACCGTGGTTCATGGCTCGATATTGAGTTTGATGCCAAGGATATCGTGCATGCGCGTATTGATCGTCGTCGGAAGATTCCGGCTACGACGCTTTTGTTTGCGCTTGGTCTGGATAGTGAAGAAATTCTCGACACCTTCTTCAACATCATCACCTTCAGCCGCATCAAGGATGGATGGCGCAAGCCGTTTGACGCCACCAAGATGCGCGGCACCAAAGCTGTTGTCGATCTGATTGATGCTGACAGTGGTGAAGTGATCGTTGAGGCAGGCAAGAAGCTGACTGCGCGCGCTGCACGTGATTTGGCAGAGAAGGGCGTCAAGGCGCTCAAGGTTAGCAATGAAGATCTGATCGGTGAGTTTATTGCTGAAGAGATCGTCTCCATGGAAACCGGCGAAATCTTCATTGAAGCCGGTGATGAGATCACCGAAGAGAACCTCGTTCTGCTCGAAGAGATGGGCTACAACGACGTGCCCGTTCTGGACATCGACTATGCGAATGCGGGCCCATACATCCGCAACACGCTGGCTGCTGACAAGAATGAAAGCCGCGAGACTGCATTGTTTGATATTTACCGCGTCATGCGTCCGGGCGAGCCGCCCACCATGGAAAGCGCGGAAGCCATGTTCAACTCTCTGTTCTTCGATTCAGAGCGCTATGATTTGTCCGCGGTTGGCCGTGTGAAGATGAATATGCGTCTTGATCTGGATGCTGAAGACACTGTTCGTGTTCTGCGCAAGGATGACATTCTGGAAGTTGTCAAAACGCTGGTTGGTCTGCGTGATGGCAAAGGCGAGATTGACGATATTGACAATCTTGGCAACCGTCGCTTGCGCTCCGTTGGCGAGCTGATGGAAAATCAGTACCGGGTTGGTCTGCTGCGGATGGAACGCGCCATTAAAGAGCGCATGTCTTCTGTCGAAATCGACACGGTGATGCCTCAGGATCTCATCAATGCGAAGCCTGCTGCGGCGGCTGTGCGTGAGTTCTTTGGGTCTTCCCAATTGTCCCAGTTTATGGATCAGACCAATCCTTTGTCTGAAATCACCCATAAGCGCCGTCTTTCGGCGCTTGGACCAGGTGGTCTGACACGTGAGCGCGCCGGGTTTGAGGTGCGTGATGTGCATCCAACCCATTATGGACGTATCTGCCCGATTGAGACCCCAGAGGGACCAAACATTGGTTTGATCAACTCTCTGGCCACTTTTGCGCGCGTCAATAAATATGGCTTTATCGAAAGCCCGTATCGCACCGTGGAAGATGGCAAGGTCACAGACACTGTTATCTACCTTTCCGCTATGGAAGAGGCCAAGCATGTTGTGGCTCAGGCGAATGCGCTTTTGAGTGATGACAATAGTTTCATCAATGAGATGGTCACATGCCGCAAGTCAGGGGATGTGCTGTCAATGCCAGCGGATGCTGTGACATTGATGGATGTGTCGCCTAAGCAGCTGGTGTCTGTTGCTGCTGCGCTTATTCCATTCCTGGAAAACGATGATGCGAACCGGGCTTTGATGGGCTCCAACATGATGCGTCAGGCCGTTCCGCTTCTGAAAGCCGAGGCTCCGTTTGTGGGAACCGGCATGGAAGCTGTCGTTGCGCGCGATTCAGGTGCTGCCATTACCACGCGCCGTACCGGTGTTGTGGATCAGGTGGATGCAACGCGTATCGTTATCCGCGCGACAGAAGAGCTGGACCCATCGAAATCAGGCGTCGATATTTATCGTCTGATGAAGTTCCAGCGCTCCAATCAGGATACCTGCATCAACCAGCGTCCGCTTGTGGAAGTTGGCGAGCGGGTGAAGAAGGGTGACATCATTGCTGATGGCCCGTCTACCGAGTTGGGCGATCTGGCTCTTGGCAAGAACGTGCTCGTCGCATTCATGCCTTGGAACGGTTACAACTTCGAGGATTCCATTCTCATCTCTGAACGCATCGTACGTGATGATGTGTTCACTTCCATTCATCTGGAAGAGTTTGAGGTGATGGCACGAGATACGAAACTTGGCCCTGAGGAAATCACACGCGATATCCCGAACGTCTCGGAAGAAGCGCTGAAAAACCTTGATGAGGCAGGTATCGTCTATATCGGTGCTGAAGTGGATCCAGGCGACATTCTGGTTGGCAAGATCACGCCAAAGGGTGAAAGCCCGATGACACCGGAAGAAAAGCTTCTGCGTGCGATCTTTGGTGAGAAAGCATCTGATGTGCGCGACACATCCTTGCGTCTGCCGCCAGGTGTGACCGGAACCGTTGTGGAAGTGCGTGTTTTCAACCGTCATGGCATCGAAAAAGATGAACGTGCGATGGCGATTGAACGCGAGCAGATTGAAACGCTTGCAAAAGATCGTGATGATGAGCAGGCGATTTTGGACCGGAACGTCTATAGCCGTCTGTCAGATATGATCCGTGGCAAAAATGCTGTTGCCGGACCGAAGAACTTCAAGAAGGGCACGGAAGTTACCGATGAGCTTCTGGATGAGTATCCACGGTCTCAGTGGTGGTTGCTGGCTGTCGAAGATGACAAGCTCATGGGCGAGTTGGAAGCTCTGAAAGAGCAGTATGATGACAGCCGCAAAGAGCTGGAAACACGCTTCCTCGACAAGATCGACAAATTGCAGCGCGGTGATGAGTTGCCACCTGGTGTGATGAAAATGGTCAAAGTCTTCGTTGCTGTTAAGCGTAAGCTGCAGCCAGGTGACAAGATGGCCGGTCGTCACGGTAACAAGGGTGTTGTATCCCGCATCGTTCCAATTGAAGACATGCCGTATCTGGAAAATGGTACACAGGTCGATATCGTGCTCAACCCGCTTGGCGTACCAAGCCGGATGAATGTGGGTCAGATTCTGGAAACCCATCTTGGCTGGGCCTGTGCAGGTCTTGGTCTGCAGATTGGCGAGCAGGTTCGTGACTATCAGAAATCCAGCGATATCAAGCCTTTGCGCAATATGCTGGAAGATATTTACGGCGAGAACGCCCAGAATGACAACATTGTTGATCTGGACGATGAATCGGTGCTGAAACTGGCCACAACGCTGAAACGCGGTGTGCCGATGGCAACACCAGTGTTCGATGGTGCGCGGGAACCTGATGTGGTGACCATGCTGGAAAAAGCCAAGCTGGACGGATCTGGACAAAGCACCCTGTATGATGGGCGTACTGGAACCCAGTTCGATCGTCAGGTCACCGTGGGCTACATCTACATGCTGAAACTTCATCACCTTGTGGATGATAAGATTCACGCCCGTTCGATTGGACCATACTCGCTTGTGACCCAGCAGCCGTTGGGTGGTAAAGCGCAGTTTGGTGGCCAGCGCTTCGGGGAGATGGAGGTCTGGGCACTTGAGGCCTATGGCGCTGCCTACACCCTGCAGGAAATGCTGACCGTCAAATCCGATGACGTGGCCGGACGTACAAAGGTATACGAAGCCATTGTACGCGGTGACGATACGTTTGAGGCGGGTATTCCGGAAAGCTTTAACGTGCTTGTGAAGGAAATGCGTTCACTGGGTCTGAATGTGGAGTTGCAAAACACACTGGAAGATTTGAGTGCCGAGAATGACGAACAACCGCAGATCGACGCGGCGGAGTAATTCCGCCGCGCGAAGTGGACTTGTTGGACATACCGTTTTTTAGGCTGATTGGAATGGACCTGATCAGCCGCTCTAAAGGAGAAATCCATGAATCAGGATGTGATGAACGTTTTTGGCACTCAGGCGCCCGCACAGACGTTTGACCAGATCAAGATTTCTATCGCCAGCCCGGAGAAAATTCTTTCCTGGTCTTTCGGCGAGATCAAAAAACCAGAAACCATCAACTACCGGACATTCAAGCCGGAGCGTGATGGCCTGTTCTGCGCGCGTATTTTTGGCCCTATCAAGGACTATGAATGCCTGTGCGGCAAATATAAGCGGATGAAGTATAAAGGCATTATCTGCGAGAAATGTGGTGTTGAAGTTACGCTGTCTCGCGTTCGACGCGAGCGGATGGGCCATATTGAGCTTGCTGCGCCGGTTGCCCACATCTGGTTCCTGAAATCACTGCCATCGCGCATCGGCCTGCTGATGGACATGACCTTGAAGGATCTGGAGCGGATTCTCTATTTTGAGAATTACGTCGTGATCGAACCTGGTCTGACTGCTTTGAAAGAGCGTCAGCTTCTGTCTGAAACCGAAATGGTTGAAGCACAGGATCAGTATGGTCCTGATGCGTTTACAGCCATGATCGGTGCTGAAGCTATTCGTGAAATGCTGATGAACCTGGATCTCCAGCGTCTCAGTGAGGAAATCCGCGTTGAGATTTCTGAAGCAACCACTGAGTTGAAGCCGAAGAAACTGGCCAAGCGTCTTAAAGTCATCGAAGCGTTCATTGATTCCGGCAATCGTCCGGAGTGGATGATCATGACTGTCGTGCCTGTCATTCCACCTGATCTGCGCCCATTGGTGCCGCTTGATGGTGGCCGCTTTGCGACATCTGATTTGAACGATCTTTACCGCCGCGTGATCAACCGGAACAACCGCTTGAAGCGTTTGATGGAATTGCGTGCACCGGACATCATCATCCGAAATGAAAAGCGGATGCTGCAGGAAGCTGTTGATGCGCTGTTTGACAATGGCCGTCGTGGCCGTGTCATTACGGGTACCAACAAGCGTCCATTGAAATCCCTTTCCGACATGCTGAAAGGCAAGCAAGGCCGTTTCCGCCAGAACTTGCTCGGCAAGCGTGTTGATTATTCCGGACGTTCCGTCATCGTGGTGGGGCCGGAGTTGAAATTGCATCAGTGCGGCCTGCCGAAGAAAATGGCGCTGGAGCTGTTCAAACCGTTCATCTATTCGCGGTTGGACGCAAAGGGCTATTCATCCACGGTGAAACAAGCCAAAAAGCTTGTTGAAAAAGAGCGGCCCGAAGTCTGGGATATTCTGGACGAGGTAATTCGCGAACATCCGATCATGCTGAACCGGGCCCCGACGCTTCACCGTCTTGGCATTCAGGCATTTGAGCCTGTTCTGATTGAAGGTAAAGCTATTCAGCTTCATCCTTTGGTTTGTGCAGCGTTCAACGCTGACTTTGATGGCGATCAGATGGCCGTTCACGTTCCGCTTTCACTGGAAGCCCAGTTGGAAGCACGCGTGTTGATGATGTCGACCAACAATGTTCTGCATCCTGCCAATGGTCAGCCGATTATTGTGCCGTCACAGGATATTGTTCTGGGTCTTTATTACCTGTCACTTCAGTCTGACAATGAGCCAGGTGAAGGCATGGCGTTTGGCGATATCGCCGAAGTTCAGCACGCGCTGGACAATGGTGTTGTTACGCTGCACTCCAAGATCAGGGGTCGTTTCCTGACAGCTGATGAAGATGGCAATGTCGTCTCTGGAATTCACGAAACATCGCCGGGCCGTATGTTGATTGGTGATCTTCTGCCGAAGCATCACAATGTGCCTTACGACACATGCAATCGTCTGATGACCAAGAAAGAAATCTCCGGCATGATTGATGTGGTGTATCGCCACTGCGGTCAGAAGGAGAGTGTGATCTTTTGTGACCGCATCATGCAGCTTGGTTTCAGCAACGCATTCAAGGCCGGCATTTCCTTTGGTAAGGATGACATGGTTATTCCCGACACCAAAAAGGGTCTCGTGGAAGAAAGCCGCTTGCTGACCAAGGAATATGAGCAGCAATATAATGACGGTCTGATTACCCAGGGCGAGAAATACAACAAAGTTGTTGATGCTTGGGCTAAATGTACCGACAAAGTTGCTGATGAGATGATGAAACGCATCTCCTCGGTTCAGATGGATGAAGAAACCGGACGTCAGAAGCCGATGAACTCGGTCTATATGATGTCGCACTCCGGTGCGCGTGGTTCACCCGCTCAGATGAAACAGTTGGCTGGTATGCGCGGTCTGATGGCGCGTCCGGATGGCTCGATCATTGAATCTCCGATCATCGCCAACTTTAAAGAAGGCCTGACCGTGATGGAATATTTCAGTTCCACCCACGGGGCTCGTAAAGGCCTTGCGGATACGGCTCTGAAAACAGCCAACTCTGGTTATCTGACCCGCCGTCTGGTGGATGTTGCGCAGGATTGCATCATTACCAAGGAAGATTGTGGAACCGACGACGGTTTGACTGTTCAGGCAGTGGTGGATTCCGGTCAGGTTGTGGCAACATTGGGCATGCGCACATTGGGCCGTACAACGGCTGCTGATGTCATCACAATGGACGGCGTAACCGTTGTGCCGCAGAACACTTTGATCCAGGAAAAAGAAGTGGACATGATTGAAACTGCTGGTATCCAGTCAGTGAAAATCCGTTCGGTTCTGACTTGTAAGAACAAAGTCGGCGTATGTGGTGCGTGTTACGGACGTGATCTGGCGCGTGGTACAACCGTCAATATGGGCGAAGCTGTCGGCGTGATCGCGGCTCAGTCTATCGGTGAGCCAGGCACACAGTTGACCATGCGTACCTTCCACATTGGTGGTACGGCACAGGTGGTCGATAGTTCCTTCGTCGAAAGTAACTTTGACGGCACTATCAGCCTTCGTAACCGAAACGTTGTGCGCGATTCTGATGGCAAGCTGATTGCCATGGGTCGCAACATGTCTGTGCTCATCACCGATGAGCAGGGTGCAGAAGTCGCGGTTCACCGCATCAATTATGGTGCTCGTGTTCATGTTGATGATGGCGACAAAATCAAATCCGGTCAGCGTATCTCTGAATGGGATCCATATACACGCCCAATTCTCACCGAAGTTGGCGGTGTGGTTGAGTATGAAGATTTGGTCGATGGTTTGTCTGTGTCGGAAAATGCTGATGAGGCAACCGGCATCACCAAGCGTGTTGTTACCGATTGGCGCAGCAGTTCCAAGGGTGGCGATCTTAAGCCAGCCATGACTGTGAAAGACAAGAATGGTGAGGTCTACAAACTCGATCGCGGTCGTGAAGCCCGTTATCAATTGTCTGTGGATGCTGTTCTGTCGGTTGATCCAGGTTCATCGGTTAAGGCCGGCGATGTTTTGGCTCGTATTCCGCTGGAAAGTGCCAAAACAAGGGATATCACCGGCGGTCTGCCGCGTGTTGCCGAACTGTTCGAAGCACGTCGTCCAAAGGATCATGCAATCATCGCAGAAATCGGCGGTACAATCCGCTTCGGTCGCGACTACAAGAACAAGCGTCGCATTGTGATTGAGCCGCTTGATGAGACCATGGAGCCACAGGAATACCTTATTCCTAAGGGCAAGCCATTCCATCTGCAGGATGGTGATGTGGTTGAAAAGGGCGATTACATCATGGATGGCCTGCCAGCACCGCATGATATTCTGGCGATTAAGGGCGTAGAGGAACTGGCTTCCTATCTCGTCAACGAGATTCAGGATGTCTATCGTCTGCAGGGCGTTGTGATCAACGATAAGCATATCGAAGTGATTGTCCGTCAGATGCTGCAGAAGGTCGAAGTGACTGAAGCCAATGATGCTGACTATCTGAATGGTGAGCAGGTCGACCGTATCGAGTTCGAGACGAACAATGAAAAACTGGTTGAAGAAGGCAAAACGCCTGCGACGGCCAGCCCGGTTCTGCTTGGTATCACCAAGGCAAGCCTGCAGACCAAGTCGTTCATCTCGGCTGCCTCGTTCCAGGAAACAACACGTGTCCTGACCGAAGCTGCTGTGAACGGCAAGGCTGATACGCTTGAAGGCCTGAAAGAGAACGTCATCGTGGGTCGTCTAATCCCGGCCGGTACAGGCGGTGCTATGAACCGCATGAAAATTATTGCAGGTCGCCGTGATGATTTGATTTTGGATGAGCGTAAGAAGGCTTCTCTGGCGTCTGCTGCGGAAGTTGCAGCAGAACCAGCTGCTGAAAGCCTCTAACCAACTATAAAAAATCGCGAAAATATTAAAGGGCCGCCAAACTTGTTTGGCGGCCCTTTTTGTTTGCAACAACGCAATCGGAATTGATGTGGGAACTTGTTGCATCCTAGATACAATCCAAAATAGCCATCCGTTTATATGATGCACGCGCAGTTACGGGGCTTTATTTTTCATTCCGAACACAAACGCAGATCAGGCATGGCGCAACTCAAAACGTTTCTGCATGCATGATAAGGGAATGAACATGACCAAGCGCTTTTCCCGCTTTCCCTGACAACAGCCTCGATATGCACCGGCACGATTGCAGTTCTGCCGCCTACAAATGGTGCCGACTTGCCGGTTGCTCTCCAACAAACAGGGCCTGAACTGCCTTATGAAAAGACCTTCAGCAATTTTCCGTAGGGCAGGTATTATGTTGGGTTGGTCGGGAGGGATGGCGAAAATTCGATACAAACGACTGATATGTTCGTCTCGGTCAGTTTCTTCGACAATTCATTTGTTATGTCCGGTGTCAGACAGGAATAGGCCACTATGAACTGACATGCCGCTGTAGGCGCCCGAAGCACGGAGTATATCATAATAATGATCGCCCACGCAGTCGTAGAGCGTCTCGATGGTGGCAAGCAATTTGTCCTGCACATCCAACTCCCATATTGACAGCGCAACCGACCGATTGATCGCAATCGCCAACAAGGCGAGGGACAACTTCAATCACCAACCCAGCTCAGATCAACCGATTTGAATGAAAATACCAAGCTGAGTAGAAATTCTTCATCCATTTGGATGGTAGTGGTAATTGAGAAAGCTGATCAAAGTGACGTCGCTTCCAAAACTCAAACATTGAGTTTCGGGTCTCATGCGACTAGAAGCGCAGCAAATGACCTCAAATCTTAAAAGAGACTGGAATGGGTAAAGATATATACGTTGTTGTAGGTGAGGGCGGAGTTCACAAAACCCTGGTTGGTGAAGCCGGACCAAAGGACCAGCCTGAATACGAATTTCAAGTCTTTCTTCAGGCTGCCGATCTGGACATAGCTGTGTCAATGGCCGCTGAGTACATGGCCAATGAAGGCTGGCAGGGAATCGATTGGCAAAAGGGCGGCGTTGTTGACGAATCTATGATCGATGAGGAAGTTGAAGAGGCCTTTGAGCGGGCTGTTGCCGGTGACGTGGCGGCCATTATCTACGCCTCTTCCGGGACAGAGATGGACTAAACAGAGAGACAATCGCTGTATTCGGTTTCGCTGCGCAATTACTGCAAACCATTACAGGGTTTTTCGCATGATTCAGCAAGCTTGGCGGTTTTTACGGCTGCCGAAAAAAGTCCCCAAATTATACTTGACGCGTGACGGTGATAGCCATATGTTCCGCGCCATAAGAAGACAGGTCGTGAAACACACAGTCTGCGGCGACGCGCCAAAGATAAAGTTTTAAACACTGTCTTATATAAGCGACTGAAAATACGGGTTCATGACCGCGGCTTAGCTGTGGTCCTCTGGTTAGCCGGCTCCACCATCCTCGCGGATGGAATGGGGCTTTTGCGTATGTTTATACGCAAGCCGGGGCGTGGATCCGATATCCAGTCATCTGTTAGAGATTTTAAGCCGAACGGCTGAGAGAGACGGCATGCCAACGATTAACCAGTTGATCCGGAAGCCACGCAAGGCGCCAGTCAAGCGGAACAAAGTTCCAGCGCTTGAAGCAAACCCTCAGAAACAGGGTTCATGCACCCGCGTGTACACAACCACTCCAAAAAAGCCGAACTCGGCTTTGCGTAAAGTTGCAAAGATTCGTTTGCGCAATGGTTTTGAAGTCATCGGATATATTCCAGGCGAGGGTCACAACCTTCAGGAATTCTCCGTTGTATTGATCCGTGGCGGCCGCGTGAAGGATTTGCCCGGTGTTCGTTACCACGTCATTCGCGGCGTTCTCGATACACAGGGCGTCAAAGACCGTAGGCAGCGCCGTTCCAAATATGGCGCTAAGCGTCCGAAATAAGAGGGCATAGATATGTCTCGTCGTCACAGAGCTGAAAAGCGCGATATCATTCCTGATCCGAAATTCGGAGATGTCGTTCTATCCAAATTCATGAACAGCGTTATGCAGGACGGCAAAAAGTCCGCCGCTGAAAGCATTGTTTACGGTGCCATGGATATCATGAGCGCAAAAACGAGCCAGGACCCTGTTGTTCTTTTTCATCAGGCTCTTGAGAACGTAATGCCTCAGGTTGAGGTTCGCTCCCGCCGTGTTGGTGGTGCTACCTACCAGGTTCCTGTTGAAGTTCGTAACGAGCGCCGTCAGGCGCTGGCTATTCGCTGGTTGATAATTGCTGCACGTAAGCGCAACGAAACAACCATGATTGATCGTCTTTCGGGCGAATTGCTGGATGCAGCTAACAATCGTGGTTCTGCCGTTAAGAAGCGCGAAGACACGCACAAAATGGCCGACGCTAATAAAGCGTTCTCCCATTATCGCTGGTAATTTTTGAGAGACTTTCCGTCATGACTCGCAGTCACAAGATTGAAGACTACCGCAACTTTGGCATTATGGCCCATATTGATGCGGGTAAGACTACAACCACCGAGCGTGTGTTGTACTATTCTGGCAAGAGCCACAAAATTGGCGAAGTTCATGATGGTGCTGCCACCATGGATTGGATGGAGCAGGAGCAGGAGCGTGGCATCACGATTACCTCAGCTGCGACCACCACTTCCTGGAACGACAAGCTTCTGAACATTATCGATACACCAGGACACGTAGACTTCACGATTGAAGTTGAGCGTTCTTTGCGTGTTCTTGATGGTGCTGTTGCCTTGTTGGATGCCAATGCCGGTGTTGAGCCGCAGACAGAAACTGTCTGGCGTCAGGCTGACAAGTACAAAGTTCCCCGGATGATCTTTGTCAATAAAATGGACAAGATTGGTGCTGACTTCTACCGCTCCGTTGAGATGGTTAAAGAGCGCCTAGGTGCAACTGCTGCGCCTATCCAGCTGCCAATCGGTGCTGAGAACGACTTCCTTGGTGTTATCGATCTTGTTGAGATGCGCAGCATCACATGGGCAGAAGAAAAGCTTGGTGCCGAATATGTCTATGGTGAAATTCCAGAAGACATGCTTGATCAGGCCGTTGAGTATCGTGACAATCTGATCGAGATTGCTGTGGAAGCTGAAGAAGCTGCCATGGAAGCTTATCTGGAAGGCGATATGCCTGACAATGAGAAGCTTAAATCATTGATCCGGGCCGGAACAATCCACAATTTATTTGTTCCTATTCTTTGTGGAACGGCTTTTAAAAACAAGGGTGTTCAGCCTTTGCTTGATGCTGTTGTTGACTATCTTCCAAGTCCTGTTGACGTGCCTGCGATTGCTGGTATCGATCCGAAGACCGATGAAGAGACAACACGCGCATCGAATGATGAAGCACCGCTTTCCATGCTGGCTTTCAAACTGATGGATGATCAGTACGGGTCTTTGACCTTCTGCCGCATCTATTCCGGCAAGCTGGAAACTGGTTCAACTCTGCTCAATTCCGTGAAAAACAAGCGTGAGCGCGTCGGCCGCATGGTTCAGATGCACTCCAATTCACGTGAAGAGATCAAAGTGGCTTATGCTGGCGATATCGTTGCCATCGTTGGTCTGAAAGATACAACAACTGGCGATACGCTGTGTGATCCGGTCAAACCGGTTATTTTGGAGCGTATGGAATTCCCAGAACCTGTGATCGAAATCGCGATCGAGCCTAAAACCAAGGCTGACCAGGAAAAAATGGGTGCTGCATTGCATCGTCTAGCTGCTGAGGATCCGTCCTTCCGCGTGAAGCTTGATGAAGAGTCCGGTCAGACTATTATCGCTGGTATGGGCGAGTTGCATCTGGACATTATCGTTGATCGCATGAAGCGCGAGTTCAAGGTTGAAGCGAATATTGGTGCACCTCAGGTGGCCTATCGTGAAACTATTACCCGCGCTGCTGAAATTGACTACACCCATAAGAAACAGTCCGGTGGTTCCGGTCAGTTTGCACGCATCAAGATTGTTTTCGAACCAGGTGAGCCGGGATCCGGTTACGTGTTTGAAAGTAAAATTGTCGGCGGTAATATTCCTCGTGAATATATCCCTGGCGTTGATAAGGGTGTTGGCAGTGTCATGTCATCTGGTCCGGTTGCCGGTTTCCCGATGCTCGACATCAAAGCAACGCTTATCGATGGTGCTTACCATGATGTAGACTCCAGCGTTCTGGCCTTCGAGATCGCAGCGCGTGCTGCGTTCCGTGAAGGGGCTGTAAAAGCTGGTGCGGTTCTTCTGGAACCAATCATGGCCGTTGAGGTTGTGACCCCGGAAGACTACATGGGTGACATCATCGGCGATTTGAACTCACGTCGCGGTCAGATTACCGGCTCAGAAAGCCGCGGAATTGCGACAGTCATAAGCGCCATGGTTCCTTTGGCAAACATGTTTGGTTACGTGAACAATCTGCGCTCATCGAGCCAGGGTCGTGCTCAGTACACCATGCAGTTTGACCATTATGAGCAAGTGCCTCAGCAGGTTGCTAAAGAAGTGCAGGAAAAGTTCGCGTAAGCCTTACGCGGTTCACATAAACAAAGATCAGAAATTGCCACCAAGGTGGCTCGAAATACGGAGAAGTTCCGATGGCCAAGGAAAAGTTTGAACGCAATAAGCCGCATGCGAACATTGGCACGATTGGTCATGTTGACCACGGCAAGACAAAGTTGACGGCAGCGATTACGAAA
>Ga0163215_101151_pt1 | contig 19901 bp, 14 predicted proteins | sample SynspAceP_FD_185934 | JGI IMG/M metagenome (GOLD analysis project Ga0163215, IMG submission 185934) | Saline lake microbial communities from Ace Lake in Antarctica - Synechococcus sp. Ace-P (Hybrid Assembly) | ecosystem: Environmental > Aquatic > Non-marine Saline and Alkaline > Saline | place... | reverse complement strand
CCATTAATCAACCAGAAAATTACTGGGATTTATCCTCTGTTCAGCCGCAATCTGGGTTAAGCTTGGCTACTAGAGATACCCTTGAATTAATCTTTTCTATTACGCTTAGAGATAATTTTTCCTTTCAAACAGTGATTCCTCAACTAGTTGTTTCTGTTGAAGATGCTTCTTTTTTCTACGATGATACCTATGTTTTAGAATACAATAATTTGTTGTTTGATATTCACCAAGAAAATGACCTGATTGTGAGTTATGGCGCTAACGGAACCATTGGTTTTCTTGAGCCATTTACGGAATCTGGGGGCCGTGGATTTATTCCTAGGTTGCAAGTTGGTCAATATTATGAGGAATTTGACAATCAATTATGGGAAGGGGGAATGATGATTACAGCCGGCAGCACCGTTATTTCCTCGGTTCGTGGCTCTCTTCAACCTCTTCGCAGAGATTTCACCCCAATAGAGCTTATACAATTTGAAAAAACCACCACTTCTTCTGGGAATATTTTAACCGAAGGCCGTGCAAAGTTCAAAGTCAAAGACCAATTGGCTTTGCCGCTAGAGGTAGATTTGAGAACCCTAACCTCATCAGATCCGGAGCTTGCTAAAGCGGTATTTTTTGAATACACCCTAACCAACAAAAGCGATTCTATTCAAAGAGATATTAGGCTTGGCTTATTCAAAGATTGGGATTTACCCGATTATAAAGACAATTCCATTGATTGGAGCGCTGCTGATTCCTTACAAATTATTAAAACCCTTGGTGAAAATAAACCATTTATTGCCGTTGCCCATATTGGTAATGTAGCCTCTGCTTTTGCCATTAATAATGACTTCCAAGGGACGCCAGATTCATTGCGGTTTAATATTTATGATGGCTATACCGATCAAGAAAAAATATGGTCGCTTTCTTCGGGAACACTAAATCCTGAGATAGACATTGCTAAAGGAGATGTGTCTGTAGTTTCTGCATCTGGCCCCTGGACCCTTTACCCAGATCAAGCCATAAAAACGGCTTTTGTACTGACTTGGGGGCGAACTAAAGAAGAGATCAGACAAACCGTTGCAAATAGTAGAGCGGCGAACTTGGTTTCAGCTACTAAACCTGGTACCTACACAAATTTGTCGGAATTTGCTGATTCTGAGCTGCCATCTTCACTGGCTTTAAATAATGCTTACCCAAATCCGTTTAACCCTACCACTACTTTATCATTTGATTTAAATAAGACGTCTGAAGGCGTTATTTTAGAGATATTTGACATACAAGGTAAAAGAATGAGTACCTTAGTGAATGGACGTTTATCTGCGGGAAGCTACCAATACACATTGAACGCAATGAATTGGCCTTCAGGAGTTTACTTGGTTAGGCTACAAGCTAACGGACAATCTTTACTTCAAAAAATTTCCTTGCTTAAGTAGAAAAAAAATTAAGCACACTTATGAATAGTCACTACAAAATACGAGACGCTACAGCTAACGATAGTAAATTATTGATAGCGTTAATTTCAGATATTTTTGATGAATACGATTGGGTTTTTGATGCCGAAGATGAAATACCAGATATAGTATATTTTGCGCAATTTTATAAAAATGAATCGGCTCTTCCTAAACTAAAAGTAGCCACTACCTTAGATGGTAAGATAGTGGCTTGCGCTGGGCTTAAGCTAGATAACAGAGGCGTGTATTTGAGCCGAATTTATGTGACTAAGTCGCACAGAAGGCAAGGTTTAGCAAAATACTTGATCAACGATTTACTTGAGCTAGCTAACGAGCAAGAAATACGTTATGTGCATCTTTGGACCGACACCCTTTTTACCGACGCCCATAAATTATATGAGCGTTTAGATTTTATATATACCGGACATATTCGCCCATTGCATGATGCTAATGGCTGCTATGAATATCATTATGAACGCTTTTTGTAGCATAGTTTTATGGTTTAAAAGCTACTCTTGCACACTAATATTGTAAACTTATTTAAACTGCTAACCGAAATTATAAAGTAAAATAAGAAGACTAATGTCTACTACCACTCAACTATTTGATGCAATAATTATTGGCGCAGGCCCCATCGGAATTGCTACCGCAATTGCCTTTGAAAAAGCGGGAATTTCTTATGTATTGCTAGAAAAAGGCTGCATTGTTAACTCCATATTCCATTATCCCATAAATATGACCTTCTTTTCTACCTCTGAGCGGCTAGAAATTGGGGGTGTTCCATTTATATCACATGGCGCAAAGCCCACTAGAAGAGAAGCGCTAGAGTACTACCGAAGAGTCGTTTCTGCATTTAAGCTGAATATTCGGACCTACGAAGAGGTGGAAGTCATTGAAAAAGATGTGTTTTCTGCCGCTGATTCAGATTTCCCGTTTAAAGTGCGAACTGCCAAGGCTGAATATGCGGCAAAAAATCTGATTTTATCTACAGGATTTTACGACACCGCCAATACTATGGATATTCCTGGTGAAGACCTTCCAAAAGTAAAGCACTATTATGATGAGCCGCATCCGTATGCTTACCAAAAAGTTGTGGTTGTTGGTGGCGGGAATTCAGCCGTTGATGCTGCCCTAGAAACCTACCGCTGCCATGCAGAAGTAACGCTCGTAGTTCGTGAAGATTCATTAAAAGAAGGCGTAAAATATTGGGTCCGTCCAGATATTGATAATCGCATAGCAGAGGGAAGCATAAAAGCCTTTTTTAATGCAGATATATTGGCAATCACCAAGCAATCGGTTCTCATAAATGACGCTGATGGCCAGCAACATGAACTAGATAATGACATAGTACTAGCCATGACGGGCTACCAACCTAACTACAATTTTCTTATGAGTTTGGGCGTTGATTTAACAGAGGGCATAGCAAAAATCCCGAAATATGACCAGCAAAGCTTAGAAACCAATATTGATGGCTTGTACCTAGCTGGGGTAATTTGTGGGGGAATGGAAACCGGGCGTTGGTTCATTGAAAATACTAGAGACCACGGCGAAAAAATCGCTGCGGCTATTTTGGGAAAGAGGGGCTAAGCCAATTTGCATAGTTCTTCGCATTAATTACTTCAAAAGTAGCCTCTGGATAAAATTTTGCCCATTGTAACGGAACTTTTACTTTTGCTTCCTTCCGCTTAAACTCAAAGCCAAAAATCTCGCCATTTCTTTCTTCTATCCAATCAATTTCTTGCTGTTGATAATAAATTCCTTACCAAAATAGTCTTGCCCACTCTTCTGGCACCTTGAATAATTAACACTTTACCAGCTTGCAGCTCACTTTGCGGCTGTAACGCAATATTTCTATTTATATATTTACCGTCACTAGCTTGACGCAACTACCATAATGAACCACTACCATAAATATTTCTAGGGTAACCAAACATGCGCATTTAGTGATCCCTAAATTGCCTGAGAGCGTTTTTTCAATCATCAGTATCTATTTGTAAGCAAATGATTATTTAATATTTGATGCAACAATTGTCTAATTTGAGCTTCGTGCGATTAATCATTAAAATGCTTTAATCGTTGTTAGAATTGGATAAACACATTATTCAATCAAATTTTAGCTAGTTTCGAATAAATTAGAAGCGGAGGAAGGAAAATCCTTTACTCGCAAAGTTTTGCTCCTAAGATAATACAGGGATCATGCTAAATTGGGGATTTATTGGATGCGGTGCCGTAACAGAAGTGAAAAGCGGTCCCGCCTATCAACTTGTTAAGGGCTTTTCGGTGAAGGCAGTGATGCGTAGAAATCCAGAAAAGCTTGCCGATTATGCGAAAAGGCATGGTATTGAAAAGACTTATACCGACGCTGAAGCCCTGATAAACGACCCTGAAATCGATGCGGTTTATATTGCTACTCCACCTGATTCTCATCTAGAATACGCTTTGAAAGTGGCTAAGGCTGGCAAGATTTGCTGCATCGAAAAGCCTATGGCGGTTAATTATGAGCAAAGTTTGGCTATTTATGAAGCGTTTGATAAAAAGAAAGTTCCTTTATATGTTGCTTATTATCGAAGAAATTTAGCTCGCTTCTTACAAATTAAGCAGTGGCTAGAGAATGCTGAAATAGGCAAAATTGAGTGTATTAATTGGGTATATACTAAAGAACCCTCAGCCGAAGATTTAGCCAAAACCTACAATTGGCGCACCGATAAAAACGTTGCTCCTGGCGGATATTTTGACGATCTAGCCAGCCATGGACTAGATATTTTTGCCTTTTTTTTGGGGGATTATCATTCTGCTTCGGGCGTAGTAAACAATAAACTAGGCTTATATCATGCTTATGATTTTATACAATCAGATTGGTTACATAAAAATGGAATTAAAGGTTCAGCTTTATGGAATTTTGGTGCAAAAGCTTATAAAGATGAGGTAATAATTTATGGAGAGAAAGGAAAAATCACTTTTTCTGTTTTTGGCGAGAATCCATTAATCTTATCGGCTTCGGGAAAAGATAAATTGGTGGAAATAACCAATCTCAAACACATTCAGCTGCCCTTTGTAGAAGCAATGAAAAATCATTTACAAGGAAAAGGTGTGTCTACATCTACCGGAAAAAGCGCATTGCATACAGCTTGGGTAATGAGTGAGATATTAAATTGACGTAGCAGTAAACGCTGGTTTTCTATACACAATTTTATAAGTCAGCACTGTCATCTTCGCGCAGCGGAGATCCAGCAGGTAAAGCCCAGATTTGAGCGTTGAATTACTAGTTTCTTTTGTCTTTGACTGACTGGATTCCCACAGTCGTGGGAATGACTCAAATCGTCATCTTCGTCCCGATTCTCGGGAGTGATCCAGAACAGGGGTGGCTCATTTTAGAGCGTATTTTGTAGCTATACCGTCATTCCATGAGCTTAGGAGTGGAATCTACTTTCTTGAATTTCTGCAAAATTATTGGATAAGCATGACTCCCGGAGGGATTTAAGGTTCATATACCATTATTTGAATTCCTAGCCTTCGACCCCGCTGGGGTCGTTTTGATACTGGTTTGATTTTTTGTTCTATACACGTATGACCCCGCTGGGGTCTTATGAGTCGTTAGTTATTTATGTTAGTCAGAAGCTAATTTCTCAGCAATCTGCTCTAAAACCCTTCTATTAGAAAACTGCTGACAATGGCCTTGCATAGCAGCGTACTCTATTACCGCATCAGAGGTGTTCCCACTAGCTTCACGTAAAGCTTTTTCGAAAACTCTAGTAGCCGGATTTAGGTAAAAATTATCCATATCTGCAGCCCAAATATAGATTTTACCTTGCAGTTTTGGGCCTAAGGTTTCCCAATTATTCTCTACAAGTAGTTTCAAATCATACTTTTCCCAATTCTCTATAACAGATCTGTCAATTGCACCTGTGGTTGGATGAAACATCGGTTTTGGTAATCCATCTTCCCCTTTTGGGCTATATAAAGCGGTGTGCGCGCTAAACTGCCCGCCAGAAGTAACGTAAGTATTAGATTTACCAAGTACGTTTTCATAATTCAAGAATTCCCGCATAGACATCATTGGCTCGCCGTTGGTGTCTCGCATAACTGGGCGCTCATAACCATGCTCATTGGTATATACATTCTGGTCTTCATACACATTTACTAACTGATAATTAGTAAACTCAATAGCATCTGGGCTATATGAAAAAACACCACCAAACACATCTGGGTAGAATAATTGTAAGGCTAAAGAAACCCAACCACCAGTAGAACAACCGTCAACAAAACGAGTTTTTGCCTCAGTTGTACCGCGGTACATTTTTTCAATGTGTGGAATTAGTTCATAAATAAGCGCCTGACCATAAGGGCCATTATTGTCTGAATCTAATTGGTAGCTGTCGCCAAAAGGGCCTTCTCCATCTAAGAAAACATTTATTACTTCAGGTGCATCGTCAGAATTCCACCAATCCATAAAATCAGCATTGCCAGCAATCCAATTAATTCGGTTATACCGACCACCGTAGCCAGAAACATTGTAGCGAATCGGATAGGCTTTTCCCGCATTCTCATCATAATTTTTTGGTAGTAAAACGGTAGCCTTTAGGAAGCGATCTTCTCCCCAAAATTCAGATAAGGCATCACTTTTCATGGTAATCTCGCGCACTTGAGGATGATCAATGACATTTCTTTCTTCTATCATTTCTGCCAAAGTGATCTCTAACGGAGCAGTTAGAGGAAGACTGATTTTTTGCTTTTGGGAGTAAATATTTCCCGGTGCATCTATTCTAGACTCAGATTGGTCTTGATCCCAAAGCACTTGTAGGTAATAATCGCCCGGCTCAAGCTGGTTAAAATTACTCATAGAAGTGGTTTGCCAGCTATTTATATCCGTTATGTTAAAACCCTGAGTGGCTGCTATATCACTAAAATTCTTTGCAAAAAGGGTGTTACCTGCACGTGGCCATGTTTGGGTCCTAGGCTCAACATTTGGGTTAATGTTAAGGAAGACGAACAGCCTTCCCTCTTCAATAAAATCACTTTGTAGCTTTTGGTCGAGCTCAATGTTTATGCTTTGTGATTGAGCATTGCTAGGGGGTAAGCTTGCTATAAAAAGCAGGCACAAGTACAGGGTGAGATTTTTTATCATGGATGTAAACTGAATAGATATGGGTGATAATAATGTAGGCTAAAAGCTTCTAAGCCTTTAAATAGCCTTTGATTGAGTTGTTTGCAAGCATTGTAGTTTCTTTAATCCACAATTTAATTTGATCTTTCTTTTGTGGATTCATACGCTTAAACATCATTATTGAGCTTATAGCAATGATAAATAACAACACAAGTGGAAGCCCAAGCATAGAAATCGCTAAGTATGAGATACCGGCCTTTGCAAAACCCTTTCCTAGATTTAGCCCATCTTTTTTGGTCAGGGATAGTCCTTTTTGGGATGATCTACGTCTATAAAGTACGGCTCCCATTGCGTACAAAAAGGGGAAAATAAGTAATGGGTTTGCCGCAAAAATGGCTAACCCACCCAGAGAGCCTATAGTTTGTAAGATTTTGTCAACATCATCTTCATTAAGTTGAAAAATCACCACAACTACGCTCAAGCCACTAGCAAAGAGCTCAAGAAGATCAAAAGATAGCATATCATATAAGTGATCTTTCGATATGAAGGGTATGTGAGCCGTAACCCAATCGGCCATTTGTTGATAATTGCTTTGATCCCAAGTCGTAAAAGGTAAGCCCTTATTTGTGGAAACATCTTTGAGCATCGCCGATAAATAGGCCTGTACTTCCTGCGTAAAACTATCATCCACTGCGGCATCTTTGATGGAAGTCCAGGCGGAAATTGGATCATGCCCACCATCAAACATTCTATGATTTCCACCGCCAATATGGGTCTTTAAATACTCGGCATCCAAAGCTTTATCATAAATACTAGCCGCAGATTGAGTCATTCTTTCGGTATAATCTAGTAGCTGATCATAGCTAAGAAAAGCCATTGCTGCGGGAAATTTCCAACCAGAAATAGTATGTTTAAACTGCTAAAAAGAGGGTTTGAAGCGATTCATAAGCGATTCTATTGATTCAAAATAGATATATGCAATGCGTAATAATGGTGTAATTAAGAAATAAGCTAGGGGGCTATATTCCCAAAAACACGCTTCAGTAAATCTGTGGTTCTAGCAGCAGGGTTTTCTCTGATGCGTTGTTCTTCATTAGCAACCATAATAAATAATCCGTCAATTGCTTTTTGGGTTACATAAGCATTTAAATCAGGATTACCTTGCTAATTAACGGAATTTGATTGTAGGTTCCAATAACGTCTGACCAATATTTTGTGGCCTCAACTTTTTCTAATGAGGTACTTACTGGTTCAGAAAACAACGAGCTAAGCTCAGTTGATGTTGCAGCTCTCAGATAGTTTGTAGCCGCTACGCTATCGCCACGAAGTATGGAAAAAGCATCTTGAATAGTCATTTTTTGGATGGCGCTGCTAAAAACCGGAATAGCCTTCATAGCAGCATCTTCAGCCGCATTATTTAGAGAGGAAATCACACGATCCATTTCTTTATTTAGACCAAGAGAACGCAAGCGATCTTCTATAAATTTTGCATCATCGGGAAAAGGAATGCGAAGTTGCGGCCGGGAAGCATAACCATTTTCCTCAGCTAGGGCTTTTGCACCAACCGTTATACCTTGAATTAAGGCTTCTTTAATTCCCAAACTAGCATCTGCTGCCGTTAGGGGTTTATCGCCTTTCATTTCGTCAAATATAGAAACCGCTTCATCTAGCAAATTCGATGAGTTAGCACAAGCGCCAAAGCCAATAATTAGAAAGAGAAGGTAAACTGATGTGAGTTTTTTAGAAGCGGTAAAAGAAGTTTCATCCATGTTTTATAATAATGTGTACGATGAAGAGATAGGTTGTCAACCAGGCGATAAGATATCAAATTATGTATTCTGTCAGAGATGCATTGCAATGCGTCTGCAAAAGCAAAATTCAACGGTCATTCGAACAATCTGTGCTATGCGTTCAGAGCGGATATAGCTCTCAAGGTTAAAGATATGGCATGGTATTATTGAGTGAAGTTGAATCTGTTGCAGCATGGGCTGAGTAGGGCTCTTTCATCGGCATTATCAGTGCGAAAAAGCAATCGATACTGGGTCTAGTTCAATTGCGAACGCAAGGTGGTCGTAATTTGGAGGATGTTGAAAAACTGCCTACAAAAAATCAACTGCCTTAAGGAAAACCCACTGCCGAAGTCTTCAGAAAGTTCTATAGCCAAGGATTAAATTTGAAAAGTACGACTTAAAATAATCGCCTAATCGAATGAATACATAGATGGTGTTATGCTCTGCATGGTTTAAACCCCATTTATGAATGGAATAATCTCTCTATTCCAACAGTTATAGTATTTCCCAATTCCCTTACTTACATTGGAAAAATGTAATAATTATTCCCTAATAATTAATAAATATGCGTCAGTCTTGGTTGTCTAAATACTCAGTTTTATTAAGTGTCTGCCTCTTTGCAGTAGTCGGAGGTCAGCAACTATATGGCCAATCGGTAAATGTAGGTAAAGGTAGTTATAGCACTACATTACCAAGTGGAGCCATTGGCCCACAGAATTTTAATGGAGTTAATGTACAGCCAAAAATTTCGGCAGACTTTTCTCAACCTATTCAAAGTAATGACTTTTGGAGTAGTTTGATTTACCCTTTCTTTGGGATTCCGCATTCAAACGTGCTTTACGCTCACCCCATAAATGCAAAAGCAACAGCAACAGGTCTACAGATAGGCTACACATCAACGCATGTATTTGCCGCAAATGATTATTTGTATCCATTTAGATCGCAGATGACGGTTGGTGTTAACGGCTTAAATGCTAATCAAACACTAACGGATAGCTATGGCGATTGGACCGTAACGGCAAGCTGGCAAGATGCCAATCAATCTATGAAAGCGACACTTGGACATGGTTTACCTTTTGTATTTTTCACAAATATTACAGGAGGAGATGCACTGGTTAGTCTGGCTTCGGTGCCAACCGTTTGGTTTAATGAATCTGATGTATTGGGGATAACAATAAATGGGGTGAATTATGGATTATTTGCGCCAAAAGATGCTATATGGAGCATTACTGGCACAACTATTCGATCTTCTCTTAATGCTAATAATTTTTTTTCTGTAGCCTTATTACCAGATAATACCCCAGCAACATTAGCTCTTTTTCGTCAACATGCCTATGCTTTTGTTACCGATAGTAAGGTCAATTGGAGTTATGATCAGGCAACTTCCAATATGCAGGCAACCTATGCCTACGAAACTACTTTAATGGACAGTGCTGCTGGTAATTTAAATGAAACGATGACCGCTCTATATCGTCATCAATGGCTGAACACCACAGAACATCTGCTGAACTATAAATACCAATCGCCAAGAGGTGAGATGAAAGTATTTGCTGGAAATGCTTTCACTAATTCCCATAAATTTACCGGCGTTATGCCAGCGCTACCTGATAGAGGTGATTACAACAGAGAGGAGCTTTTAGCCTTTATAACAGAAACGGGCAACGAAACGCTACGTGTTCAGGGAACTTATGATAACGGTAAAGCCATGGCTAGATTTGCCAACTTAGTTCATATTGCCGACCAAATTGGGGCTGTTACTGAGCGAGATCACTTCTTAAGCCAAATGAAAAATCGCCTTGAAGATTGGCTTACAGTTGGTGGACCTCAAGAGTATTCATATATCGATAGTTGGGATGTACTAACAGGATACCCATCAGGCTTTGGTGCTGACAATCAAATAAACGATCACCATTTTCATTCAGCTTATGCGATAATGACCGCTGCTACCATAGCCCAATATGATAGTACTTGGGCAATGCCAGAAAATTGGGGCGGCATGATTAACTTACTAATTAAAGACTCCAATAATTGGGATAGATCGGATAGTCAATTCCCATTTCTACGAAGTTTTGACGCCTATGCAGGGCACTCTTGGGCTGCAGGTCATGGCGATTTTGGTGATGGGAATAACCAGGAGTCTAGTTCTGAATCCATGAATTTTGCCTCAGCAGCGGTTCTTTGGGGAGAAGCTACTGGCCAACCTGAGATCCGTGATTTGGGTATTTACCTATATGCAACGGAGTCTGCGGCCATTAATCAATATTGGTTTGATATAGACAATGAAGTGTTCCCACAAGATTATCCTCACGTAGCTATTGGTATGGTTTGGGGGGCAAAAGGGGTGCATTCTACATGGTTTGGCGCAGATCCTGAATATATTCATGGTATAAATTTACTTCCCATGACAGCTGGGTCGTTTTATTTAGGTAAAGATCCAGAGTATGTACTGGCTAATTATAATGAAGTTGTAGCTGAAAGGAATAGTCAGCCAATATTATGGAAAGACATTTTTTGGCAATATTTAGCCATGTCAGACGCTGATTTAGCATTGTCATATTATTTGCAAGATCCAGGTTATGAGCCTTTCGATGGAGAATCTAGAGCACATACCCTACATTGGTTGTATAATCTGAAGAAAATGGGTCAACCCGATCTAGATATCTACGCAGATACACCAACTTTCTCTGTATTTAAAAATGCAGCTGGCGATAAGAGTTATGTAGCTTACAATGCAGGAAGCGTAGAAAAGATGGTTACATTTTCAGATGGTTATACTATGAGCGTACCACCAAAAAAAATTATTTCTCAAAGTACATTTACAGAAAATTCTGACGCCCCTGTAGCGCAGATAATAACCGATACTCGAAGTGGTAAAGCACCGCTAACCGTTAATTTTACGGGAAATAAAAGCTTTGACAGAAATGGAGGCACACTAAGTTACTATTGGACGTTATCAGAAAATGTTCAAAGTACTTCTGCTGATACTACATATACTTTCGCAGAAGTTGGCAGCCATTGGGTTTATTTAGAGGTAAGAAATAACCAAGGTATATCTGCCAAAGATTCTGTACAAATTGAAGTTGTTGGGAATGGTAACCCATTCTCTGGAAGCCCCGCAATGGTGCCTGGGCGAATTGAAGCAGAGCATTATGATAAAGGTGGGCAAGGCATAGCTTATTCAGATGCCGATGCTAATAATATCGGGTTAGCCTTCCGGCCAAATGAAGGAGTAGATCTGGAAAACTCTAATGATGGGGGATTTAGTATTTATTGGATAACTGCTGGAGAATGGGTTGAATATACTTTTGAAGTTACTGAAGAAGGCTATTACGATTTCACTCCGTATGTAGCAACAGTACCTGGCTTTGGTAGTTTTAGGCTGTTAATTGACAATATAGATGTGAGTGGGGAAAAAGCTGTACGGAATACCGGTGGGTGGCAATTTTGGAAACCTATACCTGTTGAAAGGGTATTTTTAACGGCAGGAACACATATTATGCGTTATAACTTTAGTTCTGCGTCTGATCCAAAAGGGTGGTTGTTTAGCCTGAATTATACCAACATTTCAAAATCGGTGAATACGAGTTTAGAAGAAGATGAGCGGCCTACTGCTAGCTCATTAAATCAAAACTATCCAAATCCGTTTAACCCAAGTACAAATATTACATATCGAATGGCTGATGCGGCTCAAGTACGCTTAGAAGTGTTCAACATCTTAGGGCAATCGGTTCGGGTATTGGTTGATGAACAAAAGGCCTCTGGTTCGTACACGTTAAATTTTGATGCCTCGGGCTTACAAAGTGGTATGTATTTGTACCGCTTAAGCACCAATGGTTTCAGCCAAACTCGGAAAATGTTTTTAATCAAATAGAAATATATTGACATTGATTGGTATTTGCGATTATTCAAAATTGAGTTCGTTGTTGTTGTGCCTATTTATTCCGGTTAGAGCTTATTAATTTTACCATATTTTGGGAAGTTAAATTGTTAGTCAAACACTAGAGTATGGCTTCAAATCTACTTTTTAAGAACTATTTTTGACTGATGTTTAAATAACTGCCTATCAAAAATAAGGTCAAAGAGTTACGAGATTAATATGGTGGTATAACACAAACTGAGCTAGGAAAAATGGCATAAGTAACTCATCAAACCGTTGCAGCAATTGATCAGCGTCATTATGCACGTTTTCTGGAGACTGCTTTTCGTATTGCAAAAGTATTTGGAGTGGGGCTAGATGCCATTTTTGAGTGAGCTTTAGTAGGCGGCCACGCTTTTTTATAGAGCGGCGGCAATGTGCTTGTACTTTATCCTATTCTAGGTGCAGCTCAGGAAAGTATTTTATGTGCTTTAAAATGGCCATCATTCAAATGTTAAGATGAACTCATACACATAAAAGCCACTCTAGATGCATTTAAAGCCTAAAAAATAAATTTAATTAAAGGGTAGGGTACATCCTTTTTCATGCGGTAATAATGTAACTACATAAATTAAATAGGATCATTACCATGCTTAAAAATTATGCTTTTCCAATCCTTCTACTTGCGTTGTTTGGGCTGACCTTCACCGCTTGTGAGAGTGGACTCACAAACAGCTCAGCTGAATTAAGTGACGATGAATTAATCACTGCTATTCAATCTGCTGATAAAATGTCGGTTTCATTAGAATCTTTGCCATCTAGCGTTCGCCAAGAAGTTAACGCACGCAAAAATGTAGCTATTACATCTAATGCACATGAAGCTAATGGCCTCGGTTTTGCCATAGAAATGCGTACCGTAAACAGAGGCGCAGTTGGTGAAGCTTCAAATATGTATTTCAACGCCAAAGGTCGGATGCTTCAAAATGAAAATGTAGAAGACGGTGGAAATGGAAATAGTAAAGGAAAAGGCAAGGGAAAACCCGCAGATAAAGGCAATAATCAACGCGCTTTTGAGCTAGCAATGCCCTATCAGGTAGTTATGCCAGACGAATCTGTGATTACTATTACTACTGAAGATGATTATGTACTCATTAGAGCTTGGTATCAAGAAAACCCAGGTACTCGTGAAAAATTTACCCTTGTTTTTCCTGTGACAGTTGTAATAGATGGTGAAGAAGTAATCATGGATCAAGATGCTTTCGAGGAGCTAACTGCCTCTCAAAGAAATGACAGAAGTGATAACGGAGAAAATAAGGGGAACCGAACTGCTAAACTGCAATTACAAATGCCTTATCAGGTTGAAATGCCAGACGGTTCGTTGATTACTATTGAAACGAAAGAAGACCGTTTATTAATTCGCACTTGGTACGAAGAAAACCCCGCTGTAGAAACCAAATTTGTATACGTATTTCCGCTTACAGTTTTACTAAATGGCGAAGAAATTGTGGTTAATTCAACGGAAGAGCTTCAACAACTTCGTAGACGTTTTGCTCCAAACTCAGATCGTGGAGAGCATAAAGCTTGTTTTGAAGTTCAGTATCCTATTACACTTATTATGCCAGACGGTAGCTTAATTACTATTGAATCTGTGGAAGAAAAGGGCTTGGTCCGTGCTTGGTACGCAGAAAATGAAGACTACAAAGGACAGCGTCCTACACATCAGTTCCCAATAACTTTGTTGGTAAAAGATGAAGACGGGGAACAAGTAGCATTAGTAATCAATAGCCAAGAAGAATTGGATGCTTATCGTGAAGCTAACTGCTCACGCTCAGCTGATGACGAGAGCGATGAAGATTCTGACGGATCAAACTGATAGAAAATAGAGGGAGTAAAGTTGCATAAATAGCAATTATCCTTCCCCTTGAATCCATTAAAAAGGGTAGTATGTTTAGTACTATCCTTTATACCTAAAGATTTTGACACCCAACGAATTTAAAATCTGTTTTGAGTCTTGGTTTGATGAGCTTCGAAACTATGTTAGTTATCGTAGCTGGGATACCGATTTGGCTACCGATATCGTACAAGATGCTTTTACTCGACTATGGGAAAAAGGCTATCAGTACGAAGGTAAGGCGACCCGCGCATTGCTGTATCGAATTACTTCAGATCTTTGGATTAGTCACTATCGGAAAAATAAAAGATTAGGCCACCAAGCAGAAATGGAATGGACCACCGCAATAGATCAAACAGATGCGCATCTATTAACCCAAGAGTTACTGCAGCAAATTAATAAACAGCTACAAAAAATGTCCGAAGATGTAAGAACTACCTTTCTTATGAGTCGGGCACAATCCATGTCATATCCCACCATAGCCGAACTTCTTCAGATATCGGTAAAAACAGTGGAAAAACGAATGTCTATTGCGCTAAAACAGCTACGAAAAGAGATCGATTATCATGTCTGATTCTAATAAAGACAAACCAAAAAGCTTCAATTTAGATCAAATTCCATTTGACCAATTAGGCTTTTCCTACAAAAAATCATCAGCAGATGTGTGGGCAGAAATGCAAATAAAGACAAATAAGTCTCCTGCTACTTCACCTGTCCGAAAACTCAATCAGGTGTATTATTGGCTTTCCGCTGCAGTACTACTTATTGGCTTTAGCTCGCTTGGGTTCTTTGCTTTTAAAACAACCGAAGTACAAACGCTGGCCGGGGAACGACAAACTTTAACCATGCCAGATCAATCTACCGTAGAATTGAATGCAGGCAGTCGCTTAACCTATTATCCATATCGTTGGTTTTTTCAACGCAAGCTTAGCTTAGAGGGGGAAGCCTACTTTGAGGTAGAAAAGGGAAGTCGATTTGAAGTGGTCTCTTCTATGGGAACCACTGCTGTTCTAGGCACTTCCTTTAATATTTACACGCGTCAAAATCAGTATGTGGTCTATTGCACAAGTGGGCGAGTTGAAGTAACGGTTGAACAACACCAAATTATTTTACAGCCCAAAACCATGGCTCAACGCAAAGGCAATGAGCTTATTCGGACAGAGGTTCAAGAACAAAATCTACAATTACTTTCTTGGAGGCTGGGCAAATTCATTTACAACACCACGCCATTACAAAAAGTGATAATGGATATGGAGTTGGAATATAATATCCAAATAGAGCTAGATTCAATAATTTCTGAAAAAAACTTCCTTTACACTGGCTTATTTAGCAGAAATATGAAAGCTTCCGATGCTATTGAAATAGTTTGTAGTAGCTTTGGTCTAAATTATTTTACCTCAACAGAGGGCCACTTTAATATCTATTAAGCTTGAAGCAAAACTGGCTAGATACAAAATGGAGATGGCCAATGGGTCTCCTATTATTGCTTGTTTGGGGAAACCAGTATGGGTTATCTGCGCAAAGTATACAGCTTCAATATGATCAGTATCGACTAAATGAAGTCTTACTAGACCTAAACGATCGCTACGGTCTCGCCTTTTCTATTGATGCGCAAAAAGCGGCATTATGCAGCGTTAGTATTGATGAAACATTTCAGACCATGGACCAGGCACTAAAAGCACTGACTATGCTTTGTCCTATTCGCGTTAAAAAATTGAATGAAGTCTATGCCTTTTATTTTGTAGAGAGGTCGAAGGAGGAAGAGCCTACTCAAAGCTATCTATATCAGGGATTTTTGCTAGAGGCAGAAAGCTTAGAGCCGCTTCCCTTCGGTCATTTAATAATAGGCAATCGAATTTATGTGACAGATCGTAGTGGCCGATTCAGTTTCACTAATCCAGATCAAAAAGTTGGTATGCATGTCTCAAGCCTTGGTTATCATACTATAGACACCCTATTGACGGCTGATCGACAACTTAGTTTGGTTTTAGTACCTATTTCTATGATGATGAATGAAGTTACCATCTTAGAAGAAAAGGCATCTCAAGATATTGGGGTGGGGCCAGAAGTGGCTGAATACCGGTTTAATGATGTGCAGCAACAACTGGTACCGGGACTAAATGCCAATGCCGTATTTAATCACGTACGAATGGTGCCTGGGGTAATGGCTTCGGGGGAATCGGTGTCAGATTATGTGATTTGGGGTAGTTATGCGGGGCAAAACCATACTATCTATGATGGGATTACTCTTTTCACCAACCAAGGAATTAATCGAGATATTGGCAGATTAAACCCATTTATGGTCAAAAATATTCAGGTTCTGAACGGCGGCTATAATGTGGATAAAGGCGACCGAACAGCAGGTTATATTGCAATTGAGGGTAAACAAGGTTCGGTTCAGCGAATGGAAACGCAGGCTGGTTTAACCAATGATATGGCATTGGCTTATGTGAATCTGCCTATTCGCTCTATGAAAAGTAGCCTACAATTAGCTGGCCGAATTACCTACAACGATGCGTTGGAGGTGCAGCCTAGTCGCCAGCGTAAAGGAGACTTCCTAGATCCATCCTATCAATTTAGAGACGCCAACCTCAAATGGAGCAGTTTGCTCTCTAAGAATACCCAAATGAGTGTAAGCTGGGTGAGTAGCTATGATGAGTATTCGCTAGAGCAAAGCAGCGTAAGAAGAGTAGATAACCCGCTTTTTCAGTTGGTAAGTGATCGCTCTGATTTATTGCGGATTGAAGGAATTCAGCAGGGTGCTTCGTTAAGTGTGCAGCATTTTTTTGAAAAGGGGGCTAAATCGGAACTACTCATGAGTTGGAGCAAATACAGGCCGAAGCAATTTAACAGCTCTATATTTCAGATTGGTAGAAACCCTGTTAGACCCAACGCAGGTCAAACTACGGTACGAAGTGATTCCATTTCAGAAAGTTGGCAAAATCCGATTGAAGAGTTTAGCCTTCGTCTATCCTATGAATTAGCTGAAAGTCGCAAGCAATCATTAATCCTCTCATCGGGTTTATATCATCATCAGGCTTCTTCCACCCTTTCGGAAATTATGGAACAACTCACCGCGCCCTCAACCCAATTAAGCCGCGCCTACGCATTGGGTAAATATACGGCGCATATTAGCCCTACTCTAAGCCTGACCGCAGGTCTGCGGTCCGATTGGGCTTATCAACTCCAGAAAATGTTTTTACAACCTCGTTTTACTTTAGATTACGCACCGCACCCAAATTGGAAAGTCAACCTAACAGCAGGCATCTATCGCCAGTTTATTGGGTTGAATACCGTCATTGATGAAATTGGAAACAGCAGTACTATTTGGCAAACGGCAACAGCTAAAGAAGTTCCAGTGATTAGTACCCAACAGCTGGTAGGTGGACTAAGCTGGCATAAAGATAAGTGGAATGCACGCATTACGGCTTATTCCAAATCGATAAAAGGCTTTAACCGCTACTTAGCGGTAGAGCGCAGACAGGAATCGGTTTTAGAAGGCGAGTCGGAGGTTCAAGGGCTAGATATATGGTTATCTCGGCAAATGAGCCAATGGCAGGTTTCGGTAGCCTATACCCTAAGTCAGGTTTTGGAGCGTTATAATGAAAGGTTTCCCTTCAGGCCAGCACCGCAAGATCAATTGCACGAGTTAAAATGGATGAATCAGCTTCGCTGGAATGCTTTTCAGTTCAGTGTATCTCAAGTTTGGAGTTCTGGTCTACAGGCAATTGTCCAAGAAAGAAAATCCTTTTCTGTTCAACGAAATCCATATGCAAGAACCGATTTTGCTATTGAATACAGCAAGCAGTTTTCACAAAATGCGCTAAAAGTTGGGTTTTCTGCCATCAATCTTTTTGATCAGCAAAATGTTCGGTTAAATGGCGCACAGAATATCCCAGATGGCCGTGTTTTCAATACCCTAGGCCTTGCCAGAACCCTGAATATCTACTTCAAATGGCAATTTTTGCAGCATATGTGATTCACGGGATTACTAGGTGGCTGCACATCGGTTTAAACACGCTTAAGCCTTGAGGGGCTTTAGTATAGATTCCTATTACAAAATCAATTAGTACCAATACCTTTGTCTTTAGCTAAAAACTCTGAGGTCTGTTCCATACTAAAACTAATGCTCTCATTTAGATACTTCAGGCGTAATGCTTTAAGGTCGGGCATATTTTCGTGGTATTCCATTAAGTCGTAACGCCCGTTCTCTATGGCCTTTCTGGCGATGTCATCGATGCTTTTATCTAATGCCCACTCAATATCGATTTTATAGCCGTTGTGTACTTGCCACTCTTCAAGCGTTATTCTTAGCATATTTGGGCCAAGTACATATTCAATTTTGTCGGAATTTAGCTTTACAGTATAATTGAAGCCTTCATTTATATTCGCATTTTCAATCAGTAGGCTGAATAGAGAGACTTCTAAAATACTAAGTGTTAAGACCTCTTCCTCGGTAAGGTGATCTATGTTTATGAGGAATGGACAATTGCTATATTCATTATTATCCTCTTCTTCGTTGTATTTGTTAAGATCGTCTTGATTACTCATAATTGGGGTTTCTTATTTCCATTTTAATGAAATTAACTTACATAAAGAACGCATATCCAACTGACAATATATGCCACCTTAAAATGAAGTAGTTAAATTTTTGACTACTTCTCTAAAAAATCATTGATTAGTATGCCAGATATTTCCCCTAAGCATTAAAAGCAAAATCTTACCAAATAGTAGTGAAAAGCCACCATTTTTGTAAAGTAAAAAATGTAGCTGTAAGCACATAATATTGAGTAAAATACGGTAGTACTCAGTCAGCATACCTTAACCTATATTAATAAAACCCATATTATGAAAACAGCATTAATCAGCGCTTTCAATGGGAAAATTTTTTAGTGGTGTTGGCTTGTATGACGAGTTTATTGGCACACACCTTTTTTTAGGTTCAGAGCTGCGCGTCGCTCTTTTGAAGTTGCCGAAGGAACTAAGCACGTCTAATACCAAGTAGGCGCCTCATTTCGCCAAATTGATAATCCTGGTTTAGTTCTGACCAGCTCTACTGTAAGGGCATCTTACCTTGTTAGAAACGAAATTAATGAGAAATTAAGTGCGTATACTGGCTTAGCTGCTGCTTTTGTAATGCAAAATATAGAAGTCAACTCTTTAAGAACAACAGAAACCAATAACAGCGATATGCATTCAAGCTACCACTTGGAGCTAAATATAAGATTGATGAGGTGGGAAAAATGAGTATTTTTGCTGAACTGGGTCTCGGCTTTTCAACAGGAGCAGGTTACTTACATACTGGTTTCAGATATGGTCTATAATAAGTAACTAGCTACTTGTTAGCCTATTATTTGGCCTGTATTCAGTTGGATAAAGGCCTATTTTATGCAAATATCTCAGATTTTTAAATGTCCAAAATCCCTCTTTATTTATGGTAGTTGCTGTAGGCATACCATTGCTTTTTTAGTTAGAATAGGGAAGTATATAAATCTTTCATTTTTTAATTAACCCAATTATGAAAAAAGTAATTATTAGTACTATTCTCTTACTCGGATTAGCTTTTACCTCTTTAAATGCACAACACCTTGAAGGTATTTTATCTGATGGCCAACAAATGGATGAAGGGAAGATATCTGTAGCCGCTTCTCTTGATATTGATAATGAAGGTCTTTTCTTGCGCGGACGTTATGCGCTATCGATAGGAGAGCTATTTGGTGGTGTTGGCTTGTATGACGAGTTTATTGGCACACACCTTTTTTTAGGTTTAGAGCGTGCGCATCGTTCTTTTGAAGTTGCTGAAGGCATGAATTTACATGGCTTTTAT